>Ga0068853_100003430_pt1 | contig 12121 bp, 10 predicted proteins | sample KBSCornC32_FD_65655 | JGI IMG/M metagenome (GOLD analysis project Ga0068853, IMG submission 65655) | Corn rhizosphere microbial communities from Kellogg Biological Station, Michigan, USA - KBS Corn C3-2 | ecosystem: Host-associated > Plants > Roots > Rhizosphere > Soil ... | reverse complement strand
GAAGCTGTTGGGCGGGATGATGCAGTAGTCGCCGTGCATGTCGACGAAGCTCTTCTCGTCGAAGTTCTTCGGGTCGACGACCGTGCTGTGGATGTTGGTGAAGACCTTGAATTCAGGCGCGCACCGGATGTCGTAGCCGTAGCTCGAGGTGCCGTAGCTGATGATCTTGTGGCCGGAGGCCTCGCGCACCTGGCCCGGCTCGAAGGGATCGATCATTCCTTCGTTCTCGGCCATCCGCCGGATCCATTTGTCGCTCTTGATGCTCATATGCGCTCGCTGCTGCTGCGGGGAAATCGGGGGCGAATTGTGGCACGCGCGGCCACCCCGCCCCCAGCCGCAGGGGCTACAGCGCCTGCGAAATCACCGTGCGCTCGACCAGCCGGTCGTCGCCCAGCACGATCATCGCGAAGAGCATTTCCTCCAGCGAGTTCGCCTGCTTCGTCTTGCGCGCCAGAAGCGGCGTGGCCCCCGGGTTGAGCACCAGGAAGTCGGCCTCGCAGCCCGGCTGCAGGTTGCCGACCACGCCGTCCAGCCCCAGCGCGCTCGCCGCGCCGCCGGTGTGGCGCCACCAGAGCTCCGACGGGGCGATGCTCAGGCCGGTCTTGGTCTGCCCTTCGCGGCCGACGTAGTAGGCGGCCATCATGGTGTGGAAGGGGCTGAAGCTGGTGCCCCCGCCCACGTCGCTGGCCAGGCCGTAGGGATAGCCCACGCGGTCGGCCGCGCCGAAGTCGAAGAAGCCGCTGCCTAGGAACAGGTTGCTGGTCGGGCTCACGGCGGCCGCCGTCCTGGTCTCGCGCAGCAGGGCGCGGTCGGCCTCGTCGAGGTAGATGCAGTGGGCGTACACGGCCCGCTCGCGCATCAGGCCGAAGCCTGCATACACGTCGAGGTACGAGCGCGCCTTCGGGTACAGCTCGCGCACCCAGCTCACCTCGTCGCGGTTCTCCGCCACATGCGACTGGATCCAGGTGTCGGCGTACTTCGCGGCCAGTTCGCTCGCGCCCCACATCTGGGCGTCTGTGCTCGCGGGCGCGAAACGCGGGGTGATGGCGTAGCCCAGCCGGCCGACGTTGTGCCACTTGCGGATCAGCGCCTCGGTATCGACCAGGCTCTGCTCGGTCTGGTCGCGCACGCCGTCGGGCGAGTTGCGGTCCTGCAGCACCTTGCCGGTGATCATGCGCATGCCGCGGCGCTGCGCGCCCTCGAAGAGAGCATCGACCGAGGCCACGTGCGAGGTCGCGAAGGTCAGCGAGGTGGTGACGCCGTTGCGCAGCAGTTCGTCGAGGAAGAACTGCGCCACTTCGTTCGAATGCGCGGGGTCGGCAAACTTGCTCTCCGCGGGAAAGGTGTAGTTTTCGAGCCAGGGCAGCAGGCCCGGCGCGGGCGAACCGATGATGTCGGTCTGCGGATAGTGGATGTGCATGTCCACGAAGCCCGGCGCGAGGATGCGCCCCGGCAGATGGGTCGTGTGAGCGCCGGGATGGCGCCCGGCGACGTCGGCATGGCTGCCGGCATCGAGCACCCGCTGGCGGCCGGTGGCGTCGGGGGCGACGACCAGCAGGCCGTCCTCGTCGAAAACGGGCTGGCCGGCGGCATCGAAGCGCAGGAGGGAGGCGCGGTAGGCTTTTTTCATCGTGGTTGCGGAGGGTAATCCAGCGCCGCCCCACCGCAATTTCCATGGGCGTATGAGTGCTATATGCCCAACGCACTCACCGCGACGGCAGTGCGTGCGACTGGATATCGAAGGGCACGCCCGTCGGCACCGGCCCGTCGCCGTCCTCGTTGCGCTTTGTCAGCAGCGAATACTTCGACTCGATGAAGTAGACGCGATCGCCCAGCACTGCACCGGAAGACGGGTCGTTGAGCCCCGTCACCACGGTCTGCAGGCCGAGCTTCGTGCCTTCGACGCTCGCCACGGTGATCTGACCGCCGTAGGGCCCTTCGCCGAAGGCATTGCTCTCGAACAGCACGAGCCGGCCCGGCTTCCAGGCGCGGATCGCGTCGACGTTCTTCAGCACGCGCGGCGCCTCGATGCGCGTGACCTCGCCGGCGTTGCCGTCTGCGCCCAGCCCGATGCGCAGCACGTAGGAAGCCGCAGCCACCAGGCTCACGTAGACGTCGCGCCCGCGGTCGATGGCAATTCCGTTCAGGCCCTTGTAGGGCCCCGGGCCGGCCAGCGCCGGGTCTTCCTTCCATATCGCGAGCGCTGCGGCGCCCGGTGCGAGCTTGAGCACGCGCGGGTGGTAGGAGTCGGTCACGTAGAGATTGCCGCGTGTGTCCTGCGCGAGGTCGTTGCAGTAGCCGCCGTCCGGCATCGCATAGCTCGCGCGCGGCGCGCCCGTGGCCAGGTCGTAGCGCTTGAGCGCGCTCGGCGTCGACGGCACGGTGGTGAAGCCGATGTTGCCCGAGCAGACCCAGAGAGCCCCACGCTTCGCATCCACCAGCACGCCCTGCCCGTTCGCCAGGCCGTTGGCGCCGGGCTTGACCAGCACCTGGGCCTTCGGCGCGGCGCCCGGCTTCAGTCGCGCGACCGCGCCCTGCCGCCAGCTGCCGACGTAGAACGCGCCGTCCGGCCCGATGGCGATGCTTTCCGGATACCAGTCTTCAGGCAGCGCCTGCACCACGGGTGGCGCCGCGATGGCCGCCGTCGCCGCGAGCGCGAGCAGCGCGCCCGCCAGCCGTGCATGCCCGCTCCTCATTGCCACACGCGAAACACGCGCCCCGTCAGCGGACCTTCGACGCTGCGCACGTAAGCCAGCGCCACGCGCGCGGCCGGCACGGTCTCGACGCCCGGAAAGAGCGCGCCATACGCCGCCACCGACTCGGTCAGCAGCGTCGGGCTCACCGCGTTGATGCGCAGGCCGCGCGCCAGCTCGATCGCCGCGCCCTTCACGAAGCCCTCGACCGCCGCATTCACGGCGGCCGCATTGCCTCCGCCGCGAACCGGATCGTCGGCCGCGACGCCCGTGGTCAGCGTGATCGAGCCGCCATCGCGCAGCACGTGCTGGCCGAGCAGCGCGAGCCGGACCTGGCCCAGCAGCTTGTCCTGCAGGCCGACATTGAAGTTCGCCGGCGTCATCTCTGCCAGCGGCCCGAAGAACAGGCCACCGGCCGTCGAGACGATCGCATCGACGCGCCCCACGGCCGCATACAGCGCCTCGACGCTGGCATCGCTGGTGATGTCGACCTGCCGGTCGCCGCGCGTGCGACCCGCGCGGATCACCTCGTGACCCCGCTGCGCCAGTACCTGCGCCACCGCGCCGCCGACCGCGCCCGTCGCGCCCACAACAAGAACCTTCATGAAAACCTCGCCAAAGTGAATCAACAAGCGGCGATTCTTTTGCGAACCATCGATTCGATAAATTGGCTTCTGGTTAGGCAATTCGAAACTGATAATTCGCAATATGGACAAACTCCGAGCCATGGAAGTCTTCGTCGCCACGGTGGACGCAGGCAGCTTCGCCGCCGCCGCGGAGGCGCTCGATCTCTCGGCCGTGATGGTCGGCAAGCACATCCGCGCGCTCGAAGACCAGCTCGGCGCCCGCCTGCTGGAACGCACCACGCGCCGCCACGCGCTCACCGAGATCGGCGCTGCGTATCTCGAACGCTGCCGCGACGTGCTGGCCAGCGTGCACACCGCCGACGGCGTGGCCGAGTCGCTGCGCGCCATGCCTCAGGGCGTGCTGCGAGTCACCGCGCCCGTGGCCTACGGCGCGCACCGGCTCACGCCGGTGATCGGCGAATACATCGCCGCCTATCCGCAGGTGAAGGTGGAGCTGAACCTCAACGACCGCGTGGTCGACCTGGCCGAAGAAGGCTTCGACTGCGGCATCCGCTCGGGTGCGGCGGTCGACGAGCGGCTCATCGCAAGGCCGCTTGCGCTGGCGCGCATGTACGCCGTGGCCAGCCCCGCCTGGGTCGCGCGCCACGGGCAGCCCAAGCACCCGGGCGAGCTCGAAGCCTTCCCGCTGCTCGGCTTCGCGGCCTGGGGCCCGGACCATTCCTGGCGCTTCACGCGCGAGGGCAAGACGGTGCACGTGCCCGTGCGCGGCCCGCTCACCACCAACAACGGCCAGGCCCTGCTGGCTGCCGCCATGGCCGGCGTGGGCGTGATCGTGCAGGCCGACGCCCTGCTCGCCCCCGCCCTCGCATCGGGCCAAGTGGTGCAACTGCTGCCCGACTGGGAACTGCCCACGCGGCCCGTGCACATCATGCGGCTGCCGGAAGCGCGGCCCAGCGCGAAGCTGCGGACCTTCGTGGATTTCGTGGTGGAGCGGCTGGGTTGAGGGGAGAACGCCTGAAGTAGCTCATTCTGGACAAATCTTCAGATTTGCCTAATATGAGATACACAATGCCATCCACCTCTCCGCCAACCACCGCCACGGCAGACCGACGCCTTGCAACACTCGGCCGCCGCATTCATGCACGCCGCAAGGCACTGAAAGTCAGCGCCACCACCGCGGCGGAAGCAGCGGGCCTGTCCCGCATGACCTTGCACAGGATCGAGCGTGGAGAACCTTCGGTGACGATGGGCGCCTACATGAATGCGCTGGGAGCGTTGGGGCTCGATGTCGATGTGGTGATGTCCACCGAACCACCTGTCCTTGCGCCGCTCGCCGAGGGCATTCGAATTGCCGACTACCCCCAGCTGCGCCGGCTTGCCTGGCAACTGAACCCTGCCACCGAACTCACGCCCGAGGAGGCATGGGGCACCTACGAACGCAACTGGCGTCACGTCGACGTCGCCGCGCTGGATGCGGCAGAGCGACAACTGCTGGCCGACCTGGCTCGCGCTCTCGGCAGAAAGCCACTGCATGTTTGAGCGGCCGCACCATCAGCGCGTCGCCCAGGTGCTGGCCTCGCTCGATGCGGACCTGCTTGCCCGGAACAACTGCCTCTTCGGCGGCGGCACGGCCATCGCGCTTCGTTACGGCGAGTACCGCGAATCCGTGGACATCGACTTCCTCGTGTCCGACATCGGCGGCTACCGCCACCTGCGCCAACTGCTGACGGGGAATCAGGGCCTCGGAGCTCTCGCCCGTCGGGGCGCCCAGATACGGCAATCGGCCGAACTCCGTGCCGATCAGTACGGCATCCGGTCGTCGGTCCGTGTGGACGACACCGAGATCAAATTCGAAATCGTGCTCGAAGCGCGCATCGAACTTGAATTGCCGAACACGCAAGACCGGATCGGAGACATTGCGACGCTCACACCGCTCGATATGGCAACGAGCAAGCTGCTCGCAAACTCGGACCGCTGGGCCGATGACAGCGTCTTCAGCCGCGACATCATCGATCTGGCGATGATGTCGCCTGGAACAACGCTGTTGCGCCAGGCAACGGCCAAGGCCGGCCATGCCTACGGCGACAGTATCGAAGCCGATCTCACCAAGGCCGCCGAGGCACTGCTTTCGCGACAAGGCCGAATGGACCGCTGCATGGCCGTGCTGCAGATGACTCCGACCGTCACACCCGCGCTGCTTCGACAGCGCATAAAGGCACTGCTGCCTCGCGTTTCGCGCGCCGGTCGCCAGCCGGGCTAGCTAGCGCCCCACCCGCCCCTGCACGCCCTCCACGAGCCAGCTCATCGTCAGGATCTGCTCGTCGCTCAACTGCGCGCCCTTTGCGATCACGACACGGCCTTCGTTGTCGCGCACATCGGCCGCAACCGCACGGAAGGGCTGCAGCTTGCCCGCCGCGATGTCCTTCTGCCGCGCCAGCACCTCGTCCTGCACGGCCTTGGGCACCTTGGTGCCGAAGTCGCCGACGCGGATCATTCCTTCCTTCACGCCGCCCCAGAGGTTGCCGCTCTTCCAGCTGCCGTCGAGCACTGCCTTGGCGCGCTGCGTGTAGTAGCCGCCCCATTCGTGCGTGACGGCGACGACCTGCGCGTCGGGCGCGATCTTGCGCATGTCGGAGTGGTACGCGATGGCCATCTTGCCGCGCTCCTGTGCCGCCGCCATCACGGCGGTGGAGCCGGTGTGGAATGCGACCGCGTCGGCGTTCTGGTTGAACAGCGCCATGGCCGCGTCGCGCTCCTTCGGCGGATCGAACCATTCGTTGAGCCACACCACGCGCACCTGCGCAGAAGGGTTCACCGAGCGCATGCCGAGCGTGAAGGCGTTGATGCCCTGCAGCACCTCCGGAATCGGAAAGCCCGCGACGTAGCCGGCCACGTTGGTCTTCGTCATGCGCCCTGCCGCGATGCCTGCCAGGTAGCGGCCTTCGTAGTAGCGCGCATTGGCGGTCGCCACGTTGGGCGCGGCCTTGTAGCCGGTGATCGACTCGAACTTGACGTCGGGGAAGTCCTTCGCCACCTTCATCGTCGGCTCCATGTAGCCGAAGCTCGGCGTGAAGATGAGCTTGTTGCCCTGCTGCGCGAGGTCGCGGATCACGCGCTCCGCATCGGCACCCTCGGCCACGTTCTCGACGTAGGTGGTCCTGACCTTCGCGCCCAGCGCCGCTTCGACGGCCTTGCGGCCTTCCTCGTGCTGGCGCACCCAGCCCGCGTCGGTGACGGGCGTGACGTAGACGAAGCCGATCTTCAGCGGCTCTTTCGGCGACTGCGTTTGCGAGAAGGCGGGAGATAGAAAGCACGCGGCGGCCAACGCCAGAACGGCGCGGCCCGCGAGGTTTTTGTACATGGTGTTCCTCTACATGGCCCCGGAAAAGCAAAACCCCGCAGCAGGCCGGGACGCCCTGCTGCGGGGTGGGGATTCTAGTACCGGGGCTTCAGGCTGGCGCTCCAGCAGCGCGATACCGCTGCGCAGGACGCGGCGCCGACAGCCGCCCCGACATCGCGCGCCGAGCCGCATCGAAGGCATCCCATTCGGCGAGATCGGGCAGCGCGGGAATGGTGACCTGCTCGCCCTGGTCGAGCCCCGCCAGCGAGGCGTCGACCATGTCTTCCGCGCTCATCAGGATGCCGCTCGGCAGGTGCTCCATCGGCAGGCCGGCAACCTCCCAGAACTCGGTGACCGTCGCGCCCGGCAGCACGGCCTGCACGCGCACGCCCTTGCCCTCGAGTTCGTGCTGCAGCGACTGGCTCAGCGCGAGCACGAAGGCCTTGCTGCCGCCGTACACGCCGTTGAGCGTCTCGGGCGAGATCGCGACGATGGAGGCGATGTTCACCAGCGTGCCGGTGCCACGCGCCACGAAGCCGGGCACGGCCGCATAGGTGAGCCGCGTGAGCACGCTCACGTTAAGCGCGATCATTTCCTCCATCTTGTCGACGTCGGAGGCCAGCAGCGGCGCAGCGGCGCCGACGCCCGCGTTGTTCACCAGCATGGTGATGTCGCCGCGGGTGCGCAGCGTGGCTTCGACCTGCGCGATGTCCTTGCGGCTCATCAGGTCGGCGGGAAGAACCTCGACCTTGCGGCCGGTCTCGCGCCCGAGCTTCGCGGCCAGTGTCTCCAGGCGTTCGCGGTTGCGCGCCACCAGGATCAGGTCGAAGCCGCGGCGCGCGAGGCGGTCCGCATACACGGCGCCGATGCCAGACGAGGCGCCGGTGACGAGGGCCGTGCCCTTGAGGGAGTTTGCTGAAGCAGTAACGGTGGTGGTCATGGAGCTTTCCTTTTTGGCCGCGTCGATGCGTGCGGCCGTGGGGAAAGTCTCCTCCCGGAAGGCTATGGCGTAAATGTCATATAAGCCACTTTTCAGGACATCCGGCGCCTCAGGCCGCCACAGCCTCCCGGCGCGCCACGCGGCGCACGCTCTGCGGCGGCTGCCCCAGCGTGCGCAGGAAGGCGCGGCGCATGCGCTCGGGGTCGCCGAAGCCCGTTTCGCGCGCGACCACGCCCAGCGCGAGGCTGCCCTCGTCGATCAGCGCACGCGCCGCCTCCACGCGCAGGTTCTCCACCGCATGCGCGGGCGACTGGCCGGTCTCGGCCTTGAAGGCCCGGCTGAACTGGCGCGGGCTCAGGTGAGCGACCTCGGCGAGTTCTTCCACCGACAGCGTGTCGCGCAGGTTGGCTCGCGCGTGCACCAGCGCCTTCTGGATGCGGTCGGACTTGGGCTCCAGCTCGAGCAGCGCGGAGTACTGCGACTGACCGCCCGCGCGGCGGTGGTACACGACCAGCTTGCGCGCCGCGAAGCGCGCCGCCTCCACGCCGAGGTCTTCCTCCACCAGCGCCAGCACGAGATCGATGCCCGCCGTCATGCCGGCCGAAGTCCACACCGACCCGTCGTTGATGAAGATGCGGTCGGGCTGCACCTTGATGGCCGGATGCCGCTGCTGCAGCTCGCCCGCGAAGGACCAGTGCGTGGTCGCGCGGCGTCCATCGAGCAGGCCCGCGTCGGCCAGCCCGAAGGCGCCGGTACAGATGCTGGCCACGCGGCGCGCATCGCGCAGCCCCGCGCGCAGGAAGCGGCGCATCTTCTCGGTCGTGTCCACGATGGTGAGCGCACCGCCCATCAGCAGCGTGTCGAACTTCGCGGTACTGAAGCGCTTGCTGTCGGTGGCCACGCCCGAGGAGCTGACCACGAGGCCGCCCTCCTCCGACAGCAGCTCGACCTTGTAGACAGGCTTGCCGGCATGGATGTTCGCGAGTTCGAACGCCGCGATGGCGGCGAGGTCGAGTATCTGGAAGCCGGGAAAGACGAGCACGCCGATGCGTTTCATGGCGATGTCCTGAAAGGAGGGTTGTACTGGATGCAGGACGCCAGAGTAAACGACCTGCGCTGACCGCGTGGGCTTCAGGGATACACGGCGCGCCCTTCCATGCCGCGATGGGTGCCGCCGCCAATCGGCAAGCGCCAGCCCGCGCACGGCATCCCACAATGGGCGCTCCCCATGACGCACTCCACGACAACCAACGCCCCATCCGCCGGGCAGGGCGCCAGCATCCACTGGCAGCGCAACCTCGCCGTCTGCATGTTCGGTTCCTTCACCACCATCATCGCGATGACGCTGCTGCTGCCTTTCCTGCCGCTGTACGTCGAGCAGCTGGGCGTGAAGGACCATGCGGCGATCGTGCAGTGGTCGGGGGCGGCGTATGGCGCGACCTTTCTCAGCGCGGCGCTGGTGGCGCCGCTGTGGGGGCGGCTTGCCGATCGCTACGGGCGCAAGCCGATGCTGATCCGCGCGAGCCTGGGCATGGCGGTGGCGATGGCGCTGATCGGCATCGCGGGCAACGTCTGGCAGCTCGTGGGACTGCGGCTGCTGGCGGGGCTGCTGGGCGGCTACGCCTCGGGCTCGATGGTGCTGGTGGCCACCCAGACGCCGAAGGACCGCACCGGCTGGGCGCTGGGCACGATGTCGTCGGCCATCATGGCGGGCAATCTCGTGGGGCCGCTGGTCGGTGGCGCGCTGCCGCCGCTGATCGGCATCCGCAACACCTTCTTCGCGGCGGGCGCGATCATCTTCGTGGCCTTTCTCGCGACGGCCTTCCTGATCCGCGAGGAGCGCAAGGCGCCTGCCGCGCGCAAGCAAGGCAGCGACAGCTCCGAGCAGACCGGCTGGGCCGCCGTGCCCGACAAGCGCCCTCTCGTCGCGATGCTCTTCACCGGCATGCTGCTGATGCTGGCGAACATGTCGATCGAGCCGATCATCACCGTCTATGTCGCCACGCTGGTGGAAGACCCGGACCGCGTGACGATGACGGCCGGCCTCGTGATGTCGGCGGCTGCGCTGGGCAGCATTCTCTCGGCCTCGCGGCTGGGCAGGCTGGCCGACCGCGTGGGGCACTGGAACGTGATCGTGGGCTGCCTCGCGGTGTCGGCGCTGCTGCTGGTGCCGCAGGCTTTCGTCACCTCGGGCTGGCAGCTGGTGGTGCTGCGCTTCCTGATGGGGTTGTCGCTCGGCGGGCTGCTGCCGTGCATCGCGAGCGTGATCCGCCACAACGTGCCCGAGCGCGTGGCCGGCAACATGCTGGGCTATTCGACCTCGGCGCAGTACACGGGCCAGGTGGCCGGGCCGCTGCTGGGCGGCTTCGTGGGCGGGCACATCGGCATGCGCGCCGTGTTCCTCGGCACCTGCGTGCTGATGGCTGCGGGTGCCGGATGGAACTGGCTGGCGAAGCGGCGCTGATGAAGAGCCACCGCTTCGCCCCCGGCCTCACTCGCGGATGGACACGCTGCTGTACGCGGCGTCAGCCTTGATCTCCTCCTCCGAGAACGGCAGGCGCAGCCACTGCCCGGCGCTGTAGGCCCGCGTGTAGTCGGCGTTGTGCGGCGAGGCCGGATCGTCCGACAGCGAGAAGCTCAGGAAGGTGCGGGCCTCGACGCCGCCGGCGGGGAAACGCACGATCTGCATGTAGCTGTTGCCGTTGGGGTCGCCGTCCATGGTGTAGCCGCCCTTGTCGAGCGGGTTCTCCGAGCACATGACGGTGAAGTAGCCCTGGGTGTCGCAGCCGCCGTACAGCGGGACCTTGCGGCCATTGCGCGTCACGAAAAGCGCTTCACCGCGCGGCGCGTCGAGCGCGTAGCCGCTGGCCTGCACGCGCAGCACGGCCGCGCCGAAGGCCTGGCGCAGGTCGTCGGCGGCCGAGGGCTTCAGGCCGCGCGGCGTGCCGATGGGGTCGCTGGCGCTGAAGGGCACGGCATAGAGCTTGTCGGCGGGCAGGCGCACGGCGTGCGCCCAGAACTCGTCCCATGCGTGGGCGCCGCGCGCGGAGGCCACGCCGGTGTTGTTCCATGCCTTCAGCACCGCGCAGGCAGTGCCGGTGTCGACGCTGCGCGGCGGCGAGAACGACTCGCCGGTCTGCGCGTCGCCCTTCACCTCGATGCGGGGCACGCCGCACACCATCTCCAGCGCCGGGCCCTTGAACAGCTCGGCGGTGTAGGCGCGGCTGTCGAGCGTTGCGCGTTCGACGGCTTCGACCGTCGCGCCCTTGGCCGCGCCCTGCGCGATGAGGTGCCCCAGCCGCGTGCGGAAGCTCTGCGCGTCGCTGCCGGTCGGCCCGAAGATGGCCGGGTAGCCCGTGAGCGGGGCCTTCGGGTTGGCGAGCCAGTAGCTGTCGTTCATGTTGGCGACGTAGTCGTCGCGCATCAGGCTGGGCATGCGCGAGGCGCCGATTGCGCCCTTCTGCACCGAATCGGCATCGGTCTGCCAGTCGCAGGCACTGCGCGAGCCGTCGAGCACCGGCACGCGCGGCAGTACCGCCGCCATCGCCTTGCCGGCCGGCGTGGTACAGGTGGCCACCTGCTCGGGCGACACGTTGGGCACCGCGCCGATGTCGCCATACCAGGCCTTGGCGCTGCCGCGTCCCACGGCCACGGTGTTGACCCAGGGGATCGATGCCTCTTCGCGCTGGATGGCGATGAGTTCGTCGAGCGACTTCGCCTGCGCCCAGCGCAGCCAGGTGCGGAAGGTGCGGAAGTTGTCGGCGTTGATGTCGCGGATGGCGAAGGCTGCCGACTGGTTCCAGGCCAGCACCGGATCGATCGCGCCCAGGTTCACGAGCGGGCCGTATTCCGAGGCGTAGAGCGTGCGCGTCACCGGCTCGACGCGGCCCGAGGCCTGCTTCACCTTCACGGTGATGGCGCGCGCCTGCATCTTCACGGGCTTGCCGTCGCGCAGGTAGCTGGTGGCATCGCCGGGCACGAGCGCGAGCTGGTAGAGGCCGAAGCGCCGCGCCGCCGACACGGTGTGGCTCCACGCGATGTCGTTGTTGAAGCCGATCAGCAGCACGGGCACGCCGAGGAAGGAGGTGCCGCTCGCATCGAGCTGCCCCGGAATGGTGAGCTGCGCCTGATAGAAGCGGTCAGGCCCGCGCCAGTACCAGTGCGGGTTGCCGAAGAGCAGCGGGCTCGCATCGCCGGTGGCAGCCGTGCCGAAGCCGATCATGTTGCTGCCCACGCCCGCCGTGCCGCCGACCTGCAGTGCCAGCGGCTGCGCGTCGCTCGCCCCGAGCGGCGGCACCCCGGCGCCGGGCGGCATGGCATTCGCGATGTTCGAGAGAAAGTTGCTGTAGCCCGCCGCGAGGTTGGTGGCGTACATGCGGCGGTAGATGTCGGTGGCGCTCACCGGGCGCACCCACGCCTCGTTGCGGCAAGCCGCGTGGGCATTGCCCTTGTCCACGGCGCCGCTCTTCAGGTCGCGCACGTAACGGTTGTAGCCGGCGGCGAAGCCCTCGACCATGCCACGGATGGCCGCCGGCTGCGCGCGTGCCATGGCATCGACCAC
>Ga0068853_100003428_pt1 | contig 12125 bp, 9 predicted proteins | sample KBSCornC32_FD_65655 | JGI IMG/M metagenome (GOLD analysis project Ga0068853, IMG submission 65655) | Corn rhizosphere microbial communities from Kellogg Biological Station, Michigan, USA - KBS Corn C3-2 | ecosystem: Host-associated > Plants > Roots > Rhizosphere > Soil ... | reverse complement strand
GGGCGGCGGACTGGCGGGGGCGCTCGAGGGCGCGCGCGTGCTGGTCTCGTCGATCCCGGCCGCGGCCTGGGACGAGCCGGCGGCCGTCGAAGGGCTGCGCGCGATCGGGCGTGACACCGCCGTGCTCGAGATGGCTTATGGAGGCCGCGGGCCGAGCCCCCTGGCCAGGGCCGTGCGCCGCCGGGTGGCTCGCTACGCCGACGGTCTGGGCATGCTGGTCCACCAGGCCGCTCGCGCCATCGAGCTGGCCCTCGGCGAGTCGCCGCCGCTGGCGCCTCTGTTCACGGCGGCGCGCACGGCCCATCTGTGAGCGCGACGGCCGATTCCGTCGCCTTGTTCGAGGGCGACGGCTGTGGCAATCTCGGCCACATGCCAAGCCCAGGGCAGGAGTCGTCGCAGGTCTGGCGGGTGAGGGTCTGGTCCGAGTACGACCTGGATGACGGCAAGCTGCTCGACGACCAGTGCGCGTCCAGGGCAGAGGCCGAGAGGCTCGCGGTCGAGCGGGCGAGGGAGCTCGGCTCCGACTACACCTGGAACGTCTTCCTGCAGCCGGCGGCCCACATGCGAGTGGGAGACAGCTGAGCGGCGGGCCGCCAGCGAATGGCGGCCCCCTTCGATCGAAGCCCTCTCTCAGCCGTGGACCAGGCGGAAGCCGATCTGCGGTCCCATGCCAAGCACGTAGCCGAGCTGGATGTTGAGGCTGGCCAGCGGCTCGAGCAGGCGCGCGTTCTTGAGCGGTCCGGCATCGACGGCGTCGAAGCCGATGTCGCGGGCCAGCCCCAGGACGGTGGCGCGGGCAGCGGCGTCATCCCCGGCCACGAACGCGGTCAGCGTCTGATCGCGCACGCGGCCAGCGTCCATCGTGCCCGCGAACACGGTGTTGAAGGCCTTCACCACGCGCGCCCGCGGCAGCTTCTTCTGCAGCTCCTCGCCGCCGCTGGTGGTGAACCCAACGGCCAGGCTCATGTTCGCGTCGAGCACGTTCGTCACGTCGACGACCGTCTTGTCGCCGAGCGCCGTTCCCGCGGTCTCGACGACGTCGCCGAGCGCCCCGTGCGGAACGGCCAGGAAGACGACCTCGGCCCAGGCCGCGAGCTCCCGAACGGCCGCCTTGTCCTTCCCGACCGCCTTCACCTCGTGCCCGGCTCGGCTAAGCCCCCGCGCGAGCGCGCTCCCCACGTTTCCATCACCGACGATCCCGATCTTGCTCTTGGCCATGGTCTGCTCCTTTTCCCCTCGATTGAAGCGCGCGGCCGACGTGGCGAGCCGCGTGCCGTCCCCGCGACGCCGCCCCTCGAACGCGACGACACCGCAGGGACGCCAATGCTAGTGCACCGTTCTCGAAATAGCGTCATGTTCGGCCGACGATCCGCACCGGCCGCTGCGTTGCTCCTCCTCACAATACCTACGGGTATTCCTCGTCGTCGCGACTTGCGTCCGGCGCGGCTTGTCGGCCTCGGCATTGGCTCTATTTCGAGAGCGGTGCACCAGCCGCTACCTGGAGGCGAGCGCTCGTGACGGCGCAGAGGCTCAGCGTGATGCGGCCGCGGCGACTCGGCCGCCGCCGAGGGCCTCGATGTGCTTCGCGATCACGTCCGCGGCCGCCTTCTGGTTGGCGGGGGAACGCATGAGCGCGAGGTGCGAGCCTGGCAAGGTCGCCAGCGTGGCCGGACCGCCCACGTGATCGCCCCAGCCGTACAGCGGATCGTCCATCTTCGTCGCCAGCCAGCGCTCGGGATGTTCCACTCGGAGGAGCAGCAACGCGCTCGCGATCCCGGTCCTGGGGCGGTACAGGCGCATGGCGCGCTTGTTCTCCAGCCAGTGCTGCTTGGCGTGAATGTTCAGCGCCCCGTCCGCGTGAAGATCGGGGACCAGGTCGAGCTGGCGCCCGCGCGCGTTCAGCAGCCGCGCGCGCAGGTTCCGCTGTGTCTTGGACAGGTAAGCCCTTCGTCCTGCCGGGCCACCGGTCAGCAGCTCGCGTCCGTGCGCCCACAGGCGCGCCGGCAGGGGCAGGCGCCGTGGATACCCGGGCGCGAACCCGTCGAGGGACACGAAGAGCGGCACCTCCTGGCCGCGCCGCACGAGCCGTCGAGCCAGCTCGAAGGCGGGCAGGGCCCCGAAGCTGAAGCCGCCCAGCACCACCGGGCCTCGCGGCAGGACTCGATCCAGCTCCGCCTCGTAGATCTCGGCGATCTCCTCGATCGTCCGGGGGCGCGGCGCTTCGGACGAGTCCGTCCCCACCGCGTGGAAGGCGTAGATGGGCTGGTCGTCCCCGAGGAGGCGCGGAAAGATCCCGAACGTGAACGCGTGGCCGCCCAGCCCAGCCACCAGGACCAGCGGCGGCTTGGTGCCCGAAGCGTTGAGCGCGAACAGGTGTGGTGTCCCACGCCGCACGGGCACCTCCCCCGGCGCCGGATCGACGGTGGGCGCGACCTCGATGATGGTGTCCTCTTCCTCGCTCGCCTCCACGGACAGCAACGTGTCGTCGGGCTCCGGCGCGGGCACACACGAGGCCACGAAGGGCGCGAGCTTGGCGATCGTGGGGTACCCGACCAGCGCCGAGAGGGGCACCTCCGCCCGCAGGCGTTCTCGCAGCGCCACCACCATCTTCACTGCCAGCAGCGAGTGCCCCCCCAGATCGTAGAAGTTGTCGTGCCGGCCGACGCGCGGGACGCCGAGGAGCTCGCGCCACAGCTCCCCGAGCGCGGCTTCATACAGCCCGCGGGGCTCCTGGTCCCGGGCTCGTCCCGCCGGCGCCGCCGCGTCGACGGGGTCCCGGTCGGATGCGCCCGGTGACAGGGTCACCTTCGTCCGGGCGGCATGTGCTCTCAAAGCGGCCGGCCGCCGATCGATCTTGCCGTTGGAGGTCAAGGGAAGCGATCGGCAGACCACGATCTGGCTCGGCACCATGTACGCGGGAAGGCACGCGCCGAGGGCCCGGCGCAGCGCCGCCCCTTCGAGGAAGCCCTCGCCCTCGGGCACCACGTAAGCCACCAGCGTCTTCTGTCCCGAGGGGTCGTCCGCGGCCATGCATACCGCCGCGCGGAGGCCGGGCTGGCGCAGGAGCGCCGCCTCGATCTCCGCGAGCTCGACGCGAAACCCTCGGATCTTCACCTGGGAATCGGCGCGCCCGAGGAACTCGATGGTCCCGTCGGGGAAATACCGGGCCAGATCGCCTGTTCGGTAGAGGCGCTCGCCCTCGCGGAACGGATCTGCCACGAAGCGCTCGGCGGTCAGCTCCGGTCGATTGAGGTACCCATTCGCCAGGCAGGTGCCCCCGATGTAGAGGTCGCCCGACGTGCCGACCGGGACCGGGTGCATGCGGCGATCGAGGACGTGATAGCGGGCGTTCTGGATGGGGCGCCCGTACGGGACGCTCTTCCACGCCGGATCGAGGCCCTCCGGGGGGATCCGGAAGGCGTTCGACCAGATGGCCGCTTCCGTCGCACCGCCCAGCGCCACCACCTCGGCGCCGGGGAAGGCGGCTCGCACCTCGCCGGGGAGGTGAAGGGGGATCCAGTCGCCGCTCAGCAGGACCAGCCGCAAGGCCCGCGGCGCCGCTGGCGTGGTCGGGGGCGTCGCCGGCAGGAACGGCATGATCCGCTGCAAGGCCGCCGGCGCGGAGTTCCAGATCGTGATGCGCTTGTCGACCAGGTCCCGCGCCAGCGCCTCGGGGTCGTCGAGCACCGCCGGGCTGGCCACGGCCACCGTTCCGCCGGCTCCCAGCACACCGAACACGTCGAAGACCGAGAGATCGAACGACGAGGAGCTCACGAGGAGCACCCGGTCGCCCGGACGCACCCCGAACGAACGGGTCACCCAGTCCAGGGTGTTCACCACGGCCCGGTGGGTCATCACCACGCCCTTGGGATCGCCCGTGCTGCCGGAGGTGAAGATCGCATAGCAGGGATCGCTGGCACGCTCCCGGGCGCGCTCCTTTTCCCACGGGATTCGCGTGGTGGGCAGAGCCTCGTTCTCCCGCAGACCCCGCGCGTCCATCTCGACGATCCGGGCGCCACCGAACAGATGCCGGAGCTGCGGCTCGGTGATGATCAGGTCGGTGGCGGCGATCTCCCTCATGCGGGTGATGCGTTCGGCCGGGTAGACAGGATCGAACGGGACATAGGCGGCGCCGCTCTTCGCGACGCCGAGCAACGCCGCGACGAGGTTGGTCCCACGTTCCAGGCAGACGCCCACCTGGCTGCCGGGGCCGGCCCCTCGCGCGGTCAACGCGTGCGCGATCTGGTTGGCCCGCTGATCCAGCTCGGCGTAGGTCACGCTGGCGCCGTCCGCCTCCACCGCCACCGCGAACGGTCGCAGGCCGGCCTGGCGCTCGAAGCCGGTGTGAATACCGATCTCGTCGTCGAAGGCGCGCGCGGTCTCGTTCCAGTCGAACAGGATCCGCCGCTCGTCCGACGGCCCGAGCACATGGATCTGACCGAGGGGCCGGCCGGGATCACGCAGGATCTCGGCGGCCACATGCTCGAGCGCGGCCAGCATGTGCGCGCACGTGTCGGACGACAGGAACTGCGCGTCGTGGACGGCCAGCAGGCGCGGGGCGCTCGCGCCCGCCAGGGCGACGGTCACGTGCAGCGAGACGGGCTGCGCCGATCCCGCGCACGGACGGACGGTCGGAGCGGCGATGGCATGGCCGGGACCGGGGGGGATGCTGAGGAACTTGTCCACCACGAGGGGCGACTGCATCGCCTCGCCCCCGGCGGGGTCGCTCGTCCCGGCGTCCAGCCCGGGCTCGGCCTCTTCTTCCTCGAGCCTGCGCAGCAGGGCGGCGGCCGTCACGTCGTCGTCGCAGCGCACGCGGCGAACGATCGATCGGACCTGCGTGCGGATCTGCCCCGGTCCGCCGTCGTATCGCGCGGCGCCGAAGACGACCTCGTCCCGTCCAGTAAAGCGGCTGACCACCAGCGCGAAAGCCGCCTCCCACACGGCCCGCCAATGGGCGTCCGGTTTCCTCCCGGCGCCCGTCAGGAAGTGGGTGGTGGCGGTGGGTCGGGCCAGCATCCGGGTCACCTGCGAGGAACGGCGGTCGCTGCCGGCGTCCGCCGATCGAGACCGGCTGCGCCGCTCGGGCCCCGGGACGCCTTGAGCAGAGCCGAGGAATTGCCGCGCTGGGGATGCGGGGATGTCGCGGAGCGCGCGCTGGCTCTGAAAAATCACGGGGCGCACGTGTTGCACGCACCGGACCAACCGTCTTTGCGCGGCTCGAGGCTGAATCTCACGCTCTCCGGCCAGGATCCCGCAAGACGTTGTCCGAGCCTCGATACATCGACCCGTGATCACGGGCCCCCACGCGTTTCGGAGGCGTATCGGCGGGGGCCCCGACTGAGGCCCTGTCCCGACCTCAGTCTTCGTTGACCGTCAGGTCGACGGCCGTGCCAGCGGCGGCCGGGGTCCCCCCCGACGGCTTCTGGTCCAGGACCAGGCCGCCGTCCCGATCGCGGTCGAACGTGTAGCGGATCTTCCCGGCCTTGAACCCTTGCTGCTCCAGCAGCTCGCGGGCCGCGCGGAAACGCATCCCCAGCAGCTTCGGCAGAGGCTTGAGCGCGGGCCCCGCCGACACGATCAGCGTCACCGTGCTCTGGACCTTCAGCGCCGTTCCTGGCGCGGGCTGCGTGTCGACCACCGTACCGGCCGCCGCGGTCTCGCTGGTGACCTCCTTCTGCGGGCCCGCCACGAAGCCTGCGGCCACGACCTGGCGCAAGGCCTCCTCCGCGCGCAGGCCCACGAGCGCGGGGACCTGGGCCTGCTTGGAACCACGGGCCACCGCCGCCTGGACCGTGCTGCCGCGCTGGACGCGCGAGCCCGCCATGGGGCTCTGCTCCGCCACCGCGCCGTTGGGGTAGCTGCTGGTCTCGCGCTCGGCCGACAGCGTGAAGAGCAGGCCGCGGCCCTTCAGCAGCTCGCGCGCCTGGTCGGCCTGCATGCCCAGCAGGGAAGGCACCTCCACGGCTTCGCCGCGCCCGCCGAGGAACGCCAGGTGTCCCCGCTGTTGCAGCGCGATCAAGACGAAGCAGACGACGATCGACGTGGCGGCCGACGCGAGGACCGAATACGTCACGGACCCCGAAGAGCGATCACGCGCGGCTGGGCTTTGCACGCGCCGATGCTAGCGCACGGGCGCTGAAATAGCGCTTACGCTCCGGGGCCCCTTCAGGGCGCCGCGACGACCTGGTCGCGGCCCTTGTTCTTCGCCTCGTACAGGGCCTTGTCGCTGCGTCCGAGCCACGAGGCCGCCGTCTCCCCGGCGCGCAGCTCGGCGACGCCGATTGACACCGTCAGCCCGATCGAGGTCCCTTCGCGTTCGATGCGGATGCCCCGCACGGCGCGCAGCAGCCGATCGGCCAGCGTGCGCGCATCATTGACGGACGTCTCGCGCAACACGACCGCCAGCTCGTCGCCGCCGTAGCGGGCCACCAGATCGTTCTTGCGAAGGAAGATGCGCGACAGCACGTCCGCCAGCTTGGACAGCACCGAGTCGCCCGTCTGGTGCCCGAAGGTGTCATTGATGGGCTTGAAGCGGTCCAGGTCCACCAGCATCAGGCACGCCGGCTGATCGAACGCCTGCGCCAGCTCGACCGTGCGGCTCAGGAAGGCATCGAAGGCCTTGCGGTTGTAGAGCCGGGTCAGCGGATCGACCTCGCCCTCCTTGCGGGCGGACTCCAGCTCCTGGCCGAGCTTGCGGACCGTCGCGCCCAGGTCCTCGACCCGCGCGTGGTCCATCTTCTTCCGCTCCTCCATCACCTGCGCGACCGCCACGACCGTCGACAGGACCTCGCGCTTCAGCTCGCTGGTGGACGCCGCCTTCTGGGCCAGGCTCTCCAGCCGGCCCATGTGCTCGCGGATGCGCTCGTCGGCGGCCGCGCTCTGGGCCACCGTCTGGTTCAGGTTCTGGATGAAGACCCACACCACCTGGCGCAGATCGGTGATGACGGTCCGGTTGTGCGTCGAGCTGTTGCGGCAGTAGTCGCGTACGAACTCGCGCACGCCCGACCAGTCCCGCCGGCCTTCGGTGCTGGATGCGTCGGCGCCAGGCGGAGGAGCCGCCACCAGGACGTGCTGCGCCCACTGCTCGGACGTCTGCATGAAAGCGGTGGTGTCGAAGTCCTCCTGCTCGAGGGCAAACTCGCCCAGGATGCGAACGACCGTCGCCAGCGTGTCGAGCGCCATCTCGAGGACGCCGAGCGGCGCGGACTCGGCAGGGTTGGCGCCGGTCTGGCGTCGGGCGGCGCGGTTCGCGAACGGGTTGACGGACATGAGAGGGGTTGCCAGAGACATCGGCGCCTGGCTACCGCAGTTGAGGTGGGGCGGAGTGCGCTGGCGCGATTTTTGTTTCGGATCGGGAACGGACTGGATACAGGCCATTCCCGGCTCACAGGAGCCCGGCCAGGGCCGACGAGACGGCGCCCAGATAGGATCCGCCGAACAGGTTCACGTGAACCAGGAGCGGATAGAGCTGATACAGGGGGACTCGCTCCTCGTGGCCGGGGGCCAGCGGGTAACTCTCGGCGTACGCGGCGAGCACCCGCGGGCCAAAGCCACCGAAGAGGCGCATCATCGCGAGGTCGATCTCCCGGTGACCGCCGTAGGCCGCGGGATCAATCAGGCAGGGTGCGCCTCGGTCGTCGCCCATCAGGTTCCCGCCCCACAGATCGCCGTGCAGGCGCGCCGGCGGCTCGGGCGGCCCCACGAGCACGTCGAGGCGGGCGCACAGCCGGTCGAGCTCGTGTCCCAGCGAGGCGGGCGCCACCCCTGCGTCCACCGCGCGCCGGAGCTGCGGCTGCAGTCGTTCGCGCCGGTAGAACGTGCTCCAGTCGGGCGCCGGCCGATTGGACTGCGGGAGGCGGCCGACGAAGTTGTCGTGATCCAGCCCGAAGCCCGGGGCGCCGGCCCGGTGCAGCGTCGCCAGGCCCCTGCCCAGGTCCTCCTCGAAGGATGCCGAGCGCGGGGCGGGGCGCAGGAGCTCGAGCGCCAGGAACCTCTCGTCGACGGCGGCCACCGTCGGGACCCGGAGCGCGCCGGGCTGGGAGAGCCAGGCGAGCCCGCGCGCCTCCGCCGGGAACATGCCCGCCGGGGGGCGCCGGTTCGTCTTCACGAAGAACGCCCGGCCGTCGAGCAGGGTGACGGCGTACGCCTCGTTGATGTCGCCGCCCGAGAGCGGCCGCCGATCGCGCACGGGTGACCCGAGCGCGGCGCTCACCGCCTGCCAGACGTCGCTGCCTCCTGCCGTGCCGTGGGTCATGGCCCCCTCCTTCCGCCCCGACGCCTATGCCTCGGTCGATCCGGGGCCGTCACTCGGGCCGCGGGAGCTCCTGGCGCAGGTGCGCGAGCAAGCCCTCGCACGCCGCCACGCAGATGTCGAAGACCTGATCGAATCCTTCGGGGCCACCGTAGTAGGGGTCGGGCACGTCGCTGTCCGGCGGACTGGCCGGGTCGAACGACCGGAGTCGGCGCACCTTGGCGCGGGCGGCCTCGTCCGGGGCCATTTCGCGCAGGGTCGCCAGGTTCTGGCCGTCCATGGCCAGCACCCAGTCGAACCGCGCGAAGTCCGCGGCCACGAACTGGCGCGCCCGGCCGCCCAGCGGCATCCCCCGGCGCGCACCGACCTCACGACTGCGGCGATCGCGCGGCTCGCCCACGTGCCAGTCGCCGGTGCCGGCGCTCTCGATGAGGATGCGATCTTCCAGATGCTCGCGCGCGACCAGGTGCCGCATGACGGCCTCGGCCGTCGGCGACCGGCAAATGTTGCCCAGGCACACGAAGCAGATCCGGATCCGGACCATCGGGAGGGGCCTACTCGGTGGGCTTGATTTCGGGGGCGTCCGTCGAGGCCGGCGCCACGTCCGTTGTCCCCGCCGAGCCAGCGCCGGGCGAGGCCGCGAAGCCGTTCCGGACCTCGCCGTTGCCGTGTCCGCCGGCATTTCCGCCGGCGGTCTCGGAGTCGTTGCTCTCGGCCCGCCCGCCGCCGGAGTTGTCGCGGCCGCCGCCGCTCCCGGCTGCCGCGTGCTCCTCCTCGGCCAGCATGGCCTCGACGTCCGCCGGCGAGCCGAGCGCCCGCTTGCGCCGCTTCCGGCGCTTCGGCTCCTCGCGCTCGCGACCGCCCGCCAGGTCGGACTTCTCGATGGCCTTCTCGCCGGGCGAGTGGATCTCGAAGTCCTCCATGTGGAACGACCCGCGGCCCTTGACGACGATGCGCTTCTGCAGCCGCTTCTCGAGGTCCTCGATGAAGGCGTGGTCCGTTGTCGCCAGCACGTCGGCGATGGTCGGGTGGGCCTCGATGATGATGGTGTCCGACTCGATGAGGTCGCCCTGCCGCCGGATCTCGCGCAGCAGCTCGTAGGCCACCGTGTTGCGCGACTTCGTGTACCCCTTGCCCTCGCAGTAGGTGCACGGCTCGGTCAGGTTGTGCAGCAGCGATTCGCGCGTCCGCTTGCGCGTCATCTCGATGAGCCCCAGCTCCGAGATGCGCGTGACGGTGGCCTTGGACCGGTCGCGCCGCAGGTGCTCGTTGAAGGTGCGGGTGACCTTCTCGCGGTTCTGCGGCCGGTCCATGTCGATGAAGTCGACGACGATCATGCCGCCGATGGATCGGATACGAAGCTGCTCGGCCACCTCGCGGCAGGCCTCGAGGTTCGTCTTGGTGATGGTGTCTTCCAGGCTGGACTTGCCGACGAACCGTCCCGTGTTGACGTCGATGGCGGTCAGCGCCTCCATCTCGTCGACAATCAGGTACCCGCCGGACTTCAGCCAGACCTTCCGCTCGAGCGCGCGGTCGATCTCGATCTCGATGCCGTAGCCGTCGAAGATCGGGTCCGTCCCGTCGTACAGCTCGATGTGGCCCGTGAAGTCGGGCATCAGCGCCGCGATGAACTTCTTGACCCGGTCGTACTCGGACCGCGAGTCGATGATCAGCTTCTCGACGTCCGGCGTGAACATGTCGCGCACGGTCCGCAGCAGCAGGTCCAGATCGTTATAGATGAGGGCCGGACACCGCCCCGACTCGGAACGCTTCACGATCTCGTTCCAGAGCTTGATCAGGAACTCCATGTCCGACTTCAGCTCTTTTTCCGAGATGCCCTCGGCGACCGTGCGGACGATGAACCCCGATCCAGGAGGGCGCATCGACTCGACGATGTCCCGCAGGCGGCGGCGCTCCTTGTCCGACGCGATTCGGCGCGAGATGCCGATGTGATCGACGGTCGGCATGAACACGAGGTGCCGGCCGGGCAGTGACACGTACCGGGTGGTGCGCGCGCCCTTGGTGCTGATCGGCTCCTTCGTGACCTGGACGACGATCTCTTGACCTTCTTTCAGAAGGTCCTCGATGCGTGCGCCACTTCCGACGCGGCGGCGGTCAGCCTCCTCTTCGTCCTCGTCCTCCGAGGACTTGCCGGCGTCACCGGCGAAGAGGCGCTTCAGATCGTCGGGCGTGCCGCGCACGTCGGAGACGTGCAGGTACGCCGACTTCTCGGCGCCGATGTTGACGAACGCGGCCTGCATGCCGGGCAGCACGCGCTCGACGCGTCCCTTGTAGATGTTGCCGGCGATTCCGCGTTCACGTTTGCGCTCGATGTAGAGCTCGCCGAGGAGTCCATCTTCGACAAGCGCAACCCGTGTTTCCGGACCGTCGGCGTTGATGACGAGGAGGCTCGACATTCAGACTGCTATCAAAATTTACGTGCCGCTCTCAGGCGGGCTGACGGAAATGTCAGGGTTCATGGGGATGGTTCCGTGAGGCAGCGGCTCGTCTAACACGGAAATCGAAGCAACTCAAAGAGTTTTCCCGCTTCCCCAGGGCCGGCACATCACTTGCTTGGTAGGCGGTCCGTACATCGGAAGCCAGAAATCGAGTTTTAACAAACTTACCGGCCTCGGTTTCGGGCTCCCTCCTCCCATCCACACCGTCTCGCCAACCCCGAGCGGTGTGGTTCTGAACTCGCGGCGAGGGCGCTACCCATAAAGACTCCTTTCGAAAAGACCGCCCGCGTTCGCTACCAATAAGTTTTTCTTAGTTTGCTTAATCGCCCCACTTATCTGACTTAGCTTCGCTTTGGTTTCCTAGCTTAGTTTCGTGAACCCCTGCGGCTACGGCCTGCGGGGGTTCGTCGTTTCGGGAAGGGGAGGGCCGTGACGGACAAGAGCCGAGCCCGGATGCGGGCTCGGCTCTGATCCGGGGAGGGTGTCCTCCGCCGGCGGGAGGTGCCCGGGGTCAGTGAAGGACGTCGCCGTGGGCGGGGGCGGCCGGGTCGGAGCCATGCATGAGGGCATGGGCGTGGCCCAGCATCTCGGCGACATAGGTGGCCAGCGCGCAGAACTCACCGGCGCGCCGCTCGGCCAGGATGTGGACGCCCCGGTGGATGAGCGCGCGGGCGAGCGCCAGGTCCGACTGCTTGCTGGCTCCGACGAGCTCCCCGATCGCGGGCGCGAGGCGAGCCTCGAGCTGCTTCTGAAGGTCGTCCAGGTTCGGTGTCGGGGGCGCCGTCTCGTTGGCCATGGCCGCTGGCTTAGCACGGCGGGTCGGGGCCGGCGCGAGCGACTCTCCGGTCGTTCGCCCGGGTCATTCGTCTGGACGGATCTCCGTGAGGGCGATAGCGTCCGCCCCGCCACCCCTCCTCATGCCAGCGAAGAAGCCGCCACGCCGCGCTCCACTGAAGAGGAAGACGCCGCTCCGACGCTCGCCCCTTTCGCGGGGCGGAGCCATCGCGCGAGGCCTCACCGCCCGTGGCGGGGTGGCTGGGGCGGCACGGGGGACGAAGGAGGCGCCGAAGGAGGCGCCAAAGAAGGCCGCCAGGTCCGCAGCGGGGGCAGAGGCCTCGGCGGCGAAGACCACCAAGAGAGGGCGGGGGCCGCGAGCCGCTGCGCTGGCACCCGGGGGCGCCGGATCACCGCGTTCGTCGGCGGAGACCCGCCCGCAGCGGCCGGCGTCGAAGGATGATCCCAGGGCCCCGCGGCCCTTCGTGAAGTGGGCCGGGGGCAAGCGGCAGCTGCTCGATGAAATTAGGCGGCACCTGCCCGGTTCGTTCAATACCTATCACGAGCCGTTCGTGGGGGGGGGCGCGGTGTTCTTCGCGCTCTCGGCCGGCCGACCCGCCCACCTGTCCGACTCCAAC
>Ga0068853_100003426_pt1 | contig 12127 bp, 7 predicted proteins | sample KBSCornC32_FD_65655 | JGI IMG/M metagenome (GOLD analysis project Ga0068853, IMG submission 65655) | Corn rhizosphere microbial communities from Kellogg Biological Station, Michigan, USA - KBS Corn C3-2 | ecosystem: Host-associated > Plants > Roots > Rhizosphere > Soil ... | reverse complement strand
CGAGATCTACCAGCGGATGGCGACGGTCTGGGAGACGCAGTTCAACAAGACCGATCGCGCGGCCGACATGCTGGAGAAGATCCTCCAGCTCGACGATCGCAACCACAAGGCCTACCGCGACCTCGAGCGCCTGTATGCGCAGGACCGTCGCTGGGAGAGCCTGGTCGAGACCTACCGGAAGCACATCCTCGCCACGAACGATCAGAACGAGCGCATCGAGCTCTACACCAAGACCGGTCAGGTCCTGGAGGAAGAGCTGCGCGATCTGGATCGCGCCATCGAGGCGTACAGCGACGCGCTGAACTTCGAGCCCGAGCACGCGCTCGCGCTGTCGGGTCTGGCGCGCCTCTATGAGGAGACGGAGCAGTGGGATCGGGCGGTGGACGTCATGCGGCGCCTGGTCGTCGTCACGACCGACGTCAAGCAGAAGGTCGATCTCAACTATCGCCTGGGCAAGGTGCACGACGAGCAGCTGCGCGCCCCCGAGGCGGCCGAGGAGTACCTGGCCGAGGCGCTGGCGCAAGATCCCACGCACGTCCCGTCGATGCTGTCGCTGCTGGCGCTTTACAAGCGGCGCGGCGACTGGGTCAAGGCGGCGCAGCTGATGGTGCGGGCGGAGGCCAACACCACCAACCCGCTCGAGAAGACGCGCCTCCTGCACGAGGCGGCCAAGATCTATCAAGAGAAGCTGGCCGACGAGGATCTGGCGACGCAGCTCTACGGCCGCGTCATCGAGATCGATCCCGAGCACATCGAGACCGCGGAGCCGCTGTCGGAGCTCTACTTCAAGCGGCAGGAGTGGGCCAAGCTCGTGCCCCTCATGGAGACGCTGGCCCGCAAGGCCGGCAAGAAGACGAACCGCGAGCTGACCCAGCTCTACCACCGCCTGGCCAAGGCGGCGGACCAGGTGGGCGACTCCGAGAAGGCGCTCAAGTACTACAAGCAGTCCTTCGAGCTGGACGCCACCTACCTGCCGACGCTGATCGACCGCGCGGCCTTGCTGTACAAGCTCGAGCACTGGGACGACGCGTTCCGCATCTACCAGACCATCCTGGTTCACCACCGCGACACCCAGAAGGACGATCAGATCGTCGATCTGTTCTTCCGCCTCGGCCGCATCAAGCTGAAGATGGGCGAGCGCACCAAGGCGGTGAACATGTTCGAGAAGGCCCTGGAAATCCAGGGCGGACACCGCGCGACCCTGGACGCCCTGGTCGACCTGTACACCGACTCGGGCGACTGGGAGCAGGTGGTCAAGCAGAAGCGGGCGCTGCTGGCGGCGAGCCGCGACGTCGAAGAGAAGTTCGCCATCAACGAGCAGATCGCCGGCATCTACAAGGACAAGCTGAACAACCCCCAGAAGGCCATCGCCGCCCACCTGGAGGCGCTGGAGCTGAAAGGGGGAGACCGGCAGCTCCTTCACAACCTGCTCGATCTGTTCAGCGAGACGAAGCAGTGGAAGAAGGCCATCGAGATCCTCACCAAGCTCTCCGAGCTGGAGACGGGGAAGATCAAGGCCCGCTTCCTGGTGGCGGCCGGCAACATCGCGAACTACGAGCTGCACAGCACCGACGACGCCGTCGAGTTCTACAACCAGGCCCTCGACGCCGATCCGGACGACCTGAAGGCGTTCGAGCGCATCGACAAGATCATGACCGCCAAGAAGGACTGGCGGAATCAGGAACGGAGCTACCGGCGCATGATCAAGCGCCTGGGCGCCGAGCCGCCGCCCGAGAAGAAGGGCACGCAGATTGCGTTGTGGCACGCGCTCGGCGAGATCTATCGGTCGCGCCTCAAGGATTACAAGGCGGCCACGGCGGCCTTCGAGGTGGCGGTCAGCCTGGACAAGGACGCCCTGCCGCGGCACCAGATCCTGGCCGAGCTCTATCAGATGTCGGGGCCGGACACCTACGACAAGGCGGTCGGCGAGCTGCGCTTCCTGATCGCCGGGGTACCGGACTTCGCCGACATGGTCCCGCACCTGAAGACGCTGCGGGTCCTGTTCACGGAGATGCAGGCCTACGACCGGGCCTGGTGCGTGACGTCGGCGCTCGCGTTCCTGCGCAAGGCCGATCCCGAGGAGCAGCAGTTCTTCGAGCAGTACCGCCCGAAGGGCTTCGTGCGGGCGCGGTCACGTTTGACCGAGGAGCTGTGGCAGAAGAACGTGTACCACCCCGACGAGGATCGCTTCATCTCGCACATCCTGGCGACCGTCAGCTCGTCGGTGGCGGCGGCCTACGCCAAGGAGCACAAGGAGTGGGGGCTGAAGCGCAAGGACCGGCGCGACGTCGCGAACGATCAGCTGCTGTTCAGCAAGGTGTTCGCGTACCTGGTGCAGGTACTGGGGGTCCCACAGCCCGAGCTGTATCTGCGGCCCGAGTCCCCCGGCGAGCTGGACATGGCCAATGCGCGCGAGAAGGCGCAGCTGCTGCCGTCGTTCGTGGTGGGCGCGAGCCTGCTGCAGGGGCGCCCGGAGAAGGAGCTGGCGTACGTGGTGGCGAAGAAGCTGTCGTTCATGCGCCCCGATCACTTCGTGCGTTGGCCCACCGTCGTCCCCACGCTGGCGCAGCTGCGGGTGGTGTTCCTGGCGGCGCTGAAGCTGGCGCAGCCGGCGTTCACCGTGAAGCCGGAGCTGGCCCAGCCGGTCTCGCAGTACCTCGACCTGCTGAAGAAGCTGGTGCCGCCGCAGATGGCGGAGCAGCTGACCGTCGTGGTGCAGCGGTTCGTCACCAGCCAGGCCGAGGCCGACATCACGCGCTGGGCGCGCGCGGTGGATCTGACCGCGACCCGGGCCGGGTTCCTCATGTGCAACGATCTCGACGTGGCGGCCCGCTTGGTCCAGGTCGAGCCGGTGGCGGTCGGCGTCGCCGAACCGAAGGACAAGATCCGGGACCTCTTGCAGTGGTCGATCTCGGACGAGTACTTCGCGGTGCGCGAGCAGCTCGGTATGGTCATCGGGTAATGCTCGCTTCGCTCGCTCGCGGGAGGGGCTTTGCCCCTCCCACGTGCCCACCCCGCATCCTGAGGCGTGCCGGCGCGGCGAAGCCGCGCCTCCCGTCGACAAACCCGCTCCCTTCGGTCGCTCTGAGGTTCGAGCAAAAAGGAGTGACCGTAGGCAGTGAAGGAGCGCAGCAACTTTGATTTCGATTGGGCTCATGATCGCGTTGGCGGGGGTGGCGGGCGTGCTGGGCGTTCTTGTGGGGCGGGTGGCGGCGCGGCGGCGGGCGGAGGGGCGCTTGCGGGTCACGCGTGCGCTGATCCAGGGAATGACCGCGTCGGCGCAGGTGGAGAGCCGGGAGATCCTGCGCGCGGCGGAGCTGGGGGCGCGCGACGAGATCGAGGCGGCCAGCGCCGCGTTCGAAGCGGCGATGGAGGCGCGTGAGACGGAGCTGGCGGCGCGCGACGCGCAGGTGACGGTGCGGCGGCAGGCCCAGGTGCGCGCGGCCGACGAGCTGAAGGCGCGGCGCGATCGGGTGAACGAGGTCAAGGGACGCGAGCGCGAGCGGGCCGCCGAGACCCAGCGGGTGGCTGACGAGGTCGCGCGCGTCGACAAGCAGCGGCGCGCTGCCGTCGAGGCACGCGCCGGGGAGTCGGCCGCGGGGCTGCGTCAGGGCATCATCGAAGCGGAGGCGGAGGCGGCCCGGGTCGCGGCGGCGCAGCAGCTTCGCGCGGTGGATCAATCCGGGGCCGATCCCGAGCAGGGGCGGGTCGCCAAGAGGATCATGGGGATCGCCGTGGGCCGCTTCTCCGGGCACTACCTGACGGAGCGCCTGCACGGGATCATCACGTTACCGGCGGGCATGTCCCTTGAGGTCGTGGTCGGCAAGGACGAGGCGAACCTGCGCGCCATCGAGTCCGCCGCCAACATCAAGCTCGTCGCGACCGACGCGAAGGACGCCCTCCGCCTGGAGGGCCTCGACGGCGTGGCGCGCGAGGTGGCCCGCCGGACCATCACCTGGTTGGGCCGCCACCCGGACGCGGCGGGCGATCCGAACGCGGTGGCCCGCGCGACCCGAGACGTCTCGCAGGCGCTCGATCGCGAGCTGATGGACCTGGGGCGGCGCGCTTTTTCGAACCTGGAGATCCCGCCGGCCCACGCCGAGATCGTGGCGCTGGTGGGGCGGCTCAACTACCGCACGAGCTTCACGCAGAACCAGTGGAAGCACGCGGTCGAGGCCGCGTTCCTGTGCGGCATGATGGCCGACGAGCTGGGGCTCGACGTCAAGCTGGCGCGGCGCGCGGCGCTCATGCACGACATCGGCAAGGCGCTGACCCACGAGCTCGACGGCTCGCACGCGGTGATCGGAGCGGACTATGCCCGCCGCCTCGGGGAGAGCGAGATCGTCGCCAACGCCATCGGGGCCCACCACACCGACGAACCGTTCTCGAGCCCGTATGCCTATCTGGTGGCCGCCGCCGACGCGATGTCGGGGGCTCGACCGGGCGCGCGGCGGCAGATGGAGGACAACTACGTGGCCCGGCTCGACGATCTCGAGCGCATCACGCGGTCCTTCCGCGGCGTCCAGGAGGCCTATGCCGTGCAGGGAGGACGCGAGGTTCGAATCTACGTGGCCGAGGACAAGATCGACGATCTCGGCTCGGTCGAGATGTCGGCGCAGATCGCCCAGCGCATCTCCGCCGAGATGACCTTCCCGGGCCAGATTCGCGTCACCGTCATCCGCGAAATGCGCGCCGTCGAGATAGCGAACTAGTGCCCCGCCGGCCCGGAATTTCGGTGTAGCCGGAGGCTCCCGTGCCCGAGTCCGTGCTCGGCTGGCGGCGAGCGTGTGGCGGGCGGGGGAGCGGTTCCCGTGGCGCGAAACGCGGACCGCATCACGCGATCCGCTGCCCGCTTGCCGCCGGTCGGACACGAACACGGACTCGGGCACGAGCACGAGATGCTTCCGGTCCCGAAGGCCCCGTACGTAGACATATGCCGCCCGACCGATGCGCTAGTATCGCCTCTCCATGAACGTGGTCATTCCGCCTTTGTTGTTTTATGCCGTCGGGATCGTGCTGGTGCTGGCAGGGGTGGCTCGCGCTTTTCTTCTCGGGAGGCGCGATTCGTCTCGCGAGATCGCCGACGACGATCCTGCGCGGGCGCGCACGCGCCGGCGTCATCTGACGTTCGGGCTGGTGTGGGTCGGCATGGGGTTGTTTCTCATCGCCTCGACGGCGGGTGTCCTTCGCTCCCGCGCGTCGACCAGCAGCGTGACGGCTCCGCCCTCCGGCTCCGAGGGCGCGCCCCGGATTCGCCTCGATCCCGCACGTCCGACGGGCGTCGGTCCGTCGAAGACTCCGTGACGACGATCGGCGGCGATGATCAGCGCCAGCGACCGCCGCTCGAACCCTGCGGCGCCCCGGCTCCGGAGTGGTCTTGAGCATCGTGTTAGACTCGCCGTGATGCGAGTCCCAACTTTGCCGCGGGTGCTTGCATGGGTGGCGGTGACCGTCGCCGTCGTGCTCCTCGCCACGGCTGGATCCGCGCTCGCCCTCGGGGAGCGCATCGTCGACATCCGGGTGACCGGCGCCAGTCGGACCGACGAGTCCACGGTGCGATCGATCGCCGGCATCAAGATCGGCTACACCCTCGAGAACGATACGCTCGGTTCGGTTCGCGAGCGCCTCAACACGACCGGCCTCTTCGCCGACGTGAACGTCTGGTGGGAGCCGTTCGGCGAGGGCGTCCGGGTCAACATCTCGGTCAAGGACAAGTTCCCCTGGGCCCCCGTCCCGACCGCTTCGTGGTCGAGCACGAACAAGTCGGTCGGGCTCCTCTTCGTTCACGGGAACCTGTTCGGGTGGGGGAAGCAACTGGTGCTCGGCGGGCGTATAGCCCAGCTAGATTCCGGGGCCCTCCTCGCGTACCGCGATCCCGCGCTGTTCCAGACGTGGATGTACTGGGAGGTGAAGGGCGTCTACCAGCGAACCATCGCTCCCGAGTACGTCAACGATCCCGCGGCTGGCTTCTCCGTGCTCAACCCGGTTTCGCCTTGGCGCAAGACGACCTTCGCGTCGCTGGGCGTCGAGCCCGCGTTCGGTGTCGCGTGGCTCCGTCGCGTGAAGACCCAGGTCTCGTGGCGCATCGAGAAGCTGGACTACAAGAGCACCGAGTATCTCGACCCCGCGACCGGGAAGTCTATCGGCAAGGACGGTGCGGTCGCGATCGATCCCGCCACGGGCTATCCGGTGATCGATCCCATGACTGGCTACCCGACAATCCTGTCGCCCTCGATGAAGGGCGGCACCGTCGGGGTCGGGCGCGCCGCCGTGGCGTTCGACTGGCGCTCGCGCCTGCACGCGGTCATGTCGGGCCAGGCGCTGGGCGGCAACATCGACATCGGCGGCTCCGAGTTCGGCGGGGACTTTTCCTTCTGGCGGGCCAGTGTGTTCTGGGAGCAGGGGATCAAGATCCTCCGCCGCCACAACTTCATCTACAGCGGGTTCGCCCTCACCGGTCACAACTTGCCGCTGTCGTGGGACGCGGCCTCGGGCGGGCCGAACCTGCGCGGTTACCTGTACCAGCAGTTCCGTGGCGACAGTCAGATCGCCGCGAAGGCCGAGTATCACTTCCCGCTGTTCTCGATCGGCTCGGCCGATTTCCGGGGACTCGCGTTCTACGATCTTGGCCTGGTCTGGTTTCGCCAGCTGCCCGAAGGTTGCAATCTGGCAGGCGTCGGGGCGTTCTGCATGCGGCCCGACGGCGACATGCGGACGTTCCGCTACGTGACGAAGGGCTTCGACCGGGACCGCAACCTCCACACCTCCGCGGGAGGGGGGATTCGCTTCTTCTTGCGGTCGGTGGCGGTTCCTCTGGTCGGCGTGGATATCGGCTACGGAATCGAAAGCCACCACTTGCAGTATTTGATCGTGGTCGGTGCCTGAGCCTCGGCACGTCGCTGGAACGGGAGGAGGTGTCAGGTCTTCATCACCTTTGGGTGTTGAACATCCGACAGGTCGTACCCACAGACTGGTCACCGGACATGTCCAAGTGTTCGAATTCCTTCGGGAGCTGTGTCGGCCAGGTCTGGACCGTCCTTTGCGTGTGTCCGCACCACCATGTCAGTCCTGCCCGTCGCGGCTCCACGGCTGCCCCGGACTCCGGGGACCTCGACCTCATTTCTTCCTCCGCGCGCGTCGCTGGCGCTGCCCCGGGTCCTGCTCTGCGATCTCGACGGAACGCTGATCGACAGCATGCCCGTGCTGGCGGACATCGCCACCGAGGTCCTCGGAGAGGTCTACGGGACGCCGCCTGCCCTGGCCCGCGAGTTCTACCTGGCGACCTGTGGTCTTCCGTTCTTTCGCCAGCTCGAATCGATCTTCCCGGGCGACGCCCGCAACGCGGCCGCATCCGAGATCTTCGAGGGCCGCAAGCCGGAGCGCTGTAACCGCATCCGCATGCCGGGCGAGGTCGTTCGTACGCTCGCCGGCCTGCAGCGCCGGGGCGTCGGCATCGTCGTCTCGTCGAACAACGGGACCGAGAACGTCGCGGCCTTCGCCGACGCCTCGGGATTTCCGTTCGATCTGGCGCTGGGGTTCGGGGGCGGCCTGGCCAAGGGGCGGCCCCACATCGAGCTGTGCGAGAGGACCTTCGGCGTCGACCGCTCGCAGATGCTCTTCGTCGGAGATTCGTTGCACGACGGCGAGATCGCCGAGCGCGAGGGCGTTCCCTTCGTCGGCGTGGCGGGCACCTTCTCGTACGAGCGATTCGTGCTGCGCTTCCCGGACGTGCCGGTCGTCCGTCGCTTCGCCGAGCTGGCGGAGCTGATCGCCTGGCCCGAGTCGACGGCGGCGCGACGCTCGGAAGCGCTGCCCGTCGTGGGTCACGGCTGAGGGCCGGCCCGTGCAGGTCGTGCTGCTCGCGGCGGGCCTCGGCAGCCGGCTGGGAGCTTTGACCGCCCGGACGCCCAAGGCGCTCATCGAGGTCGAAGGCCAGACGTTGCTGGCCCGCGCCGCGCGCTTCGCCGCGCGCCTCGAGCCCGAAGAGATCCTGGTCGTCGGTGGGTTCGGGTTCGAAGGCGTGGCGTCCGAGGTGGCGCGGCTCGGGCCCGGCCTGCGGCTCCTCGAGAACCCGCACTTCCGGGACGGAAACCTGATCTCGCTCCAGGCGGCCCGCCCGTTCGTTCGCGGCGACTTCTTGCTCATGAACGTCGACCACGTCTACCGGCCGGCCGTCGCGGACCGCATCGCGCCCCCGGCCGAGCGGGTGACGGCCTTCATCGACGTCGACCGGACGCTGGGCGCGGACGACATGAAGGTCGCCCGCGACGGCGCCGGGCACGTGCGGGCGATCGCCAAGACCCTGACGTCGTTCGACGCGGGCTACGTGGGGATGACGCGCGTCCCGGCCTCCGAGCTGCCCCGCTACTGGGCGGCGGGCGACGCCGCCCTCGCCGAGGAGGGTCGGGCCATCCACGTCGAGCGCATCCTGGCGCGTCTGGCCACCTCGGAGCGGCCTCCGGCCTGCCGGGACATCAGCGGGATCGGCTGGCTGGAGGTGGACCTGCCCGAGGAGCGCGCCCACGCCGAGGCCACGATCCGCCGCGAGCCAGACGCCTGGTCCTGACGCGCCTTCGGCGCTCGCGGGGGGCGCGGATCAGGCGGCGAGCGCGACGGGCTTCACCGCCTCGCTCTCTCTCGCGTCGAGGCTGGCGTCGAAGGCGGCCCGCCCATCCATCAGCTCACGGAACCAGATCTCGAGGATGAGCAAGTTCCAGATCCGCTCGCCATGGTCCTCCCCGGCCTTGTGGCGGTCGAGGAGCGCCTCCACCGCCTGCGGGCGGAAGAGGCCCCGCTCTCTTGCGTGCGTCGCCAGCAACGTCTCGCGCGCGAAGCCGTGAAGCTTGCCCGCCAGCCAGTGCCGGGTGGGCAGCGCGAATCCGCGCTTGCCGCGCTCGAGGATGGCGGGCGGCAGCAGGTCGGCGAAGGCTTGCTTGAACCACACCTTGCCTTCCAGGTGGTGCAGCTTGGCGGCCGCCGGGAGCCGCGCGCCCATCTCGACGACGTGGTGATCGCAGAACGGCGCGCGCGCCTCCAGGCTGTGGGTCATGCTCGCGATGTCGACCTTGGTCAGGATGTCGTCGGGCAGGTAGGTCTCGAGATCGAGCGCGCACAGCCGGTTGATGACCGCGTCCTGGTCCGTGCCGGCCGGGTCTTCACCGCGCGGGCCGGCGCCGCCGCCCAGCGCGGCCAGGCGCGCGGCGAACCGGAGCGCCGTCTGATCGACGCGGAACCGCTCGGCCAGATCGGGCGTGTACAGCTTCAGGCGCTCGTCCCCCGGGAAGTGGGCCACGAACTCGAGGTAGCGCTCGGCCTCGGGCGCGTCGATGGCCATCCCGTAGCGGCGCAGCCAGTGCAGGCGCGCGCCCGGCACGGCCCTCAGCGCGGCGGCCACGACCCGACCGAGCGGACGCGGAAGGCGATGAATCGCGTCGGCCACGTGGGTCCAGACATAGCGCCGATAGCCCCCGAACACCTCGTCGCCGGCGTCACCCGACAGCGCGACGATCACGTTCCGTCGGGTCATCTGACACAGGTAGCGCGTGGGGATGCACGAGGTGTCGCCGAACGGCTCGCCGTGGTGTCGCACCACGCTCGGCAACAGCGAGACCATCTCCGGCTCGACCATCAGCTCGTGGTGATCGGTCCGGTAGCGCTCCGCCACCAGGCGCGCGTAGGGCAGCTCGGTCGCGCCCGAGTCGGTGAAGCCCACCGAGAACGTCTGGACCGGCCGGCTGGACCGGCGCGCCATGCAGGCCACCACGATTGACGAGTCGACGCCGCCCGAGAGGAAGGCGCCGAGCGGCACGTCGGCCATCAGTCGGCTCTCGACGGCCTCCTCCACCGTCGAGCGGATCAGGTGAAGCGCCTCGGCGCGCGTGGCGGGCGCGGGGAGGGCGGCCACCCGAGCGCGGAAGTCGTAGTACGGCCGCACCGACGGCGCGCCGCCCGCCGAAACCTCCAGCAAGTGGCCGGGCGGCAGCTTCTTGATGTCGGTGAAGATCGTATCCGGCGCGGGGACGTACTGCAGCGCCAGGTACGAGTCCAGCGCCGCCGGGTCGAGGGTCCGGCCCAGGCGCGGGTCGGCCAGCAGCGCCGCGATCTCCGACGCGAACACGAAACGGTCGGCGCTGGCGGCGTAGACGAGGGGCTTCTCTCCGAAGCGATCCCGCGCCAGCAGCAGCCGGGCACGGCGGCGATCCCACACCGCGAACGCGAACATGCCGCGCAGGTGCTCCGGCGTGCGCGCGCCTTCCTCCTCGTACAGGTGGAGGATGACCTCCGAGTCGCTGTGGCTGCGGAAGCGGTGCCCTTTCCGCTCGAGATCGCGACGGAGCTCCAGGTGGTTGTAGATCTCGCCGTTCACGACGGCGGCGATCGAGCCGTCCTCGTTCATCATGGGCTGCCGCCCGGCCTCGGACAGGTCGATGATGGACAGCCGTCGATGGCCCAGGACGACCGGCCCGTCGGCGTGAAGGCCGCCGCCATCCGGACCCCGGTGCGCTTGTGCCACCAGCATGCGCGGGACGAGCGCGCGCGGGGGGGCGTTCCCGGGCGCCGCCAGGGCGCCGGCGATGGCGCACATCAGCGCTGCCTCGCGGCGGGGGGCGCTCCAAAGCGCAGCCGCCATACGATGGTCAGCGCCTCGACGAAGATCGTCTCGGACATCTTGGACTGTCCGACCCGACGATCGACGAAGCGGATGGGCACCTCGACCACCTTGGCCCCGGCGCGCAGGGCCCGCGTCGTCATCTCGATCTGGAACCCGTAGCCCCGGGCGTCGATCCGCTCGAGCGGGATGCTCCCGAGGGTCTCGCGCCGCCAGGCCTTGAAGCCGGCCGTCAGATCGCGGATCGGCAGGCCCAGGACCGTGCGCGCGTAAAGGCTGCCCCCGCGGCTCAGCAGGCGCCGCCCCAAGCTCCAGTTGACGGTGCTGCCGCCCGAGACGTAGCGGGAGCCCACGGCGAGATCCGCCCCCGCGTCGAGGGCCGCCAGCAGGCGAGGCACGTCGCCCGGATCGTGCGAGAAGTCGGCGTCCATCTGCACGATGCGCTCCCATCCCTCATCGAGGAGCGCCCGGAACGCGTCGACATAGGCGCGCCCGAGGCCTTGCTTGGCCGCCCGGTGCTTGACCCGGACCTTGGGATCGGCGGCGGCGAGCTGGTCGGCCAGGGCGCCGGTCCCGTCGGGCGAGTTGTCGTCGACGACCAGGATGGTCGCTTCGGGGGCCGCGGCTCGCACCGCGCCGACGATCTCACGCAGGCCCGCCGCCTCGTTGTAAGTCGGGATCACGATGGCGGTGCGGGGCACAGTTCCGGCTAACAGACGGTGGTGGGCGGGGTCAAGGCGGGGGTGGGGGAGGCCGCCGCGGGACGACGGCGGCGCCTGCGCCGCGCGCCGAGCGGTAGGCCGCGTCCAGATAGGCGAAGTCCGCGAAGAGGTGCTCGAGAGACAGCGACGGTCGCTCCCCCGACTCGACGCAGGCGAGGAAGTGACGCCACATGGCCCCGAAGCCCCCCGCGTCCCGCACCGAAGGCCAGACGAAGCGGCCGCGGCCGCGGCCGTCGTAGAAGCGGCCGCCCAGGCCGCGGGCGTCGAAGTACAGCGCCCCGCGCTCGAGGAGCACCTTGGACGAGTCGAACGGCGGGAAGCGCCAGGGCACCGCCCACGTGTGCAGCAGCCGGGAGATCAACCCCGAGCGGTGGCGCGCCACCACCAGCATCGTGTCCTCCCCGGGCGTGCTGGTCACGGGGGTGGGCGGCGCGAAGGCGGTCACGTCGAGCACGTGATCGGTCTCGGTCGGTTCGAAGGCGGCAGCCAGGTCCATCAGCCTGCGAATCCAGTGGACGCCCCCCTCGTGCAACGCCCCGAGCGGCATCTCGGTCGGGTCGGCCCGCCATCCTTTTGGAGACGAGCGGCCGAGCCTTGTCAGCTCGAGCAGCAGCGGGCGGCCGAGCGCGCCGCCTGCGAGGAGCTGGCGCAGCCGACGCTGGTAGGGCGCGAAGTGCAGGTTCTCGGCCACCATGACCGTGGTGGCCGTCGCCTTCAGACGCGGCCACAGGTCCACCAGCTCGTCGAGCGAGTTGAAGGCCGGCTTCTCGACGAGCACGTGCTTGCCGGCGTCGAG
>Ga0068853_100003422_pt1 | contig 12132 bp, 11 predicted proteins | sample KBSCornC32_FD_65655 | JGI IMG/M metagenome (GOLD analysis project Ga0068853, IMG submission 65655) | Corn rhizosphere microbial communities from Kellogg Biological Station, Michigan, USA - KBS Corn C3-2 | ecosystem: Host-associated > Plants > Roots > Rhizosphere > Soil ... | reverse complement strand
TTCAACCGGCTCCGCGATCGCGACATGGTCGTCAAGCTGTTCGACGAGCTGGGCCCGCGCTATGCGATGCGCAACGGCGGCTATCTGCGGATCCTGAAGATGGGATTCCGCGTCGGCGACAATGCGCCGATGGCGCTGGTCGAATTGATGGATCGGCCGGACGCGTCGCCTGAAGCGGAAAAGGAAGCAGCCACCGCCGAGTAGCGCTGAGCAAGCCCCGAAAAAAACCGGCGAGACGCGAGTCCGCCGGTTTTTTGCCGCCGCGCGCGAGAGAAGCGAAGGCCGCTCACGCGGCGACGATGCGTGTGGCGGCAGTATCGATGTCCGGCCGTTGTGCCAGCAGCAACCTGGAGATCTGATCCGCCGGCAACGGCCGCTTGAAATAGAAGCCCTGTATTTCGTCGCAGGCCTTCTGCCGTAGATAGTCGGCCTGTTCTTTCGTTTCCACCCCCTGGGCGACGACGGTCAGGCTCAACGTCCTGCCCATCGCGATGATCGCCCCGGCCAGATCCTGTTCCGCTACATCGGTGCTGATGTCACGGATGAAGGACTGGTCGATCTTGATCGTGTCGACCGGAAATTGCTGCAATGTCGAGAGCGACGAATAGCCGATGCCGAAGTCGTCGATCGCGATGCGGATGCCCAGGTCCTTCAGCGCGGCCAGTATCCGCAAGGTCTTCTCGACATCGCGCATCAGCAGGGTTTCGCTGATTTCCAGTTCCAGCAGATGGGGGGCCATGCGCGCGGCGGCAAGTATTGCCCCCAGATCCTCCAGCAGGTGCTCATCGAAAAACTGGCGTGCCGTCAGGTTCACAGCCATCCTCAGTTGGGGCAGTCCCTGTTCCTGCCACGCCATGTTTTGCAGGCAGGCGGTCCTGAGCACCCATTTGCCGATCGGCACGATCAGTCCGGTTTCCTCGGCGACCTTGATGAACTGCATCGGCGCCACCGTCCCCAGATCGGGATGCTGCCAGCGCAGCAACGCTTCCATCCCGGTGATCCGGCCGGTAGCGATATCCCATTTGGCCTGGTAATGAAGCCGGAATTCTTCCCCTTCGAGGGCGTGCCGCAGGCCGGACTCGAGGGTCAGCCGTTCGAGCGAGTTCGAATTCAGGCTCTCGGAATAGAACTGGAAATTGTTCTTGCCTTCCTCTTTCGCCTTGTACATCGCGATGTCGGCGTTCTTGGTGAGGGTCTGCTCGTCCAGGCCGTCTTGCGGGTAGATGCTGATCCCGATACTGGCCGTGATCCTGAATTCCTGTCCGAGCAGCAGGAAGGGCCGGGCGATGGCAGCCAGTATTTTCTGGGCCACGGTGGCTGCATACCTCTCCTCGTTCAATTCCGGCAGCAGCGCCACGAACTCGTCGCCGCCCAGCCGCGCAACCAGGTCGCTCTCGCGCAGGCAATGCTTCAGTCTCGCCGCCACTTCCTGCAGCAATTCGTCGCCCGCCTCGTGACCCAGGGTGTCGTTGATGTGCTTGAACCGATCCAGGTCGAGGAACAGAACCGCCATCTGCCTGCCGGCCCGGCGGGCCTCGGCCGTGCTCTGGCCCAGAAGTTTGCTGAACAGACTGCGGTTGGGAAGCGTCGTCAATCCGTCGTGATATGCGAGGTACTCGACCCGCGCTGCGTGCGCGATCTGTTCCTCGACGGCCTGGCGACGACTGGCTGCAAGCTGCTTGCTCATGCGGCCCAGCATGCCGACGATCAGAAGCAGCAAGAGGCTCGCTCCGGACGCCCGCCAGAGATAAGTTCGCATGTCCTGTCGCGTCGCCGCCAGTTGCTCGTCGGCGGACAAGCCAACGACGACGGCCAGCGGAAGATCATAGAGCTGGCGTGCGCTCGTATAGCGCGCCACGCCATCCCACTCGTTGGTCGAAAGCGTCGCTTCGCCATCCGTTTCGTTCGCTGGAGTTACTACGTTTGCATAGTTCGCGGTGTCGCCGGCGGACAGCTTTTCGCCACTGCGCAGGGCACGGAATACGCCGTCGGTGCCCAGGATGCCGAGCAGGCCGTGCTCGCCCAACTTTGCAGTCTCATACCCGCTCACAAAATAGGCGGCGTCGACCGAGACCATTACGATGCCGGAGAATTTTCCGTCGGGCGCGGTCAATCTCCGGCTGAACTGCAAGCGCCATATTCCCGAATCCGGCACGTGCGGCGGACGACTGATCGCCAGGTTGGTTCCGCCGTCGCGCTGGATCCTGAAGTAGTCCTCTGTGGCGACATAGGAAAGTTCGGGCGGTCGGGTACTGGCCACGATGTCGCCTCCGCTGTCCGCGATGCTGACGACGAACACCAGATCGGGCGGCAACAACGATCGCGCTTTCAGTTCCGACAGGACGACATCCCTGCCGCGGATTTCGTACGCGTACTTGACGAATTTCAGCGCCTGATCGATTTCGCGCACCGCGCGCACGACCTGCGCTTCATAGGTTTCGGCCAGCTCGCGGCTCGACACTGCTGCGGAGTGCTCGGCGGCAGCTCCTTCGGCAGCAATGAGGTTGTACGTGGCGCCCCAGATCACGGCCAGCACAAGAACCGCGATGGCCGGAAACAGGATATGTGGTTCGGCGATATGGCCGAGGCCGCGTTTGATCGGCATGATGAGCCGGCTAGGGGCCGAGCACTTTCACGCTCGAATCGACCAGACTTTGCTCGATATAGCCGATCGTCCCGGGACTGTCTGCAATCACTTTGAGCATTTCGACGCCGTTCGGAACCTGTCGCGGCGGCTGGCCCCGGCCGGTGAAAATGATCTTCGACCAGTATGCCTTGACCTGGGCGGGGGACTTGCCGGCGAAATTGGTATAGAACTCGTCCCTGGCAGCCGAGCCTTCCGCCTGGTCGATTGGTACCGCCTGGCTGCCGTCAGGAAAGCGGCTCGACTTCCCCAGAAAGATCTCCACGACCTGGTTCCTGCTGAGCGCAGTCACCGGATTTTTCGCCGAAATGACTGCGACCACGTCGGCCGCCGCCCAACCCGCGGCCACGCTGAGAATGGCCCCGGCGGCAGCCAGGCTCGCAAGCTTCAACAGTAGCAAGTTCGCGCGCATCAGAATACGAAATCGACGCTGGCACTGATCACGTGGAGATTGCTGCCCGGCTGGAATCCCGGCTGGATATTGCCTAACAGGCCGGTGGAGTCCGCGCCGAGGCGGATATGGTCATACTGCAGTTTGAGGGCGACGTTGCGCATCACGTCCCAGCGTGCGCCGAGGGAAATGGTGTCTTGATCGGTTCTCCTGCCCAGGGCCGAATTCAGCGCGGCATTGAGGCCGAGCGCCGCTCCCGCCACGGCCGGTGGCAATCCCGACACGTCCAGGCCGGGGTCGGAGGACTTGCTGTCGACCTTGGTGCGGGCGTACGTCAAATAGGGCGTGAATTTTCCGAACCGGTAGCCGCCGCTGAGATACCAGGCCGAGTTGTCGCCGATGATCGAATCGGTGGTGAGGCGTCCCCATTCACCGGTCACGAACCAGGTGCCGGGGTCGTAGCTCGCGCCCACGCCGAGAAAGGTGGCCAGGCGCCCGTTGACGTTGAATTTGTCGACGATTGCCGCGCCTTGCGGGCCGAATTGACGGAACCCGTCCATCAGCGGGTCGAATACGTCAATCGTCAGGCGTCCCCGGCCGTAGCTCAGCCGCACAGTCACGAATCCCTGCTCGATGGTATCGACGAGCGTCACCATGTCGCGTGCCTTGACTGATGCGCCACCGCCGCCGCTTTGGGGAGACTTCGTATCCGAACGTCCGGCGGTCACCTGAAATGTGTTGGTCGCAGCACCTATCGGCAGGCGATAGCTGGCGTCGATGCCGTCGCTGCTCGTCAGTGGCACAAGGTCATAAACCTCGAGCGGTGGCCGCACCCACGGATTCGCGTAACCGATCTTGCGCGAGTCGTTGACCATGAATATCGGCAAACCGATGCGGCCGACGCGGACATTGAAATCCGGCGTGAACTGGTACTTGACATTGGCCCACTCGACGTGCGGCCGATAGGTGTTGTCGTAGTTCTGTTCCGAGATCAGCTGCAGGACTACGGACAGCTGCGGTGTGAGGTTTGCGGTCCCCTGCACAGCGAGCAGGCTGTCCACGTCCGGACTCCAGTTGCGACTGAAGCCTGCGCCAGTGGGCTTGAAGCTGTTACTGGTGAAGTCCGCCTGGCGCTGGCTGGAATGGACTGCGCCCACGGTGCCGAAGCCGCTCAACACGAAGCCTGGTGGATCGCCATCATCGGCGCGAACAGCGGCGGCCCCGAGCGTCAAGGCAAAGAGCGCGACGCGTATCAGCTTGCGGCGCATCGGCTCATCCGTGTCCCGACACTGCGTTTCCCTGCCATGATCGCTCTCCAGTTTGCCCGGCAAATGAATGCATCATCCAGGCCGCCGGAGTGCAGCAACTCCAACCTGCTGCGTCCACCCAGCCGTCGTCGGACGCTGTTCACGATCATAGGCCGCCTCGGTGGGGCGGATAAGCGTACAAACACGCACGAGTGCCTGGTTTCCCGGCGCTTAAGCTGGCCAATTCCCGGGGACGCCCAATGGAGTGAATGCCGGGCCCGAATGGCCGGCGAGGCAGGCCCCGCCAGGAACCTGGACGCGGCATATTCGCTGCTGTTTGCTTTATGGTCGGGGTGAGAGGATTCGAACCTCCGGCCTCTACGTCCCGAACGTAGCGCTCTACCAGGCTAAGCTACACCCCGAAGTCACAGTTTGCCGGCTTGTGGTTCCGGCTTGCCGTGCCCGCGATCAGGACGAACGCCTGACCGCGAAAGTCGTCAATTGTAGCAGAGATTTCTTGTCCGCCGAATCGGCCAGCAGCGACAACGCATCGGCCGCGCGCTCGGCCTCGGCCGCGGCCACCCCGCGCGAATACGCGAGCGCGCCGGTGGCTTCGATCGTCGCATGAATCGACGCGAAGTCGCCGATTCCGCCTTCGGTGATCGCGTGCCGCACCGCGGCGCTCTGCTCGGGCGTTCCCTGTGTCATCGCGCGAATCAGCGGCAGCGTCGCCTTGCCCTCCGCCAGGTCGTCGCCGAGGTTCTTGCCGATGACCGTCGCGTCGCCCGAGTAGTCGAGCACGTCGTCGATCAGCTGGAATGCGGTGCCCAGGTGCATCCCGTAATCGCCCAGCGCATCTTCGAGCGCGCGATCGGCGCCGGCCACGATGGCCCCGAGGCGCATCGACGCCTCGAACAGCTTGGCGGTCTTGCGGCGGACCACGTCGAGATAGCGCTTCTCGTCGACGTCGGGATTGCGGCAGTTGAGCAGTTGCAGGACCTCGCCCTCGGCGATCACGTTGGTGGCGTCGGACAGCACTTCGAGGATGCGCATCCGGTCGAGCCGGACCATCATCTGGAAGGCGCGCGAATACAGGAAATCGCCGACCAGCACCGACGCCGAATTTCCGAATTCCGCGTTCGCAGTCGGCCGGCCGCGCCGCATCGACGATTCGTCGACGACGTCGTCGTGCAGCAGGGTGGCCGTATGGATCAGCTCGACGACCGCCGCGAGGGTGTAGTGATCCGTCCCCTGGTAGCCGCAGGCGTTCGCCGAGAGCGTAAGCAGCGTGGGACGCAGCCGCTTGCCCCCGCTGCTGACGATGTACTCGGCGACGTTGCGCACGAGCGCGACATCCGAATGCAGCGAATCCCGGATGACCTTGTCGACAGCGGCGAGAGCCGGCGCGAATTTGCGGCGAAGGAGTTCGGAATCCAAGCGGTGCGCAATGAGAGTGCGTGCAGCCGCATTATAGCTGGCGTCACCGCGCGACTCGTCCGGGGCGGGGAAAGCGCGCAGGAAGAGGCGGCGCGAGTGACCAGGGCGCGAAGGGTATCGCGCTCCTCCCGGCGGCGCTTCTTTCGGCGATTTGACCGTCCCTCACGGGCGGGATATAATCAAAGGCTTTCCCGCGCAAGAATCAATCGAGCGACGCACAGCGGTTTCGGCGTCGGGCGCGCTGGAACGAATCATCCATTCATTACGAGGTTTCAAGCCATGTACGCGGTCATAAAAACCGGAGGCAAGCAGTATCGCGTTGCCCCCGGGGAAAAACTCAAGGTAGAAACGCTACCGGCAGACATTGGCAGCGAGGTGGTGCTCGACAAGGTCCTGCTCGTCGGTAACGGCGATGTGGTGACCGTCGGCAAGCCCCTCGTCGCCGGCGCGTCGGTCACTACGAAGGTTCTGGCCCACGGACGCGGCGAAAAGGTCACCATCTTCAAGATGCGCCGCCGCAAGCATTACCAGAAGCACCAGGGTCATCGGCAGAACTACACCGAACTGTCGATCGAGTCGATCAACGCATAACGGAGCGCGAACATGGCACACAAAAAAGCAGGCGGTTCATCGCGCAACGGACGCGACTCGCAAGCCAAGCGGCTGGGCATCAAGGCCTATGGCGGCCAATTGATTTCCGCCGGCAGCATCATCACGCGCCAGCGCGGCACGCGGATCCATGCCGGTGACAACGTCGGAATGGGCAAGGATCACACGCTCTTCGCGCTGGTCAACGGTCACGTGAAGTTCCTCGTCAAGGGCGAGCGCAAGCGCAAGATCGCGAGCGTGATTCCAGTGATGGCAAGCTGAGCGCACGCTACGGTCACGACGCGGTTGCGATCGAGTAAAACAGGAAACCCGGCCGAGGCCGGGTTTTTTGCGTCTGGGGTGCGGCGAATGGCCGCAGGCAAGTCCGGCGCGGAGCGCTAACGGCGTTCGAGCCACCACAGCATCGACGCCGCCAGCACGAAGAACATCAGCGTCGGGAATACCGCCGAGGGCAGCGGCGGCCAGTCGTAGAGCACGCCCAGGTACGTGAAGAACATGTTGAACGTGTAGAACACGAGTCCCAGCATGATGCCGCTGAAGATGCGCATCCCGATGCCGCCGGTGCGCCGCTGGAACTGAGAGAACGGAAGCGCGAGGAACATCATCACCAGCACGGCAACCGGGTAGAACACCTTCTTCCAGAACGCGATCTCATAGCGCGAAGTCTTCTGATGGTTGTCGCTCAGGTAGTCGATGTACTGATACAGGTTGGCCGCCGACATCCGCTCCGGCTGGACCAGCAGCACGGAGAGAAATGACGGATCGAGCACCGAGTTCCAGATCATCTCGGGCGACCTCGATACCCGGGTGACGTTGTCTTCCAGCGTCGTCTTCGTGATGCCGGTCAGCTTCCACTTGTTGTTGTTCATATACGTGCCGCGCTCCGCCTGGCTGACGCTCCGCAACCGGGATTCCGCATCGAATTCGTAGATGCGAACGCCGAGAAGGACTGTTTCCGGCAGCTCGACCTGGCGCACGTTGATGAAGTTGCGGTCCTGGCGGAGCCAGATGCCCGAGCGGAACTCCTGGGCGACGACCTGGTTGCGCGCCTGCAGCTTGAACTGCTGGGCGATCTTCTCCGAGTACGGGACGACGAACTCGCCAAGCGCGAACGTCACCACGACCAGCAACAGCCCGACCCGGGTCAGCGACCAGCCGATCTGCGGCAGCGACGCGCCCGACGAGCGCATCACCGTGTATTCGGAATTGCCGACCAGCTGGGCCAGCGCGAACAACGTGCCGATCAGCGCGGCGATCGGGAAGACTTCGTAGACGTGCGTCGGCAGCCCGAGCAGCACGTAGAACACCGCGCGGCGGAACAGGTATCCCGCCGACAGGTCTCCCATCTCGCGGATCAGGTCGAAGAACGCGAACAGCACGATCAGGCCCAGCAGGACCAGGAACGTGCTGCCGAGCACTTCCCGTCCGATGTAGCGATTGAGCGTCTTCATTGTGGACGCCAGACCTTGCGCAACAGGCCGTAGATCGACAATTGCCGCTGGAAGACGAACGCGACGGCCAGCGCGACCAGTCCGTGCGTCATCAGCAGCGCGGCGGCCAGCCCGATGTTTCCCTGGCCGAGGTTACCCTGGGCGAAGCTCAGCCAGTTGTAATAGATCGCGAACACGAGGATCGCCACCATCAGGTTGAACGAGCGCCCGATCCGCGGATTGACATAGCTGAGCGGAATCGCCATCAGTGTCAGCAGCATCGACATGATCGGCAGCGCCAGCCGCCAGAATATTTCGGCGAGCGGAAGCGGCCCCGCCCGCGCTATCAGCTCGTCCGTCGGCGTCGACTTCAGTGTCGGCTCGTCGGCGCGCACGGTTCCCGTCTCGATATGGCGGGCCAGCTTGGCGAAATCGACGACCCGGAATTCGGTCGAGCCGGGCTCGCCTTCGTAGCGGCGGCCCTTCAGCAGCACGAGGTAAATTTCGCCTGACGGCAGCTTGTCGAGGTAGCCGGAGAGCGCCGCGGTGACGACCGACTTGCCGTTCTCGACCGACTGGATGAACACGTTGTTGATCTGGTCCGAAAGCGGATCGAAGCTCTCGATGAAGTAGATCAGGTCGGCTCGCTTGGCTTCCTTGAACAATCCCGGGGCGAGCGCCGTGGCCTCGTTGCGCGATTCCAGAATCCGCCGGTACTCCTGCGTTTTTTTCTCCGCCCACGGCGAGAGCCCGAGGCTCAGCACCGCGATGATGACCACGAGCGGCGTCGCGAACATCAGTATCGGCCGTATCCACGCAGTCAGGCTGACCCCGGACGTAAACCAGACGATCATTTCGCTGTCGCGGTACGCGCGGGTGAGGACCAGCAGCACCGACAGGAACAGCGTGACCGACAGCGCAAGCGGCAGGTAGAAGATGGCGCTGAAGCCGAGCAGGGCGAAGACGCTGTCGCTCGGGACGGAGCCGCCGGCGGCCAGATCGAGCATCCGGACCAGCTGCCGGGAAATGCCGATTGCCAGCACCACTACGAACACCGCAACCGCAGTGCCGGTCAGCTCCCGCAACAGCGCGCGGCGAAAAATCATCGAAATTTTGACTTTTCGGGTGTTTTCTGCAGATAATTCAAACTTCAGCCATTTCCGACAAAAATTGTCCAGGTGACCGGATGGAATTTACCATAAAGAGCGGCAGCCCGGAAAAGCAGCGCACTGCATGCGTAGTCGTCGGCGTGTTCGACAACCGCAAGCTGACGCTGTCGGCCGAACTCATCGACCGCGCGGCAAATGGATATCTGAGCGAGATCATCCGCCGCGGCGACATGGAGGGAAAGCTCGCCTCGTCGCTGCTCTTGCACAATGTGCCGGGTACTTTGTCGGACCGGGTCCTGCTTGTCGGGCTCGGCAAAGAGCGGGAGTTTCGCGAAGCCGAATTCAGGCGCGCGCTGCGCACCGCCGTCAAATTGCTGAATGAAACCGGTTCTTATGAGGCGGTTATCTATCTGACCGAGGAATCGGTCAAAAAGCGCGATATCGGCTGGCGGGTCGAGCATGCGGTCGTGATGGCGATGGAGGCCGTCTACCGGTTCGACCAGATGAAAAGCAACCCGCCGGAACTGCGGCGTCCGCTGCGCAAGCTCACGTTGTCGGTGCCCCAGCGCAGCAATCTCGCGACGGGCGAAACAGCTGTCGCGCGCGGGCTGGCCATTGCGGCCGGGATCAAGCTGGCCAAGGATCTGGGCAATCTTCCCGGCAATGTCTGCACCCCGACCTACCTCGGCGACCAGGCTCTCCAGCTGGCGAAGGATTTCGGCATCAAGGCCACCGTTCTCGATCGCGCCGAAATCGAAAAGCTGGGAATGGGCACGTTCTTGTCGGTCACCAACGGCAGCGCGCAACCGCCGCGCTTCATCGTGCTCGAGTATTCCGGCGCGACCCGGAAGCAAAAGCCGGTGGTGCTGGTCGGCAAGGGAATCACCTTCGACACCGGCGGCATTTCGCTGAAGCCCGGCGAGGCGATGGACGAGATGAAGTTCGACATGTGCGGCGCCGCCAGCGTGCTGGGCGTCTTTCGCAGCCTTGGCGAGCTGAAGCCGCCGGTCAATGTCGTGGGGCTGATCGCCGCCTGCGAGAACATGCCGGGATCGCGCGCGACGAAGCCGGGCGACGTCATCAAGAGCATGTCCGGACAGACGGTCGAAATCCTCAACACCGATGCCGAAGGCCGGCTGATCCTCTGCGATGCGTTGACCTATGCGGAGCGATTCGAGCCCGCGGCGGTGATCGACATTGCGACGCTGACCGGCGCGTGTGTCATCGCGCTCGGCCATATCGTCGCGGGGCTGTTCAGCAACAGCGACGGGCTCGCGCGCGAGCTCCTGTCGGCCGGCGAGAATTCGTACGACCGCGCATGGCACATGCCGCTGCTCGACGATTATCACGAATCGCTGTCGAGCAATTTCGCCGACTTCGCCAACATCGGCGGGCGCCCCGGCGGAGCGATCGTCGCCGCCTGCTTCCTGTCGAAGTTCGCGAAGAAATTCAACTGGGCGCACCTCGACATCGCCGGCGTTGCGTGGAAGACCGGCAAGGAGAAAGGCGCGACAGGCCGCCCGGTCGCGCTGCTGGTCCATTACCTGGTGGCGCAGGCCGCCGAGGCTGGCTGAACGCATGCAGGCAGTCGGGCGGTGACGGAGATCGATTTCTACACGAATGCCGGCGATCGGCTGCAGTTCGCCGCCCGGCTTTGCCTGAAGTTGCACGCGATGGGCAAATGGGTGCGCGTGCTGACTGAAGATGCTGCGATGACGGCCCGCTTCGATCACCTGCTCTGGAGCGTGCCCGCGGTGGGCTTCGTCCCGCACTGCAGGCTGTCCGATCGGCTCGCTGCAGAGACCCCGGTCATCGTCGACGAAACGGCCGAGCACAACGGGATTGCCGACGTGCTCGTCAATCTGCATTCCGGTCAGCCACCATTCTTCCGGCGGTTCGAGCGCCTTGCCGAAATCGTCAACGACGAGCCCGGCATAATTGCCGCCGGGCGGACAAGATGGCAGCAGTACAAGCAGCAGGGGTACACTTTACGCGCTCATGACTTGCGGGCGCCCTGAATCCACGATGCGGATCGGCAGGCCCGTGTAACAGGTGAGGATGCGATGCCGAGCGCCAGGGATTTGCTGCAGCAAGCCGATGCGCTGATGCGCAACAACAGAAGTGTGGGCACGGCGGGCGGGGACGACACCGTTCCCATTCTCACCGACGTCGCGATCCCGGGCCGCGCGAGCCGGCAGAGCGCGGGGCGCGATGAGGATATTCCGGTCCTGACGCGGGCGGTCGTGGTGCCCGAAGCGGACTTCGACTTGACCATTCCGTCCGACCGCAGCGCGGCGCACGCCTTTCCCCCGACGCAGATGGAATCGCTCCTTCCCATTTCGGAAATGCCGGCGATACCGCAGATCGGCGACGACGATTCGATCATCGCAATGCGTCGGCGCGAATCGAGGATCGAGCGTTCCGCAGCGGTCGACGAGTCCATCGAGTCGAGGCCGAAATGGCTCGAAGCCGATCTGCTGGATTCCCCGGATGCGGCATCGACTGCAAACGCATCCGGGACGCCCGCCGATCTGCCGGCCGCGGCCGAGTCGCAGCAGGTTTCGCCGCAAGCCGAGACTGCGCAGGAAGAACCATCGATCCCCATTGTGTCGCCGGCCGAATCACAGTCCACGCCGGAGGCCGCAGCCGCTCCGCCGTCCGGGCCAGCGGCATCGGCCGACGAGGTGGCGGAAACCGTCTACTTCCAGGTCCTGCAGAACCTCGATCTGTATACCGAGCGCGCGCTCCAGCAGCATCTGTCCGAGCACCTCGCGCCGATAATCGACAAGGCCTCGCGGGAACTGGTGGCGACGCTCAACGCGGAGCTTGGCGCGCTGATGCGCCAATTCGTGGCCGACGCGATCGAAAAGCAGCTCGGCGTGCGGCCGCCGGCGGAGCCCCCGCGGCGCGACTCCTGATTCCGAAGGAAGGGACGCGCAGAAGCGTCCGGCTATAATTCCGGGCTTCCAATCGTTGCAAAGAAGTCATGGAACTGGCGAAGAGTTTCGAGCCCCACGCGATCGAAGCGAAGTGGTATCCGCGATGGGAATCGAGCGGCGCGTTCAAGCCGTCGTGGCGCGAAGGCGCACCCGCATACTGCATCCAGCTTCCTCCGCCGAATGTCACCGGGACGCTGCACATGGGGCATGCGTTCCAGCACACGCTGATCGACATCCTGATCCGCGTCCACCGGATGCGGGGCGACAACACGCTGTGGCAGGTGGGCACCGACCACGCCGGCATCGCCACGCAGATCGTCGTCGAG
>Ga0068853_100003419_pt1 | contig 12143 bp, 6 predicted proteins | sample KBSCornC32_FD_65655 | JGI IMG/M metagenome (GOLD analysis project Ga0068853, IMG submission 65655) | Corn rhizosphere microbial communities from Kellogg Biological Station, Michigan, USA - KBS Corn C3-2 | ecosystem: Host-associated > Plants > Roots > Rhizosphere > Soil ... | reverse complement strand
GTCACCAATCACCGATCATTGATCACGATCTTTCCCATGGCTGATCGCAAATTCGGATTCGGCACACTGTGCCTGCACGCGGGAGCAATCCCCGATCCCACGACCGGCGCTCGCGCGGTGCCGATCTACCAGACGACGTCGTATGTGTTCGACTCCGCCGATCACGCGGCGAGTCTGTTCAATCTGCAGACGTTCGGGAACGTTTACTCGCGCATTTCGAATCCAACCGTCGCCGTCTTCGAGGAGCGCATGGCGGCGCTCGAGGGCGGCCGCGCGGCGCTGGCAGCAGGGTCGGGCCAGGCGGCGCAGATGTGCGCGCTGCTGACGCTCGTGCAGAACGGCGACGAGATCGTGTCTGCGAGCACTCTGTACGGCGGCACGTACTCGCAATTCGATGTGACTTTCCGGCAGTTCGGCATCGAGACCAAGTTCGTCGATCCAGACGATCCGCAGAATTTCAAGAAAGCCATAACGCCGAAGACAAAGCTGCTCTATGCCGAGACAGCGGGGAATCCGCGCATCAACATCCTCGACATCGAGGCTGTCGCCGCGATCGCGAAGGATGCCGGCATCCCCCTGGTCATCGACAACACGTTCGCAACGCCGTATCTGTGCAAGCCGTTCGAGTTCGGCGCCGATATCTCGTTGCACTCCGCGACCAAGTACATCGGCGGTCACGGCACGACGATGGGTGGCGTGCTGGTCGAGTCGGGCAAGTTTCCGTGGGGCAACGGCAAGTTTCCCGGCATGACCGAGCCATCGCGCGGCTATCACGGCGTGCGTTTCTTCGAGACGTTCGGCGATTTCGGCTACACGATGAAAGCGCGCATGGAGACGATGCGCACGCTCGGGCCGACCATGTCGCCGATCAGCGCATGGCTTCTACTGCAAGGACTGGAAACGCTGCACGTCCGCATGGACCGGCACATCGCGAACGCGTTGGCCGTCGCAAAGTTTCTCGAGGAGCACTCGCAGGTCAGCTGGGTCAACTACCCGAGCCTGCCATCGAGCCAGTACTACGATCTCGCCAAGAAGTACATGCCGAAAGGCGCCGGCGCCATCATGACGTTCGGCATCAAGGGCGGGCAGGAGGCCGGTGTCAAGTTCATCGAAGGCGCGCAGTTCATGAGCCATCTGGCGAACGTCGGTGACGCCAAGACGCTCGTGATCCATCCGGCGTCGACGACGCATCGGCAACTTTCCGAGGAAGAGCAGATCAAGGCCGGCGTGACGCCCGACATGATTCGCCTCTCGATCGGGATCGAGGATATCGACGATATTCTGTGGGATCTGGATCAGGCGCTCGCGAAAGCCAGGGGTTAGGGACGAGGGACGAGGGGCGAGGGATCGGAGTCGAATGACTTTGAGTGTGTTGCCTGCGTTCAGGGATCCGCTGAAGATCATTTTTGGGATGCAACGTCTAGAGGTGATATCAATCTTTCGGTGATGCTCCCTCGCCCCTCGTCCCTCGCCCCTCGTCCCTTGTCGTTCCCTAGCCCCTCGCCCCTCGTCCCTAACTCCTCGCCCCTCAATGTCCGGCGTCTGGACCTCCGTCTGGATCACCCTTGCGATCCAGACGCTCGTGTCTCTGGTTGTCTTCACACCTCCAGTCCTCGCCCCTCCAGCGCAGGCGGACATCGGAGTGGAAGCCAGCTCGGTAGGGATTGCGACCGCACTGATCTATCTGAGCGCGACATTTGGCGCACTGTTGTCGGCCAAAGCGATCGGGCGCTACGGCCCGATGCGCGTGAGCCAGGGCAGTCTTGTTCTCGCCGGCGCGGGCATCGCGCTGATGGCAACGGCGAACGTCGCGCTGGTTGCACTGGGCGCGCTCGTCATCGGCCTCGGCTACGGGCAGGTCACACCATCCAGCTCTGCGATCCTCGCCGAGCGCGCGCCGGAGCGGTTGCGCGCATTCATCTTCTCGTTGAAGCAGACCGGCGTGCCGATCGGCGGTGCCGTTGCCGGCGTGCTGTTGCCTGCGCTGATCAACGTGCTCGGCTGGAGGATCGCAGCGCTCGCGACGGCTGGGGCTTGCGTCGCATTCGCTCTCGCGCTGCAACCGATGCGCGCCGGAGTCGATCGAGGCAGCCGCGCCGCAGACCAAACCCCGCATGCAGGATTGCTCGAGCCGCTGAGACTGGTGCTGTCGCATGCGCGGCTGCGCGAGATGGCATTTGCCTCCTTTACATACTCCGGAATGCAGATGTGCCTCGGCTCGTTTCTCGTCGTGTTTCTGCATGACCACGTGGGCTTCGGACTCGCCGCGGCCGGCGCGGCGCTCTCGACGGCGATGCTCGCGGGCATCGGTGGGCGCATTTTGTGGGGTGTGGTCGCCGACAACTGGGTGAAGCCGCGCGTGCTGCTCGGCCTGCTCGGCGTCAGCATGGCGCTGGCCGCGCTCGCGACCGCGTTCGTCGGTGCTGCGTGGCCGACCGCGATCGTGTTTGCAGTGAGCTTCGTCTATGGCGCGACAGCGGTCGGCTGGAACGGCGTCTATCTGAGCGAAGTTGCGCGCACCGCGCCCCCGGGCCGCGCGGCTGCGGCGACCGGCGCTTCGCTCGCCATGACTTACTCCGGAGTCATGGTGCTGCCGTTCCTGTTCTGGGCCATCGTGGCGGCGAGTGGCAGCTATGCGGCGGCGTTCATTGCAACGGGGTTGCTGACGCTGTGGCGCGGGTCCTATCTACTGAGGAAGACGAATTAACCACGGAGACACGGAGGGGACGGAGAACTGCAACTGCGGTTCGATTCCGGTCTGCTGCGTTAGAAACAAAAAAGGCCGGAGCCCGCAAGGCACCGGCCGCGGTGGTCCGAGCGGGTCGCCTAGTTCTGCGCCGTAGCAGGCTCGGTGTTCATCGCCGTCGGCGGCGGCTCGTTCGGATTCCATCCGCCACCGAGTGCCTTGATCAGGCCGACGCTTGTGACCAGCTGCAATCCCTGGATCTGCGTGGCGGCACGCTGGTTCGCGAGCCGCGTGCGCTCGGCGTCCAGGACATCGAGGAAGAACACGAGGCCGGCCCGATAACGCGCGACCGAGATCTCGGACGCACGCACCGAATTGCTTACGGCACGCGACTCGGCTTCGGCCTGTTGCGACAGCAGGCGCAGGCCTGACAGCGATGTCTCGACCTCTTGAAATGCCACCAGCACCTGCTGGCGATAGTTGGCCAGGTTTTCTTCGTAAGCGGCCTTGGCGCGCTCGACGTTGCCCTTGATGCGGCCGCCGTCGAAGATCGGTTGTGTGATGCCGACGCCAATGCCCCAGATGCGGCTGCTGGATTTGACCAGATCGGACAGGTCGGTGCTCTCGAAGCCGATCCCGCCGGTCAACGTGATGCTCGGAAAATAGGCTGCCTGCGCGACGCCGATGTCGGCGTTGCGCGCAGCGAGCAGGCGCTCGGCCTCGGCTACGTCGGGCCGGCGCTGCAACAGCTCGGACGGGAGCCCGACCGGAATCGGCGGCGGCAGGATGTCGAGCGGATTCACTTGCAGATTGAACTCGGCCGGTTGCTTGCCGAGCAGCACCGCAAGTGCATTCTCGAGCTCCGCGCGGCGGCGCTGCACGCTGACCAGCTCGGCCTCGTTGGTTGCCACCTCGGCATCGGCGCGCACGACATCGAGCTCGCTCGCCGCGCCGCCTTTGAAGCGCGAGCGGATGATATTGGTGCCTTCCTTCTGGTAGTCGATCGCGCGCCGCAGAATGTCGTATTCCGAATCCAGCGAGCGAATCGTGAAGTAGGTCTGCGCAATATCGGCCTGCAACGTGATCTTCACCGTGCCGTAGGCGTTCGCTATGGCTTGCGCCTGCGCGGTGGCCGATTCCGACGCGCGGCGGATCTTGCCCCACAGGTCGACTTCGTAGGCGACGTCGAGTGGGACCCGGAAATCGTTGGAGACGAAGGGTGCGGCTGCGACGCCCGGTTGAATTGGACGGTTGCCGGATTCCCGCGTCCGGCTCGCCGAGGGATCGAGCGTGACCTGCGGGTAGAAATCGGCCTGCGTGATGCGTGCGATGGCCCGCGCCTGCGTGACGCGCGCGATGGCGGCTGTCAACTGAGGGCTTGCTTGCGCGCCCTGATCCTCGAGGCTGTTCAGGATCGGGTCGTTGTAGATCTCCCACCAGCGGGCACCGATCGTACCCTCGCCGAGCTCCGGTGTGTTCTTCCAGCCCGCTGTCGCGGTGTCGGGCTTGCGATAGTCGGGCCCGACCATACAGCCGGACAGGAGCAGCAGCGCGAGCAGCGTGCTGCGCACAGAAGCTTGAGGCAGCAATGAGTGATGGATCATCGTCGTGCTATTTCTTGTCCGGCGTCGATTGTGCCACCTTGACCTGGGCGCCTTCGCGCATCGCGTCAGTCGGGTTGATGACGATCATTTCGTTCTCGGCCACACCCGACAACACCTCGATCTGCTGGCCGAAGTCACGGCCCAGAATGATCTTGCGCACACGTACCGTGTTGTTCTGGATCGCGGCGACCTGCGGGCCGGTAGCCCGCACGATCAGCGTGCTCGAGGGCAGCAGAATAGCAGGCTCGGCCTGCGTCAGCTTGAAGCGCACCTGCGCGTACATGCCGGCCAGCAGCTCGCCGTGCTCGTTGGGCACCTGAACCTCGGTGAGTAGCGTCTTCGATTGCGGGTCGAGCGCGCCCGAGAACCGGAGCACCTTGCCCGGGAACGCTTTTCCGGGTGCTTCGGCGATGAGGATGTCGGCAGGCATGTCGGGCCGGATCAGCCGCGTGTGGCTCTGCGGCACGTTGACGTACAAACGCAGGATCTGGGTCTTGGCGACCTTGTACAGATAGTTGTTGGGTCCGCTGCTGCCGGCGTTGATCAACCAGCCCACTTCCACGTTGCGCGCCGTGATGACGCCGTCGAACGGCGCGACGACATGCTGGAACTGCTGCAGCTCCTGCAGGCGCTCGACGCTCGCCTGCGCTGCTGCCAGATCGGCCTTGCGTGCCTCCAGCGCACCGAATTTCTCGTCCACCTCTTGCTGTGCGACCGCTTTGTCCTTGAGCAGCACTTGCCAGCGATCGGCTGTGATCTTGGCGAGATCGAGATTGGCCTTGACCTGGGCGCGTGTCGCGATCGCCTGCTTCAACTCCTGGTCGATTTCGGGCGTCTCGATTTCCGCTAGCAGCTGACCGGCTTTCACCTTGGCACCGATGTCGACCAGCCAGCGCTTCACGTAGCCGTTGGTGCGCGCATAGACCGGCGTCTCCTGAAACGGCTGCAGCGTTCCCGGCAGAGACAGCTCGGTCGCGGGGCTGCCGCGCTTGGCCGGGACAACCGTCACGACCGGCAGAGTATCCCTGGCCGTTTCGGCAATCGCCTTCGATGTCTGCAGCCGCGGCAGCAAGCCGATGCCGAACAAGATCGCGAAGACCGCCACGAGTACGGCCACCCACAGCAGCGGCGCGCGGCCACGCTTCACCCCGGCACGCGGTGCGGGCTTGGCGTAGCGTGAGGAGTTATCAGAGCTCTCGTTCATAGTCGATTCCTTTTCTTCTGCGCGTCACGCGGGAGCGATCCCGCCGACGCTCGTCTGCGTAGCAGCCAGTTTGCGCGCACGCTCGTGAACGATCGTGAATACGACCGGCACGAACAGCAGCGTCGAGATCGTCGCGACGATGAGCCCGCCGATGACAGCGCGGCCGAGCGGCGCGTTCTGCTCGCCGCCTTCGCCCAAGCCCAGAGCCATCGGCACCATCCCGATGATCATCGCGAGTGCCGTCATCGTCACCGGGCGCAGGCGGATGTAGCCTGCCTCCAGCGCGGCTTCGAGCGGAGCTTTGCCTTCCCGCATCTGCTCGTTGGCAAACGTCACGATCAGGATCGAGTTGGCCGTGGCCACACCGAGCGACATGATGGAGCCCATCAGCGAAGGCACGCTGAAGGTGGTGTGCGTCAAGAACAGCATCCATGCGATCCCGCATAACGCACCGGGCAATGCGGTCACGATGATCAGCGGATCGGTCCAGGACTGGAAGTTCACGACCATCAGCAGATACACGAGGAGCGCCGCGAACAGCATGCCGTAGCAAATACGCATGAATGCGGTATTCATGCTCTCGACCTGTCCGCGCACCGTGAGCTTCGTGCCGGGCGGCAATTTCGGCTCGACCGGCTTGCCGTCGGGACCTTTCGCGGCCTCCGGCGGCGCGCACGCCCAGGACGTGAGCTTGCCGGGCTGGGCCGGGCACAGCGCACGCTTCCATAGCGGCAGCTGAGGCGGCAGGTATTCCGCCATCACTTTGTCGATCTGGTCCGACACGGTGCCGAGATCGGTGTTCTGCACGTTGGCGTAAATGTCGAACACCGGCTGGATATCGTAGTGGCTGACGATCGCCGGCACTTCCTTGCGCTCGAGGGTTGCCAGATTCGACAGCAGTTGTGCGCTCACCGAGCCGCTGCCCGGCAGCTGGGTCGTCATCAGGCTGTCGATGGAATCCAGCAGGTGCTGGGGCGTCTGCACTGCGATCGGGTAGGTAACGCCGGTCTTCGGATCGGGCCACAAGTTGTAGTTGATGACCGAGCTGGACGATAGAGCGATCAGCACGTTGTTTGCGATATCGCGCTGCGTGAGGCCCAGCTCGCCGGCTCGCATGCGGTCGACGTTCACCTGCAGGGCCGGCGCGTTCATGATCTGGTGCAGATGCACGTCGACCGAGCCCGGGATCGCCTTCACCTTCTGCTCGAGCTCGCGCGCGATGCCGTAGATCTTGGGGTTGTAGCCGGCAATCTGCAGATCGATCGGAGCGGGCAAGCCGAAATTCAGAATCTGATTGACGATGTCGGCCGGCTGGAAGAAGAACGTCAGCTCGGGAAAGCGGCGCGACAGCTCGGTGCGCAAGCGCTGGACGACCTCGGGTGTGGGCGTCTTGTGCTCGGGTTTGAGCGACATCAGGATCTCGCCGTCCGCCGAGCTGATCGTGGGCGTGTCGGTGAAAGCCAGGTTGACCGGCTGCGGCAGGCCGATGTTGTCCGACAGCAGCGCCAGGTCCGAGGCCGGGATGATCTCCCGGATCGCGTCGTCGACCCGGCCGAAGATCAGCTCAGCCTCCTCCAGCCGCGTCCCGGGCGGCGCGCTCACGTGCATGCGGATCTGGCCTGCATCGACTTGCGGGAAGAAGTCGCGGCCGACGAACGGCACGACGGCGATGCTCGCGATGCCCACGACGCCGAACAGCAGGAACACCGCGAGCCGGTTGTGCAATGCCGCCGAAAGCACGCGCATGTAGCGATCGCGCAGACGCTCGAAGCCATGTTCGAACCCGGCATGAAAGCGCGCAAAGCGGCCGTGCCCAGCTAGATCGTGCTCATGCGCCTTCAGGAGAAAGCGCGCCATCACCGGCACGAGCGTGCGGGACAGGAACCACGACGCGAGCATCGCGTAGACCACGGCGAGTGCGAGCGGCGTGAACAGGAACTTGGCCGGACCAGTCAGAAACACCACCGAGACGAAGACGATACAAATCGCCAATGTCGCTACGAACGTCGGAACTGCGATCTGGCGCGCGCCATCGAGGATGGCCTGCTCGATCGGCTTACCGAGCGCGAGCTGGCGGTGGATGTTTTCCACCTCCACCGTGGCGTCGTCGACCAGAATGCCAACCGCGAGAGCGAGGCCGCCGAGCGTCATGATGTTCAGCGTCTGACCGGTCAGCGACAGCACGCAGATCGAGGTCAGGATCGACAGCGGAATCGAAACGGTCACGATCAAGGTGCCGCGCCAGCTTCCGAGGAACAGCAGAATCATCGTGGCCGTCAGCAGTGCGGCGACGAGCCCTTCGCTCACCACGCCGTCGACCGCGGCCTTCACGAACACCGACTGATCGAACATCTCGCCGATCTCGATGTCAGGATAGGTCAGGCGCAGTGCCGGCAGCGCATCCTTGATCCCTTGCACCACGTCCAGCGTGGACGCATTGCCGGACTTGAGCACAGTGAGCAGAGCGGCGCGATGCCCGTCGTTGCGCACGATATTGGTCTGCACGCCGAAGCCGTCGCGTACGTTCGCAACGTCGCGCACGTAGATCATCGAGCCGTTGACGACCTTGATCGGCACGTCGTTCAGGGCCGCGATATTCTCCGGGTTCATGTTCATCGCGACGATGTAATCCTTGTCGCCGATCTTGGCGCTGCCGGTGGGCAGGCTCAAGTTGGCCGCGCCCAGTGCGTTGTTCACCTCCACCGCTGTCACGCCCTTGGCGAGCAGGGCCTGCGGATTCAGATCGACCATGATCTGGCGCGGCTTGCCACCGTACGGCAGCGGCAGGCGCGAGCCGCGCACCGGAGCAATGGCCTGGCGCACGCGGTAGATGCCGAAGTCGTAGAGCTGCGATTCGGACAGCTTGGTGCTGGCGAGCGCGAGCTGCAGGACCGGCACGCTGGCGGCGTCATATTGAATGATCAGCGGCGGAACGGTGCCCTGCGGCATGCGCCGCAGAATCGTCTGCGACAGAGCGGTGACCTGCGAGACTGCGCTGCCGATGTCGACCGAAGGCTGGAAGAAGATCTTGATGACCGCGGCGCCGTTGACCGTTTGCGACTCGATGCGCTGAACATCGTTCACACCGGAAGAGACGGTGTATTCGCTGAAGGTCGTGATGTACTTTTCCATCTGGGCAGGCGGGAGCCCGCTGTATTGCCAGATGATGCTCACCACCGGGATATCGATCTTCGGGAAGATGTCGGTCGGCGTGTTGCGGATCGCGACGGCTCCGAGGATCAGGATCAGCAGTGCCATCACCACGAAGGTGTATGGCCTGCGCAGGGCGAGAATGACTATCCACATGGGCGAGAGTCCTTGGCCGATCGCGGTTGAGCTATGCTCGCCTGGCGGCGCCGGCTGCCGAAAGCAGCATGCCGCCCGCGACGGGATCGCGGGCGGCATGCGAAAGTCATGGCGGATCCAAGCTGGTCCGTCGGCTTACGAGCAAACGCTCAAATTGTTAACAGTAAGGAGGCAGTAAGAGTTACATTACGAGACGTCGCGTATTGTATGCCATGAACCAGCGGCACTGTAAACCGGCAGATCATTCTCGCTTCGCATAACATCCATTCCACTGACAAAGCCGACGACGACATGCCAAAACCTGATCCAGAAACGGTTGCAGACGTACGTCCGCTGCGCGGCCGGCCGCGTAGCGAGGACTCGCACGAAGCCATCCTCGATGCCGTTCTCCAGATGCTCGAGCTGGAAGGGTATGGCGCGCTCACGATCGAGAGCGTCGCGCGCCAGGCCGGAGTGGGCAAGCAGACCATCTACCGCTGGTGGAAGTCGAAGGCCGAGCTGGTGCTCGAGGCTTACGCCAATCACGCCGCCAGCAAGCTGCCGATGCCCGACAAAGGCACGCTGCGGGCCGATCTCGAATGGTTCTTTTGCTCGGCTTTCAAGCGCTTGACGGACATCTCCGGCCCGACCATGCGCGGCCTGATGGCCGATGCGGTCTACGACCCGGAGTTTCTGGAAATCCTGCGCGAGGTCCTGATCGCCAAGCGGCGGGCAGTCCTGCTGGTCGTGCTTGAGCGCGGCCGATTACGCGGAGAGCTCAGGCCTGACGCCGATCTCGACGTGATGAGCGACCTGCTGTTCGGTGCGCTCTGGTACCGACTGCTCGTGCAGCACGCCAAGCTCGACGGCCGCTTCGCGAAGCAGCTCGTCGGCTCGGTGCTGGATGGGTTCGTCCCCAGGTGAATTCAGTGATTGGTGATTATTGATTGGTGAAAACCCGACGCACCGTTTGCGCACTTTTACTCATCACCAAGCACTAGTCACCATCACTGGCCTTGTCACTTGTTCGAGAAGATCACCACCGTCGCCGCGCCGGTGAGCGGTATCGAGCCGCCGCTGCTGCCGGTGGCCACCGCGACATACTGCTTGCCCTTCTGCTCGTAAGTCACGATTCCGCCCGCGATCGGGCCGCCGGTATCGAAGCTGTAGAGCTTCTTGCCGTTGCGCGCATCGAGCGCGAGGAAGCTGCCATTCAAGTCGCCAGTGAACAGGACGTTGCCGGCAGTAGGCGTCAATGCGGCGTACATCGGCGTCGGCCACTTCAGGCGCCAGCGCATCTTGCCGGTCTTGGGGTCGACGGCATTGATCCAGCCATGCGCCTTCTCCCAGGGATCGTTGGTGCCCCAGCCGTTCGATAGGCCGGTGTAAGGGACCGTCGCGACCCAAGTTGGGTCGGGTCCGAGCTTGAACACGGTGCACCAGTCGATCGCGTTCACGTACAGGAGCTTAGTCTTCGCGCTGAACGCCGGCCCGTTCCACTGCACGCCGGCGACCGGGCAAACGCGCACGCCCTCGGGCGTGATCGGCTTCTCGTGGTTCAGCAGCGTAGTCATCGGCAGCTTGAACACCAGCTTGCCGTCGTTACGGTTGACGACGTGCAGCACCCCTTCCTTGCCGGAGGCCGCCACATACTTCTTGCCGTTCGCGTCGAACATCATCGCAACGGTTGCGTCCCAGTCGTGATCATCGTTGGCGCGCAGCTGATGCCACCACTTGAGCTTGCCGTTCTTGGCGTCGAGTGCTACGACCGAGACCGTGAAGAGATTGGCGCCCGGGCGCATCGCCTTGTTGTAATCGGGCCCGGGGTTGCCGACCGGAATGATGATCGTGTCGGTTGCGCGATCCAGCGCGTAGGTCACCCACGCCGCGCCGCCGCCGTGCATCGCGCTGTCGGGTTCTTTCCACGTGTCGGCGCCGGTTTCGTCGCCCATTGGCGTGAGGTGGAAGCTCCAGACCGGCGCACCGTCTTCGACTTTGAACGCCATCATCTGGCCGCGAATGCCCCAGTCGCCGCCCGCCTTGGCTACGTAGACGAGACCGTTCCAGACGATGGGCGCCGCACCCACGCCTTCGCCAATGGACCAGTCGGCGATCTGACGCACCCACAGCACTGCGCCCGTTTTCGCGTCGAGCGCATACAGGAAGCCGTCCTGCGTTCCGCGAATCAAGCGGCCGCCGGCGATCGCCACACCCTTGTTGGTCGCGTTCATCTCCGGGCCCTGTGCGACGTGCTGATGCGTCCATAGCTTCTTGCATGTCGTGGCGTCGATCGCGTAAGTCCCGAGATGCGTGGTGGCGTAGAGGATGCCGTCGTAGACCACCGGCCCGGTCGAGAACGTGCCGAGCTCGCCGAGCTGGAACATGCAAACCGGATGCAGGCTCTTCGCGTTCTCGGTGTTTATTCGCGTGAGCAGCGAGTAGCGCTCGCCGCGATAGCCTTTGTTGTACATGAGCCAGCTCGTCGTGGACGTATCCGCGGCGTCCAGCTCGGCCTGCGTGGGCTTCGACGTGCGCGGCTGCTGGAGTGTCCCGATCAGCTCTCCGATCTTTGCCGGTGGGCCGGCCGCCGCGGCTGGCGCCGCCGTCGGCGCGTCGGACAGCGTCATCACGCGATCCATCGGCGAGTCGGGTGTGAGCTTCTCTTCGCCCGCGGGCAGGCCATTCTGCGCCAGGATGTAGGCGACGATGTCCGCGTACTGCTGGCCCTTGAGCGACCCGGCGCCGCCGAGCGGCATCTGGTCGTGCACGTACGAGTAGAAGTCCTTCAGCTTCTTCCCGTTCCATTGCAGCGGAAAGCCGCCGCCTTTCAGCGAGGGCGCTCCGCCGCCTTGCAACTGGGCGCCATGACAGACGGAGCAGCTCTGGGAATAGTCCCAGCGCCCCTGGCTGATCTGGTCTGCGCTGTACCAGCCGGTGCCGTCGGCCAGCGCGGCCGATGTGCCGAGCAATAGAGCGCAAAACGCCCCGGCGAGACGGGCGGCGAGAACCAGCTTGGAGGCGGCGAGGTGGCGCATCGAAAGATCCTCTGACAGACGAGGTGACGGTTATAGGTGAATCTTGCTCAAAGCGGGGAGATGGCTGCGGGCAGACCGGCGAAAACGCCGGGCCAGTATCGCACAATGCGGAAAAAGCGCTGTCGCGTGAGACTTGCGGCGCGGGCAGTCGCGCCTCAACGGATGCGCTGGATCAATCATCGGCGCAAAGAAAAACGGCGAGTCTCAAGGACCCGCCGTTCAAACCCCAGCGTTATAAGGCGCCAGGGGGGAAGACCGGGAAGGTGCACCTCGCACCTTCTAGCCACGTTCTGGGCAACCGTCTCTCAGCATCCGAAGATTGCCTTGCG
>Ga0068853_100003418_pt1 | contig 12144 bp, 9 predicted proteins | sample KBSCornC32_FD_65655 | JGI IMG/M metagenome (GOLD analysis project Ga0068853, IMG submission 65655) | Corn rhizosphere microbial communities from Kellogg Biological Station, Michigan, USA - KBS Corn C3-2 | ecosystem: Host-associated > Plants > Roots > Rhizosphere > Soil ... | reverse complement strand
GGCGACCAGCTCGGCAAGTGCGGCTTCGTGCTGCCGCCGGACGCCGCCACCGCGCCGCCGTCCGAGGTCAACGCCGCCTCCTGGGTGCTGGCCGACCTGGACACCGGCGCCGTGCTCGCGGCCAAGGACCCGCACGCCCGGCAGCGCCCGGCAGCACTGATCAAGGTGCTGCTGGCCATGGTGTCGTTGCAGGACCTCAAGCCCAGCACGCCGGTGCTGATCACGCAGGAGGACGTGGACGCGGCCAACGGCTACTCGGCCATCGGCGTGCAGGCCGGCGCCAAGTTCACCGTGACCCAGCTGGTCGAGGCCATGCTGCTCAAGCCGGGCAACGACGTGCCGCACGCGCTGGCCCGTGCCCTCGGCGGCATCCCGAAGACGCTGGACCTGATGAACGCCGCGGCCAAGCAGATGGGCGCGCTGGACACCCGGGTGGCCACGCCGGGCGGCCTCGACGGCCCCGGCATGAGCACCTCGGCCTACGACATGGCGGTGATCTACCGGCACGCCATGCAGCAGCAGGCGTTCGCCGACGCCGCCGGGGTCAAGTCGGTGAACCTGAGCGGCCTGATCGTGAAGAACGCCGACCAGCTGATGACCACCTACACCGGCGCGATCACCGGCATCACCAGCAACACCACCGACGCGCACTTCACCAACCTGTCCTCGGCGACCAAGAACGGACACCGGCTGGTGGCCGTGCTGCTACGCGGCGAGCAGCAGCAGTACGCCATGTACCGGCAGAGCTCGAAGCTGCTGGACTGGGGCTTCGGGCTGACCGCGGCCAACGCGCACGCCGTCGGCCAGCTGGTCGACCAGGCCCCGCCGGTGAAGCCGTCGGCCTCCGCCACGTCCTCGACGACCGACACCACGGACTCGCCCGGGGTGCAGACCGCGGCCGACAAGAGCCCGATGTACCAGGCGTTCGGCAACGTCGGCATGCCGCTGACCATCGTGGCCGGTGTGGTCGTGCTGGGCTTCGCGGTGATGGTGCTGCGCAAGCGCCGGGCCAAGGCGGCCCGGGCCCGCCGGCTCGCGGCCCAGGCCAACAACGGTTAGGCCTCAGCGCCGGCGCAGCAGCCTGGTCAGCGTCACGCCGATCAGCGCGCCGGCACTGAGCAGGCCGGCCGTCAGGACACCGTCCGGGCGGGCGGCCACGTGCACCGTCGGCCGGATCAGCACTGGCTGCGGCGGCAGCACCGGATCGGCCGAGCGGGCCATGTTCTCCCGGGCGGTGGCCGTCCAGGCGGTGATGAAGACCAGGAACCGCGACACCAGGTTGATGAACACCAGCAGGCCGAGCAGCGTGCCGAAGACCGAGCCGGACGGCGAGTCCTTGATCATCTGCAGGTAGATGTTGCCGACCTGCTTGAGCACCTCGAAGCCGATCGCGCCGGTGATCGCGCCGCGCACCGCGCTGCGCCAGCCGACCTGGAAGCGCGGCAGGCTGGTCAGCACCCACAGGAACACCAGCCAGTTGGCCACCAGGCCGAGCACGATGGCGGCCAGCGAGAGCAGGACCTCGGCCCAGCCGGTCTGCCGCAGGCCCAGCCACTCCAGCACCAGGCCACCCAGCGCCGAGCCGGCCGCGGTGATGCCGAACGAGATGACCAGGGCCAGGCCGAGGCCGATCAGCGTGAGCAGGTCCTTGACCGCGGTGATCAGGAACGGCAGTTCCGGGCGCTCACGGGTCCACTGGGCGGTGAGGGCGTCGCGCAGGCTGGTCATCCAGCCCAGCCCCGAGTAGAGGGCGGCCAGCAGACCGAAGATGCCGACCGTGCCGCGTGACTCGATCAGCTTGCCGATGATGGTGTTGACCTGGTCGCCGAGCGCGCCCGGCACCGCCGCCGTGATGCCGCTGCGGATCTGGTCGAGCAGGTCCATGTTGCCGGCCAGGACAAAACCGGCCACCGAGAAACCCAGCATGAGCAGGGGTATCAGGGACAGGACGCTGTAGTAGGTGATGGCCGCGGCGTAGTGGTCGCCGTATCGCTCGGTGTACCGCGACCCGGCGCGCACCAGATGGTCGAGCCACGCATGCCGCTTGCGCAGCCGGGTCAGCAGGGATTCCTTCTCCGCCACGCGCTTACGGTAACGGTGCGTGCAGGCGGTTGCAGAGCGTCGAACTACTCAGCTCAGAGCTGGCTCGGCGTGGGCAGCGGGGCCGGCTGGACGACCGCCGCGGCGGCGGCGCTCTCCTCGACGACCGCTTTGGCCGCCGCGGCGGCGGCCTTGGCCTCGCGGGCCAGGCGGTGACGGTGGCGCAGCAGGCCGGCGATCAGGCCGCCGAAGCCCAGCAGGATGGCGATCAGGGCGACGCCGTCCAGGGTGACCGGGACGCGGCTCTCGACCGGGGCGTCGGTCTCGGTGGCGGCGGCCAGCCCGGCGGTCAGCAGCATGGTGGCCGGCAGCAGGCAGGCGGCAGTCAGGGTGGAACGCGTGAGGTGCCGAACCTGGTTACGCAAGGCAGCGTCTCCCGACAGTGAGGTCGCCCCGAAAGAGTGAACACGAGGGTGTCCGTCGTTCGGAAAACTACCGAACGTGTCAACCCCACCCGTTCCGGGGACTGTGCGGTCCATCACGAGGAGCGAGAATAACCGCGCTGGTCGGCCCGCCCGGCGGCGGGTCCCACAAGATCAGGACCTGCGCTTACGGGCTCACGACCCCCTTCGGGGTCGTCGATCATGCGCCTTCGGGCAGATGTGACGTGCCGTACGTCGCGGGCGCCCCGGGCGGGCGGGGCGCCCGACGACTCAGCTACGGGCCTTCGGGTTCCGACGGACCAGCAGCATCAGGCCGCCGCCGACGATCAGCAGCATGCCGATGCCGATCAACATGCCGGTGTCGGCGGTGGTGCCGGTGTACGCCAGCTGCTGCGTGCCCGGCGCCGTGGTCGTGGTCACCGGTGGCGTGGTCGACGACGAGTGCGACGGACTGGTCGTCGTGGTCGTCCCCGTCGTGGACGTGGTCGTGGACGGTGTCGTCGTGGTGGTCGACCCCGTCGTCGTCGAGGTGGTCGTCGACGGCGTTGTAGTCGTCGTCGAGGTCGTGGTCGACGGCGTCGTGGTGCTGGTCGTGGTCGACGACGTGGTGGTCGTCGTGTACGTCGTCGTCGTGGTGGACGGCATGGTCGTCGTCGTGCACGGCGTGGTCGTCGTCGACCGCGTGGTCGTCGGCGGCGTGGTCGACGTGCACGGCGGCAGGCCGCGGCCGTGGCCGGCCGGCTCGCACGTGGGCGGCGGCGTGGTGGTCTGGCAGGACGGCGGGTTGCCCCGGCCGGTCCGCTCGCACGGCGGGTTGCCGCGCTCCGGACTGCTACCGCGGTGGTGGTCGACGGCCGCGTGGACGGCCGGGCCGATGTCGCTCGGTGTCGCGGCCAACGCGGCCCCGGCACCAGCGATGATCGTCCCGGCCACCATCACGGCCAGCGGGAACGCGAGCGCTCTTCTGTTGCGCACGGGATTGTCCTTCCGAGGCCGACGTTGCTGGGAGGCAACCTCAGAAGCTACCCATTCGACGTAACGTCAGTGCTCCGAAAGGCTCACTCGAACGGGTCCATTTAGCGCAACCTGGCCGTAGACCGTGGTTCGCTGACGCGCGTGCCGGCCGGCCAGTGCCGCCATCGCGTCCAGTTCGGCGATGGTGCGGGCCGAGCCGTGCTCGGAACCGGCCATCCGGCTGATCGTCTCCTCCATCAGCGTGCCGCCCAGGTCGTTGGCGCCGCCGCGCAGCACCTCGGCCGTGCCGCGGTCGCCCAGCTTCACCCAGGAGCACTGGATGTTGTCGATCCGGCCGTGCAGGGCCAGCCGGGCCATGGCGTGCACGGCGCGATTGTCCCTTCGGGACGGTCCGGGGCGGGCCACGCCGGCCAGGTAGATCGGGGCGTTGTTGTGCACGAACGGCAGGCCCACGAACTCGGTGAAGCCACCTGTCTCGTCCTGGAGGCGGGCCAGCGTGCGCAGGTGCCCGAGCCAGTGGCCGGGGTGGTCGACGTGGCCGTACATCATCGTCGACGAGGAGCGGATGCCCAGCTTGTGCGCGGTGCCAACGACTTCGAGCCAGGTCTTGGTCGGCAGCTTGCCCTTCGTCAGCACCCAGCGCACGTCGTCGTCGAGGATCTCCGCCGCCGTGCCGGGAATCGTGTCCAGGCCGGCGTCACGCAGCTCGGTCAGCCACTCCTCGACGCTCACGCCTGCCTTGGTCGCGCCGCTGACGATCTCCATCGGGCTGAAGGCGTGCACGTGCATGCCCGGCACCCGGGTCTTGATCGCCCGCACCATGTCGGCGTAGAAGCTGGTCGGCAGCTTGGGGTCGATGCCGCCCTGGATGCAGACCTCGGTCGCGCCAACGTCCCACGCCTCCTGGGCGCGGTCGGCGATGTCGTCCACGGTCAGCCGGTACGCGTCGGCGTCGCGTTCCCGTTGCGCGAAGGCGCAGAACCGGCAGCCGACGTAGCAGACGTTGGAGAAGTTGATGTTCCGGTTGACCACGTAGGTCACGTCGTCGCCGTTGACCTCGGCCCGTAGCTGGTCGGCCAGCCGGGTCATGGTCTCCAGCGCCTCGCCGTCCGCGGTCAGCAGGGCCATCGCCGCGTCGACGTTGGCTTCCTCCAGCAGCGCGGCCGGATTCTCGGCGGCGATGGTCAGTCCATTGAGGACGTCGCTGGGCAGCTTGCTGAAGGTCGGGCTGCTGTGCAGCTGGTGGCGCAGCGACTCCCAGTCGCCGTACACGCTGTCGAAGTCGCCGCGACGGTCGCCGGTGCGGCCGGTGGTGTCGATGGTCTCGTGCAGATCGGTGCGGCCCTGCGACTCCAGGGCGTAGTCCGGCTCCTGCCACGTCCGTCCACTCAGGACGGCCGACTCGTCGGCCAGGCCGGTTTCCTTGTCCACCAGGGCATCCACGTGCACGCTGATCCGGGTGTCGATCCACGGCTGGCCGGCCTTGACGAAGCGCGGGTAGGCGGTCAGCCGCTCGCGCAGCTGGAAACCCGACTCCGCGGTGACCGCGGTCAGCTCGTCGATCGCCGGCCAGGGCCGCTCCGGGTTGACGTGGTCCGGGGTCACCGGCGAGACGCCGCCCCAGTCGTCGATGCCGGCCCGCAGCATCAGCTCGAACTCGTTGCCCACCAGGTTCGGCGGGGCCTGCACGCTCACGTTGGACGGCATCAGCAGCCGGCCGACCGCGATGGTCGCCGCCAGCTCGTGCAGGTCGGCGTCGGGCATGCCGCGCATCGCGGTGTCCGGCTTGGCCCGGAAGTTCTGGACGATGATCTCCTGGATGTTGCCGTACTGGCGGGCCACGCCGCGCAGCGCCAGCAGCGACTCCGCCCGCTCGTCCAGGTTCTCGCCGATGCCGATCAGGATGCCGGTGGTGAACGGCACGCCGACCCGGCCGGCGTCGGTCAGCACGCGCAGGCGCACCGCCGGCTCCTTGTCCGGGCTGCCGTAGTGCGGGCCGCCCGGCTCGCTCCACAGGCGGGTCGCCGTGGTCTCCAGCATCATGCCCATGCTGGCCGCGACCGGCTTGAGCCGCTGGAACTCCTCCCAGCTCAGCACGCCGGGGTTGAGGTGGGGCAGCATGCCCGTCTCCTCGAGCACCGCGATGGCCACCGAGCGCAGGTAGTCCAGGGTCGAGCCGTAGCCGCGGGCCTCCAGCCACTCCTTGGCCGCCGGCCAGCGGTCCTCCGGCCGGTCCCCCAGTGTGAACAGGGCCTCCTTGCAGCCCTGGGCCGCCGCCTGCCGGGCGATGTCCAGCACCTCGTCGCGCTCCAGGTACGCCGCCGGCACGCGGTGCGGCACCGTCGCGAAGGTGCAGTAGTGGCAGCGATCCCGACACAGCCGGGTCAGCGGGATGAACGCGTTCTTGCTGTACGTGATGACGCCGTCGCGTCCCTCGGCCCGCAGATGCGCGTCCCGGACCCGGCCGGCGATCGCCAGCAGCTCGTCCAGGTGATCGCCGCGGGCGTGCAGCAGCACCGCCGCCTCGGTGGCGTCCAGCGTCGAACCGTCTGCGGCGCGGCGAAGTGCCCTGCGGAGGGCCGATTCGCTCGGGCGCGGGGTGTCTGTGACCACGGAGCGAGCGTAAGTCGGCTTTCGCGAAGCACCGTCGCTCAGCGTAGGGAGACCACTCTCACACCACTCCCGGGAATAAACCCAATGTCACCTGCGCAAGTCCTACTTGCCTCCCAGAGGCACATCCGGACCGCATGTGCCAAAAAAAGGGGCGGTCAGACGTCGTAGCGGACGGTCACGGGGGCGTGGTCGGACCAGCGCTCGGCGTAGGTGGCGGCCCGTTCGGTGACGGCGGAGACGGCCTTGGTGGCCAGCCCCTCGGTGGCCACGTGCAGGTCGATGCGCCAGCCGGAGTCGTTGTCGAAGGCCTTGCCGCGGTAGGACCACCAGCTGTACGGGCCGGCGACGTCGGGGTGCAGCGAGCGCACGACGTCGACGTAGCCGGCGGCGTAGAGGCGGTCCAGCCATGACCGCTCCTCGGGCAGGAAGCCGGCCGAGCGCTGGTTGGTCTTCCAGGACTTCAGGTCCTCGGGCCGGTGCGCGATGTTCCAGTCGCCACAGACGAGCACCTCGCGGCCGTCGGCCTCGGCCTTGGCCTTCAGCTCGACGAGATGGGCGAAGAAGGCGTCGAGGAAGCGGTACTTCTCGTCCTGCTTGGGCGTGCCGGCGTCGCCGGAGGGCAGGTAGAGGCTGGCCACCACCACGTCGGCCAGCTCGAACTCGACGTAGCGGCCGCTGCGGTCGAACTCGGCCGAGCCGAAGCCGACCCGGACGGCCTCCGGCGCGGTCCGGGACAGCAGGGCCACGCCGGCCCGGCCCTTGAGCTCGGACTCGGCCAGCACGGTGTGCCAGCCGGCCGGCTCCCGCAGCTCATCGGAGAGCTGGTCCAGCTCGGCCCGCGTCTCCTGGAGGCACACCACGTCCGCCTCGGTGGCGGCGAGCCACTCGACGAAGCCCTTCTTGGCGGCCGCGCGGAGCCCGTTGACGTTGATCGTGGAGACGGTCAGCACACCCCGAGCCTAGCGGCATCAAGAACGCGTAAACGCGGGCCACCTCGGCGTTAAGACGGCATCAGGGGCGGCGGGTCCGCCATTTACGCCGCACACGCTGGCACTGAGTGGTCCGTGGGAGAGGAAAAGCGTGTTCGACGTCGTGAAGCGGCTGCTCGTCGGCCGGCCCCTGCGCAGCGAGCGATTGGGCGACACGCTGCTGCCGAAGTGGCTGGCCCTGCCGGTCTTCTGCAGCGACCCCATCTCGTCGGTGGCCTACGCGACCGAGCAGATCCTGCTCACGCTGGCCGTCGGCGGCGCGGGCGCGCTGTCGCTGTCGACGCCGGTCGCGGCGGCGGTGGCGATCGTGCTGATCGTGGTCGTCGCCTCCTACCGCCAGACCTGCTACGCCTACCCCAGCGGCGGCGGCGCTTTCGTGGTGTCCAAGGAGAATCTGGGCGAGTCGGCGGCGCTGACCGCGGCGGCGGCGCTGCTGGTGGACTACGTGATGACGGTGGCGGTGTCGGTGGTCTCCGGCGTCGTGGCGATCACCTCGGCCTTCCCGGAGCTGGCGCCGCACGCCGTGGTCATCTCGGTCGGCTTCGTGGTGCTCATCGCGCTGGCCAACCTGCGCGGGGTCAAGGAGTCCGGCCGGACCTTCGCGATTCCGACCTACGCCTTCATCGTGCTGACGTTCCTGATGTTCGCCGTGGCGGCGGTCCGCGGCGTCGTCGGCGACCTGCCCGACGCGTCGACCGCCAACCTGCCCCTGCACCAGACCGAGAACGCCACCGGATGGGGCGCGATCTTCCTGTCGCTGCGGGCCTTCGCCTCCGGCTGCACGGCGCTGACCGGTGTGGAGGCGATCAGCAACGGCGTGCCGTCCTTCCGCAAACCCAAGCCGCACAACGCCGCCCTCACGCTGGTGATGATGGGCCTGATCGCGGTGACGATGTTCGGTGGCATCACCACGCTGGCCGTGCACCTCAACGCGCACGCCATGGCCGACGGCAACCCGTCGGTGATCTCCCAGGTCGCGGCCAGCGTGTTCGGCGGCCGATCGCCGCTGTTCTACCTGTTCCAGGCGGCCACCGCCGGCATCCTGATCCTGGCCGCCAACACAGCGTTCAACGGCTTCCCCGGCCTGGCCTCCATCCTGGCCCGCGAGCGCTACCTGCCGCGGCAGCTGCACAACCGCGGCGACCGGCTGGTGTTCAGCAACGGCATCCTGCTGCTGGCGGCGTTCGCGGTGCTGCTGATCATCGGCTTCGACGCCAACATCGACAGCCTGATCCAGCTCTACATCATCGGTGTGTTCACCAGCTTCACGCTCAGCCAGGCCGGCATGGTCGTGCACTGGAAACGCCTGCTGGCCGGCGAAACCGATCCGGTGCGGCGCCGGAAGATGCGCGGCTCGCAGGCGATCAACACCTTCGGCGCCGGGCTGACCGCGGTGGTGCTGGTGGTCGTGTTCGCCACCAAGGTGGTGCACGGGGCGTGGCTGGCGGTGCTGGCCATGGTGGTGCTGTTCATCGTGATGCGGGCGATCAGCCGCTACTACCGGCGGTTCGAGAAGCAGGTCGCGACGGTCAAGGAGACCACGACGCTGCCGCCGACGGTGCACGCGCTGGTGCTGGTCTCCCGGCTGCACCAGCCGGCGCTGCAGGCGCTGGCCTTCGCCAAGGCGACCCGGCCGGACCGGCTGGAGGCCGTCACCGTGGCCACCGACGACGAGGAAACCCGCCGCCTGCAACGGGAATGGGAGCGCCGGGGCATCGCGGTGCCGTTGATCGTGCTGTCCTCGCCGTACCGGGACGTGGGCAAGCCGATCGTGGACCACGTGAGCCGGCTGCACGCCCGGGACCGGCGCGGCGTGGTCAGCGTGTTCATCCCGGAGTACGTGGTGCGGCGCTGGTGGCAGCACCTGCTGCACAACCAGAGTGCCTTGCGGCTCAAGGCCAGGCTGCTGTTCACGCCCGGCGTGGTGGTGGTCAACGTGCCGTACCACCTCGGCCTGGACGAGCAGCGTCAGCAGGTGTTGCCGGCCGCCGCGACCAAGTAGTCGGCCGAGGCCCAACGAGCGCCGTCGAGCTGGCGGAAACCGTTCTGCACCACCGGTTGCGCGGTGGTCGACTGGCTCTGCACCAGCCGGCCGACGACCCGCTCGGTGGTGGCCGGGCCGGCCCGCACGTTGAGCACGTCGGCGTTGACCGTGAAGGCGCACTGGGCATTGCTCTGCGACGCGTCGGCGTTGCGGTGCGCGATCATGGCGAAGGCCACCACGCCGACCCCGCCGATCACGGCCAGCTTCATCACCGGAATGCCGAACACCCCGCCCTCCTTCCACCGCTGCGACGCCGGCCGATTCCTTTTCGGCCGAGACATCTCAGCAATACCGGAGGACGGGGTGCGGCAGAACCACCCGGTCCGGAATCCACCCGGCCGAGGCCCCTACCGGGCTAGGCCGTCACCAACCGTCACAGCAAGGGCTGAAGAAGATTCGCGAACGCCACGTGGCCGTCGCGGTTGGGGTGGTAGGACTCGGTGGTCGGGTTGTACAGGCAGATAAGACACTCCACGTCGTCGCACACCGCGTGCCCGGTGAACGCCGACCGCACGTCCTCGAAGGTGAAGCCGTGCGCGGCGGCCCTGGCCTTGATGGCGTTGTCGAGCTGGTCCGCGCCGGCGTTGAGCTGCCCCTGCTCGGTCGAGCTGATCCGGGCCAGCAGGTTGCACTCCTCGCCGTTGAACAGGCGCGGATAGCCGACCACCACGACCTTGGCGTTGGGCGCCCGGTCGTGGATCTGGGTGTAGAGGTTGTCCAGCGACCCGTTGAGGGTGCTCGTGATCAGCGCCAGCGCCTTGTTGATGTCGCTGGTGCAGTTGTAGAACGGCAGCGCGCACTTCTCGACCACACCCGAGAAGCCGATGTCGTTGCCACCGACGGAAAGCGTGACGTACTTGGTCGAGGTGGACAGCGCGCCGACCTGCTTGCTCAGCACGTCGGCGGTCTTGGCCCCGCTGCACGCCTGGAAGTTCAGCGCCAGCCCGAGCCGACCGGCCAGCAGCTCGGCGTAGGCGTAGGAGGAGCGCTTGCAGGTGTCGTCGATGTAGGCCCGAGTGCCGACGCCGGAGGCGTAGGAGTCGCCGAGGGCGACGTAGCCGGGTTGAGCCGCCGCGGAGGCGGTGCCGGCGAGCGTGAGACCGAGCATCGCGGTCAGGGCCGCGAGCAAGAGCTTCTTCCCCATGTGCCGGACGGTAAACCGTGACCGGTAGGCAAAAGGGCCCCGTCACCCGACGGGGCCCTTTTGGTCACGCTATGCGGTTCAGGCGGACGCCATCCGCTTCTGCAGGTTCTCGTCGAGGGTGTTCAGGAAGTCCTCGGTGGTCTGCCAGGCCTGGTCCTTGCTGATCAGCAGGGCCAGGTCCTTGGTCATCGCGCCGGCCTCGACCGACGAGATGACGACCTCCTCCAGCGTCTGGGCGAACTGGGTGACGGCCGGGGTGCCGTCCAGCTTGCCGCGGTGCTGCAGGCCACGGGTCCACGCGAAGATCGAGGCGATCGGGTTGGTGGAGGTGGGCTTGCCCTGCTGGTGCTGGCGGTAGTGCCGGGTGACGGTGCCGTGCGCGGCCTCGGCCTCGACGGTGCGGCCGTCCGGCGTCATCAGCACGGAGGTCATCAGGCCCAGCGAGCCGAAGCCCTGCGCCACGGTGTCGGACTGGACGTCGCCGTCGTAGTTCTTGCAGGCCCAGACGTAGCCGCCCTCCCACTTCATGGCCGCGGCGACCATGTCGTCGATCAGGCGGTGCTCGTAGGTCAGGCCCTTGGCGTCGAAGTCGGCCTTGAACTCGGCCTCGAAGATCTCCTGGAACACGTCCTTGAACATGCCGTCGTAGGCCTTGAGGATGGTGTTCTTGGTCGACATGTAGACCGGGTACTCGCGCTGCAGGCCGTAGGACAGCGAGGCGCGCGCGAAGTCCTCGATGGACTTGCGGAAGTTGTACATGCCCATGGCCACGCCGCCGTCGGGGCCGTAGTTGGCCACCACGTGCTGGATCGGCTCCGAGCCGTCGGCCGGGGTGAAGGTCATGGTCAGCTCGCCGGCGCCGGCCACCTTGAAGTTGGTGGCCTTGTACTGGTCGCCGTGGGCGTGGCGGCCGATGATGATCGGCTTGGTCCAGCCCGGCACCAGCCGCGGCACGTTGGAGATGACGATCGGCTCGCGGAAGATGACGCCGCCGAGGATGTTGCGGATCGTGCCGTTGGGCGAGAGCCACATCTTCTTCAGGCCGAACTCCTCGACCCGCGCCTCGTCCGGCGTGATGGTGGCGCACTTCACACCGACGCCGTGCTTCTTGATGGCGTTGGCCGAGTCGACGGTGACCTGGTCGTCGGTCGCGTCCCGGTGCTCGATGCCCAGGTCGTAGTAGTCCAGGTTGACGTCCAGGTACGGGTGGATCAGCTTGTCCTTGATGAACTGCCAGATGATGCGGGTCATCTCGTCGCCGTCGAGCTCGACGACGGTGCCTTCGACCTTGATCTTGCCCATGCGCCGGGCTCTCCTCTCGCGACAATGCAAGCAGTACGAGTGTACTGCTAACCGTGGGTGACCGTCCTCGGGTGGTGGCGCAGCCCACGACGAGGAGTGCCCTTCCGTCCCGCCGTGTCCTTGCCGCCGCGAGGTCGATCGCCGGTTACCCTGCCTGGCCGGCACAACTGATCATGAAGCAGGGGGGCGCTGTGTCGACCGGACCCACGCACGCGATGAGCGGCCTGATGGCCTGGGGCGGCGTGTCCATCGTGGCCATCGCCAACCACATGCCGATGACGCCGCAGACCTGGGTCGTCGGGGCGGCGCTGTGCAGCGGCGCCGCGCTGCTGCCCGACCTGGACCACCCCGAGGCGACCGTCGCCAACACGTTCGGCAAGGTCACCTGGGTGCTGTCCAAGGGCGTGCACTGGGTCAGCCACGTGGTCTACCGCACCACTCGCTTACGCAGTGACGCAAATCGGCACGGCGGCCATCGCGGCGTCACCCACACGATGGTGTTCGCGGCACTGGCCGGGCTCGGCACGTACGGCGTGGTGCAGTGGGCGCACAAGGTGGCGCTGCTGCCGCTGCTGTTCCTCTTCTGTGCCCTGG
>Ga0068853_100003415_pt1 | contig 12150 bp, 9 predicted proteins | sample KBSCornC32_FD_65655 | JGI IMG/M metagenome (GOLD analysis project Ga0068853, IMG submission 65655) | Corn rhizosphere microbial communities from Kellogg Biological Station, Michigan, USA - KBS Corn C3-2 | ecosystem: Host-associated > Plants > Roots > Rhizosphere > Soil ... | reverse complement strand
ATAGTGTAGTTGAGTTTCTAAATCTCCCCAATCTCTTAAATCTATATTTATGTCACTTTCCACAAAGAAATCCCTAACCCCAGAATTAAATAAATAGAACCAAGCATCCTGCACCGAAAATTTTAGATTAGTTATGTTAGTAAGAAAGGATGGGGTTGATAGTAATCCATCAAGATTATAAAAGGAATTTGGTAATGTAGCATTCCATCCAGATGGGTTAAGAGGACTAGATGCTATAGCAGGTATTATAGTGGTAGTAAAATCACTTGGTTCAAACTCATCAAAGTTGGCCCAGTATCTAGGGTGTGGTAACATTCTATGTGCCTGATAATCTAACTGTGATCCATCTGGCTGATTATATAACCAATCGTAGAAGTAAAAAAAGGTATTTTTTTCCGTATACCTGCCTATATAAGTATCTCCTCCAAATAATACCTCAGACTTTTCTCTGTCTAAAAAGTTACCTACACATGTAGATATAAGCACTTGATTTATGTTAGTTAATTGACCATATTGATTCCTTATTCTTTGCTTTATAGCTGCATAATGAGAAGAAGCTACCTGGTCAGTAGTATTACCAAAAGCCGGACTTCCAAATTCAGAAGCTGTTGGATCTGTAGTGTTCAAAGTTGGTACGTCTGTTACCCTATACCTGGTTCTATCGGTAATGGAAGGATCTGTTACCGTAGCTCCGAGCTTGACAGCCACTGTCTTGCCTCTATATAAATTGTTCACCCTAATTCCAGGAGTAAATTCTGTTAGCTGTGGACCTATATACTCTTGGTCTGTTATGACTCTCCTTTCATTTCCTATGGTAGGACCATGAAAGTTATTGTAAAATCCATGTGAATGATATCTAAGGGCAAAGTTCCTGAATCTTATTATAGATTTGATAAGATTTAAGAAAGTATCTGCTCCCTGTGTAAAATAATGTAAGAACATTGGTAGTCCTGTTATGGCAGCTAAAGGAGCTGGTATATTATTTAGTATACCATCATCTTGCTCTATATTTCTGGTAACAGACTCCATAGCAAAAGTTGGAGTTACTGCTGCAGTATATGCAGTAGTAAGGGCGGAGTATAATGGATCTGGCCCCTGACCTACTAAATTAGAAGCTATTAGGGCACCGGCATCAACTGCAATATTATAAGAAAGATATGCTGCATTAAGGGCCGCTATGGAAGTTGGAATCAAACCAACATCAATAAGCCTTGGAGAAGTCTGTAACATGGTACCTGGTAAGGAAGAGTTAAGACCTGTTGAGGTTATAACTCCTGTACCACTAACATTACCTGTACCATAGGGAGCTGCCCACACCTGACTATTACTATCATTTGCAGTGCTGGTGGTATTAACATCTGGGAATCCAGAGGCAGAATACCCCTGCATCTTGGGCATTGGTCTACTAACTCTTCTTTGGCCATTCAGAGATAAGCTTGATATCCCTATACCGGCCATGGCTGCTATAAGAAAAGTAAAGTTTGTTATGAGTTTTTCCTTTGGGTGTTTCTCAGATAGATCAAATTTACCAGTTACTTGACCATAGACATTTCCATAAATTTTTAATTCCTTCCCGCTCAAATATGGATTGGAAAATGTAGTATCTGCAGAGTGAAAAGTGAATAAATCTCTTGAGAAATTGGACTGGGCATTATAGTTTTGTTCTATTCCTCCGGACAATAAATTATTGTTCCATCTAGTTTTAGTTGTAGATATAAATGGATCAGGTCTAAGATCATTATATGGATAATTAGGATAGGCTCCTTTCCTAGTGGTGGTACCCCCTTCAATATCATATAAACCCATATTATTTATAATACCCTTAGCTACTACGCTCTTATTGCCATTTCTGGTGCCTCTTAGTATTTCATACCCTACTATTCCTGGAACAGGTGTTACTCCATCATTCATGACAGGAACCTTGATGTTCTCAAATTTAACTCCCATTATTCTAATAGTGGTTCCAGAGCCACTATTAAAGTGATTGGTAGTACTATGCAATCCATTATCCGGAAATCTATGATGTCTTATAGGTTTACCACATAAATCATAATCTGATTGTAATGTCCCTGGATAAGCCGGAAGTGATGTATTGGCATTCCAAACTTGAGGTTTATCATCAGGATATAACTCTGTTGATTCCCAATATCCCATATAACCTTCTGATAGTTGAACTCCTCCATCAGGAAGAGTACTAGGGGTTAGGGAGGTTATTTGTGCTGTATTATAGACTATCCAGTTAAATGGTGTTATGCCCTCAGAAATCTCGGGGGCTGCATCAGCATTAGCAACGGTGGTTAAATCAGATGCAAAAGCTGGTCTACCTGGTATATGATAAGAAGATGTCTTATCTCCAGTATCATATATAAATCTTAAGAAAAAAGGATAGATTTCATCTCTTAAATAAGATGTTTTATTCCCTCCCTTTCTATAATAGTCTGCTGGATATTCTACAGACACCCATTTGGTAACTATTTGATTAGCAAGTGGTTGGTAATTAAAATCTTCTTTAGATGTTGGTCCAACTCTTATAAGATAAGGCCCCACATTATACATAGCATCTGTTTTATTAGCTATAGGAGTTAATATAGGGAGTTGTTCTATAGGAATGGATGCCCATGTTTGATCTATTATATCAAAACTTAATCTTGTTTGGTGAGTACTATATATACCTGCCTGCCTTGCCACAGTTTGTTGGTTAACCGTAGAAATCAACACAACTATGAGTTCGCTAAATCTAGTATCAACTTGGTCTAATATGACATCTATTGACGAGTTAGTATTATCATGATCGAATAGAGGTTGTATATTTGATAGATAGTAATCACTAATCTTCTGACCTTTTATAGCATATGCAACAGCCACTATATAAGAACCGTTGGGTAATGTTCCTCCTGATGCTCCCTTTTGTATTGAGATACAGGGTTTATTCATTAACTTAGCCAATCTGATTTTATCACAGTCTAAGTCAGATGTGTTCTGGCATATATTACATCCACTAATTACTTGGCAATGCTGTATCCAAGGAATGGGACTATTTGGATTTGTATATACATTTTGAGAAGGGTCATCGATAAGAAGGTTCATAACTCTTGAGTTATTGAATCCGTCATCAAAATATATTTCAAAATTACATTCGCTAGTAGCTCTAGATACCCCTTTTATCAGAAACCTTCTATCAAATTTAAGACAAGGGTCATTTACAACCATTGTGTATTTACATAATCCTTCTTCGAATATTCCTATCTCAGAGCTAATATCATCTGTAGAAAATATAGACCATTTGTCACCTTCTAGATGTATAGTTCCTATAATATCATAAGCAGCACTAGAACAGTATTGGTTTGAAGGTTCATTACCTAGCTTTCCTATATCCCCGGTTTTGGAATTATTAATAGCATTCCTGGCCATTGCCCATGAATTAGAAGGCAAGTGCATATCATTCATATCACGGTTTAACTCCTTGTCAAAGGAGTGTCCAGATACACTACTAGTATTTTGTGGATTACCAGCCATTAATATCTATTAGCTTTAGTAAAAGAATCGGTTGTATAAGGCAAATCCCAGCTATAAGACCTGAACATAGCATAATACTTAGAATACTGAGCTTTTCTATTAGCTTCCCATAAGGATTTCATCTCTGAGAAATTAGGCATATTAACAACTGATAATGCATTATTACGAGCTGCTCTCAATCTTGTTTCTACCAGCTCTAGTCTTTTACCTACCGGCTCATCATTCATGACTAGATTCTCTAGTATCCTGGATTTTAGAGCGTACTCATAATATTCATTAAGTAAATCATGATCTGGCACTAATAACTCTCCTTGGTCGTTTTCAAGGGTACCCTCATAATTTATATATACCTTACCATGAGCGAAATTAGTATGTAAGAACCCATCACTTATCCAAGCCTCATTAACACATCTCCAATGTACATTTGGACACTCACAATCTATATTCTGAGAAGATTGTCTTATTTTTAGAGGTAATAGTCTACTATAGGTATGTTGTACTGTATTAATAATTTGAACAAGTTCAAAACATTCATTCTTACAATTCAGGAAGACCCTAGGTTTGATACAGGGATCTCCAAAAGGATTAGATTGAGTGGATGTAGAATCAGCACAAGATATTGGATTACAACTGCAGGTAACCTGGTTACATTTAGTACAGTTAACAGTTGCTGGTGAACATAGATCACTATTAAATGGAGCTGGTTTATACTCGGGAGTTATCTTAATTTCTTGTATATTAGTACCTTGTGGCATAGCTACATGCTCCACTCTATGGTCACATAATAGAGCAAAGTTTAATACATAAAAATCATCTGGTAGCCTAACTCTATGCTTATCCACATCGAGGACCTGTTCCTTAGTTTTCATTATCCTAAGACCTAGATCATAATTTACTCTCTTAGCAACCTTGATTAATTGCTGTGGTTCTATCATATTCTCTAAAGAATAATTCTTGAAGTCTACTTCGATCTCACTAAGTAATTGATTAAATGTTTTATATTTTAAAGGATAATCTGCCATGGGGTATATTAGGTTCGTAAAGGAGACATTTTATCATCCTGTGTTTCTGTAGGTAACTGAATTAGAACTCCTAGATCTCTAAGAACATATTGTTCTATCTCTGCAAATAAATAATCTGGGATGTGGAACTCTTCATCCTGCCTTGTTATACAAGATGTACCATCACATTTATATATAGATATACTATCTTCCCATAAACCTTCTATCCTAACTGCTTCCCATTCTATATTAGGGAAGTATAAATGTCTATCTAGATACCAATAGTATTTATTCTTATTATATTTAAAATTAGTAGAATCTGTCATAGCACTAAAAGTACTAGGATAGGTTAAGTAGCATTCCTGAGATCCATCAATTGAGCTAACTGTGCGGAATAGGGGGCCATAAGTACCTTCTAGTATAACAGGAAGTTTATCTTTGGTCCTCATTATTTTGCAATTACTCTTGATACCAGAACAGCAGGCTTCTATTTTATCCACTTCGATTAACTCGACACAGGGTAGAACTTCGAATAAACTCTGAAATCTTAGTATCTTATTTTCATTATCCTGTCTTTTAATTAAGAGTTTACCATATTTGATTATGATACTATACAAAAATCTATCAGTTAAGAAGGTGTCTTCTTTAACACCCTTAACCATTCCTCTAACTCTTGATACGGATTCTCCTATTGTTATCATTTTTAATCTACTTCAAATTCGTTATATCCTTCTGTGATTGTAGAGGATCGTCTATTGATCCAATCTCTCTTCAAGTATTTTTTATATAAATCTTTTATGTGCATGAAACTATCAACTTGGATAAATAGTTTCCACCTTTCTGGATATACCTTAGATACCGCTCTAGTATACTGCCTTATACCTTTAAACATCCATATTTCTCTAAGTTTAAACTTGTACTTGTTAGCGTAATTAGTATAAAATATCTTACATAGGAAGTTATCAGATTCAAAATTTCTGTGAGTGACCCTCTGCTCCAATACTATGGATTTATCATAGTTAACATTTGTTTTCTTAGGTGATGGACAAGTTCCTATAAATAAATATCCAAGGCCTTCTGGTAACTCTATACCATCCCTATAAGAGAGGGTGGTTTCCCACAACTTAGTATTAGTGACTTTAACTATCTGTCTAAACTGTTCCATAGTTAAATTATTGAACCTTGGGAACTTCTCGTGAAATGATAATAAAAGGTCTTTGTCTATCAATCTCTTACTACATAATCTATACCTTGGAGCTTTGACATCTGGCTTCTTAAACTCTTTTTTCATAGAAGGTATATTACACAATATACGTATTTTTTATAAAGTTTAAAAATAAACTTTTATTGTTTAAAAAGCAAAAGATCCCTCTTTTTAGTGAGGGATCTCTGCTGTTGTCTTGTCAAGTTGAAACCAACAAATCTTGACTTTATGGACAAACTCCTTCTGCTACATTAGTGGTACCTCCAGTAGTCTGTTCGTGAATTAGTAAAGATCCATTCACAGCACAAGCTACTATAGAACCACTATTGTTTATAGTTTGTTGTATACTATCTCTGGTAGTACAGTCTGTATAAACTACAGTTGCTGGATGTGCTGTACCAGAAGACGGTTTGGTTATTGTGTATTGGATACAATCGTAGCAACAAGCATCATTATCAGCGGCTATGGTATATCCTGTACCTAATGTTGGAGGAACACCCTGATAGCATGTAACAAAGGTCTCATTTAGAGACATTGCTGTAATATCTGGTTTATTACTACCATCACAATCAGTACCATAATCTAATAGACCACAATCATTTAATGTGGCTATGCCAGTAGCATTTCCTGAAGGACCAGATGGTGATGGGGCTATTGTTAGAGTTGGAACTGAACTATATCCAGATCCAGCAGCTGTGATAGTAATAGACTCTATAGTCCCTGTATTAACGCTGGCTACTGTTATAACAACTCCCGAACCGGTACCTCCAAGATGAGTATTATCAAAATTGAAAGTATCACTTATAGCATAATCAACTCCCGGAGCTACAACATCTACTGATGTTACAATTCCAGCTCCCACATGAACATTAAAAGTTGCTCCTGATCCTACTCCAGTTAGAGTATTGGCAGGAACTACATTAAATATTGCAGATCCTCCGCCATCATAACCAGTACCACCATTAGTAACTGTGGTTGTTTTTATACCACCTTTACCTACCAAGGCTGTAGCTGTAGCTCCTGATCCACCACCTCCTGTTAGCGTAACAGTAGGTGCTGCTGCTGGAGGTGGGGTATATCCAGACCCGGGTACTGTGACAGTCCCTCCTCCTACTGAGACAGAACTGCAAGTAATCCTATATGGTTTGCAAGTGGGATTGGGAGTAAAAGTTATACTAAAAGGCACTCTGCCATTTAGAGAACCTATATCTTCACAAGTGGCTTGTACATAACCTTCAAAGGTCACATCATTACAAGTTTCATCGTCAACTGTAATGCCCACGCTTGTTGAGCATGGATTTCCGCCCCCGGCACAAACTACAGTTGTAGAACAATCGTATGGGCCTGAGGAACCTATTCTCCAACAAACTCTGTGGGAACCGGTATAATTAGCATTAAAGCTAACGTCTATAGATGCTGGTGTTGATGCCATAATTTTATTTTATGTGTTGGTTTTTACTAATATAGTTACTGAATAACAAGATTGTGATACTGAGCAAATAGAATTTACTCTTATCATATATGTAGTATTAGCAGTTAAACCACTAATAGTATCTGAAAATATGTTATTTGCTATTGTTGGATTACTAGACCAGCTTGTTGCACTCTGCTCTTTATATTCAACTTGAAAGGAAAGAGGGGTGGTTCCTGCAGATACCCAACCTATTTTTATAGCAGTATTAGTTATAACCTGAGATTGTAAATTAAGTACTGATCTACAGGTTGATCCTGGTATCATACATACCGGGTTTGTCAACCACAAGCTAATGATTTGAAGGATATTAGTAAAATTATCTCCTTTTAATATCCCTATATCTACTATAGAATCCTTATTATAAATAAGACAATCTGTCGAGAATGTTTCACTACAAGGATCTGCTCCAGGACATGCTAACGAATCATGAACACACGGAGTAGGGGTAGTTAAGCCAGAATCCTCACATCCACAAGGTTTTTTCTTACAATCTTTCATTTTTATATTACAATTTCTGGTATAACATTAGTAGGTGCTGGACATGGAGAAGGCGGTGTAGTAACTGTAGTGAATGGACAGGTCGTATTAACATCATTCACACTCACTATAGTTCTTAGCTTATAGTTAGTTCCAAAAGATAATCCTATGAATGTTCCTTCGAGTGGTGCCGGATATGTAATTGTCTGAACTTGAGAAGATAACATGGTTCCACCAGAACTATTCCATAATTCAACAGTATAGGTAGCCGTTCCTGATATCGAGGTTGCTGAATAAGCTATTGATCCTTGAGTTGGTGTGTACACCATATTAGGACAATTTGATTGATTAACTATAGTATATTCAAGTACGGATTGACAAGTAGTTCCAAGGTTATCATTCCGTAAACAGGGTTGCATGCTTATATTTATATTGCTAGCAATATTTATAGGAGTTCCGGCTATGTTTATAGCATAACCTGTGGGGTTATTTATGAAACTTACTATATCTACATATTGAGTAAATGCTCCTCCGGTAGTATCTGATATTGTAACTAATGTTCCTGATGGGTTACAAGTTACAAATCCTATAGGAATAGTACCCATTATAAATAATTTGAGGCTAGTATCTGAAACCAAAGTAGCTTGAAGAGATAATGATATGGAATCACAGGTTGGCAATAAATTGGCCTGAATAGTCTTAACAGCACTTCTTGTATCATTGAGTGTTAACCATAAGTTAGATATCGAATCTGATAGGTTAGCTACCACATCGCTCCATCCTGGTAACGAAGACATTGTCTCTCCTGTGTTGCTTAATGTTCTCTCTTGAGAGAGGCCAGGAGCCTGCCTTGAAATACTTTGATATATAGCATTGGCATTTCCGGTAGCTCCTAATAATTCGCATATATGCTGTTCTAGAGCATAGTATGCAGTTGCTATATCCACAGGAGTTTGTGGTAAAGTACAGATAGGAGTTACTAAGATTTCAGGTGGGGTGGGAACCGGTTGGTCTTCTAATGCTACTATCCTCTCTTCATGATTAGATAACGTAACATTTATAGTACTTATATCATTGGAGTTAGTACATACCCTATTACCTATAGCAGTTATATAGTCCATTAACTGCATAGTAGTTACCTGATCACCGAACTGATTAGTATAATAGAAACAAGGAGCTACGGGAACTATACAATTATCTGGACACCCGCTTGTAGATCCTCCCCCAGAATTTGAATCGCAACAGGTTTTTAGCTCACATATTTTATTTATTATAACTTGGAAAAAGTCATGAAAATTAGTTGGGACATAATTCTGTAATCCCAAACAAGATATATCATAGGTACTGACATCTAATTGATCAAGTACATCACATAATTCTGTAGCAAGTTTGAAAACCACATCGCTAACGGTATCTCCATTACAAAGTGATATACATGGTATATCTTTACCCTGCCATATCACACAGTTAGATGACACTGGACTACATGTAGGATCATTATTATTTAATGGTTTCATCTTATTTTATTTATTTAATATACATAATTTTTACCTCTTTAACAAATTAAATAGATATACCTACATGCAAATTCTCAGGTTCAGGACACTCTCCGGGTGGTATCTGTATAGATGTTTCTACGTCACTAGGAGGTGTACATGGCATAGGTGGGTAAAACCGTTCTAATAATACAGTCACATCTGTTGGACAAGGACAGTTACAAAAGCAAGCTGATTGACACATTTCTGGGTCAAACATGGCTTTCATATCTAATAATTGTTTCTTAATATCCCATTTGTCAGTATCTTTTTCATCACAGCAATTGGCTATTCCATATCTCACACCAATCATATCATTATAAACTCTGTCTGAAAATGAGCAATTGGTATGTTCGGTGTACTCTGGAGAGCATCCTGGAGTGTAATATCCTGGCTTGACTCTCCTAGGATTTAATGTAACTTCCTTAGGCTCAGGAGGATTTGGAAGACAATCTTCACAAACATCAAACACATCTGTTATGGGGGAAATAGGAACAGATCCTATACAGTTATCTATATTCTCTACTGTCCAACATACATTTCCATAATCCTCTAACTTAATAACTTTCCCTACATATAAGAATAGATCATGGTCTGTTATAATGAGATTACCATTATTATTGCAATCTACGAGTTTGTAACATACCGGATGACAGTCTTGACAAGTAGTATAGATATTATCAACTATTACACTTACTGAACCAGAACATCCTGGAGAATTAGATACTATCCAACAAGTACTTTGTCCGTGTATTGTAATTACATGACCGACCGAAGCTGATAAATCATTATTAACTAGAACACTAGGTAATATCCCTTCACAATCTGTTAAAAGATAACATTTGGGATCACAAGCTAAACAACTTACAAACTCAGACGCGACAATTACCCCTATAGCACCTGAACAAGTATTTGATATAGATACTGTAAAGCAACCACTATTACCCAATATTTTAACAATAGATCCTATATAACCAGACAAATCTGTATTAGTAACTATAGAACTACCACTACCACAAGGAGTTAATAAATAACAGGTTGGAGGTACAGATTCATCATACCATGTAGCGACTGCTGCTATTTGAACAGGAAATGTAACTACTACGGGGGGTAGGGGGATGGTTGTGGCTCCAGATAATGTGTTATACAAGGAGGTTCCTCCACTATAAAATCCTTCTAATGTGCTTACTGTCTTTTTATAATAATTAGCCGCTAGTCTATTTGGTCCACTTAAGGTTGTTGGAGGAAGTGGATTGCTGCTTACCCATGTAGCCCCAGCATCAGAGGAACTCATTATAGTATCACTATATCCTCCCATGACCATAGTAGAGTCATCGAAAGCAGTGAGATGATATCCTGAATTATTATTCAGAGGCATTACAGTTGACCAGGATCCCAAGGCTATGCCACTAGGTCCGGGAGGAACTTGTAATGTCTTTATTATTCTGCTGAATCCTACAGCTACTATATTAGTTTCGTCTGCAGATATATGAATACCTGTTATTTGACCTACGGGGTCTCCTGTGGAAGCAAAAGAAGCTCCTCCATTTAAAACAGTCCATGTAACACCACCATCTGTAGTTTTAACCGCATAGTTGTTAAGTCCAACAACACCTATATTAGCATCAGTAAAATGTATAGATGTACAGTCCATCCCATCCACAGTTGATGGTAATGGATTACATTTATTAAAGGTTAGACCACCGTCAGTGCTCTTTATTACTGTACCTTTATTAGTTGCCTGTTCTTTTCTACCACATATATATATAACATTACTATCAACAATAGACACTTCATACCATTTATGGTAACAAAAGGAAGGTGTCATTATTGTTTGATAATTACCTCCTGGTAGCTGCCAAGTAGAACCAGCATTTGAAGATACCCCTATACCATAAAAATTAGCAGCGGGATTAGCCAGATTATCACATCTGCCCTCTCCCACCACAAATACTTTATTTGCATTATTAGGATCTACATCAATATCTAATAATAGATAGCCAGTACCACCAACTATTCCTCCAGGAGTTAATGATATATCGATGAGGGGACCTACTAAATTATCTATACGACCTACTGATCCTAGATCTCCACATATATATGTCTTAGCACTAATCACTAGGATTTAGGAGGATTATATTTTAAAGTTATATTAGAGGCTTCATTATTAGGACTACTACCTTGTTTCTTGTTTGCAATGTGACTATTATAAGAGTTGAGGCACATGGTGCAAACACTAGTGCCATCTGTTGCTACTCTTTTCTGACATCCGCAGGTCAAGTTTGACCCGCAATTTGGGCAAGTACTCATAGTTGTTGGTTTTATTAGTTAATATTATTTACAAGTATGACAAGTTATTTTGTCTAATTGCTTAACAGCATAATTATATAGTTCCATTCCTTTTTTCGGACTGTGACAAAATTCAACTTGTGCTTTAGCAGCATTTAACTGTTGCTGTATCAATCTTATTTGGCTCAATTTTGATTTAATGGTAGCACTTGGCTCACAAACCCCCAAGTCCAAATCACAATAAATTCCCTGTATTTTGTATAGAGCTTTAGTAATTCTCAAGTGATTATACTCAACATATACTATATCATTAGGTGCTACGCTATACTTAATTATATATATTCCATCCGGAAGATCATTATAGATAGTTCCACACTGACTAGTCTGAACTTCAAGGTCACAAGCTGTTAAATTAAGTATGAAGTTGGGGGATATAATTGGAGACTTTAAAGTTGTTGGTCTAACGAATCCAGGAAGGGTTATTTGTAATGCTGCACAAGTGATAGGACTTAGGTTATTATAGATGCTTGTGTCTACAATTCTCAGAATACACTTATTCATTGTATCCGGAGCCTCTAAGGAAAGTACGTGCTGTGCCATATTAATGTATGTTTTATGTAAAAAAGGAGAAGAAGTTCCCTCCTTCTCCTTTTA
>Ga0068853_100003413_pt1 | contig 12158 bp, 10 predicted proteins | sample KBSCornC32_FD_65655 | JGI IMG/M metagenome (GOLD analysis project Ga0068853, IMG submission 65655) | Corn rhizosphere microbial communities from Kellogg Biological Station, Michigan, USA - KBS Corn C3-2 | ecosystem: Host-associated > Plants > Roots > Rhizosphere > Soil ... | reverse complement strand
AACCGCGGGACAGGGGATGAGCGTGAACTGCAGGATCGCAGGTTGACCGGGGTGAGTGGACCCGTATGCCGGGGACCGGTGTGAACCGGAGGACAGGGAATGAGCGTGAACCGCGGGATCGCGGGTTGACCGGGGTAAGGGGTGTGAACCCGGGTCGTGGGTTGACCAGGGTGAGGGGTGTGAACCGCGGAATGGGACGTGAACCGGAATCCCTACTGACAAGGCTGTTTGCGCCGGGTATCTATCAGGTATTGTATTTTCCAGACGCCATTTACCAGCAACAGTTGAAAGGAATCGACCCCGCAGTGGTTAAGTTTCCCCTTGTAATAGAAGCTATAGGGCGCCCAGACGATGGCCAGCGGGCCGTCGATCCGGAGCACGTCTATGCGGATTCGCTCGTCGGCGTCACCCTTCCCCATCCTGCTGATCGCCCGGGCAAAATCGTCGATGCTTTCCAGGCGGGCGACATTGCTGCCGTCCTTTTCGAATATGGTTTGTAAAATGGCGCTGTCCGTGAAGGACTGTCGGATGAGCGATGGGTCCGACTGGATCATGCCGGTGAAGAGCAGGTTGACGGCCGCTTTGACGGAGTCCTCGGTGGCGCGGGACTGGGAGTTGTCGGACTGAGCGCCGGCGGGCATATAAACAAAGGTCGCGCAGAGCGCGACCATCGTGGAGAAAATTTTATTTATCATAGATAACCCAATATTTTCAGCATGCTCTGGGCTGTCTGCTCTTTAGCATAGACCCAGTCGGTCAGTTTACCGTTCTTGTCGTGTCCGACGATCACGTGTTTGGGAGAAGGTATCAGACAGTGTTTGATGCCTCCATAGCCGCTGATCTGGTCCTGGTAGGCGCCCGTATGGAAAAAACCCACGTAGAGGGGTTCCCCGTTGACCACCTTCGGCAGAAACACTTCGTTGATATGTTCTTCCGAGTCGTAGTAGTCGTGGCTGTCGCAGGTGATGCCTCCAAGAACAACGCGCTGGTATTCAACGTCCCATTTGTTGATCGGCAGCATCAGGAAACGTTCTCCGATGCCCCAGGTGTCGGGCAGGGTCGTGATAAAGGAGGAGTCGATCATATACCAGATCTCACGGTCGTTCTGCATCTTCTGGCCGATGACGCTGTAGATATGCGCCATGCTCTCCCCTACCGTATAGCTGCCGAACTCGGTGAAGATATTGGGCATCGGCACGTTGCTGCGCTTGCAGGCCTTTTTGATATTGCCGACGATCTCGTTGATCATGAACTGGTAGTCGTATTCGAAGCCCAGCGAATGCTTGATGGGGAATCCGCCGCCGATGTTGATCGAATCCAGTTCGGGACAGATCTTTTTGAGCTGACAGTAGAGGTTGATGACCTTGTTGAGCTCACTCCAGTAATAGATATCGTCCTTGATGCCCTTGTTGAGGAAGATATGGAGCATTTTCAGCTGAAAACGGTCTTCGTTGCCTTCGATCTTGTCGACATAGAACTCAAGTACGTCGCGGGCCCGGAAGCCGAGACGGGAGGTATAGAAAGGGAAATTGGGCTCCTCTTCGGCGGCGACACGTATGCCCAGTTTGAAGGTGCCTTTTACCGACTTTTTATACTGCTGCAGCTCTTCCTTGTTGTCGAGGATCGGGATCACATTTTTGAATCCGCTGTTCAGCAGCGAGGCGATCCGGCTGGTATAGGGCTTTTGCTTGAAGCCGTTGCAGATAATAAAGGTGTCCTTGGAGATCTTCTTACGCTCGTACAGCTTCTTGATGATCTCGATGTCGTAGGCGTAGGAGGTTTCCAGATGGATATCGTGCTTCAGGGCCTCTTCTACTATAAAGGAGAAATGCGAACTCTTCGTGCAATAGCAATAATAGTATTTCCCTTCGTAGTGGTGTTTCTTCATCGCACCTGCAAACATCTTCTTCGCCTTGTTGATCTGCTGGCCGATCTTTGGCAGATAGGTCAGCTTCATCGGCGTCCCATATTTGTCAATGAGCGCTTTCAGATCGAGGCCATTAAATTGCAGGTAGTTGTCCTTGACGTCGAATCCTTCTTGCGGGAAGTTAAAGGTCTGCGTCACCAGATCGGTGTACGTATTGTTCATTGACTGATCCAGATTAATCAATATTAATGGTTATGTAAGCGGTTAAAAAGAAAATCCCAAAAAAACTATGCAAAAATGAAGGATTTTGTCAAATTGATAAAATAAAAAGTGGGCCCCTCAACTAAAAAAATCGAGGGGCCCACTTTTTCAACAATGTCCGGAAAGAACTTGGTTCTTTCCGGGGGAAACGCCCCCTTGCCGGGAGCGTTTATCTTGAATACGGTGCTTATTATTTGACGGCGGCAACCAGCTGCCTGAAGGTTTCCGGCTCGTTCATCGCGAGGTCAGCCAATACTTTGCGATCCAGGCCGATGCCCTTCTGGCTCAGCTTGTGGATGAAAGTGGAATAGGTCAGACCTTCGGCGCGGACGGCGGCGTTGATACGGGCGATCCAGAGCGTGCGGTATTCCCTTTTCTTCAGCTTGCGGCCAACATAACGGTACTGGAGACCTTTCTCCAATACGTTCTTGGCGACGGTATAGACGTTCTTACGTTTGCCGTAGAAGCCTTTGGCTTGTTTGAGGATCCTTTTCCTGCGTGCGCGGGAAGCGACGGCGTTTACTGAACGGGGCATATCTAACTAGTTTGAAAATTAAAAATGAAGTACCTGATTGGTAAGTTGCAACTGCAGCTTATTTTAGCCTCAGCAGACGTTTGACGAAGTCCAGGTTTGCCTGCGCGACTTCGCCTTTCTTGGCCATTACGCGCTTGCGTTTCTTGGATTTTTTTGTCAGAATGTGACGTTTGAAGGCTTTCTGGAAGGTAATCTTACCCGTGCCGGTTACTTTAAAACGCTTCTTGGCACTTGAATTGGTTCTAACCTTTGGCATTTTGAATGCTTTATTAATGAACCCCTGCTGGCGGGGCCGCACTGGCGGACCACTTATGGAGCCTTATGGGAATTTTGGACGGCGAAGGTACGAAAAATTTGGCTACTATGCCAAAAAAGCCAAATTTTTCGCCACATGAAAAAGTTAGCTCCGTTGGAGCTAACTTTTTTTATCATCCGGGGTTGCCTATGAGGGCGCGCCCTTTTCTTTCTCCTTCTTTTTCTGGGACTTAGGCGCCCAGATTGCCAGCATCCGCTTGCCTTCCATCTTGGGCATGCCTTCCAGCACACCCGCGTCACCCAGCCGTTCGGCAAACTTCAGGAGCAGCAGTTCACCCCGTTCCTTGAACTGGATTGCTCTGCCCTTGAACTGTACGTAAGCTTTTACCTTATTCCCTTCCTTCAGGAACTTTTCGGCGTGCTTCGCCTTGAAGTCGAAGTCGTGGTCGTCCGTATTCGGGGTGAACCGGATCTCCTTCACTTCGGAGGCCTTGCTCTTGGCCTTCATTTCCTTTTCCTTCTTCTTCTTCTCGTAAAGGAATTTATTATAGTCAATGATCTTACATACTGGGGGATCCGCATTTGGAGAGATCTCGACGAGATCGAGTTGTTGCTCCTGTGCCATCTTCAACGCCTCCTGGATGGAGTAAACGCCGACCTCGACGTTGTCTCCTACCAATCGTACCTGGGGCACCCGGATCATGTGGTTGGTACGATGTTCTTGTTGTTGTTCCTTCCTGAAACGTGGATTGAAATTCCCGCGTGGGGGTCTCGGTGGAAATGTCATTTACTGTTTTTAATTTAAGCTTCCCTCCCTTTCGGAAGCTTCTAATTTTTCTTGCTTTAAAATTGGTCCCTTAGGGATTGGGGACGCGTTCCCTGATCTCTTTTTGTACCTGGGCAATGAACTCTTCGATACCCTGGACGCCCAGATCGCCTTTTCCCTGACGACGGACGGCCACTTTATTCTCGTTCATTTCCTTTTCGCCAACGACCAGCATATAGGGCACTTTCGCGAGTTCGGTATCCCTGATCTTCTTGCCAATCTTATCGCTACGGTCGTCGACTTCTACACGAATATCTGCATTTTTCAGGGAAACTAAAAGACTTTGTGCATATTCCAGGGACTTATCGGTGATCGGCAGGATCTTGACCTGCAGCGGCGCCAGCCATACCGGAAATTTGCCTGCGTAGTGCTCCAGCAGGAAGCCGATAAAGCGTTCGTGGGTGCCCAGCGGGGCCCGGTGGATGATCAGGGGCGTATCGGTACTGTTTTCTTTGGTCGTAAACTCCAGCTTGAACCGGCGACCCTGCGCAAAGTCTACCTGATTGGTAGCCAGGGTGAATTCCCGTCCGATAGCGCTCCATATCTGAACGTCGATCTTCGGCCCGTAGAAGGCGGCCTCATCGGGCACCTCCACATAGGGTATTTCGGACCTGATCAGAACGTCCCGCACCAGGTCTTCAGTCTCCTTCCACAGCCCGGGTTCGTCGATGTATTTCTTACCCAGTTTGCTCGCATCGTGGGTGCTGAAACGCATCACGTATTTGTCAATGCCAAAGATCTTAAAGTACTTCAGGTACATCTCATTTACCGCCCTGAACTCGTCATAGAACTGCTCTTTGGTGCAATAAATATGCGCATCGTTCATATGCAAACATCGCACCCGCATGAGGCCGAAGAGCTCTCCGCTCTGCTCGTAGCGGTAGCAGGTGCCGTATTCGGCCAGCCGGTACGGCAGGTCCTTATAGGACTTTTGTTCGGCCGCGAATATCTTATGATGGTGCGGGCAGTTCATGGACTTGAGGTAATATTTCTCCCCTTCCAGCTCCATGGGCGGGAACATGCTATCCGCGTAGTATGGCAGGTGTCCGCTGGTAATATACATGCTTTCCTTGGCGATATTGGGCGTAACGACCCGCTTGTAGCCCGCCCGTTCTTCGGTCTCTTTGGCCAGCTTCTCGAGTTGCTCGATGATCACTGCACCGTTCGGCATCCACAAAGGAAGTCCCGGCCCCACCTGATCGTCAAAAGTAAAGATACCCAGCTCTTTTCCAAGCTTCCGGTGATCCCGCTTCCTGGCTTCCTCGATCATGGCCTCATATTCATCCAGTTCCTTCTGGGAAGGGAAGGTCACTCCGTAGACGCGGGTGAGCTGCTTGTTCTTCTCGTCGCCCTTCCAGTAAGCGCCCGCGATATTGGTCAGCCTAACGGCTTTGATGAAGCCGGTGTTGGGGATATGCGGTCCGCGGCAGAGGTCGGTGAACGCCCCCTGCGTATAGAAAGTAATACTTCCGTCCTGGAGGTTTTCCAACAGGTCGAGCTTGTATTCGTCGCCTTTGTCGCTGAAATATTTAATGGCCTCGGCCTTGCTGATCTCTTTTCTGCGGTAGACCTCGTTCTGTTTGGCGAGTTCCGCCATTTTGGTCTCCAGTTTTCTGAGGTCTTCGTCCGATATCTGTCGTCCGCCCAGGTCCATATCATAATAGAACCCGTTGTCGACGGCCGGACCCACCCAGAATTTAACGCCGGGAAACAGCGCTTCGACCGCCTCGGCCATGAGGTGGGCGGAAGAATGCCAGAACGTGGACTTGCCGTCCGTGTCTGTCCAGGTCAATAGCTTCAGGGTCGCGTCGGTCGTTATCGGGCGCGTCGCATCCCATACCTGTCCATTTACATTTGCGGCTAAGACTTTTCTGGCCAATCCTTCGCTGATGGATTTGGCGATTTCCAGTGCTGTGACGCCGGATTCGTATTCTCTTACGGCGCCGTCCGGTAAAGTGATCTTGATCATAAGGGTGCAAATTTAACAAAAAATGGGTTACTTTCCCTGAGCTTCTGACCGCACCACCGGTGCGGCCCTCGCTCATACCCTTCGACTTCGCCCGGGTACCATTCTGCTTTGCAGAACCCAACCGGGGCCAATGTCTGCGTCGCTGGCGCGCCGCAACCCCGCTTCGCCCGGTTTGGCTAATTATTATAGAAGGTAAAGGCGTCAATCGGGAAATTCCATAATTTGCCATCTGGGAAATCAGTCGATTATGCGGAGCTTTCTCCTTTCTTTTGCGGTAGTTGCCGTTGCGGCATTTGCGCCGGCCAGAGGGCTGGCCCAGGACATTACGGGCGTCTGGCAGGGGCATTTCCGGTCGAAGGGTATGGAGGCCATGCGTTCTTCCGTATTCGATGACCGTTATAAATTCGAGGTGCAGATCGCGCAGACCGACAAACGCTTCCAGGCCGTCACCTACTCCTATCTCTCCTCTCTTTTCTATGGCAAGGCCGCCGCGGAGGGCACCGTCAACGCGCATACGGGAAAGGTGTTATTACAGGAGGGGAAGCTGCTCGAGGTCCGCAACCAGGCGGGGGACGGGGTCTGTATCATGACCTGCTTCCTCCAGTATTCGAAATCGGGCGACGAAGAATTTCTGGAGGGCACGTATGTGAGCATGAATGTACGGGATTCGTCCAACTGCGGGCGTGGGACCGTCTTTTTGCGGAAGGTTGCGTCCAGTGATTTTTATAAAGAGCCGTTTTTGGTGGAAAAGGAGAGGGAGAATAAGCCTCCCGTCCATTTACCCGCGCACAAGGATAGCACGGCCATAGCCAGGGCAGCGCCGCCGAAAAGACCGGTGCCGGCGACTAAACCGCCGACTAAGCCGGCAATTCCGAATAAACCCGTGGCCGCGACCAGGCCGACGACGACTAAACCCACGACTACTAAAACGCCGGCGACGGGTAAACCGATGGCTACGACAAAACCGGCGCCCCATCCAAAACCGGTGACGGAAAAGCCGGAAAAGAACCCGCCGCCGATGGCCAAACTGACCATGCCCCATGCCCCGGTGAGGCCAACCGATAGCGGCGGCACCGGTATGAGCAGGCATTTCGCGACCATTCCCCCACCCGTCCTGAAGACCCGGAGCAACCAGGTGGTCCGAACGCTGATCGTCAACGTCAACGAGATCACTTTGAATATCTATGACGACGGGGTCATCGACCACGACACGGTATCCATCTACCTCGATAACAAACAGGTCGTCAACCACGCCATGCTGACCGACCGGCCGCTGACGCTGACGCTGCACCTCGACGAGTCGAATGACTATCACGAGCTGGTGATGGTAGCGGAGAACGAGGGTGAGATCCCGCCCAATACTTCTCTGATGATCGTAAAAGCAGGAGACAAAGAGTACGAGGTTCGCATTACCTCTACCGAGCAAAAGAATGCGGTAGTGCAATTCAAATATTCAAAATAGGTATGCGGACAACCCTTGTACTGGCAAGCCTTCTCCTATCCTTCTATCTGCGGGCGGAAGACCTCAGCGGCATCTGGAAAGGAACGCTGACACAAGGTCCCGGAGGCTGTTTTCCCCGCTATTCCCTGGAACTTCAGATCAATTTCAGCGGAGACAGGGTCACGGGCAGGGCCTATGATTTCTACGACAAGACCCACTATGTCAAGATGAGTTTCACCGGGCGCTACAATGCGCAGACCCACCGGCTGGTGATCATCGAGAACAGGGTCCTTGAAGCGAAGATCCCGCAGGACTGTCTCCCCTGTATCAAGACCTACGACCTCAACTACACGCAAACGGGTGGCGCAGAACAGCTGAACGGGGACTGGAAGGGCGTTTATTCCGAAAAGAACACGGTCTGTCCGCCAGGCAAGATCCAGCTGAAAAAAGAGACCGTGTCCGACTTTCCCGCAGACGTCGATCAGCCGGATACGCTTGCCCTGCTCCAGAGCAGCCTACACCTCCAGCCAAGGGAAAAAGAGGTTGTAAAGGCGATAACGGTCAGCAGCCCCCAGATAAAGATCGAGCTCTACGACAATGGAGAGATCGACGGCGACACGGTAACGGTACTGATCAACGGAAAGCTGCTGCTCTACCGGCAAATGCTGACCGACAAGCCGCTAACCATCAATTTCAATGCCTTTCCATCCACCGAATACGAGCTGGTGATGTACGCCAATAATCTCGGCTCGATCCCTCCCAATACCGCCCTTATGATGGTGACGGCCGGAGACCGGAAATTCGAGGTCTATCTCTCGTCGAGCGAGCAGAAAAGCGCAGCGGTAAAATTTGTTTATAAGCCTTAGTGGGCAAAGTCGATCGAGTCGGTGACCTCGCCGCAGCCCAGCATCTTGCTTTTATAGACGGGGTGCTTGTTCCCGAGGTAGGGATTGACGACCTGGCGCGTACTGCTGAGCCAGTAGCCTTCTTCCGTCTCTTTAAAGGCCATCGGGCATTTGATATGATAGATGATCTGTCCGTCGTATCTGACCGCGTTGGCGAGGGTATACAGATAGTCGGTCATCATATTGAAGGACCGGCGGCGGGCTTCGATACCAGTCTCTCCGGTAAAAGCTTTTGCTTCGCTGCTGACGCTGGCCATAAGGCTCTGGGCGGTCTGGATGACCGAAGAGTCGGCTTTCATGGTTTTGACGGGGAGGCTGTCGGCTTTAGCGCCGAGGGCATAGGCGGCCTGGTCGGCCTTAGTCGTGTCCCAGTCGACCAGGGCGTCCTTTAAAGTATAATATTGTGTTAACAATCCGGCAAAGGCGGTATCGAACTGGGTGGAATTCTTTCCGATGGTCAGGGGGTGCTCCTTGATCTCAATGGGTTTTACGGGTTTATCCAACAAAAGCTTGTAGCCGAGGAATCCAACTACAATAAAAGCCAGGATCAGGAGAATGAATTTCTTCATGGAACGAAATTTTACCGAAGGTATGAATTGGGATAAAAAATCGACAAAAAACTAATTTTTTATCCCATTATGGCTAATGATTTTATTGGACTTCGTCCAATTAGGGGTAAAAGCGATTAAATTTGCACCCATGTTAGCAGGACTACAGAACGTAACTTTTGAATTCGGAGCCCGGGTGATCGTAAAGGAAGCAACCTGGCATATTCAGCCCAATGAACGAATCGGATTGATCGGCTATAACGGAACGGGAAAATCCACTTTATTAAAATTATTTGTCGGCCAATACTCGCCTTCTGAAGGAACGGTAGAGAAAAGCCGGAACACAACCATCGGTTATCTCCACCAGGACCTGTTGAGTTTCGATACCAACGGGTCCATCCTGGAAGTGGCTATGACCGCTTTCGAGCGGGTGCTGCAGCTGGAAAAGGAGATCGAAGAGCTCGGTCACCAGTTGGAAAAGGACCACGAGAACAACGATCTGCTGATCCGCTATACCGACGCTCTGCACGAGATGGATACCCTCGACGGGTATACGATCCACCACCGGACGGAAGAGATCCTGCAGGGGTTGGGATTCTCCAACTCCGACCTGACCCGTCCCTTCCGGGAATTCAGCGGTGGCTGGCGGATGCGGGTATTGCTGGCCAAGATGATCCTGCAGAAGCCCGACCTGCTGCTGCTGGACGAACCGACCAACCACCTTGACCTTCCCTCCATCGAGTGGCTGGAAAAATACCTGACGCACTACCAGGGTTCGGTTGTCATCGTGAGTCACGACAAGTATTTCCTCAACCGCATGGTGACGAAGATCGTCGAGCTTTATCAGCGGGAGCTGCATATCTACAACGGCAACTACAGTTACTACGAAGCGGAAAAGGTGCAGCGTGTCGAGCTGCAGCAGCGCGCCTTCGAGAACCAGCAGGACTATATCCGCCAGCAGGAGCGGTTCATCGAACGTTTCAAGGCCAAGGCCAGCAAGGCGGCAGCCGCCCAGAGCGCCATGAAACGGCTGGATAAGATAGAGCGTATCGAGGACGTAGAGATCGAGCGCCCCAATATCAAGATCAATTTTCGTGTCGACAAGACACCCGGCCGGGTACTGGCTACGCTGAAGCATGCTACCAAGCATTTCGGCCCGATCAGTATCGTCGAGAACGCTTCGGCGGAGATCGATCGCGGCGACAAGATCGCCCTTATCGGCGCTAACGGTAAAGGAAAGTCGACCCTGCTGCGGATGGTGGCCGGGGCGGAGACTTTCGAAGGCGAGCGGGTGTGGGGGCATAATGTCGAGGAAAGTTTTTATGCGCAGCACCAGCTGGAGGCGCTGGACGTCAACAATACCCTGCTGGAAGAGATGCAGCTTTGCGGCAGCCAGAAGACGGATCTCGAGCTGCGCGTTCTGCTGGGTTGTTTCCTTTTCAGCGGCGACGATGTCGACAAGAAGATCAAGGTCCTCAGCGGCGGCGAAAAGGCTCGTATAGCGCTGGCCAAGACGATCATCAGCAAGGCCAATTTCCTGCTGCTCGACGAACCGACCAACCACCTGGATATGCACTCCTGCGATCTGCTGATCGATGCGCTTAATAAATACGAGGGCAGCTTCCTGCTGGTCAGCCATGACCGTTATTTTATCGCCAAAACGGCCAATAAGATATGGGAGATCGAAGACCACCAGATCCGCGAGTTCAAGGGCACCTATGAGGAATGGGTGGAATGGAAGGAAAAGAATCTGGCGGCTAAGCAGGCAGCCGCAGCGGCGAAACCGGCCCCTGTGCCGGCCGCGGTTGTCAGCAAGCCCGCTCCCGCACCGGTCGTTGAGGCGCCAAAGGCTGCCGCCCAGCCCATCAACAAGGAAGCCAAAAAAGAATTGCAGCGCCAGCAGCGCATTTTCCAGGACCTGGAACAGAAAATAGCTACGCTGACCGCGCAAAAGGTCAGGCTCGAAGCATCCTTAGCCGATCCGTCTACGTATTCCGATAAGAATAAGTTCGTAGCCGCCGAAGCCGATTACAAAAAGGCGTCGGACGAGCTGAAGAAGGCTAACCGGGAGTACGAACAGGTCTTCGAGAAGATCATGGAGCTGGAAAAGGCGTTATAAATGAGACTACACCACCTATTATTTTTTTTATTGGTCCTTTCCGCGGGCGGGGCCTTTGCGCAGGTGGGGCAAAGGCCGAAGATCGGGGTAACCCTCAGCGGCGGCGGAGCCAAGGGGCTCGCCCATATCGGCATACTGAAAGCTATCGACAGCGCCGGACTGAAGGTCGACTATGTCACGGGTACGAGTATGGGCTCCATCATCGGAGGCCTTTACGCCATCGGCTATTCCGCGGACAGCATCGAAAGGATCGCCCGCCGTATCAACTGGGACCTGATACTGTCCAATCAGTCCAGCATGCGAAGCATCATCATGGAGGAGAAGGATGAATACGGCAGATATGACGTCGAGCTGCCCTGGGTCAACCACTGGTTCCGGCTGGCCACGGGAGTTATCGAGGGGCAGGAATTGTGGCTGAAATTTTCCGAGCTGTTCCGCCCCGTCTATACTATAAAAGATTTTTCCAAATTTTCCATTCCCTTCAAGTGTATCGCCACTGACGTTTCGACGGGTGAGCCCGTGGTCCTCGACTCGGGCGAGATCGTGTCCGCGCTCCGGAGCAGCATGGCCATCCCTTCGGTGTTCACGGCGGTGGAATACAACGGCCGCAAACTGGTAGACGGAGGGGTGGTGCATAATTTTCCTGTCCGGGACGTCCTGGACATGGGCGCCAATCTCGTCATCGGGAGTAATGTCTCCGGGCCGCTGCGCAGCTCTAAGGACGTGACCAATCCCCTGCAGGTCATCCTCCAGGTGGCCTTTTTCCGCGAGGCGGCGGATACCAAGACGCAGATACCGCTGTGCAATATCTATGTCAACCAGTCGCTGGAGAAGTACGGGATGGGGAATTTCGGGGAGGCCAGGGATATCATCGACGCGGGTGTCGAAGAAGGGCGGCGTCTCTATCCGCGGCTCAAGCAGCTGGCCGACTCGCTGAACGCGATCTACGGCCCGCAGGAGGTAATAAAGAACCGTCTCCCCAGCGTCTACCCGGTGAAGGTATCCTCATATGCCGTTAATGGCCTCAGCCGGACCAACGAAGGGTTCTTTATCCAGAGCATGGACCTGTCGACCAATAAATATTATACTGCCGGCAATTTTTCGCGGATGGTCCGGCGGGCCTATGGCACGCGCTATTATAACCGTATCACCTATTCGCTGGAGCCGCAGGCGGACAGCACGAGCCGGGTCGTCTTCGACGTAGAGGAAAACCCGCTGACCTTCGCCAAGATCGGGCTCAATTACAACCAGTTCAGCGGTATCAGCGCCATCCTGAACCTGACCACGCGCAATTTCTTTACGCCGACATCGCGGAGCCTGGTGACGGTCAACGTGGGACAGAATTTCCGTATCCGTGGGGAGCACCTGCAGTTCTTCAGCCGTCGCGCCAATTTCGCGTTCAACCTGAATACGCAGTATGACGCTTTCCGGC
>Ga0068853_100003412_pt1 | contig 12159 bp, 6 predicted proteins | sample KBSCornC32_FD_65655 | JGI IMG/M metagenome (GOLD analysis project Ga0068853, IMG submission 65655) | Corn rhizosphere microbial communities from Kellogg Biological Station, Michigan, USA - KBS Corn C3-2 | ecosystem: Host-associated > Plants > Roots > Rhizosphere > Soil ... | reverse complement strand
AACCTGCATTCATGGCCTGGGCCAAACCTATTTTTGATAAAGGACATGCCTGGGATTTTAAAGCGATAGGCCGCCACATCTATTTCGATACTACGGGTAGCCTTGCCTGGTTTGATGAACTGCTGAACACGCAGATGAAGATCTGCAGGGGCTCGGGTGTTGTAGTGAAGCAGGGCAATGAATGGAAGATCAAACAATATATCCTTTCCACCACCATCCCCAATGAGCAGTTGGATGCTATTGTCAGGATGAAAGCGAAGCTGGAAGATTCACTCATCAGTTCATTCCAGAAAAAATAAACTCACCGATTTCTTTCAGCGCCGGGAAAAGAGAAGCAGAGGCTTCACAGCATTTTTCTGCGTAAACTCCTTAACGCCTTTTCTCTGCGTTAAACAACAAGAAATCCACCAGAGAATCTTATATTAGTAGAATAATTTAACAGCAATTAATGAACAGGAAACATAAGACCGATAAGATAGAATGGAAGCACGTGTGGGATCCTAAAAATCTTTTGCTCATTTTATTGGGAACCGGATTGGCAGTACTGGCTATGAAAGGTTTTATGATACCCAATAGTTTTATGGATGGCGGCATCACCGGTATCTCCATTTTATTGTATGAATTGTTCCATATCAATATCAGTTTTTTAGTTATCATCCTGAATGTACTGTTCATTTATTTGGGCTACCGAAGAATTGGAAAAACCTTTGCCGTACAAACTACCATTGCGGTGATCATTCTTTCTATCGGCCTGCTTTTTATTCATATCAAACCTATCACTACTGATAAATTACTCATCGCCACATTCGGCGGCATCTTAATGGGCACAGGCGTTGGGCTGGTAATACGCGGCGGCGGTGTGATCGACGGCGCCGAAGTAATTGCCGTTTTTACAGGAAGAAAATCGGGCTTCTCCAACAGTGAGATCATCATGCTCATCAACACCATCATATTTGCTGTTGCCGCATTTGAACTGGGCATCGAAACAGCCATGTATTCCATCATCACTTATTTTACAGCGAGCCGTGCTACCAATTATGTAGTGGATGGCATTGAAGAATACACAGCCATGAATATCATCAGCGCTCAACAGGAAGATGTAAAAAGTTTACTGGTGAACGACCTGGGCAAGGGCATAACTGTTTACAAAGGCGAAAGAGGTTACCTGCCCGGGAGCTTTGAAGTAAGAACCGAAGCCGATATTATCGTTACCATCGTAACCCGTTTGGAAATAAAACAGATCCAGGAGGCCATCATCGAAATAGATCCTAAGGCATTCATCTATGTGCAGAGTATAAAAGAGGCAAGCGGCGGCATCTTAAAAGCTAAAGCCCATGCCAAATAAACTGCTCATGACAAATTTTGTGGTAGACCTGCTGCAGGATAATATTCCGCTATGCTATTACTACCACAACTACGACCATACGCTGTACGTGCAGGAAAAAGCCATCGAGATAGGCAGGTACGAAAACTGTACTGAAAAAGAAATTGAACTGTTAAACGCTGCGGCATTATGGCACGATACCGGTTATATCAACACCTATAAGAACCACGAAGAAGAAAGCTGTGTGCTGGCAAAAAAATATTTAATTGAGTATGGCTTCACACCCGGCGAGATCAATACCATTTGCGGGATGATCATGGCTACTAAAGTGCCGCAACTGCCAAAAAATAAATTAGAAGAGATCATAGCTGATGCCGACCTGGAATATTTGGGTACACCGTCGGCAGCAATAAAATCGGAAGACCTTTTTTTAGAATTGCAATCCCTCAGCCCTTCTTTAACCAAAAAGGCCTGGGATCAAATACAGATCTCTTTTTTACGATCGCACCATTATTTTACTGCTTACTGTAAAACAAAAAGGGCACCGGCCAAAGAAAATTATTTAAAAGAATTATTAAATAGTTGAAAGGGTTTCCAATCCGCCGCGGCGGATTGGAAACCCTAATAGTATATTCACGATCCAGGTATCCTATCTTAAAACACTGCACCCTGCTTAAGATACCTGTATTCATTTTCTATACCTGATTAACAATAAATTTCATGCAAGCACGATCAATCAAAGGAGATTCAGCAGAAGAGATCAGAACAGCCTTACAGCAATGCATGGCCGACAACTTTAAACCCACACTGGCGATCGTTTTTCTTTCTATTAAACAGGACAGGGCAGCAATAACCGCCATTCTCGAAAATGAAGGGATCGCATTTTATGGTGCCACAACCAATGGTGAATTTATTGATGAAGAACTGCTAAAGGGGTCGATAGCTGTTTTATTTCTGGAAATCAACCCTGCTCATTTTACTGTTTTGTTTGATGAATTTACAGGTGACAATTATCGTGAAGTCGCCATGACCATGGCAGAAAAAGCGCGGCAAAGATTTAATAACCCTGCATTCCTCATTTCATGCAGCAACCTCAATACAGATGCTGAAGAAGTGTTGCATGGTTTTGAAAACATTATCGGCAAACAGGTAAATATTTTCGGCGGACTTGCAGGTGATGATTATAACTATAATGAACAATTTGTTTTCACCAATGGAAAAGAGAGTGCTAAAGGCATTGTTACTATAATACTGGATGAAGATAAGATATTGGTGAAAGGCAGGGCTACCTGTGGATGGAATGCAGTAGGCACTGTACGCACCATAACTAAAAGTGAAGGAAGAAGGGTGTACACCATTGATGATATCCCTGCACTTGATATTACCGCAAAATACAGCGGTATAAAAAATGCTAATAAGGAAAATAAAAATCTTTTGATGGAAATGGCCACCAATTTTCCATTGCAGTTACAAAAAGAAAATGGTGCTTCGGTGATGAGGCCGGCTTACGAGATCAATTGGGATGATCATTCTTATGTGTGTAGCGGTTTGATGCCACAGGGATCTAAAGTGCGTTTTTCATTACAGCCCGATTTTGATGTTATAGAAAAAGTGATACAGGAATGTGAACACCTCAAACAAACAGAAATACCTGTTGCCGATGCCGTGATCGTGTACAGTTGTGCCGGCAGGCTCATTTCGCTTGGCCCGTTAATGGCCAGTGAAATTGAAGGCATCAAAAAAGTATGGGATGTGCCCATGGTTGGCTTTTTCTCCAATGCAGAATTGGCGAGGGCAACTAACGGTAATATTGAAATGCACAATATCACTACCTGTTGCGTAGCATTAAAAGAAAAATAATAGGCGAAAGGGTTTCCAGCCTTTTGAAGGTTGGGAACACTATCAGATAAAAAATAAAAATGAACCAACACCTGCTCAACATAGTGAACTTTCTTCAACAGGATAAAACTCTATCGGAAGAAGAAAAGAATGCATTGCTGAAATCTGTAAAAGATGCAGATAAAGAATTAGAGATAACCAGTTTCAAACTCGACCGCACTGAAAAGGTTAAACGCACTACCACCATTCTTTTGGAAGAAACCATTGAAGAGCTGGAACAAAAAAGAAAAGCAGTTGAGGCGCAGAACCGCGAACTGGAAATTGAATCATCGCTGGAAAGAGTACGTGCAGTTGCAATGAGTATGATGCAGTCGGACGACCTTTTAAAGATCTGTGAAGCGCAGTTCAATGAATTAAAACAATTGGGTTTTACTGATCTCAGGAACACGTTGATCGGCATTTTTTATGATGACAAAAATTATTTTACTGATTATGATTACTCCGATTATGCGGGTGGCAACGTTCATAAAATACCTTACAATATAAATGCTGTTGTGGACAGGGCTGTTGCAAGGATGAAAAGCGCCAGTGATGCATTTACCGAATTTGTTGTTGAAGGAGATGAACTGGAAGAATGGAAAGCATTCAGGAAAGCGAATGGAGAATATGATGATACAAGAATAAACGATGCCAACATCCTGTATTATTATTTCTATTCAATCAAAAGTGGCAATATCGGCATCTCCACTTTCCAAAAGATCAGTGATGACCAGTTAACGATACTCAAAAGGTTCAGGAATGTATTTGACCTTGCTTATAAACGGTATGTTGATATCAATAATGCAGAGGCGCAGGCAAGAGAATCAAGAATTGAAACCGCATTGGAAAGGGTGCGGGCAGTTGCGATGGCAATGAAAACTTCGGACGATCTATTGAGTATTTGCGAAGTATTATTTAAAGAACTGATCAGTCTTGGTTTTAGCGAATTGAGAAATGCATTGATAGACTCATTTGGAGAAGGCAAGGATCATTTTGATGATTATGACTATTCAGATGCTACCGGCGGAAGTATTACCTATGTACCTTATAACTCCCATCCCATTGTAGAAGCATTTGTAAAAAAGTTAAGAAGCTCGCCGGGGGCATTTTCAGAATTGGTAGTTGACGAAAGCGAACTCAATAGCTGGAAAGAATACAGGAAAAAAAATGGCCAGCCAGTTGACCCACGGCTCGACAAATGTTCTTCCTTGCATTATTACATGTATTCAATTGGCATCAGCTCCATCGGCATCTCTGCCTTTAGCCCGCTTGCTAAAGATAAAGTGGAAGTATTGGAGCGGTTTGCCAACGTATTTAAATTAGCCTATCAACGGTATACTGATATTTCCCTGGCAGAAGCACAGGCGAAAGAATCTCAAATTCAACTGGCACTGGAAAGAGTTCGTGCAAGAACAATGGCCATGCAAAAAAGTGATGAGCTCGCTGAAACAGCTTATGTGCTTTTCCAGCAGTTTGAACAACTCGGTGAAGATCCTGAACAACTCGGTATCGGCATCTTTGATGAACCTGGAAATGCCCTGGACTTATGGACAACGATCAATGGAAAGTTCAGGGAAAAACTGGTTAGGGTTTCTTTGGATGAACCGTTTGTAATGCAGAAGTATTATGCTGCATGGAAAGAAGATAAAAAAACTTTGATCATCGACATCAGTGGGAAAGAATTAAAGCAATACAACGATTACAGGAACAGTTTGTCTGCTGTAAAGATGGAACCATCCCGGTTAAAAGAACGTCGCGTGATCAACATCGCTTATTTTTCAAAAGGTGCGCTGTCAATAGCTACCTCCGAACCAAGGCCACCGGAAACTTTACAGTTGTTAGAAAGATTTGCCAATGTATTTGATCTTACTTATACAAGATTTCTCGATCTTAAAAAAGCCGAAGCACAATCAAGGGAAGCGCAAATTGAATTGGCATTGGAAAGAGTTCGTGCAAGAACCATGGCCATGCAGAAGAGTGAAGAATTATCTGATACATCGCTTGTGCTATTTCAGCAATTGAAAGAATTGGGTGAGCCTGCAGAACAATTATCCATTGGCATCATCAACGAAGCAGAAAATATAGTTGAAGTAACCGTAACGCTTCATGGAGAACCATTGCAACATGTGTTCCGTCATAGCATTGATGAACCGCGGCTGATGAATAAAATCTATAAAAGCTGGAAGGCGCAGCAAAAAATACTGGTAGTGGATATGCAGGGAGAAGAACTGCAGGCTTATAATAAATACCGCGATGAATTGATCGGGTCTGAAACATTCACCGCCAACCAGCATCCCGGCGACCGCAGGGTTGTTCATTCTGCTTTTTTTTCCAAAGGAATGCTGGCGTTAGCTACCAATGAACCACGCCCGGAGGAATCGTTACAGTTGTTGCAACGTTTTGCAAAAGTATTTGATGGTACGTATACCCGTTTTCTTGACCTGCAAAAAGCAGAAGCGCAGGCAAAAGAAGCACAGATTGAATTGGGATTAGAAAGAGTAAGAGCAAGGGCAATGGCCATGCAAACTTCAGAAGAATTAAATGCGCTCAGCGGCACAGTGTTTACCGAATTAACCAAACTTGACCTGGTCCTTACCCGTTGCGTCATTATGATATATGACCCATTGACCAATGATTCAATATGGTGGATGGCCAATTCCGAGGCTCCTGAACAGCCAATGAATTTTACTGTTCAAAATCACGACCTGCCTCCCTATGCCGCATATATCAAAGCATGGCAGGAAAGACAGGTAAAATGGGTTTATGTACTGGAAGGAAAAACTAAAAAAGTTTGGGATGATTTTTTATTTACTGAAACGGGATTGTCTCAATTACCCGATTTTGTGATCGCCGGTATGAAAGAACCGGAACGGGTATATTTGAATTCATCTTTTTTCAATTTCGGAAATATTTCGCTACCCTCACTGGAACCTTTGCCAGACGAGCATTTTGATATTATGCTTCGCTTCGCAAAAGTTTTTGATCTCACCTATACCCGTTTCAATGATTTAAAACTGGCAGAAGCACAGGCAAGAGAATCAAAAATTGAAGCGTCGCTCGAAAGAGTGCGGTCAAAAGCAATGTCTATGCAAAAAAGCGAAGACCTTGCCAATGCGGTGGCCATAGTTTTTGAAGAACTGGATAAATTAAACCTCGGCATGCTTCGATGCGGCATTGGTATTTTGAATAAAGAAAAAAGATGTGCGCAGGTGTGGACTACAACTGTTGCTGAAAATAATACCATAGTGCAGGTATCAGGTGATGAAGCAATGGATATCCATCCTTTATTGAGTGGTGCTTTTGATGCATGGTTGAAGGGGGTAGATCATAGTTATGTTTTACAGGGAGAAGACCTCAACAATTATTATAAAGCGGTGGCAAGAGAGAATTTTAAGTTACCCGATTCACAATCTTTAGTTGCAGGTAACGAGGGGATCAAACAATATTACTATAACGCCGTATGGTCATCAGGCGGGTTATTTGCCTTTAGATCAACCGAATTCCCGGAAGAAGCAAAAATTGTATTAAGGCGCTTTGCAGATGTTTTTGATTTTACTTACACCCGTTTCAACGATTTGAAGCAGGCCGAAGCACAGGCAAAAGAAGCAAAGATAGAAGTAGCGCTGGAGCGTGTACGAAGCCGCACACTCGCCATGCAAAGATCTGATGAACTGGCAGAAACCGCAGCTGTGTTGTTCCAGCAATTAATAATCCTGGGCATTGAACCCAACCGTTTATACATCTGTATTGTAAAAGATGATAAAGGCAATGCCGAATTCTGGATAACAGATGAAGATGGAACAAAAGTAAGTTCTGCATTCGGGACCAACCTCAATAATAATTCTACTTTCAAAAGAATGTTTGAAGGATGGATGCAAAAGAAAGAAACCCTCATCATTGATATGCAGGGAAAAGAGTTGCAGGATTATTTTAAATTCCTCACCAGCATCAATGTGCCTTTCAAAGGTGGACTTGATCAAAAAAGAAGGGTGCAGGATATCGCTTATTTCAGCAATGGTTTCATCGGCATTGCTTCTCCTGAAGATCAACCGGGAGAAACGGTTTCGTTACTGGAACGCTTTGCTGCTGTGTTCAATCTTACGTACACCCGTTTCAATGATCTTAAAGTTGCGGAAGCCCATGCCATACAGGCGGAAGAAGATCTTGTGAAATTACAAACAGAAAAAAAACGTGCCGAAGATGCATTAACCGAATTACGTTCTACACAAGCACAATTGATACAATCTGAAAAGATGGCTTCATTGGGCGAACTCACCGCAGGCATTGCACACGAAATTCAAAACCCGTTGAACTTCGTCAACAATTTTAGTGAAGTAAGCAAAGAGTTGCTGGATGAAATGAGAGAAGCGGTAGAGAAAGGCGATACTGATGAAGCAAAGGAAATAATGAATGATATCATCCAGAATTTAGAAAAGATCAACCATCATGGCAAGCGTGCCGATGCCATTGTAAAAGGCATGCTGCAACATAGCCGTGCCAGCAGTGCAACAAAAGAACTAACGGATATCAATAAACTGGCAGATGAGTATTTACGCCTCGCCTATCATGGCTTACGTGCAAAGGATAAATCATTCAATGCGACCTTAAAAACGGAATACGATGAAAGTATTGAGCCTGTCAATGTTGTTCCGCAGGATATTGGAAGAGTGATATTGAATTTAATTACCAATGCATTTTATGCGGTTACTGAAAAGAAGACCCTTCGTCCCGATAGCTATCGGGATCAGGGTGACAACGCAACGCAAGGGTTTCCAACCTTCGAAAGGTTGGAAACCCTATATGAGCCAACCGTTACTGTTAGCACAAAAAAAATCAGCAATAAAATAGAGATCAAAGTTGCTGATAACGGCAAGGGCATTCCTGCAAAAGTATTGGATAAAATATTTCAACCTTTCTTCACTACTAAACCAACAGGACAGGGAACGGGATTGGGTTTATCATTGGCTTATGATATTGTAAAAGCACATGGTGGGGAGTTGAAGGTGGAAACAAAGGAAGGAGAAGGCTCAACATTTACAATACAAATACCAATCAATTGAGGATAAATATGAAACTCCTTGCAAAAATATTGCTGCTTTTATTTTTTCCTGCATTGGTGAATGCACAGGGTTCAATTGATAGTTTACGAAATGCCTATTTAAATGCAGGCAGCGATTCGGCTCGCTATACAGCAGGCAAATATATTTATGATTACTATGAAGAAGTCAACAAGGATTCTGCACTTTATTATGCACAGCAATCTTTAATACTCGCCCACAAGAATAATGAGATACTGGCCGAGGTTTATTACATGGACAATACTGCATATCAATTGATCGGGTTGGGTAAATATGCTGAAGCACTCCGCTACGTACTTAAAGCATTTAATATTGTTGAAGATCCTAAAAATGAAAGGCCGCCAACATGGATCTTGTTTGCTGTTCCATTTAATGGAAGCAACAGGCTTTTATTGCTTGCATACACCCATCACATGTTTGCCATACTGATGCGGGAAACCCAAAATACAGAACAGGAGATCTTTCATTACAAAGAAGCAAGGAGGATAGCTTCGGAGATAAACCATCCCGTAAGGCAAATGCTTGCTGCAATGAACCTGGGAAGAAGTTATATGACTGTTAATAAGCTGGATTCTGCAATGATGTATGAGAAGGAAGCCGAACAAATGAATTTGAGATCCAGCTTTAAAAAATATCTCGGGCAGATCTATCTCACATTGGGAAATATTTATTCCGAAAAAAATAACCTTCCGCAAACGCTGGAAAATTATTATAAAAGCATGCAAATATCTAAAGAAGAAAATAACCTGAATGGATTAAGTAACAGCTATTTTTTTCTTGCGAAATATTTCCTGTCCACCGGTGAAAAAGATTCAGCGCTTCATTATGCCACGCTAAACCTGCAAACGATCCAGCAATTAGGAGCTGTAAGATGGTACCGGGTAAACCTGGGAACGGTTTATGAGAATGTTTACCTGGCCTACAAAATGCGCAACCAAACAGACAGTGTATTAAAATACCAGGAACTTGCTTTGGTTGTTAAAGACAGTTTGTATAAATCCAGGATCAAAAACCTCTCAGACTTCCAGGCAGTAACGTTAAATGAACAACTGCGTTTACAGAATGTAGAAAAAGACAAGATCAATTACCAGAATAAAGTGAGGACCTATCTTTTCCTGGGAGGTATTGCAGTGTTGTTGTTACTAGCCATTATCTTTTACAGGAACAACAGGCAAAAACAAAAAGCAAATGTCATCCTGGAAAAAACATTGGGCGACCTGAGATCTACCCAATCGCAACTCATCCAATCCGAAAAGATGGCTTCGCTTGGTGAACTTACTGCAGGCATTGCCCATGAAATTCAAAACCCGCTGAATTTCGTTAATAATTTTTCAGAAGTAAATAAAGAATTACTGGCAGAGATGAATGAAGAAATTGTAAAGGAAAATTTTGATGAAGTAAAAGCAATTGCAAAGGATGTTATAGATAATGAAGAAAAAATAAATCACCATGGTAAGCGTGCTGATGCTATTGTAAAAGGAATGCTCCAACATTCAAGGCAATCGTCAGGTAAAAAAGAACCAACCGATATCAATGCCTTATGTGATGAATATTTAAGATTGGCCTATCATGGCCTGCGTGCAAAAGATAAATCTTTCAATGCAACATTGAAAACTGATCTTGACAACAGCATCGGTAATATCAATATCATTCCGCAGGATATTGGAAGAGTGATACTCAATCTTATCACCAATGCTTTTTATGTTGTCGATAAAAAGAAGGCTTCGATCCTTCGACAAGCTCAGGACTCAGCCGGACAAACCTACGAACCGACTGTTTCGGTAAGCACAAAAAAAACAAACAACCAGGTCGAAATAAAAGTTGCAGATAATGGCAATGGTATCCCAAAAAATATTTTGGACAAGATATTCCAGCCATTCTTCACCACCAAACCAACAGGTGAGGGAACGGGATTAGGGTTGAGTTTAAGTTATGATATCGTAAAAGCGCACGGTGGTGAATTAAAAGTAGAAACGAAAGAGGGAGAAGGCCTGCCCGGCGAACATTCGGGAACGACGTTTATCGTTGTGTTACCTGTTGGTTGAGCCAAGAGCAAAAACATAACTCAAAAAATAATTTAAACAGATCCTGAAATGAAACTATTTATTCTTGTGGTATCATTATGCCTGTTAACTGTTGCAGGCATCAAGGCGCAGGATACGCTCCCACCATTATTTGAGATCAATTCCGAAGAGACTGATGCTTTCACATTGCCGAATGACAATATCCAGGTATTGGAAGATAATACCGGCAAATTAAGTTTTGAACAGGTAAGTACTATGCCTCTTGTAAATGGCTTTCATGCAAATAATAATAAAAAGCTAAATCTCGCTGCCTACGCATTTTGGTTTCGTTACCGGCTCAGGAATATGGCGAACCATGATATCGATATAAGCTTCGATGTGGAAGCGGAATTCGGCGAACTCTATATAAAAACTGCAGACAGTGTTGCTAAACATTTACAAACAGGCTGGAACCTGCCGTGGAGTAAGAGAGACGGCCTTAGATTAGAAACTGTTCTCAGCTTTACTATGAAGCCCGGCCAGGAATTTATTATTTACCACCGGGAAAGGTTTGATCAAACTTATTTGCTGCCAAAAGATCATAATATTACTTATAGCAGTACAGCAAGCATCATAAAAAATCTTTACGTCAATAAAGAAGAACAGGATCTGAGAAAAATAGTGGTTATGTTATTTGCAGGTATATTGATAATGGCCGCTCTTTTTAATTTTTTCTTTTTCAGTACAACAAAAGATAAGGTCTACCTATATTTCGCACTGTTTGCTTTTGTTTATGGATTGATTCCTTATAGCGAAAGCTTAATTGAATTTCTTTTAAGGGAGGCGCCTTCATTGGCGAATAATATAGAGACTGTTGGCTGGTTTTTTTTCAATGTGTTCTTTGTAAACTTCTTTCGTCATTATTTAGAAACTTATAAATACCACCGGGTATGGGACAGGATACTGGTGATCACTTTATATATACACGCGGCAGTGATATTCCTGTTTATCTTTTTACAAAATATTGTGTCGCACCTTTGGCGGTTTATCCTTGCCGACTCCCATGGTTTTATGGTTCAACTTGTAGGCCTGTTGATCTTTGTAGTAAGCTTGTTGTATTTAAATCCAAAAAACACAATAAGGTCGAGAATAATTCCTGCACTCCCTATCTTGTTTTTCTGGGGTCCGGTATGGAGTTATATATATGTAGACTCATTATTTGTACGATATGCAGGTTATAAAACCGCCGGCTTTATTGACTGGATCGTTAAATGGAACCCGCTGATCGAGCTATTATCCCTTGGATGGTTTGTTTTATTTTTTACTTGGAGCCTGTTCAAACGCTACCAGCAATTACAAAAACAGGTAGCTCAAAATGAACTGGAAAAAGAAATAGAACGCAACCAGCTTATTGCCCGGCAAAAAATAGAGCTTGAACAACAGGTAACCGAAAGAACCGCAGAATTAAAACAATCACTGGAAAGTTTAAAAGCTACACAATCCCAGCTCATACAATCTGAAAAGATGGCTTCGCTCGGCGAACTTACCGCGGGCATTGCGCATGAAATTCAAAACCCGTTGAACTTCGTTAATAATTTTTCGGAGGTAAATAATGAGCTCATCGAAGAATTAAAAAATCAAAAGTCAAAATTAAAAACTGAAGAGCAGGATGCAATACTGAATGATATTTTTCAAAACAATGAAAAAATAAATCATCATGGCAAACGTGCAGATGCCATTGTAAAAGGCATGCTGCAACATTCAAGAAGCAGCAGCGGTGTAAAAGAGCCCACTGATATCAATGCGCTGGCAGAGGAATATTTACGTTTAGCTTATCATGGCCTGCGTGCAAAAGATAAATCTTTCAACGCCACAT
>Ga0068853_100003410_pt1 | contig 12163 bp, 13 predicted proteins | sample KBSCornC32_FD_65655 | JGI IMG/M metagenome (GOLD analysis project Ga0068853, IMG submission 65655) | Corn rhizosphere microbial communities from Kellogg Biological Station, Michigan, USA - KBS Corn C3-2 | ecosystem: Host-associated > Plants > Roots > Rhizosphere > Soil ... | reverse complement strand
GCTTCGCCCTCCGGCGTCCCGACCATATCGACTTGTGTCCCCTCCGGCAAGTGGAGGTGATCTAGAATCGGTGCGATCAGTGCGCGCATCAATAGCCGATCGCCACTAGAGTCAAGCAGCGAAATGGTTGCGCCATCGTGAGGGATGATTCTCCCAAGGCTCTCGGAAATTGTCTTAAACAGATCTCCAAGGTCAAGGTGTGAGATCACTGCATTGTTGATTTCGAGCATGAGCTTGGTCCGATCACGTTCCCTGGCAACCTCACTTTCGGCCCTGACCAATTGCTCATAGTTGCGTGCATTGTCAACTGCAATTGCGACTTGCACACCAATTTGGCGCAACAACTCGGCATCGTCCTCTGTGAAAGCCGATTCACGTAAGCTCGCGATCATCATGCTGCCAATGATCTTGTCGTGAAACAGCAAAGGAACTGCACAGCCAGATCGAATCCCTATCGAGTAAGCCTGCTTCATGATGGGTGCGGGAAACTCATCGAAGTCGGGTCGGTGGCGAAGCACAGGCTTGCGTGAGGAAAACGCCAGGCTCGCAGGCGTTCCAACCAGAGGGATGAGTTGACCCTGCTGCAGAAAAGATGCCGGATGATCAAAGTCGAGCGCGTGCAAACGTAATTCGTTGCGTTCGGCATTGTAGATTGCGAGCGATGCAAACTCATGCCTGATCTCGCGCCGCAGACACTCGGACACTGCCTTCAGAACGCTTACAAGGTCCAGTTGCGACACGATCGCATTGTTGATTTCTAACAGAACTCGAGCCCGATCCGGGATCGTGTGGCCGTCTTCGGAGCGAAGAGATTCTTTCGCGCGGAAATTCATTTCACACTCCCTTCGTACAACCTGAAGAATCGATGGCTTGAACGCGTGTGATGAGTTCGACAGAGAAGATCTGAAGGGTGCGTCGAGCGGTAAGGCGACTCGCGAGAGCAGTCCCTGATGAGGCCGAAACCCTAGAGAAGCAAGGGAGGAGAGTGAATGGCCGCGGGGACGAGGCTTCGTTGATCGTCAGGATCCCTCAAGCGGATGGATACGTTCGCAAAATGCACGGCATTCGGTTGCACTAGAAAATGCGCCAATACGTGCATATATGCGCTGCTGACCTTTCCTGGCAGCACATGCGAATTTGGCAGCACGAGTTGCGCTTGAGAAGTCGGCGGGCGTATCCATTCCCTCTGCGCGAGATCATCGTACGGAGAAATACAGGAGAGAATGAACGCACAAAATCCCAGTCCGCCCAGGAGCTTCAAGGAGCGGGCCGCCATTGATGACGTGATTTGCGGTGCGGTCCAAGCGGTCAGAATCGCAAGTCCGCACAGAAACGCTGTTAGGCTAGACGCCGTCTCCATGGCAAAGACCTCTATTGCCAGTTTCTGGGGTCGAGTGAGAACGGCTATTTGTGGCTGAGGCTATGCCGCTGCCGACGGATTGTCAAGAAAATCTTGCTTCTTTTGCTGTTGAGGCAATAGCTTCCCCAATCGATGGCTATACATCTCTTGTGTCCCGATCGATTGAGTTTCAGGGCTGCCGGTTCGCGTATCGCGATGAGGTCTCGGGTAGCCGCTGCTGTTCATCCAGGGTGTTCGGCTGCATGACGTCACAATCGAATCTTCCGACGCGGTGAATCAGCTGCCCAATTGGGCACGCTGCCGAATGATTCGGCACACCGCCACTCTGCAGATAGATCTGCATCTGCCCAACCCCATAAGCAAGTCCTATTAAATCAAGCACTCTAATTACATCTCTATCGCGGACTGATTTGGCGAGCTAAATGCCTTAAAGAGATCCTGCGCAGACGTGACACTTGCGCCGAAGCTCTTCGGTGTGTCGGAGGAAGCATTACGGTGCATGGGATCGCTTGGGCACTCAAATCAGGAGGACGAAAGTATGAAGAGGGTAGTAATCGTGGGTGGTGGCTTTGCCGGGGTGAAATGTGCTCGCGAGCTATCGCGCTCTCGAGACGTGCATGTGACTTTGATCGACAAGAACAACTATCAGCAATTTCAACCACTTCTTTATCAAGTCGCTACGTCATCCCTGGCGCCGAGCAACATCGCATTCAATCTGCGAAATATGTTCCGGCATCGCTCTAACGTGGACGTAAAGATGGCTGAGATCGTATCCGTCGATCTCGATAGTCGAGTGGCGGTTACGGCCAAGGGACATAGGTTCCAAGGTGATTTCATCGTTCTTGCAACAGGATTACAGGCCAACTTCTTCGGGACGCCGGGGGCTGAGATACATAGCTATCCTCTTTACTCACTCCGCGACGCCGAGATACTGCGCTCTCGGATTATCGCGGTTCTAGAAGCTGCCGATCTGGACGTATCTCTTGTCGCGAAAGGGGCGCTTAACTTCGTGATAGTCGGCGCAGGCCCTACCGGAACAGAGATGGCGGGTGCGATAGGCGATGCGGCGCGAGCGATCCAGCATGGCGGAAGGTTCAAGAATCTTGCTGGTAGCCGAGCTCAAATCTTCCTCGTGGACCGAGGTTCGTCAGTGTTGAACGCCTTTTCGGAAAAGTCCCGGTCCTACGGAGCTGATGCCCTTGCCAAGCGCGGAGTGCAATTGCTTCTGCAGAGGACAGTCGAGGAGGTCGGTCCCTCTCATGTGCGGCTTTCCGACGGAACTATCATCAAAACACGGACTGTCATCTGGGCCGGAGGTTTGAAGGCTGCGCCTCTCTCGTGGGATTCTGACATCCACCTCGGCAAGAGCGGGCGGCTCGACGTTGGGCCGGACCTAACAGTGGCTGGATTCGACCGCGTATATGCGTTAGGTGATTTCGCAAATATCGTTGCGAAAGACGGCAAGTCGTTGCCATGCCTAGCGTCGGTAGCTGAACAATCCGGAAAATGTTGTGCCCAGAATATCTTGCTGGATATCGCAGACCAGCCCAGAAGGGATTTTAAATATTTCGATAAGGGCATTATGGCTATGATCGGGCGCAACTCGGCGGTGGCTGAGATTGGAGTAGGCCGGCGGCGGATAAGAGGCCTAGTTGCGTTCATCGCATGGCTCGCCGTCCATGTCGCGTTGCTCAGCAGCACCCGCGCAAAGATAGAGGCAATCATCGAGTGGGCGTGCGAGTATTTCGGCAAGGTCCGTAGCAATCCGATTCTCGACCGAATTGACCAAACTGCAATAAATTGGAAGCTCGTCCAGAGTGATCCTCATCTAGATCCTGACGTGGAAAGTGGGCGACGCGATTTGTCTCCAAGCGAATTGTGAGGTAATGAACTGATCAAGGGCCCGTTCCCGCATTGCAAGCACAAACTCATCATTGAGAGATGCCTAAGGTGGCTGATGACTGCACTCCCGCTAGGTTGGCGCAAAGATCAATTTGCTCGATAAGGAATCCCGTGAGCGGCTTCGATTCAGCGATCCGTATTTCAAGCTATAGGTTTGGGCACGGCCGGATCGGTGAGATCCGGCCATTGATTTTGTTGAGTTTAGGAAGGGCGTTTTTGGAGGGCTTTTGTCACAGTGGTCAGCTGCTTGTGGATGTCGTTGATGATACCGCGCTGACGCTTGAGTTCCAGGTGTAGCGGCTCTTCGAAGGCGCGGGCCTTTTCGAGCCGATCCTCGAGATCGTCATTGATTTGTTCGAGGCACTTGCGGTGACCTCGGCTGTCGCCGAGGGCGTCCCCGACGATGAAGCCGAAGGCGGCGGACAACACTATCCATATAGGTAGGACGTCAGCGGAGTTCTCGATCATGCGACCTGCTTTTCCGGAGGATAGGTGGCAAGAACACGCCGTACCGTGGCTGTCGAGATGTGATGGTAGCGGGCGATATGCCGAAGGCTTTGGCCGCTGCGGCGATCGCAGAGGATGCCTTCCCGGTCGAGTACCAGCGGCTTTCGTCCGATGTGCCGGCCTTCCAGCCTGGCTCGCCGCATGCCGGCACGAACACGTTCAACGATCAGGTTGCGTTCGAGTTCCGCGATCGCGCCGATGATCACGACGATGGCCCGGCCCAGCGGGCCGGCCGTATCGATCGATTCGCGGAAGCTAACGAACTCGACGTTGAGCCGATTGAACTCGTCGAGCACTTCAAGCAAGTGCTTGGTCGAGCGCGCGATGCGATCGCACGCCCAGACCAGGACGATATCGAACTGGCCGCGGCGGGCATCCCGCATCAGATCTCCGAGCCCTGGCCGCTTGGCCTTCACCCCGCTGATCCTGTCTGTGTATTCCTGGATGATCTGATAGCCACGCTGTGCTGCCAGCTGGCGGAGGTCGTGGAGTTGAGTCTCCGGATGCTGATCCACACTGGAGACCCTCATATATAAGGCGGCCCTTTTCACTAGCGCCGTCCTTTCGGTGAGTTCTTTGTAACATAGTTTTTGATGAACTCCAGCAGCACGGTAGTCATGTCAAGGCCCTGTGCGGCGGTAATCGACTTAAACTGATTGTGAAGTTCAACTTCGACGTTCAAGTTCATTCTTTTCACCCTTGCTTCTTCAGCTTTCTTGATTGCGATTTTCCTCACCCCCTCTCGAGGGTGAGGATATCTTGCTATGAGTACCGACGGCTACATTAAGCCCCAGGCATTCCGGCAGAGCCGGACGATCTCGACCATCTCGCCCCACTCGATATCGACGGCGTCAGCCAGCACATAGACCTGCTCTCGGGTATTCGGAAGCAAGCGGCCGGCCTCGACCTCTTGCCAGTCCTCGGCGGTCATGCCGATCCTGACTGCCGTCTCCTCGATCGAACGGCCGGTCTTCTCACGGGCACTCTCGACGAACAGGCCGAAGAGGCGTGCCCAGCTGTAGCGGAGGTCATCGGTGACGGGGGTGGATTGAAGAGGCGCATATTGCATACTCATGTACTCATTACTCCTAAACGGCTCACAAGTCAAGTTCGCCGGGATTAAACTTCGATCTTGAGTATGTACTCAGGAGAGTAATGATCCAAAGCTACACTTCAGGTGCGCCCCCGATCCCCGACCTTTATCACCTCCACCCTCCCTGCTCGTGAATCTCACTATTTCCGTGAGTTCCTTTCCGAGACGGACCCCGACAAAAGAGCCAAGATCCTCGATGTCGTATCGCCTGAAATGCGACGCGCCCTGTCGGCGCAATGGACTGCACAACGGGCACGACTTGCAGTTGCAGAAGGCAAAGATCCAGGCCCGGTTGGGAAGGCGGCCGCGAGTACGATGACCAGGCACTAGCTGAGTACGAGAGTGCCGACACCGATCTCGATTACGCCAATTGGCTCAGATCGAAAGAGATTGCGGACTTCTTCTCTCGCACTGGATTTGCGTTGCCTGAAGCCGGGTCAGAAGCTTTCGACGAAGCTTTGGATTACACCGACGTTCAGTTGAAGATAATCCAGCAGGAAGGGTACGACGCACACGACTTCAACATCTTCGATGACCGCGCTGCGGAGCTTTGGCGCAAACCATACGTCGATGAAGCAGTTCGTGAGCTGACCAGGTCTCCTCGTCCTGCCGGCCAACAAAAACCCGCGCACGCGCGCGGGTGAAGGTCGGCCACATTTTCGGTCCCGCACCTTGCTGGCTGCCGGATTCACCATCGGATACGAAGCTGCTTCCAGGAGGGGCGATCGTACAGCGCTGGAAGCATGCTCAGAGGTCGGGGGAACAGGTTCCCCTCACTTGGTCTTGATACTTTAAGCAAGTCTGAGGGTTGAATCGGCCGCTCTAGTATAGGTGCATTCAACAAGAACCTATAATTTGCTTCCGGCAGGGGTCTCGCTGAGCTCGTTTTCCCTCTTTCTAGCCCCGCCGCGTTCTAAAAACGCTCCTTCACGTGGGTTACGATCTGCGCAACACCCCTTCACCTCCGCTATTCATTGCGCAGCAGGCGCAGACACTCTGCGCAACGGCCGTCTCTGCAGACGATCCGTTGCGCACTCGAGCAAGCTAGAGGTGCGCAACCGTGAGCCGAATCACACTTTGATCTCGATTTTTGGGCCTTATCGGTTTTGCCCGGTGAATCTCATACTAGAGAGGAGTGGTGTTCCGTTGGTGGACCATCAGAAAGGTCGACATCACTCCATGCCCGACACTCTCTCTATCCTCCTATTCTTCTCGTGAAGGCGCTGTCAGAACGATTCGCAGTCGGCGAGTCCTTAATGGCAGACATAGAGCGCGCTTTCACTGAACGGATCCGTAGCTCAGTTCCCGCTCTAAGAGGTGGCGTCCGTGCCGGTCTAGAGATCCTCGCCGAAACCGGAGTGCCAGTTGACGTCGTTACAGAAGGTGCGGATGCCCTTTGTGCGAGTATCCTACGGATTCATAATCTAGATCACTTGATTTCCGGCATAAGGTCATCGAAGAAATCTAAGGAGTTCTTCCGAGGACTGATCTCCACCTCCCGGCTTCAATACTTCGTTGGTGATCAACTTGATGTGGACATTGCTCTGGCCCATGAAGCCGGATTCAAAACGATATATTTCCCCGGTGCCTTTATGCCTGAGTGGACGTTGGGAGTGGCAGATTTGTCGGATTTTCGGGTGACCTCCTTCAGAGAGGTTCCCGACATAGTGCTAGGAATACGACCAGGTCGGTTAGCCTGCTGTTCTTAACCTATACGTTTTGACACAACTCTCCGAACACGAGCGACTATCATTGTTCGAGCAGTCAGATACTTCTAGAGCCCATCGATGGCGTCCTCCCTTACTGACAAAATTCACGAACTCGGTCAATCGCTTCTCGAGGACTGCCGAAATGGCCAGGACATTAGCGAAGCGTTCCAGGCTGCTGTCGCATCGCTGCTCGCACCACCTTTCGCCATTGGCTTCGTCGGCGTCAAGAGTCCAAACGGAGATGTCCTGATCGAGAGGGGACTCCTCATCTATACCTGCACAACCGAAGAATCCGACGATGACCCGCAATACGTGACTTCTGGAGCCGTCGCTGGCGCCTTCTACTTGACCGAGATGTTGGACGAGAGAACTCTGAGTGATGGCTACTCGTTGATCGGGAAGATTAAAGAGCTTACTGCACGAAGGACCGCTTCCGATGACGGGTGGCACCATATCCCCGTAGGGATGATCGTCGCTTGCGAATGTGACCGGGCCCTCGAGCATATTGTCGATTCAGCCGCCGCAGTGAATGCCCAAATTCCGTCGACGCGGTGGCCCGACTCGATCTCAGTGCTCTCACGGGGAGTCATCAGCCATGCCGTACAGTTTGAGGGCGGCAAGATCTCCGGCGATTTTATCCTGCCTAACGTCACTGGGTCCGCTCAATTCGCCATGTACGTGCACGTCATGGTTAGTTCCTTGGGCAACTACACCTTCAATCGGACTTGCGATTTGCTTTTCATGCATCTGGGTTGTTTTTCTGAGAAGACCAACCTGCCGACAAGTCAGATGGTGATGGAAGGGGTGAGCCGAATCGCAGTGAACATCCATGCTTACATGTTCAATTGGGCGGATCTGCTGGTTCCAGTGCCAGAACATATGCGGCAGGATCGCGGCTACGGGCTTTCATTGTTGCCTTATCGGATTGAAAGCCGAGAGGGCAAACTTCTGTCCCGGGTGCAGTTCGTTCCCTGGCTAGACGGGGCAGCGGCAATTCGCATCTACGGCGATCTTCCTTTGATGCCCTTCATTCTTTTTCTAGGAAGATTGAATGTTCGCGTCCATGAGATGAAGACACCCGATGGCTCAATTTCAAGTATTCTTCCCATTCAGAGAGAGCAGTTCGAGTTGATGCTGACCAGGATGCGCAATCAATCGAACATGGTTGTGAAACTCGAAGAGCCCAGCTGGACCATCAAGAGGATGGCGGATGAGGGGACGAGCAGCCCGTTGATGGCGAGACTATTTCTGAATGTCCTGCATCTCGTTAAATGCGCTCTCCCTACCAAAGACGAGATCGACGCGTTTGAGAAACCGTATGAACTGGTATTGATGTCGAGCATCACGGCGCGCGATCTCTACCGGGAAATCGCAGAGACAATCGCAGACCACCGATCGAAGATTAGGTGTGGAATCGGCGTGCGGATCAGCGGACGCACCGTCCACGTGGACGAGCCAATCGACCGGGAGTTGAGGCGCCAGACCGAATCTTTCTTGAATGCCTCGAATCGCCTGATGATCACCGGAATGAAACAGGCAGCCAAAGCCCTCCATCTCGATCTTTCTTTCTTTTTCAAAAAGCAGTCGACCTTCGAGAATGGCATCGCTGCGCTGGCTCTGACAGATCCTGGCTTAGCCGATTATTGCCGCAAGGCCCGAATTTGGTCGGAGATGCTCAATACTCTTCGCAATGAAATGGAGCACAATTTTTGGTCACTCCCACCAGTTCAGTACAACATCGATCAGGGAAGGGCAGTCATGGTGGAGCCGGAGATCCTTAAAAGGCCGGTCTCCGACCTTGTCAGCTCTCTCCTCGACCGAATGCTTTGCTTCGTCGAGGAGGTGTGCGCGCACGGGCTAAAACAGCGAATGCCCGAAGGCATTTCCATCACCGAAATCCCGCTCGCGAAACGGCCGGCCGAGCGTCCGGAGCGCTTTCAGATCTGTACATCCGGAGGCGGTATGCCCTTGTGGCGACTCTCCTACCACGAAAGCAAATTCGAGGAAGCATAGATCCAACGCGCTGTGCGTCGTACCTTATGTATAAACAACGCCTCCACTCCCATGGCGAACGCGGCCAAAAACCGTCCTGCGAGCGGACCCGCCGAGCCAGCGGCCGGCCATCGCTTTCAGCGTGACTTCGTCTTCTTGATTCCAAGCTGATCGTAAAGATCAGCAAGGTGTTTCTTGCTCTGTTTCCCATTGAGCCCGTATTCATGGAGCCAGAAGTTCTCCCGTGCTTCTCGATCCTTGAACCGATCTTGATAGCCGGCTTGGACGATTCCGATCAAGGTCTTGCGGATGATGAACGTCGCCGCTTCCGCGAGGACCTCGACCAAGGCTGCGTCATTCTCAAGCGGATGTGGGACTGGAATGAAGCGGGCATCTCCAACCCGTTGGCCATGGGCGGATTCATTGCGCACCGCGTAGATGAGAGGAACCAGTTCCCCTAACGTGTGATCGTTGCTTTCGGTCAAAGCGAAGCCAAGGGGGATATCTCCTGGGTCGTAGATCGAGCGACGGTATCCCTTGGCCATGTCTTTGTTTCCGAAGAGCGCATAGATCCTCGCCATTACCGCGTCTTCATTGTTCCCGAAAAGCGCCTCAATGGCTGACCACCAAAGGATGTGCCTGGCCTTCCACTGTTGGGCAGGGATCGAGTATGCCTGTTCGTAAAGCTGCACTGCCATTCGGATCGGCTCATAGTCTCCAATCAGTCTTCCATGAGTGTCTCTCTCGTACACCTTTAGGAATTGGGGAAAGATCGAGCGGAGCATTTCGATGTCGTCTGGTCGAATTCGAAATAGAGTTTGAATGCGTGGCACCTCTGCGGGTTCCTGCTGAAAGAATCCTTTTGCATTGAGAGTGCCCGTGACATCAATCACCCCACTTACAGTAGCGGTGTGGCTCCTTCGCGTCGGCCTGATCAATGCCAGGCACGCAACCGTTACATTTAAGAGATCGTCACCCTCTTCGCTTAGCTCCTCGTTGGCGTCGCTGGCCGAAGCATGGCGATGGACGAGGGCATAGCGAACCGACTCGAGCGATCGAACGACTTCATTCGATAGGTAACAACCAGATTTCCAGGTCGAGAACGTGTGTTCGTTGATGAGATGGGAGACATCTTCTACGGTTAACCCTTGTCGAGGCAGAATCGAGTAGGTCCCGCTGAGGGGAGTGTTGAGTAAGCCGCCCGAGTTGTCCGTCAGAATGGGGCTGAACTGGATGTTGGCGGCCGGCTCCGAAGCTCGGTGCACTACGCTATTCGAAGGTATTTCGTAGAGGCTCGAGGGGTTGAGCTTCACGATGACACTCTGCCCGGGAGCATGATCGAAGGGTGGTAAATCGATCACCTCTCCGTAATGGGTGATCGCACCGATGCCATACGGCATTTCTCGTTCGATGGTGTCGAGGACTCGGTATGGGCCCATCTGAGGGGTCTCAGGATCTTTGCTTGCCCATATATGGATTTGCAATGGGACCTGCTTTCAGTCAGATTCTATGCGAACGCCCGGTCTCGGGCGTGCCCAACATGTGCTGGTTCCGCGTCGATCGATTTGGCCAGTTTTGCCGCCGTATCTCCTCTTAAGGCGTGAAATGCGGCGCACGTGTGGCACACGCGGCCGTGCTTAGGATTTTGTTTTACTGGGTGGATCGGAAAAGGGTAACTGACTTAAGGTTCAGCTACCACGGCATCTTGTCGTTCGGTGGCTCCTCCCCGGTCCACCGCGAGTCCGAGTCGTCTTCAACGAACCTCAACGAGTCGTCTGGAATAAGTTCGCGGTTTTCGTTTGAACGTTCGATTGTCTCCTTGCTCGCTACATCGCCCGGGCTCAGATATGCACTGGCATCCCAGAGAAGCCTCTTGAACTGCTCAGCTCTATTCGAGTCATAGTCCCGTGCACCCAACAGATTGAGCATCTCTCTCTCCCAGCGCTTAAAGACTAGGTTGGTCCTTTTCTTCCCTCGCTTTGTCAGAACCAACTTCCGGGCCCGTCGATCATCAGGATCGATAACGACCTTGGCGAATCCCTCCAGTGACGCGGCTGCGCGACGGACGTTGTCTTTAGATTCGCCTGTGACCCCCAAGATCAAACTGAAAGGGACTCCTTTGGGTCGATCCAAGGCGCGCTGCATGAACGCCCACTGCAGCATGGAGACGCCCTCATCATCCAGCACCTTGTGCAATTTCCAATACAGCAACTCGAGAAACTCCTGCACGACGTGAATCATGAAGTGAGGAGCAGGTTCACCTTGGTAGGTCTTCATAAATAGAAGCATAATGCGTCTTTCTGAAAGATCCGGCAAGTAACTGAAAATTAGGTGGTTTAGGTTGGCAGTTGTGGCCAGTGAGCATCGCGGTACTGCTGAATCCTATACCCGGCAATGGCTTGACAGCCTTTGGTAGTGAGAACAGTCTGGCAAATCCTGTGGGTGGCGACGCGAGGTCCGTATAGGGGGCTGCGTTTAAACGTTAGTGATACGGGAATTGGAGAAGTTGTGGGGATGAGAATCATGGCAACGGCGCCGAGAACGGATTGCTGGGATGTGTACGACCCATCTCAGAGCGTGTCAAAAGGCCTACAGAAGCTTTGGGCACGATGGAGAAGTACAACGATGTTCAACGCCAACGTAGAACGGCCCCACGGTCAGCTCTCGCGGACCTTCGATCCGCCGTTATGCGTGCCAGCTTAAGCTGGCCAACCATAACGGAGAGATCATTGCTCCATCTTGAACTGCAGCCCTCCGGGTGTTCAGCGCATTTTGCGAACTCCCTCTTTTCTGATGAAGACGTAGCCTCAATTCTCACCGTAACCGTTGACTGGGTTCGGTGCCACGCGAACGACATACCCGGACTGCAACGTCTGGGAAGCTACTACCGCTTTGTCGCTGCTCCCCTCATCGATTGGCTCGGTGGCCTTGAGCCACTTCTCAATGCCGACCAGATTTCGCCGCGCCTGAAGGTGCCAGTCAGCTGGGTCTATGCGAACGCCGATCAGATTCCAGGGTTCCTTCGTCTGGGACGTTACATTCGATTCCGCCCAGCCGTTTTCAACAAGTTCATTACTGGATCGGAGGCTTGTCAGTGATCGTCTTCGATCCCATAATGGGCGCACGGCTGAAGCATCGCGGAGAGGAAGTCAAAGCGGTGCGCGAAAAACACCAACGTCCGAAAGTGCGGGACGAAGGGAACAAGTGGAAATTGGACTACCGGGATTACAGTTCGGGTGTTCCACAGCGCCGGTCAAAGGTTTGGCCTAAGAGCAAGGTCCGCTCTCAGCGCGAAGCTCAGCGATTGGCCGACATTTTCATCGAGGAGGTGAACGACAAGAATAATGCGCAGCATACCGCCTTGACCGCGCCTGACATGCCGACGGTCAATGGCACAGAGGCTGGCAACGCAGAAACTCCGACTCTTTCGCGGTTGAAGGACAAATGCGTGCAACTGAGCTGGCCACTCTTGAAGAAATCCACCCAAGCTAACTACGAGTTCTTTTTCTCGAGCTACCTCATTCCGCAATTCGGCGATCGGAAGATCGACGAATTGAGCACCATGGAACTGCAGGCCTACTTCAACTCGCTCCTTGGCAA
>Ga0068853_100003407_pt1 | contig 12170 bp, 11 predicted proteins | sample KBSCornC32_FD_65655 | JGI IMG/M metagenome (GOLD analysis project Ga0068853, IMG submission 65655) | Corn rhizosphere microbial communities from Kellogg Biological Station, Michigan, USA - KBS Corn C3-2 | ecosystem: Host-associated > Plants > Roots > Rhizosphere > Soil ... | reverse complement strand
GCTCGCCGTGGCACAGGAGGCACAGCGGCGGGGCGCACTGCTCTCGACCGATCCGAACGTCCGGCCGTTCCTCATCGACGATTTCGACGCCTACCGGGCGCGGCTCGATAAGTTCCTCGACATCGCCCACCTCATCAAGGTGTCGGACGAGGATCTCAGATCGCTCGATCCTGCAAAATCCATCGAACGGCATGCAGCAGACATGCTGGCGCGCCCAAACTGCAAGCTGGTCGTGGTGACGCTGGGCGAAAAAGGCTCGCGCGCCTTCACCAAGGCGGGCCGCGCGGAAGCCGGCATCTATTCGCCGCCGGTCTTCGGCGACACCGTCGGCGCCGGCGATTGCCTGATGGCGGGCATCCTCACGATCCTCGCCGAGCGCGGCAACCTCAATCCGGATGCCCTTGCCGAACTCGAAGGCGAAGAGCTCGATGATGTGCTGAAGTTCGGCGCGGTCGTTGCCGGCCTCAACTGCGGCCACAAGGGCTGCGTGCCGCCGACGCGCGACGAAGTCGAAGCCGTCCGCAACCTGCCGGACTAAATCGGCAAGCCCGGTGTTGGCGAGGTGAAGCAGTCGCCTGCGGCGGATCGATCCGTTGCGCCGGCAGGGTGGCTCTGCTCTTATCGCCACGAAACGGGGCTTGGATCGAGCGATGCGCGTGCTCAGGTGGCTGCTGCTGGTCGTGGTGATCATCGGCGTTGGGGTCGCGGTCTATCTCTTCAAGCCGGTCAACGCCCCGGCGCGTGACCTGACCCTCAGCGCCGACGCGACGCATGGCGCCTATGTGCTCAAGCTCGGCGGGTGCGTCGCCTGCCACACCGACACCAAGAACAACGGCGCGCTCCTCGCCGGCGGCAAGCCGCTGACGACGCCCTTCGGCGATTTCGTGCCGCCCAACATCACCTCCGACCCGAACGCCGGCATCGGCAAGTGGACGCTCGCCGAATTCGCCGGCGCGCTCGACGGGCACGGGCCGAACGGACACCTCTATCCGGTCTTCCCCTACACCAGCTACACCACCATGACCGACCAGGACGTGGTCGATCTCTTCGCGGCGCTGAAGCAGATACCGCCGGTCACGGCCAAGGCGGTGCCGAGCACGGTGAGCTTCCCCTTCAACATCCGCCTCGCCAACCTCGCCTGGCAGAATCTTTTCTTCGCGCCGCACCGGTTTGCCAAGGATTCCGCGCATTCGGACCTCTGGAATCGCGGCGCCTATATCGCCAACGGTCCTGGCCACTGCGTCGAGTGCCACAGCCCGCGCAACCCTCTCGGGGCGATCGAGAAGGGCCAGGAATTCACCGGCGCGCCAAAGGGGTCGGTCGGTGGCCGCGCGCCCTCGCTCAAGGCCGACGATCTCAAGAAGTTCTACGCGATCGCCGACCTCGAAGACACGCTCAAAACCGGCGTCAGCTCAAGCGGCGACGATCTCGGCGGCGAAATGGCGGAGGTGGTCAAGGACTCGACCTCGCAATGGACGGACGACGATCGCCACGCGGTCGCCGCGTATCTGCTGGGGGTGGAGCAGTAGGGTTAGCGTGTTGGGAAGGTTTGGCCGGACAGGTCGCGGTAACTGCTGAGAACTCGAACGATCATCAGCGTCCGCTCGCGAGGCTGATAGACAACGAGGTAGCGGCCATGCGGGAAGCTCCTCAGACCATCGCCCAATTCGGGTCTTGCTCTTCCCATCTCTGGGACTTCGCTGAGACGGCGAAAGATTTCGGTCAGCTGATTGATCAGTACGTCAGCCGCTCGGCGATTATCGACGGCAACGAAAGACCAGATGCTGAATAGGTCCCGATCCGCTTCTACCGTGCGACGTACGTCAAGCGGCATTGGAGTTGCGCTCGGCCTCGTAGCGACGGTGCGCTTCCTTTAGAAACTCTTCTTCGTCCCACGGGCCGGCATCTCCGCTGTCGAGTCCCTTCTGGATTTCCTTGCGCAGAGCTTCCAGCCTGATCTGGTAAAGCTGCTCCTGCTCCTCCAGCAGGCGCAGGCCGTCGCGCATCACTTCGCTGGCGGACGCATAGCGGCCGCTTTCGACCAGCTGCCTGACCATCGTTTCGAAGTGCTCGCCGATCGTGTAGCTCGAAGGCATCGTCGTTCTCCGCACGGACTATCATTTTATGATAGCGGCGGCGTTGCCCCAAGACAAGGCCGGCGGTCCCTGGTCCGTTGCGCCGCTCCTCGGGTTTTCTACCTGCGTGAATTTCCGTATCCTCCCCGTCGGACGCTCGCGGGGGAAGCGGTGGCGCGGCTGGCGCTTGCACTGGAGGACGAGGGGCAGATCGCGGAAGGCACCGTCGTGCTGGCCCTTGACGACCGCACGAGCCAGGCGGTGTTTCGGAGCCGGCGAGAAAGCGTGCTCCTATATCGGCTGGTGCCCCGGACTCTGGTCGTCTTTTCTGCTTCCGCACGTGTCGACGGAATGACCCAGGCCAGCGATCGGCGCCTTATCTGGCGATTTGGCGAGATGCGCACCTTTCCGACGCCCGTGGTGAGCGACAAGGAGGTTGGCGCGCCGGGTGTACGGCGGATGCTACAACTAACGCCGGAGCGCTTCGCCTATATTGTCAGCGAGGGCGTGCGACCCGCGACGACGCCGGGCGGAAGCGATAGCGCCGCCCCGTTTACCGGAATCTCCACCTACGAAGCCATTTACGAAGAGGTGTTGCGCCGCTGGAACTATCGCTGCGCCATCACAGGGCAGCAGTTTTTGCCGTCTCGGCGGCCGCATCCTGACCTGAGCCTGGTGGCCATCCGTCCCCGCGAGCTCGGCGGCCCGCTGCATGTCGACAACTACCTTCCGATGGTGGCGCTGGCAGCGGAGGCGTGGCGCACCGGCGCAATCGGCGTTGGCGAAAAGGGTGAACTCCTTGCCGTTTTGAACCGGCTGTCACCAGACCTGCTTGAACAAATGCCGCTCAATGGCCGACTGGTCGTCTCAAGCGATCCGGCACGTCAGCCCGCGGCCGAGCATCTAGCCTTTCACCGCCTCAACATCGTCGGCCGCTAGCCGGCTCTCGACTGGAGTGAGTGCTTCCGCTCGATCTCCATCATGCGCCGGATAGCACCGGCCGCCGGCTCGATCACTTCCGGCGCGACCGTCACTTCCTCGGTCAGCGTGTGCAGCGACCAGAGGATGTTTTCGAGCGTGATCCGCTTCATGTGCGGGCAGATATTGCAGCCGCGCACGAACTCGGTGCCTTCGGTCTCTGCCGCCACGTTGTCGGAAATCGAGCATTCGGTGACCATGACGACGCGCGAGGGCTTTTCGGCCTTCACCCACTCGACCAGCGCGTCGCTCGAGCCGGAATAGTCGACGGCGGCGACGACTTCGGGCGGGCACTCGGGGTGTGCGAGGATTTTGGCGGCGGGGTAGGCGGCGCGAAGCTCGGCTATGTCGGCGGCCGAAAATGTCTCGTGCACCTCGCAGGCGCCGGCCCAGGCGATCACCCGCTTCTTGGTGCGGCGGGCGATGTTCCGCGCCAGGAACTCGTCGGGCACGAGGATCACGGCGTCGCCCGCCATGGCCTCGATGACGGCGAGCGCATTGCCGGCGGTGCAGCAGACATCGGCTTCGACCTTCACCTCGGCCGGGCTCGACATATAGGCAACGACCGGCACGCCCGGATAGGTTGCCTTCATGGCACGGACGTCCCGCGCGGTTATCGAGCCGGCGAGCGAGCAGCCGGCGCGGCTGTCGGGAATGAGAACCGTGCGGCCCGGATTGAGCACCTTGGTGGTCTCGGCCATGAAGTGCACGCCGGCCTGCACGAGCACGGTTTGCGGCAGCTCGGCGGCGGCGAGCGCCAGCGTCAGACTGTCGCCGGTCACGTCGGCAACGCCATGAAAAATCTGCGGCGACTGGAAATTGTGGGCGAGGATCGCGGCGTTCTTCTGCCGCTTCAGCCGGTTGATCTCGACAATCAGGGGGGCGAAGAACGGCCATTCGACGCCCGGAATGCGGTTTTTCACGCGCTCGTAGGCCTCAGCCGTCTCACGCTCGACCGCCGGGGAGTATTTCAGGTCGAAATGCTCTGCCAGCACCGCCCGAGCGTCGGCCAGCGGCGTTACGGCATTGATCAGTTGTCCCATTCGTCGCGGCCCCCGCCTGCTGACAACGGGGTGAGACCTAGGGATTTCAGATCGGGATTGCAATGAACGGGGTTGCGATAGCTTAAGTAACCCCATACGTCGGGCGCAGTTCTCGAGACGAGGTTTTTGCCATGCCCCAGGATGCCGTCGCGCTTCGTTCGATCCTCAGCCTCGCCCCGGTGATCCCGGTGATCGTGCTCGACGATGTGTCGCTGGCGCGCCCGATGGCCGAGGCGCTGGTCGCGGGCGGCCTGCCGATCCTCGAAATCACGCTGCGTACGCCCAATGCGCTCAAGGTGATGGAGGAGATGGGCAAGGTCACTGGCGCCATCGTCGGCGCGGGGACGCTGCGCACCGCCGCGCAGATGCAGCAGGCGGTCGATGGCGGCGCGCGCTTCCTTGTCTCCCCAGGGGCCGCGCCGCGGCTGCTCGATGCGGCCGACGACATCGCGGTGCCGCTGCTGCCGGGCATCGGCACGCCCACCGAGGCAATGACGGCGGCCGAGCGCGGCTATTCTTTCCTCAAATTCTTCCCGGCCGAGGCGCTGGGTGGCTCTCCGGTGCTAAAAGCCTATGCCTCGCCGCTGCCCGACATCACGTTCTGCCCCACCGGTGGCATCGACCTTGCCAAGGCCAAGACCTATCTGGCCCTGCCCAATGTCATCTGCGTCGGCGGCTCGTGGGTGATGCCGGCTGATGCGGTTGCGGCGAAGGATTTTGGCCGGATCGAGGCTTTGGCGCGTGAGGCGGCGGGGCTGAAGGCCTAGCGCTCGGCGGGAGCCCGTCGCCTATTCGGCGCTCGGCGCCGGCTGCGCCTTACCGCGCAGCGGCTTGTGCGGCATTGCCACGTAGAGCAGGGCGGCCGCCAGCATCATCGCCCCCATGACGAAATAGAGCACGGCGAATGGGCCGGCGTCGGTGACATGCATGGCGTGTCCGCCGCTCTCGCCGCCGAGCGGAATGCCGTAGCTCAGGGCGATGGCGCCGAGCACGGCCACGCCGAGCGCGCCGCCGAGCGAGCGCAGGAACGTCAGCATGCCGGTCGCGACGCCGAGATGTTTTTGATCGACGCCGTTCTGCACCGAGACGGTGGTGACCGGGAAGGTCAGCCCCATGCCGAGCCCGACCAGCACGAGCAGGATTTCGAGCAGGACGATGGCGGTATTTGTTGCCGCAAAACCCATCGCGAGGAGGGCGATGCCGCTCGCTGCCGCGCCGATCAGGGCGATCCGCTTCACGTGGACGATGCGCATGGTGAGCCGCCCCGAAAGCGTGGCGCCGGCCACCGAGCCCAAGAGGAAGCCGAGCAGCGAATAGCCGGACTGCGCCGGCGACAGGCCGAGGAAGGCCTGCGCGTAGACGGGCAGGTAGACGGCGAGGCCGATATTGGCGGCGGACACCATGAACATCGCGAAGCACCCGGCCAGCACGATGGGGCTTGCCAGCACTTCGAGCGAGATCAGCGGCTCGGCGGCGCGCGACACCCGGATGCCAAATACGATCCAGAGGACAAGCGAGAAGGCGCCGAGTCCGATGATGACTGGCGAGGCCCATGGGTAAGTCGAGCCACCCCAGTTGAGGAGCAGCAGCAGCGCGGCCGTGGCGAGGACCAGCGTCACCGCGCCCGGACCATCGAGCTTGTGGGCGTGGTGCGGCACGTTGAGCTTTCGCAGCGGCCGGTCGACGACGATCATGGCCAGCACGCCGAGCGGCAGGTTGAGCCAGAAGATCAGCGACCAGTGGAGCTCGGCGAGTGTCCCGCCGAGCAGCGGCCCGGCGATGCTGGCGATGGCCCACATGCCGGAAATCCAGGCGGAATAGCGGCCGCGTTCGCGCGGCGGCAGCATGTCGCCGATGACGATCTGTGTCAGCGCGAAGAGGCCGCCGCCGCCGAGACCCTGCACCGCGCGGGCGCCGATCAGCACGAACATGTTCGGCGCCAGCGCCGCGATCAGCGAACCAAGGAGAAACAGCCCCAGTGCACCGTACAGGGTGCTGCGGCGGCCATAGATGTCGGAAATCTTGCCGTAAAGCGGGGCGACGGCGGTCGAGGTCAGGAGGTAGGCGGTAACGATCCAGGGCAGGTATTGCTGGTCGCCGAGCTGGCCGCCGATCGTCGGCATGGCGGGCGTCACGATCGACTGGTCGAGCGCCGCCAGCAGCATCGCCGTCAGGATGCCGATCATCGTGACGGTGCGGTCACGATCCGTGAGCTCAACCATGGAGATATCCCCGGGGGCAGCCGCGGGAATGCGCGGCACCCTACGGTTTGCCAGCGCGTGCGGTGCCGATCAAGCGGGATGTGGGGCGGGCGCAGGGACGTGAAGCAGGCGGTACGCCCCCGATCACCCACCGCGTCATTCCCGCGAAAGCGGGAATCTCTGTTTGGTTCTGGCGCTGTGTCCGCGAGAAACGGAGATCCCCGCTTTCGCGGGGATGACGCAGTGGTTGGGGCAAGTTCGGCGTGAGACCCGGCCGGGTTGTCGGCTCAGATCACTTCGCAATAGTCCCGGTCCGGCAGCGGCTCGAACGGCACGCTTGGCAGCGTCTGGTACCAGAAGGCGACCGAGGCGATGTCGTCCTGCAGCGGCAGGTAGCGGCGGTTGGGGAAATCGCCGAGCTCGGTGCGCCAGCCGAGCGCCTGGATGGTGACCTTGAGGTCGCTCTCGAAGCGGATCGGGTCGGTGATGTGCCAGCGGTAGAGGCCAAACCGCTGCTGGCTTTTATAGGTGCCGTCGGGGCGGATGACCTGCGGCAGGCCCGAATAGGGCGAGGTGAATTCGCGGTAGCGGCTTTCGATGCCGGAGTCCGGCAAATTGCCGCCGTCGAAATTGTAGGCGCCGCAGAAATAGTCCTCGGTGCCGGTGCCGCAGATGGTCGGGAACTGCTTGTCGCCATCCATGAAGAACTTGATCTCGCCCTCGCCCCACCAGCCGGCGTTGTTGACGCCCCAGGCCATGTAGGTGCCGACGTACTGGCCCTTGCCCTTGATGCCGTCGATGATGGTGTAGTCGTCCTTATAGGGCAGGGGGTTGGTGCGCCGGAATTTCGCGTGGAAATAGGCCGCATCTTCCGGCACGTCGGCCTCGGTGTAGGTCACCTGCCAGTAGACGACGCCGTGGCTTTCGGTGTTGCGGTTCTCGAGCGTGATGCGGGCGCGCTTACGGAACGGCATCTCCCAGTAGCAGTTGAAGGCGCGGCCCGGATTGACGCAGACGGCCAGCGAATAGACCGGCGCAAAACTGCCCCAGCCGTTGCAGAAGAAATCGCCGATCGGCGCCTCGACCGAGGGGTTCTCCTGGTCGTCCCAGTAGATGCGGAGGATCAGGTCGCGCCAGCGGAGCACGGCGGGCGTGATCCAGAAATGCTGGATGGCGCCGCTGCCCTTGATGTCGGCCAGCGTGATCGTCGCGCCGGGTTCGATCCGCACAGAGGGCGAAATCTTCCAGCCCTGCCCGAGGCCGCGGGCGTGGTGGGCGCCGGTGCCCTCGGTCGCCATGCCGCCCTTGCCCTTCTCGCCGGTGAAATTCTCCGGCGAGATGGAGCGGGTCTTCGCCGACGACAGCCGGTAGAGGTTGGAAAGATTGGAGCCGAGGCCGGAGAAGGTCGCGTTCATCGCAAGTCCTGCTGTTTTGGCGGCTATTTGAGGCCGCTGGTCTTGATGGATTCCATGATCTGCTTCTGGAAGATCACGAAGAGGAGCAGCATCGGGGCGGCGACGATGGTCGAGGCCGCCATGATGTAGTTCCACGAGGCCGAGTACTGGCTCTTGAAGTTGGCGATGCCGACCTGGACGACCCAGAGGTTCTGGTCGGCGGCGACGGTCAGCGGCCAGAGGAACGAGTTCCAGTTGGCAAGGAAGAAGAGGATGGCGAGGGCCGCGAGGATCGGTCGGCTCAGCGGCAGGATGACGCTCCAGTAGATGCGCCAGTAGCCGGCGCCGTCCATCACCGCGGCTTCCTCGATCTCGCGCGGCAGCGACAGGTAATACTGGCGGAGGAGGAAGATGCCGAAGGCGTTGAAGATCGCCGGCACGATGATGCCCGCATAGCTGTTGAGCATGCCCATGGCGCGCACCAGGATGAAGAGCGGCACGATGATCACCGGCAGCGACACGAGGAACGTCGAAAAGATCAGGATGAAGATCGTCTCGCGTCCCGGAAAGCGCAGCCGCGCCAGCGCGTAGCCCGCCATCGAGTGGAAGAGCAGCGCGACGGCGGTGACGATCGCCGAGATGACGAAGGTATTGATGAGGTAGCGGACGAAGGGCACCTGCGTCAGCACGTAGACGTAGTTGTTGAGCGTCGGTGCCTTGGGGATGAGGCTCGGCTGGAACATGTCGGTCGGCGTCTTAAAGCCGATCGAGACCATGTAGGCGAGCGGCGTGATGGTCATCAGCGCGAGGATCAGCGCGACCAGCATCCAGACGAGGCGCACCACGTTGACCTGGCGGCGGGTGATGAGGGCGTCACTCAAAGTCGAACCTCCCGCCGCGGGTGAGTAAGAAGAGCACGCCGGTCAGTGCCAGTAGCACCACGACGAGGATCGAGGACATCGCCGCCGCATAGCCGAAGGCCGAGTACTGGAAGGCCTGCTGGTAGATGTAGATGATCATCATCTGGGTCGAATTGGCGGGACCGCCTTTGGTCATGACGTAGACGAGATCGAAGGCCTGCGAGCCGGCAACCGCGGCGACCAGCGAGACCAACAGCACGAAGAAGCTCGTCGGGCGGAGCAGCGGCATGGTGATGCGCCAGAAGGCCTGTGTCGGCGTCGCGCCATCGACGCGCGCCGCCTCGTAATATTGCTGCGGGATGTCCTGGAGGCCGCCGAGGAAGATCAGCATGTAGAACCCCATCAGGAACCAGACGCTGACGAAGACCACGGTGTAGAGGGCGAGGCTCGGATTGCCGAGGATCGAGACGGAAAGCCCGAACATCGAAAAGAAGCGTGCCGCAAGGCCGATCTTGTCGCCCGAGAAGAACTGCCAGACGACGGCGATGACGACGACGCTCACCATCTGCGGCGCAAAGAACATGGCGCGCACAACGGTATTGAAGCGGTTGGTCTTCTGTACGAGCAGCGCGAGGCCGAGCCCCGTGACGTAGAGCGAGGGGACGAGCAGCAGCACGTAGGTCAGCGTGACGCGCATGCATTGCCAGAACAGCGGGTCGGCGGCCATGCGCTGGTAGTTGGCGAGGCCGACGAAGGTGAAGGTGCCAAAGCCGTTGACGTCGAAGAAGCCGATGACCAGCGAGAGCAGCATCGGCAGGCCGACGAAGAGCAAGAGGCCAATGAAATCGGGGGCGATAAAGAGGTAGCCCGCGATCGCCTCGCGCCGCGCCTTGGTGAGGCCGCCCGCCCGCACCCGCGGCCGCGCCGCAGCCGCGCTCTCTGCCCGATCGATCATGGTGGAATTGGTATCAGCTGCCATTCAAGATTCCGAGGCGGCGCCCTAGGGTCAGTTTCTTTCGTCTCCCTCCCCCTTGTGGGGAGGGATCAAGGGTGGGGGTGAGCCACGCGCTCTTGCGTTGCGGCCACCCCTCACCCCCTGCCGGACCCTCTCCCGCAAGGGGAGAGGGAAGTCCCGCTGCACCGTTCTTCCTTCTCCCCTTGCGGGAGAAGGTGGCGCGAAGCGCCGGATGAGGGGAGGCCGCACAATCCGAATTTGCGGCCACCCCCACCCGACCCCTTCGGGGCCACCCTCCCCACAAGGGGGAGGGAGGAACGCGTCACAGCATCGGCGCGCCCTTGTAGGTCGCGAGGAACGCGTCGAGCTGCTTACTGGCGGCGGTGGCCGTCGCCTGCGGATCGGCGCCGCCGAGCTGGGTCTGCTGGATGGCGTCCGAGATGATCTTGTAGACCTCGGGCGGCAGGCGCGGCTCGCCGCGGACACCGGGCAGGATGTCCTTGGAGAAGACGCCGAGATTGCCTTTGTTGAAGGCATCGGCCCCCTGCTTCAGGGCGCTGGTGCGGGTCGGCATGTCCGACTTGGCGACGGTGCACCAATCGACTTCGCGCTGGATCGAATCCGGCGCCATCGAGGCGAGGGCCCAAGCGATGAACTTGCCGGCCGCCTCGGGGTTCTTGCCCTTGGCGTTGGCGACGAAAGCCCAGCCGCCGCCGACCGTCACGTACTTGCCGGCCTTGGGGATCGGCAGCTTGAAGATGCCGTAGGGCACGTCCTTGGCGTTGTTGTCCATCGCCGAGATGCCCCAGATGCCGACGTTCTGCATGGCGCAGTAGCCGGCCGCGAGGTTGGCGACGAGGTCGCCGCCGCCACCGCCGAGCAGCTGCCGCGGCGCGGCACCCGAGTTGATGGAATCCTGCCAGAGTTTCAGCGCCGCAACGACACCGGGCGAGTCGAAGGCGCTCTTGCCGTCGGCCGTCTGGAACTCGCCGCCGCCCTGCCACATGAAGGGGTACCAGGTGAAGTTCTGGTAGTAGCCGGGCTGCACCTCGAACAGGAGACCATAGCGGTCGCCTGAGGTCAGCTTCTTGCCGAGCTCGAGCAACTGGTCCCAATCCTGCGGGATGTCGTTCTCGTTGAGCTTGGCGTCCTCAAAGGCCTTCTTCGAGTAGTAGAAGGCCATCGGCTCCAGCTCCATCGGGATGCCGTAGATCTTGTTGTCGACCTTGCGGCTGGCGATGATGCCTTCGGGGAAATCGGCCTGTGCCTGCGCATCGATATAGGGCGTGAGATCGAGCAGCACGCCGCCATTGTAGTAGCGCAGGAAATCGCCGGGCGAGATGAGGAAGATGTCCGGACCCTGGCCCGAGGCGAAAGCGGTCGAGAGTTTCGAGCCGTTCATGTAGTCGGCGTTCGGGACGTAATCGAGCTCGACCTTGATGTCGTGGCTCGCGTTGTAGTCCGACGCCATCTTGTTGAACCAGTCCACCTGGGTCTTCACATCGCCGCCGGGCGCGTAAAAATTCCAGAAGTGGAGCGGCTCGGAATCGGCAGCACGGGCGACGCCGGTGTTGACGAACGGCATGGCGACGCCGCCAAGCGCGGTGGCCGCGGCAAAGCCGGCACCCGCCTTGAGGATTGAGCGGCGGGACCATCCTGCCGGCAGTTTTGTCTTATCGTTGCTCATTCGGTCTCCTCCCGGTTAGAGCGTTGTTGGCGCCAGCCGACGGCCGGCAAGTCTTGAATCAGGCCGTGTCGAACCTCTTGAGTGCGCACGGCAGGATTTCGGAGCGAACATCGCCGGTCCAGCGTCCCTCCAGCCGGTCGCGCAGCATCTCCATGGCCCGCATGGCGAGGTCCGCCGGCTTGCCGCCGACGCGCGTCAGCTTGGGCCGCACGAAGTCGAGATGGTCGAAGTCGTCGAAGGTTGCGAGCGCGATGTCGCGCGGCGCTTCGATGCCGTGGTCGTGGAGGGCGGCGAGCGCGCCCCGGGCCATCAGCGAATTGCCGAAAAAGATCGCGGTGGGCAGGTTGCTGCCATGCGTCTGCAGCAGCCACTCGATCGCCTCGTACCCCGAGGGGACGAGATAGCTGCCCTCGAACCGCAGCGTCTTGTCGATGTCGACGCCGTGCTCGGCAAGCCCCAGCTCGAAGGCGTTCCGGCGCACCCTTGCCTGCTCGAAAAAGCTCGGTCCGGTGACGTTGGCGATCCGGCGGTGACCCTGCTCGGCGAGGTACTTTCCCATCGCGTAGCAGCCGCCGTGATCGTCAAAGGCGACGGAATCGATGGTCGGGCGGGGCAGATGCCCCATGAAGACGGCGGGCGTCGTCACATGCTCGAGGTCCTCGAGCATCCAGTGGACGGCAAAGTCGGCGATGATCATGCCGTCGATGCGCTTGCTCTGCACCTGGCGGAGATATTCGCGCCCGTGCTGGACCGAGTGGCCGCCCGGAACGTCGGTATTGAAGATCAGCGTGTCGAGCGCGGCCTTTTCGAGCTCGGACTGAATGACCTTCACCAGCTCCGGATAGAACGGATTGAGGATATCGGGGATCAACACCGCGATGAGGTTGGTCCGCCCGGTCCTCAGGCTTTGCGCCTGCCGGTTGGGCACGTAGCCAAGCTCGGCGATCGACTGCTCGACCCGCTCGCGCAGCGACTTC
>Ga0068853_100003405_pt1 | contig 12173 bp, 7 predicted proteins | sample KBSCornC32_FD_65655 | JGI IMG/M metagenome (GOLD analysis project Ga0068853, IMG submission 65655) | Corn rhizosphere microbial communities from Kellogg Biological Station, Michigan, USA - KBS Corn C3-2 | ecosystem: Host-associated > Plants > Roots > Rhizosphere > Soil ... | reverse complement strand
ATGGTCGTCATGGCGCCGGGAGACGAAAATGACGTCAAGGGCATGCTCGATTTCGCCCTGACGTTAGCCGGCCCGGTGTCGCTGCGCTACCCCAAGACAACGGCCGAAACGGTGGAGCGCACGGTTGAGCCAGTCCGGCTGGGCGAGGCCGAAGTTCTCGACTGGGGCCGCGACGGCATGCTGATTGCCTTCGGTTCGCTGCTTTCCAACTGCGTCAAAGCGGCGACCCGCTTGAAAGCCGAGGGGCTCGATGTGGGGGTGATCAACGCCCGCTTCTGCAAACCGCTCGACCGTGAGACGATCCTGCGGGCGGTAGCCGAATCGGGATTCGTCGTCACCGTCGAAGAAGGAACCCTGGAAGGGGGCTTCGGTTCGGCCGTGCTGGAGGCGGTCAATGGGGCGGGCCTGCGGACCGATCACATCCGCCGGCTGGGAATTCCCGACAAGTACATCGAGCACGCCGACCGCAATGACCAGCTCCGCGACCTGGGCCTGGACGTCGACGGCATCGTCCGCGCCGTCCTGGCCGCCGCCGACCGCGGCAGTTTGGTCGGCGAAGAAGCGTGAGCGTGATCATCAGGGTTTATCGATGCTGATCAACCCGCGCCCCGCATTGATCGAGACCAACAAATGATTTTGGCGCAAAGCGCGAAGGCCGAGTAACGGCAGAGTTGGGAAATCGATCTCGCTTGGAATCACCGCGATGCCTGGCCACAATGAAAGGCGAACCGGTGGTTCACTCGACATCTCATCGCGAATGCGCGCCAAGGGGCGATGCAACCACACCCACGCTGTTCGATAAGGAACCGTGATTTGGGAGACGGATTCAGGTGGCTTGTTTCCTGACTTGGATTGCCGACCGCGCTTCGCGACTCTTCTGCGAATCGTCACCGGGTCATGTGCGACTTGCGGGAGCGTTTCATCCTCAATCAGTTGCCAGTCGCGCAAGTGTCGTTCGTTGATCAACAGCGTATCGTTGAATCCTGTATCCAGCAGTACCGGGAATCGACGGACATCCACAGGTAGAATCGGATTGGCGTCAAACGGCAGCCGTTGCGAAGATACGGTTACCCAAAGAATGATCTGATTCTGAGCAATCGAAACGACGGGTCCGCCTGGAATTCGAAGAGTTCCCGAGTCGTCGTTGAACGGCAAGTCCTCAATCAGTCGGATGGCCACGGCTCCCTGACTTTGAGGCAGACAAACCTAAATCCTGATTTCCGTGGTCACAAGCGGCTCGATGCAGGCAATCAAAACCTCCCCCTGCCGCAAACCTAGCTCACAGCATATCGAGTAAACTTTCTCTGGATCCGGGTCAAGCGCGACGCGTCTGTCCGCTGCATACGCGACCCACTCTCCGCGGTTCGTTTTGAGCAAAGATTCGAGTTCGGATGAATAAAGCGCCCGTGCCCTCTTCGCCGGAGTCGAATCCTGCGGTCGCGTGACAACTTGCGTGACGCCTAGTGTTCGGTTTTTCCGCCGACCGGTTGCTCGCGACCTTCTCTTGCGTTGTTGTTGCTTCGGCAAATCAACCCCCGTTCAGCCAAGTTGGCGGTTGGTTTTTGAATGAAATGGATTGGCGCCGTCAATCCTAACAGGAATTCTACCATAAATTGGGCAAGGCAGAAGGTTTAATGCACATGACGGGGCGTCCGTGGGCAGTTTCTCATTGCACACGGCGATGCCTCGCAGCTAAATGGAGGTGGTTGACTGGCGCGCCATGCCAATCGGCAATGCATCAGTGCGGAAGCGTTCGACAGCAAGCTGTTATTTTCGCACCCTACTGCGGCGAGACGATCGTTGTCACTTCTTCGCGGCGGATCGGTTCGGGCAATTGGTCGCATTGGGCTTGAACTTCCAGCCTCGCGGTTCCGTTCGTGCGGGCCTTGAGCGTCAACTCGATCACGGCGTCGGCCTTGGGTTCGATCTTGGCGATCGGCGCAAACTGCACTTCGACCGCTCCGCGTGTCGCCCGATTCTGGGGGCCTTTGCCCGCTACGGGCAACTCGCTGTGCGGCGTCGGTCCGTTGGCGTCCACAAGCTGCATCCCGGCCGGCAAGGCAATCGTGACTCGCACATTGCCTGCCGAATCGGAGCCGCGGTTGATGACTCGCGCCGTGATGTTGACGGTTTCGCCGGCTTCGATCAGCGGCGGGATTTCGCCCATTTCAATCGTCAGCGCGCAAACGCCCGAGACGTGCGTGGCCCCCACCGTTTCGCCGCTCGGGCCGGCGGGGTCAAAGGCGCGAACAACGCTGACCTGCGCCCCGCGGGCATTCGAGCGAAGCGTCACTTTGACGGTTTTCGACGCGGTTGCGGCGATCTGGGTGATCGTCCACGTGACCGACCGCTTCGCCGCGTTGTATGCCCCGCCGTCACTGGCTTCGACGAATTCCATGCCGGCCGGAACCGTCTCGACGACGCTGACCGAAGTCACGGGGCTCAGTCCGGGATTGGTGACCGTGTTCGAATAAGTGCCGGTCTTGTTCGGGAACAGCCGCTTGGGGCCTTCGCGGACAACGACCAGCGAGGGGCCAACGACCTCCAGCGGCACCTGGGCCTCTTCGGCCACGTTGCCGTCGGCGGTGACGACTACGCGATTCACGGTGGGCCCGGCCTGAGCGGCCGTGAGCACCAGTTTGACCTCTTCGGTTTTGCCGGCGGGCAACTGGCCGATCAGGTATTCGAGATCGTCGCCGCCGGCATGCTTCAATCCGGCGGGGAGGACATTGCGGATCGTGACGCCGGTAGCCGGAACCTGGCCGACATTTTTCACGCGAAAGCTGAATTCGACTGGCGTGCCGACGGCAGCCTGCCGCGGGGCCGCCACGTCGAACTTCAATTGGGGTCCGGCCGCATTCGGATCGGGCAAGGGTTCCGCGGCGAAATTCACCGTCGCCACGCCGCCGATCGTCCCTTCCGACTGGGGCACGACGCGCACCGAGATCTTCTTCTCCTGTCCGGCCGCCAGCGTTCCGATCTTCCAGATCAGCCGATTATTGTCTTTGAGCAATGCCTGGGGGATCGAGCCGTCGATCTTTACGCCCTCGGGAACGACGTCTTCGACGACGACTTGATGGGCCGTGTTATCGCCCACGTTGCGCACAAAGAGCTGATAAATCATCGGCCGCCCCAGGATGGCTGTCGCCGGGGCGGTTTTTTCGATCGTGATCTGCGGCAGTTCGGGTTTTGACGGAGCGGCAGGTGCATCGGTCGCGGCGTCGTCGATCTCAATCGTCTTGGCCAATTCGGCCGGAGGTTGCCGCTTTTTTACAGTCTCCGGCTGGGCAGCCGGCGGTGCGCGGTCGACGTTATCTTCGGCAACGTCTTGATCATCGAGATCCAGCGTGATCGGTTCGCGCTTGAATGGCCTCGTCGTCGCGCCAGGCTTGGAATCGATGGCCGATTTCGCTGGTGGATCGTCCACCCCTTCATCGTCCAGCGACGTGTCGTCGTTGTCGACGGGCGTGCGGGCCAGCCGTTTTGCCGGTTCGGCCACTTCATCATCCGCGAATGGGTCTGCTGTGTCGATCCTGGCGGCGGGGGGCCGCGACGACGCGCGTGGCGGCGAATCGGCATCCATCTCGTCGCTTGCACTCAGCAGGCGCGGCCCCGATTTGCGAGTCGAGGTGCCGTCGATAGCGTCATCCTTCGGTTCCGAATCGACGGCATCGGGATCGTCGAGCGTCTGGACCGGGCCGCGCGCACGGCTTTGGGGCTTGTTCTTATTCGTCGCAATCTGGACCTGTTTGGGCTCGTCGAGAACGGCATCGTCGTCATCGGCGACGTCCACGATGTCGATGGTACCGCGCGAAGGCTTGTCTTTTGGTTTGGCCGTCGAGCGCGAGGCAGGCGGTTCTGCTGCGAGCTCGTCATCTGACGATTCGAAGGGATCGGTTCCAGCCGCCGCGCTGCTGCGAGATTCTGCCTCACCTTCGACGTCCGCAGCATTCAAAGTCCGAGGCGATTCCGACGCGCTGACGAGGTTCAAGTTGTCTTTGGCGAACAAGTCGGGCTCGCCCTGTTCCGGGAGGCTTCCCTCTGTCGAGTCGTCTGGCGAAACAGGATTGGCGCCGTTTGCATCGTCGGCCGCCACCTGCTGCGGGACGGCTGCCTCATTGTCGTCCTGCATGCCGCGCTGGGCCTGGACAACAACCGTAACACCAATTCCGACGACGGCCGCGAGGGCCGTGAGCTTCCACACGGTGTGGTACATGGGAATCCCTTCCCCCTGAAAACTACGGGACGAACCGAATCTGCCTTCCGGCGCGCGGAAAGATAGCAGGGATGGCAGTTTGGGGAAAGGGGAATGCGCCGTAGGACAGGTTTCCAACCTGTCCAAATCTCGTGGGATCCCTGATCACCGGGATGGGCGCTGATTTCCTGCCAGACGTCGTGAAGAGGCAAGCCCGGCGAGAGTCGCTCTCAGATCTGCGGACCGCAAACATGTGAGCAACTTTTGCGATGCAGAGAAAAGGCCGGTCCTAATCCTCCCCACCCGACGCCGTCTCGCCTTCGAAGTTCTGCCACTTCATGGCCCGGTGCATAGGTTCGACGCGCAGCACGACCTTGCCGTCCTGAAAAATGCGAACGGTGCCAGTCGATTCCGAGACGGCGATCGTAATGGCCTTGGTGGCCTTCGACATGGCGGCAGCCGCCCAGTGCCGGGCGCCCAGTCCTTTCGAGAGAGTGATGCCGCTGGCAGGAGCGTCAAGATGCCGGCCGGCCGAAAGAACCGTGCCGTCGGCCGCAATAATAAAGGCCCCGTCGAGCTGCGCAATTTCCTTGATGCTTTCGCGGACGCGCGGATCGCGAATCTGCCGCTCTTTGGCCGAATAACCGCGGAATGGATCATGGACCTGCTCATGCGAGAGTTTGAGTACTTTGCGGTGATTGCCCACCACGAAGAGCGTGCCCACCGGTTTCCCTTCGCGGCCCTCTCGCCCAATTTCGGTGGCCAGATCGACGACGGTCCGAAGCGTTTCCAGCGGAACCTGGGTCTTGAACCTTTGCAGGTCTCGTGACGTCAGCCGCGACAGGTGTTCCCCCAGGCTGATCACGCTGCACGTGTCGATATCGCGCATTTCGAAGCCGGGATACAACGCAACCACCGTATCGCCGCTCTGGAGCAGCTCATCGGCGATGGCTTCCAGGAGCGCCTGGCTGAGCTGCAAACGGCGACTTTCGGGTTCGTGAACCAGGGGCACCAGATCGACGTCATCGTCAAGCACGGGCCGGAATAATTCGACCTTGTCGGTCGCCACGACAAGCCGCACGGGATGCAATTCGTTGCGAATCATTGCGAAATCATACGGCAGGTCGGCCAGCAACACGACGGCCTGCGCCTTGGATTCGTCCACGATCCGCTTGGCCGCGGCCAGGAGCGTCGTGAACGGTTCGCCGATATCGACTCGCTTCATGGGTTCTAATTCTAGTTCGCCGATGCAGGTGTGATTTTACCCTGACGGTCAGCCGTCGCCTCTGCCCCCAGCAGTTTTTCCCGGTAGCGGCTTTTGGCCCGCATCGAGCTGTTGGCGCCTACCGGGTTGACGATCGATTTGTCGATCGACCACTCGCGGGAGACGATCATGCCCTGCTCGATGTCGAATTCGATCTTGCCGGCGCTTTCCCGCTCGATGAACTGCGCTTCGATGACGGGGTCTTTGACGGGTGAGATGATCGATGTCCGAAACTCGATGACCGCGCGGCCGTTCTTGACTTGCGCCAGCTTGAATTTGCGTTGCAACCGGACCCTGACCAGGTTCTGTTCGCTGTCATTGACGCGGACGTCAAATGGTTCGGTCCAGATTTCGCCAACAGCCACGGCCTTTTCGGGAAGCGGAAAGAAATAGGCTTCCAGCGTGCCGTCGGTCACTCCGGGAGCTACCGTGACAAGCGGCGCCGTCGCCCCAGGCGCAGTCTTCACGGGAGCGCCGATAGGACTGAAACGCACATAGGCCCGCTTGCCGATCGACGCCAGAATGTGGTCGAACTTCTTGGGCTGCTTTTTTGGATCGTCGCTCTGGAATTCGATGGGTTCGCTGGTGGAGCCATCGTTTTTATCGAACGACGCCAGCATGTGCACCCAGTCGATGATCATATCCATGTCGGCCACGCCGGTCTTGTCGTCGACCGCGGTGACGTGGTAATGACGCCTCGACTTCGAGTAATTACGGACCGTTTCCGAGTCTTGATTTTTGTTGGTCGTCAATTGGAACTCGTGCGTGATCTCCTGGTGCACGATCTGATTTGGTCGAAACTTGAACGCCAGCGTAAATTTTTCCGGCGGGGCTGCCGCTGAAGGGTCAGTTGACTGCGGTTGATCATCAGCCAGGGCCGTCTGGTCTGTCCAGTGGCCAAAATTGACCGCCAGAGCGACCGACGCGACGAGTAGCACGGCGAAACGCCATCCATGTGACATGCGAGAGGCTCCTTCCAGACGGCCAGACCCATCATCCGCGCAGCCATTTGCGCGGCTGCGGATACTAGCAAAACGGCGATCTCGTCGGGAGAGCAATTTGGCGTGGCCGCAGCTCGCGGGCGCACGGCACGGCGCGACGACCCCTGCCAACTTGCGTGGCAGGTGAGCGAGATTCCGTTGCTAGAACTCGATACAATTGAATTCGATAAGACCCCTGCCGGCTCGCCCGGCAGGTGAATCAGATTCTCACGCTGTCATTGTGTAATCGCGGCCAATGGAGACGCTTGCGAGCCACAGAATCTGATTCACCTGCCACACGAGGTGGCAGGGGTCTGCCTCGCATTTCGGTCGGTATCTAGCCACGGAATCTCCTTCACCTGCCGGGCGAGCCGGCAGGGGTCGCTGCGAATCGTGATGTGCGCCCTACTCGCCGTCCTGTTTCAGCAGCAACCGCAATTCATCAACGCCGGCAATTCGTGCCGCGACGAAATATGTGACGGCCGACAATCCGATCGCAGCGACCAGCGCGGCCGCTTCCCAAAGCCGGCCTGAACCCATCGGAAAAAACGCGAACGTCGCCTTGCATACGACCCCCATCGCCAATGTCGCCATTAGGGCCTTGGCGCCCGTCACACAGAGTCGTCGCCAATCGAGCCGACCCACCCGTCGTTGAATCAACCACGACAAGAGCGCCACCTGAATGGCGGCTGAAATCGCAGTGCTCGCGGCCAGCCCCCGTTCGCCCAACGGCCAGATCAGGCTCATGTTCAGTGCCAGGTCGAGCGCGACGGCGATTAATCCAACCTGGACCGGAATCTTCCGTTCGCCGACGGCATAAAATCCACGATACAAAACCGGGATGGCACAATATGCCCAGACACCCGCTCCGTACGCGACGAGAATTGGAGCGACGCGCGCCGTGTCGAGTGCCGTAAAGTCGCCATGCTGGTAGAGCAATCGCGTCAACGGCTCGGCGACGAGCACCAGCCCCGCGCTGGCCGGCAATCCAATGGCGATGACCAGTCGCAGGCCCAGCGACAGATCGTCGCGAACCCGGTCGAGCTCGCCGCGCGCCGCGTGCCGCGCCAGCAGCGGAAAAAGCACCGTTCCCAGCGCCACCCCGAACACCCCCAGCGGAAACTGGTAGACGCGTTCGCCGAAGTACAATGCCGAGACGGCTCCCGGTTCCAGCGGATACGCCAGCCCAAACGGCAGTGGGACCGCCCACCCGCCCGCGACCGGCGCCATCAGCGTCCAGGCGATCAGGCGATCGAGAACCGTATTAATTTGCGTGATCGACAGTCCCAGCGTCACCGGCAGCATGGCCCGCGCGATCTCGCCAACCGCCGGTCGCACTGCCTGCCAGCGGCGATCGAAGCGGAACCCCAGACTTCGCAACACAGGCCATTGCAGTGCCAGTTGAAAGACTCCCGCCGCGACGATGCACACGGCCAGCGCGTAGATCTGCGCCACCCGATCGGGATCGAACAAGGGATCGACCAGCCAGATGCTGGCAATCCAGCAGACGTTGAGCACCACGGGAACCAGCGCCGGCCACTTGAAATTTCCGAGCGCGTGCAGCACCGCCGTGACCTGCGCCGCCAGGCAGATCAGCAGACTGTAGGGGAGCATCACCGCCGTGAGGCCCAGCATCAGTTGCGTCTGGGCATGTCCGGCAAACGACCACGATAATCCCCACAAGAGAAGTTCGCCCGCCAGGACCAGTCCCGTGAGGACGGCGGCCAACAGCGAAAAGACCGCACTGGCAAGCTGCCAGGCCGAGTGCGTGCCGTCGGCGGCATCCGCTTCGAGCTGTTTTGCGAAGACCGGAAGAAATGCCGCCGAGAGCGCTCCTTCTCCGAACAGCCGCCGCGCCAGGTTGGGAATCAGAAAGGCGAATGAGAAGGCGTCCCAGACGGGGCCCACTCCGAACAGTTTCGCCGACGCAATTTCGCGAAACATCCCCAGCACGCGACTGGCGAGCGTCGACAGGGCGACAACTCGCAGGCCCGAAAACACGCCAATCGTTTTGATCTGGGGACGCGGTTCACGCGCGTTTTCTCCCCCCCTTAGCAAGGGGGGGCAGGGGGGGGGGTCGGGTGGAAGTGTGCTATCGCGCTCCATCGCGCGCGAATCCTACCCGGTGCTACGACATTGCGTAAGCTCAGATCGACAAAGCCTACCCTACGAAGCAAGGCCGGCTAGCGCTTCGACTCTTCCTGAATCGTCCCCGGCCGCGCGAACTGCGGCGGATGGCTGGGCCACAATTGGGCCCGATTCAAATTGAGCTGCTCGAGAATGTAAATCACTCGCCCCAGCGGCAGGTCCCATTCCTGGGCCCACACGAGGATGGCCAGATTTTCCATTCCCGAGTGTGCCCGGTCGAGAATCATTTCCAGCAGCAGATCTTCGTCGCGGATCAGCTTGCCGATCAGGCCGAAGTCCTCGGGCGCGAACTCCGGCCAACTGCGGCTGCCGGAAAGATGTTCCAGACACTTCAGGCGGCAGAACAACGGCCAGTACCGGCGGTACCAGTCGGTCAGGGCCCAGTCGCCCAGATCGGCGCCATGCTTCTGGCTCTCGATCCACTTGTGCCGATGGGCCTCTCGCAATCCTTCTTCGTAAAGGCTGAGCGCTTGCACGGGTTCTACCCTCCCTGGCAAAACGTGCTGATGCCGATCCAACGAATGACCTCTAGGCAACTGTCAAAAAAGCAACGGGCGGCGCTTCGCGACTTCTTCGCTCTGCCACTGGCTGCGACGAGACGACAGGAATAGTTAAGGAATCGTAACCTCGCAGTGAAGATTCATCAAGATCGAAACGAAAGATTCCGAAATCCCAATTTCACCCACCAACCAACCACGGCAACGGCGCACCGGCCGGCGGCAATTTGACGATTTCCAGACCGGTCACTTCCGCGTGTCGTCGTACTTCGTCCAGCGCTGCGGGTGACGGTTCGTTGTCGAGATTCAGCACGGCGACCGCTTCGCCTCCCGGTTCGTTCTTCTCGCGGCCCAGCGCCATGTGGGCGATATTCACCTGGTGCCGGCCCATCACCGTGCCAATGAATCCGATCAGTCCCGGCACGTCGCGATGACGATAAATGAGCAGCATGCCGTCGAGATACGCGTCCAGGCCGAACGCGCCCAGCCGCACCAGCCGCAGAAACTGTTTGCCGAAGATCGTCCCCGCGGCAACCAATTCGCCGGCGTCGGTTTCGACCGTGGCGCGAATCATGGTCGAGAAATCTCCCACGTCGCTCGATGACGATTCGGTGATGCGAATGCCGCGTTCTTTCGCCAGCATCTCGGCGTTGACGATGTTGACGTGTTCCGAGAGGGCCGTCTCGAGCAGCCCGGCGGCGAAGCTCGAAGTAATCAGCCGCGTGTTCTTGGTCGCCGCCTCGCCACGATACAAGAGGTGAGCCGCTCGCACGCCGGAACATTTGTTCTGCTGAGCCAGCAGCAGCCCCAGCCGCCGTCCCAGGTCGAGATAGGCCTTCATATCGGCCATTTCCGCCGCCGAGAGCGGGGCCATGTTGACGGCGTGCCGCACTTCGTTCCGCAGCAGAAACCCGCTGATGATCTCGGCCGCTTCCAGGGCCACCAGTTCCTGCGCTTCGTCGGTCGACGCGCCCAGATGGGGAGTCGTGAGCACCTGCGGCAGCTTGACGAGCCGGTTGTCGCCGGGAGGTTCTTTCTCGAACACGTCGAGCGCCGCGCCGGCGACATGACCGCTTTCGACGGCGTCGGCCAGTGCCGTCTCGTCGACGATCCCGCCACGGGCGCAGTTGATGATCCGCACCCCTTTTTTCATGCGGGCGATCCGCGCGGCGTTAATGACGCCTTTCGTCTCTTCGGTGAGCGGCGTGTGAACGGTCAGGAATTCGCAGCGTTCGATGAGATCGTCGACGGCCCGCACGATTTCGATGCCGTGCTCGGCCGCCCGCTCGGCCGACAGGAACGGATCGTAACCGACGACTTTCATTTCCAGACCGATCGCCCGCTTGGCGACCGCCAGGCCAATCCGCCCCAGCCCCACGACGGCCAGGGTCTTGCCGGCCAGTTGCGTGCCGGTGTACGACTTGCGGTCCCACTTGCCGGCCTTCATGCTGGCCGCGGCGGGGCCGATGTTGCGCGACAGGGCCAGCAGCATGGCGATCGTGTGTTCGGCCGTGCTGGTGGTGTTGCCCGCGGGGGTGTTCATCACCACGATGCCTTCACGCGTCGCCGCCGCCAGGTCGATGTTGTCGACGCCCACGCCGGCGCGAACGATCACCTTGAGCCGCGGCTGGTCTTTGAGGAGTTCGGCCGTAAGCGTCGTGCCCGAGCGAATGATGATGCCGTCGGCCTCTTTGAGTGCTTCGCGCACTTCGAGAGGTTTCAATCCGTTTCGCACATCGACTTCCAGCCCGGCCTGCTTGAGGCTCGCGAGACCGGCGGGGGAGAGATTATCTGTTATCAGAACTCGGGGCATCGAATCAGGAACTCCAGCGTCAGAGAAGGGCAGTTGAAAAGGGGCGCGGAAATCATGAGAATTCCGATCCGGGCAGTGTGTGTACAACGGGTGGTGATTTTTGCAGAAAACCATTCCCGGAGAAAGGGGCGGCGCAGTACGTCATTCTTTCCAGGCTGACACGAGCGCAGAAAAACGGAGCAAGTCATCTGCGAAATTCGCGGCGCCAAAGTTCTGTTGGTCAGCCTCCCGCTGACCCCCTCCGCTCACACATCTGTAAACCTGGATGCATATACATGGAGTGCATATTGGCCCCGGCGCGCGGTTTTCGTCGTCATGCACCGCCGCCGCCGTTACTCCAGCGCGGACGGCGGTTTACGTCACGGCGTCAGGCCACCGATCGACAATCGTTGTTCCGTCACAATTTCCTGTTTTTTCGCGTCATCGCGACCGTAACCTCTTTGGCAGATAAATGGTTACGCTGGCGGCGGCACGCAAATTCGACGAGCACGACTGGCACGCGAATGCGCTAGCGATGCACGGGGAATGCGCTACCGTTGCGCGGGGAACGTCACAGCGATGCGCGCCCGTCGGCCACAAAATGCCCCCGGTGCGCGCCCGATGCGCGCTTTTTCGAATTCGCCAGTCGATTCGCAATCAAGCCCCACTCCGTAGGGGTCGAGGCATTAGTTGTGTAGGTCAGGCTGTGCCTGCCGCAATGTGCCCCTGCGCGAAATCGACGGACCCAATGCCAATATAGTCGACCAGCCGAGGACACTATGACAGTGGATCCTTCGGGGCGAATTCCATTGGCCGGAACCCGTTGCCACCGCGGATTGCCGATCGCTTCAGGCACAGCCTGACCTACAAAAATTCGGCCCCTGCAATTCGATCGCGAGTTTTGCTACGCTCATATCGAGGTCACTCTGCCCATGTCTCGCCGCGAGCTCGGAAGCGTCTACACCCCGCAGGCGATCGCCGCACGGATGGCACGCGCGTGTCTTGAGCGGCTTCTCGACGACGAGGCCGATGCTGAAAACGAGGCTGATTCATCAGGTTGTCGCGTGCTCGATCCTGCCTGTGGCGATGGCGCCTTTCTGCTGGAAGTCTTCGACGAGTTGTGTCGCCGCTGCCCAATGTCCGCGAGCGCTGGCGATGCATCAAATCGCGATGACACAGGATCCGAGCGGCGACTGTCCATCGTGCGCGATCACATCTTCGGCGTCGACATCGATCCTCCCGCGGTCGCTGCATTACGCGAAAAGTTGCTCGAGCGGATCGGCGCGGACGGGGGTTT
>Ga0068853_100003401_pt1 | contig 12177 bp, 9 predicted proteins | sample KBSCornC32_FD_65655 | JGI IMG/M metagenome (GOLD analysis project Ga0068853, IMG submission 65655) | Corn rhizosphere microbial communities from Kellogg Biological Station, Michigan, USA - KBS Corn C3-2 | ecosystem: Host-associated > Plants > Roots > Rhizosphere > Soil ... | reverse complement strand
GTGGCGAGGTTCGTGAAGAACGCGACCGACTCGGCGGCCTGCGTGGTCGCCTTCTCGGTGTGCCAGTCGACGATGACGTAGATGCCGAGGTCTATGGCGTTCTGGACGATCTGCTCGACGCGCGTCTGCATTCCCTCCCGCCCCGCGGTCGTCAGGTAGCCGCCCTGGACCTCCACCCCCATCGACGCGCGAATCAACGAGAGCTTCCAGTAGTCGCGGGCGTATTCCAGCGCCGGCTTGCTCTCGGCGAAGCGGCGGCTCTCCCAGTTCAGCCACATGCTGCTCGCGCCCTTGAGCTGGACCGCCACGCCGAACTGATCGACGATCTGGGCGCCCACCACCTGCAACGGGCCGTGATCGGCGACAGGGTTCCGTGGCTCGGCCGGAGGCAGGTCGCCCGGCCCCGGGTTGCCGCTGACGCCGCCCGTGGGATTTCCGAGGATGTCCGCCGCTGGATCCTTGGCGCAACCGACCATCAAGACGAGGAGCGGGAGGGCGCCGAGGAGGGGGGCGCGCCGGGTAGCTTTCGACATCGATCTCTGCCTTTCGTCGACGGGGGGAAGTACGACTGACGGCGGCCGATAGCGGCCGCTGATCCCGTCATGAGTCTCCAGCGCCGATCACTGGCTCAGGAAAATCCAGGCCCGTGCAGGCGGTGAGGCGACCGGGGAGATCACGTCGAAAAGGCAGATTTTGAGAACGGTCCGGCGACCATACGACGTGCGTCGCCGCCAAAGAAACGACCGTTGGCGGAGGGATCGCCGCGTTCGCGACCGACGCCGCGCCGGCCGAGGTCAGGCCAGAGGGACTTGCAGCTTCAGCAGGAGCTCGGGATGGCTCGAGCGAACCAACCAGCTCGCCAGCGTCCGGCTCGCCACGATGGCGGCGACCTGGGGATCGCTGGTCACGCGACCGGCTTCCTTGTAGGCGGCGGTGACGAGCTCACCGATGCTGTACCTGCGCTTCGAGGGCGTGCGGCTCATGTGATCTCCTGAGGTTTATGCGTCTACGTGCGGCTCCGGGGGGTGGTTACGTCGGACAGGGTCGGGACGGGCACATACACTTAGACGCAGGCACCCGGACCCGAGTTACCCGGCTTAACGAAACTTCACGGAGGCCCCCGCCACCTTTACCCGTCTCCGGCGCGCGGATACGCTGGCGCCGTGCCCGACGAGCCGCAGCCGGTCCGCCGCGCCGCCGCCCTCCCAAGGGCAGGGGCGGCGGTGGCGGCGCTGGCGCTCGCCCTCGCCCTGGCGGCGGTCGCCGTGCGGCTGTGGTCCGCGTGGCACGCCCGCCTGAGCCCCGAGGAGGCGTCGTTCTGGAGCATCGGCGTCGGGATCGCGCGCGGCGAAGAATTTCCTGCGCTCGGTCATTCCGTGAGCGGCACCCGCGCGCTGCACCCCGGGCCGCTGTTCTTCTGGATCATCGCGCTGTCGCAGCTCTTCGTGACGTCGCCCCTGGTCGCCGGCTTCTCGTTCTCGATGTTCGGCTTGCTGAGCGTGTTCGCGCTGGCGCGGGCCACCGATGGGATCGACGGCATCGAGCCGCCGAGGGGCGTCGCGCGCCTGCCGCTCGACCCGCTCGCGCCTGTCCGGGCGGCGCTGGCGCGCCCGGGGGCCGTCTCGTTCCTGTTCCTGCTGGCGGCCCCGTGGTGGGTCATCTACACGAACAGCACGTGGCCCGGCTACGTCATGACCAGCGCCACGGCCTGCTTCGTCGCCGCCCTGTTCCGCGTGATCGGAAAGAGCCGGACGCCGGGCGCGGCGCCCTCGCGCGCGGCGTTGCCGATCGGGTTCCTGCTGGTCGCGGGGTTCCAGATCCACCTGTCGTTGCTGCACTACTGGCCGCTGGCGCTGGCCGTCGTCGTGATCTTCCGGCCGCGGATCGCATGGCGGTGGCTCGCGGCCGGCGCGCTCATCGGTGCGGTCTGCTACGTCCCCTATCTGGTCCACGAGCTGCGCACGGGATTTTCGAACACCCGCCTGCTCATGGCCAAGTCACAGGGGGGAACGCGGGATCTGCGCACGCTGGCCGGGCTATACCTCTACTTCTTCGGCTTCGCGACGACCGACATCTCGTTCCTGTGGCAGCACGGGTTCTGGTTCCCGTTCGATCACTTCCGGTTCTGGGGCGGGACCGGCGCGCGCCAGACCACGGAGTTCTTCCGCACCGCGGGTCCGGTCGCGTTCCTGTGGTCGATGCATGTCCTGTCGTGGCTGGTGAGCCTGGCCGCGCTGGCCACCGGCGCGGGCCGAGCGTTCGTCGCATTCCGGCGGCGCGGCGCGCGACGGCCCGACGCGATGGGCGTCGTGTACGTGATCGCGCTCGTCGATATCGCGGGCTTCTACGCTCTGTCGGGCAAGGGCGGGTATGCCCACTACGTCAGCGTGCTCCTGCCCGTGGCCTATTTCCCGGTGGCGTCGTTCCTGGCCTGGATCGCGCGGGCGCCGGCCGGGCGTGCCGTGGTGGCCGCCTACCTGGCCCTGTTCGCGCTCGCGGGGGTGCTGGTGATGCGCGGCTACTACCGGGTGGACTCCCGCTGGTCCGCCGTGCAGACGGAGCGGGTGGTGAGCTACGTGCTCGCCCGGACCCGAGGCGAAGACGGCCGCTGGCAACCTTTCCACCTGCGATTCGGGTTTGCGCCATCGTGGAGCTATCCGTACGCGATCGTCGCGCGTCGAATGTTCCACGCGCCCTGGTTGAGCGAGAGCCAGGCCGGGTCGCCGCACGCCTTCTTCGTGGGCGCCCGGGACGCCGCCGCTCCCCTCCCCCTCCCCGCGGATCGCCTGGATCTGGAGACGATCTACGTCGAAGGTCGCTGAGCGAGGCGAGTGCCTCAAGCGATCCGAATCTGTGGCGCCCCCCACATCGGAGCGAACGCAGCGAGCGGGTCCAAGCCCCCGGCAGGCGCAGGCACGCGACCTCCAACGGCAGCGCGGAGGCGGCTTCGCTCGCCGGAGCGCGCTGGCCGGAGGGCTTGGGAACCCTCCCAGGGTTCCCAGCTCGATCGCCGCGAAGCCGCGTTAACGAATCAGGAACCAGTCGAGGTGGGCGTTGGCCGGCGCCGGCGTCCCGAACGAGACCGTGAAGCCGGCCGGTGACTTGCCGACGATCGCGAAGGTCGTCGGCCAGGACGGCGACACCTGCACGCCGAACCGCCCGTCCGCTTCCACCTGGGGCAGCGACACCTCGTGGTACAGCACGCCCGTCTCGACGACGACGTTGATGCCTCGCATGTTCGTGGCCTTGCCGCCGGCGGCCGCCGCGATGCCGCCCAGCCCGATCAAAGGTTCACCCTTCATGTCGATGGTCGCTCCCGGACGCAGCTCGTAACGGCCGTTGCCCTCGTTGAGCTGGAACGGCGAGCTCGTCGCGCTCCGGGCCGAGCCGGGGTCGGTCGACATCCGCGGCCGGCTGCGTCCTCGGGTCGCGGCGCGCGCGGCCGGCCTCTCACTGTCTGTCGTGGTCGTGCCCGTGGTCGTGCCCGTGGTCGTGCCCGTGGTCGTGCCCGTCGCGGTGGCCGTCGCCGCAGTCGCGCCGTCGCGCTTGGGACCGCCCGGATCGGGCGCCGCCTCGATGTCGCGGGCCGGCCCCGGGACCGATGACGGGACCACCAGCGGCGGCCGCTTCAGGGGCGCGCCGCCGAGGCGCGGGGGCGCCGCCTCCCCGGCCCCACCCGCGAGCTCCGGGCGACGGCTCTCGTCGGTCCCGGGACCGAGGCGCGTGATGGCCAGATACACGAACCCGAAGGTCCCGATCGCCACGATCACGAACGCCCAGCCCGACAGGGCCGAAAATCGTCGCGCCAGCTTCCCCGCCACCGGCCGCGGTCGCACGGCGGTGACCTCGCGCGCCTCTCCTGCCAGCTCGGCGACCACCGCAGGTTCGGTCGGCCGAGCGGCGCCAGCCGGCAGCCCTTCCCACGCCGTGAAGGCCCCACCCACCGAGGCGTCCTCGCGCGATAGCTCGGGTGTTCGCGCCACTGAAGGATCGAAGGGCCTTCGCGATTCGATGTCGACGTCCACGCCGAGGCGCGGAACGCCGTCGCCCCCGACCGGCTCGAGCCGCACGCCAGTCAGGACGCCGCGCGCGTCGACCTTCGTGTCGGCAGTGGCACCTTGGGCACCGCGGGCCTCCTCGCCGTCGTAGACAGCCTGCACGTCCGAGCCGAGGCGCAGGAACGGGAGGGACGTGCTGAGCCGGATCCCGTCGGCCGTCACGGTGCCGTGGCACTTGATCGGCTTGCTCATCCCTTCGAACATCACCTTCACCGCGACGGGCCGGGGCGCGCCGCCCTCCAGCACGCGATGCAAGCTGCTGCTGTCGCCGGTGGTGAGATCGACGAACTGGATGCCGATGCCGGTCGATTCGTCGGCGTGGGCCTCGGTGCGGGTCACGCGCCCGCGCAGCTGTCGCGTCCCGCCCGGCAGCGGCAGATCGCAGGTCACCTCGCTCCCGATCTCGCAGCCGTTCGGTGCGCGGACATAGATTCCGGAAGGGCTGAGGTTCATGGTCCGGCCCACGATCAGGGGCTTGCCGTCCTCGCCGAGAAGGCGAATTCGCTGCTCGTACGAAACCCTCGGCAGCGACCTGCGGACGTCTTTCGGCATGGCCACGCGTCTTCATCGTCTCATGTTCCCCGTCAAAGTTTTCCCAATAAATTTCGAATTCTCGCGTATTCATCTGCAAGGAAACGTACGGAATTACGCCGACTGATGGCGCCAGGTAGGTGACGCGGCCACCACCCCGCGGGGCGGCGGTCACTCCAGCAAATGCGCAATTTCTCTCGCCAATCTGCGCCACGTCGCGAGAGCGGGCGTCTCGAAACAAAAGATCGCGCGGCGCGGGCGCGAACGAGGTGTAGGTTTTCCCTCGCCTGTCGGAGGGAGAATGACCGTGACGTCCGCATCGACCAAGCTCGTTCCAGGAAAACCCGCCCCGCGCTCCGCGCTCGTCGACGTGCCTCGCCTGGTGAGCGCGTTCTTCACGGGCACGCCCAACCCCGACGTCGCGGCCGAACGCGTGGCGTTCGGGACGTCGGGCCACCGCGGCTCCGCGCTTCACAACGCCTTCAACGAAGCGCACATCCTGGCCACCACCCAGGCGATCGTCGCGTACCGCCGCCAGCAAGGGATCGACGGTCCGCTGTTCCTGGGCAAGGATCCGCACGCGCTGTCACAGCCCGCCTTCGAGATCGCGCTCGAGGTCCTGGCCGCGAACGGCATCGAGACCTTGATCGAGGCGACCGACGGCTATACGCCCACGCCGTCGCTGTCGCTCGCCATCCTGACGTACAACCGCGAACACGCCGCCCACCCGGCGGACGGCATCGTGGTGACTCCCTCGCACAACCCGCCCGAGGACGGCGGGTTCAAGTACAACCCACCCAACGGCGGTCCGGCCGACAGCGACGTGACGTCGTGGATCGAGAAGACCGCCAACACGATGATGGCCGCAGCGAACCGCGAGGTGCAGCGCGTGTCCCTGGCCAGCGCGCGCGCCTCGTCGGTGATCAAGCGCCACGACTTCATCGGCCCCTACGCCAGCGCGCTCGGCCAGGCCCTCGATCTCGAGGCCGTGCGCGCGGCGGGCGTGAAGATCGGGGTCGATCCGCTGGGCGGCGCGGCAGTGGCCTACTGGGCACCCATCGCCGATCGATACGGCCTTTCGCTGGAGGTCGTCAACGACGTCGTCGATCCGACGTTCTCCTTCATGCCGGTCGACCACGACGGGAAGATCCGGATGGATTGCTCCTCGCGCTACGCCATGGCGGGGCTCATCGGGCTGAAAGATCGTTTCACCGTCGCGTTCGGCAACGACACCGACGCCGACCGCCACGGCATCGTCACGCCGTCGGTCGGCCTGATGAACCCGAATCACTACCTGGCGGTGGCGGTCGACTACCTGTTCCGGAACCGGCCGGCGTGGCGCGCCGACGCGGCGGTCGGAAAGACCCTGGTCTCGAGCAGCCTGATCGATCGGGTGGCCAAGCGTCTGGGCCGGCGGCTGGCGGAGGTGCCGGTCGGGTTCAAGTTCTTCGTGGCCGGTCTCCTCGACGGCAGCTACGGCTTCGGCGGCGAGGAGAGCGCGGGGGGCTCCTTCCTGCGGCGCGACGGCGGCGTGTGGACCACCGACAAGGACGGCATGTTGCTCGGGCTGCTGGCGGCGGAGATCACCGCCAAGACCGGCGTCGACCCGGGCGTGCTGTACCAGCGGCTGGTGAAGGATCTGGGCGAGCCGCTGTACGCGCGCATCGATCAGGCAGCCACGCCCGCCCAGAAGCAGATCCTGAAGAAGCTGTCGCCCGCCAACATCCGCGCCACCACGCTGGGCGGAGATCCCATCCGGGCGATCCTGACGGAGTCGCCCGAGGGCAAGGCGCCGATCGGAGGCGTCAAGGTCAGCACCGACGACGGCTGGTTCGCGGCGCGCCCCTCCGGCACAGAGAACGCGTACAAGATCTACGCCGAGAGCTTCAAGGGCCCGGAGCACCTGCAAAGAATCCAGGACGAGGCCAAGCAGATCGTCGCCGAAGCGCTGGCGAAGGGCTGAGGCCGGCGCGTGCCTCGGGCGGAGGTGGCCGCGGCGATCGTGGCCGGAGGAGACGCGCGCCGGCTCGGCGGCGCCGTCAAGCCGCTGCTCGTCGTGGAAGGCCGGCGCATCATCGACCGCCAGCTCGACGTGCTGCGCCCGCTGTTCGCGCGGGTGGTGATCGTGGCGAACGACCCGGCCCCCTTTGCAGGGCTCGAGGTCCCGGTCATCCCCGATCGCGTGGGACGAGGGCGAGGACCGCTGGCGGGCATCGACGCCGCGCTGGCCTGGCTGCCCCCGGACGCCGACGCGGTCGTGTGCGTGGCGGGCGACATGCCGTTCGTGTCACCGGCGGTGTTGCGGGCGCTTCGCGATGCACCACCAGCCGACGCGGTGGCGCCGCGTCCGAATGGGAAGCTCGAGCCCCTGTGCGCGCGTTACGCACGCGCCCTGGCACCCGCGATCGCCGGTGCGCTCGCCGCCGGCGAGCTCGCCGTGCACGCTTTGCTGGCCCGCCCCGGCGTCGCGTTCCTGGAGGGCGACGAGCTGCGCGCCCTCGACCCGACGCTGCTGAGCTTCGCGAACGTGAATACGCCGGGCGATCTGGGTGTGTAGCGAGGGCGGTGATCCGCCACCGGGCGGTCTGCCCACCGGAACGCGGTGCGGACTGCTGTTTCACCGCGGTCAGGACGAGGGACCGAGAGTCGGGAGCCATCCGACCGCGATCGTCTTCGGTAAGGGCATGCGCCTTGCTGCCTCTTCCGCCAGGGGGAGGTGTCAAGATGAGCAACACGTGGCGTGTGGTGGGCCCTGTCATGGTGGCCCTGTCTCTGAGCGCGGCGGCGGGCTGCGCCGGTCGCCAGAAGGCCGCTCGCAGCGAGAGCATGAGCGCGGAGGCACACGAGAGGGAGGCTGCCAAGCTCGCCGCGCGTGCCCGCGACGAGGCGGAGGTCACCGAACGCGAGGCGCCGCCGCCCAACCTCACCGCGAACCCCACCGGTGATCCCCGGGGGTACTACGATCCCGTGAACCCGAGCGTCCCGGTCGAGAACCGGGCCCGCGCCGATCGCCTCGAGCGACACGCGCAGCAACACCTGGCCATCGCGACGGGGATGAAGGTCTTCGAGGAGGATGCGTGTCGGGGGATTGCGGCGCCCGAGCGCTCCGCCTGTCCCTTGCTGGGCCCGGTCGCGTTCATCGAAGACATCCCGGGCGGCGTGCGCGCGCACTTCACGACGAAGGCGAACGTCGACGCGATCGCCGCCGAGATCCGGTGCCATCTTGCCTACGCGCGGGCCCGCGGCTTCCAGCAGGTGGCGAGCTGCCCGCTGTACGTGCGGGGCCTCGCCATGAACCGCAGCGGTGGCGATGACACGATCGATCTCGTGAGCGCCGATCCGGTCGTCGCTGCGGAGGTCAGGAGGCGCGCCCGAGAGGAGGCCGTCGTGGCGCGCGACGGGACGCGCTGATCTCGAGCGACTCGCCTTGCCCTCTCCCGGGATCGGGGCGATCGGGCCAGCCCGTCGCCCCCTCGCCTGTGCGGGCGGTCACTAGTGGCGGGGTTCATGGAGGGGCATCATCGCGGCCGCGTACCATCGCGGCCCCACCCTTCAAGGAGTCCCCCATGACGATTCAGCGCTCTCGGACGACCGTGATCTGGTCCCTTCTTTCTGGCGCCTCCTTGTTCGGCTGCGCCACGGCGCGGATGGCGGCCCCCGCGGACATCGCCGGCGCATCGGAGGTGCTGGCCGTCAGCGATCGCAGCCGCGCCTCGGGCGCCCTCGTCAACGAAGGGTTCAAGCTGGGCAGCTACGAGGTGGTCGACGTCGACCGCAAGTGGGACAGCTCGTCGAGCTCGGGCGTCGGTCCGTGGTCGAAGGAGACGAAGACCACGGGGTTCTCCTATGCGCTGTCGAGCAACGGGAAGAAGCTGCCCGGCAAGTGCTCGAGCGAGACCAAGTCGCAAGGGTTCGGCGGCTTCAACTGGGGCAGCCTGAAGATCGCGTGCGCCTGTGAAGGGGAAGGCGGCAAGGCCGAGGTGGCGATGGTGAAAGAGGGCCGCACCCTGAAGATCGACGACAAGGAGTACAAGCTCGAGCCGATCAACGCGGTCGAGGGAGGCGGCACCCAGTCCAACCCCACCGGCTTCCGCGCCGACGCCGATCAGCCCCTGGGCGCCGTCGAGGTCGTCTACCCCGGCCAGGTCTGGCTGACCAAGGGCCTCGACCCCGCGACCCACGCCAAGGCCACCTGTGCCTTCGCCGGCCTCATGCTCTACAAAGCCCCCAGCGAAAACCTGAAGTAGGGTTCCAAACCTCAGCGCCCCCGGCGCCAGTGGCACCCTCGACTTAAAAGGCGCCGGCAGACTCCTTAGAAGGCGGCCGACAAGCCGGCCCGATGGCGAAGCCGCCCCGAGGACCGCACCGGAGCATAGGTCGTCCTATGTGAGGAGCGGACCGGAGGGGCGGCGCAGCCAGCGGGTCGGATCGTCGGCGTCGGTGGAACGAGAGCCAACGTCCGCCCAGCTAGCTGAGGCGGTGGATGCCGTCGACTACGTGCCAGGTGGCCACGACCGTCAGCTCGACCAGCTTCTCGGTGCGGCGGGCCTCCGGGACGATCAGGCGCTCCTCGGTGCACAGCGCCTGGAGCTGGCGCAAGAAGCGTGAGATCACCCGCCGGTCGGAGTTCGCGATCCAGCCCGAGAGGCGATCCACCAGCATCTCCTGGTGCTGCTGGATGAAGCGCGCCGCGGACAGCGACTGGGCGGTGTGCGTGAACCGCGACCGGGGCGGCCGGCGCGCCACGGCCGCCGTCGACTGGCGCGGGAAGATCTCCAGGAGATCCTTCCGATACTCCATGAGGTCCTCGTCGACCTCGTCGCCGATGTCGAAGTACTCGGCCACCGTCTCGCGGATCTCCGTGTAGGGGACGCGCAGGCCGAGGCGCGGGTTCGGCGCCGACCCCCGGCACACGCGCTCGACCTCGAGGATGCGGTCCACGTACTCGAGCTTCGCCAGCGCGACCTGCCAGTCGCGGTACCGCTGCCGCCAGCGAGACGCCGGGTCGAGCCAGACCGCGAACGTCTCGGCCCAGTCCTCGTCGGGATGCTTCTGCGCGTAGTGGTACATCCCCGTCCAGTGCAGGTAACGCACGAAATCCCGACTCCAGGGGTTCGGCCCGTAGACGTCGCGATAGGGCCGCCGGAAGTCGCCGAACATGGCGATCCAGTCGCGCCGCTTCCACAGACCGTAGGCGTAGGACAGCGCGTGCCCCGCCTCGTGGCGCAGGTACATCATCACTTCCTCGCGCGAGTACTCGAAGAGGTGATCGTTCACGAGGCGCCAGAGGTCGGGCGTGGCCAGATAGAACGGGATGTTCACGCTCACCGCGCGATCCGCCGTCCAGAAGTCGTCGTCGCCCAGATAGAACGCCGGCACGAAGGTGATCCCGTGCGCGCGCATCTCGGAGATGACTTGCTCCACACATTCGGCCAGCGCCCCGGAAGGACGCAGCTCGAGGTCGCAAATGCGCGTCAGCAAAAGCTTCTGCAGGCCCACCTTGCGCAGAGTCCGCGACAGCGGGCTTCGTCCCGCTGCCCGTCGCGCTTTGACCGCAGCAGCCGTCACGGCGCTACCTTTACCATGCACGCCGGACCCCGTCCGCCGAATTCCCCCTCCCAGATATTCCAATTATTACCAGTAATTACCGTCACACACGCACCGCATCACGCCGCCTCCGTCCCCAGCCCCCAGCCAGCCCCTCACACCAATATTCCACAACAATCCCAGGCACCTAGCTCCGGAAGCCCGTGTTCCCTAGCGGATCGCAGGCGGGCTTCGCCCGCCGGAGACGACGCCCTCCAACGGATCCGGGCCTGCCTATCCCGGGGAGGGCTCGTGGGAGGGGCGAAGCCCCTTCCACGCCTCCGTAGCCCCTCCCGCGCGCTTTTCATCCGTGCTTCGAGCCGCGGTCCGGAGGGGCGTTATCGAGGATGAAGTAGCGCACGCCTTCGGTGCCGCAGGCGCGGCCGTCCCGGGCGAAGTTCCAGTGGAAGTAGATCTTGCCGTTGTTGGAGAGGATCTCGCGCGGCGGGTCCGGGAACGGCGCCGCAGCCAGGACCGCGTCGATGGCCGCCGCGTCGTAGGCCATGTAGCCGGAGGCCTTCACGACGGCGATCTTGTTCACCGTCCCGTTGTCGTTGAGGACGATCTCCAGCGTCGTCATCAGCTTGTCGTCGTTGAACGGGCTCGTGCCCGGCAGGCCGTCCCAGTCTTCGAGCACACCGAAGCCCCAGAACTTGTGGATCTGCCGGTGCGCGCGCGCGATGAAGGCCGCGAACGGCGCCGCCCGCGCGTTCACCACGGTGCGGGTGCCCGCCTTCACCTCGGGGATGAAGTTCTCCAGCGAGGAGCGCACCTGCGCGAGGCGCCTCGCCACCTGCGATCCCAGACGCGTCGAGCGCTGCTTCTGCGCGAGCTGCCGGTCGGCCTTGGCCTCGGCGCCGAACATCATCTCGTACTCCTTCCCCGACAGCGCCAGCCTCACGCGCTGGCTCGGGCTCAGGCGGCCGCCCGCGTCGTCCTGGAACGCGGACTTCGGGCGCGGTCGCGCCAGCAACCCGGCCGGGTCGTGCGGCAGCGACGGATCGACCGTCTCGGGCGTGATCGCGTGACTGCGCGGCAGGGACTCGCGCAAGGACAGGACCGGCGACTTCGGCTCGGGCCGGGGCTCCGGCGGCGACAGCGACTCGGCCTGGGGCTGCAGGTGAGGATCGACCGCCGGCGCCTGTCGACCTTCCTTGGACTTTTGCTCCTCCAGCTCCGCGATCTTGTCCTTGTCCTCGCCGGGCGTCTTGTCGTCGGATGGCTTCGCGTTCGTCTTGGGGGGCGACGAGGCGCTGGTCTCCCCCTGCTGCTCGCGCTCGAGGTTCGTGTGACGGGCCCGCGTCTCTTCTTCCGCCCGGCTGTTTCGCTGGGCCAGGTACTTCGCGTCGGGCGGCGGCTCGACCTTCTTCTTGTCGTCGTCCAGCTCGACGATCTTCTCATGGTGGTCGCGCTTCTCCGGCAAGGCGGGCGGCGCCGGTGGTGGCGGCGGCGCGACCGGCGGCGGCGGCACGGGGGGCGGCGGCGTCTCGGCGACCTTCTTCTCTTTTTCCTTCTCGGGCTCGGGGACGGGGGGCGGCTTCTTCTTCTCCTCGAGGGCCGTCTTCTTCTGGTCCTTGGGCGAAAGAGCCGGCGCCACGACGTCGTCGGGCGTCGTCGGCGGCGGCGTCTCGTCGAGCGGCGGCAGATTCTCGGGGAGCTGCTCGGGCTCGACGTTCTCGAACGCCACGTCGACCTCCTCCGGCCGATTCGCCTCCTCGCGGCCGGCCCGGATGAAGACGACGATCAGCAGAGGCACCAGCAGATGCAGGTGCAGCAGCAGAGAAGCCAGCGCCCCGCGTCCCAGGTGTCCCCGGGTACGCGTCTGTTTCGAAGGCTGACCCACCGAGCCGCCAAGCCTAGCACGCGGACGCAACCTGGCGGCGCGGCCAGCTCCCGCGTCAGCTCATGCGGCGATACACACCGACCACCACCCCCAGCAGGTTCACGCTCTTGAAGTCTCGCTTGCGGACCAGGATCGGCTGCATCGCGGCGTTGGCCGGCT
>Ga0068853_100003396_pt1 | contig 12186 bp, 12 predicted proteins | sample KBSCornC32_FD_65655 | JGI IMG/M metagenome (GOLD analysis project Ga0068853, IMG submission 65655) | Corn rhizosphere microbial communities from Kellogg Biological Station, Michigan, USA - KBS Corn C3-2 | ecosystem: Host-associated > Plants > Roots > Rhizosphere > Soil ... | reverse complement strand
GAGAGCTCGTCCGTGTACGTCTTCCTGGCCAGATCCACCAAGGTCTCGATCATGCGCCCGCCATCTGGGCCATTCCGACCATCCTGGCCGCCGCCGCCACCGTGGTCCCGCTTCTCACCGGATTCGATCATCTGTTCACCTGCCGTTCACCTGAGTCACGTCCCCATCCCCATCTCGGCCGTTTCCTCGGCCATCTTCCTTGCTCTCGTCCCTGTTCTCTTTGTCCGACGGCTCGCCGTCTCGTTGGCCGTTTTCGTCGGCCCGGCGAAGATAGGTCGTCAGGCCGGGGTTCCGCTCGACGAGGAGGGTCAGCCGCTTCCAGATCCGGTCCAGCCGGCGCTTGGTGGTGGCGACCGAGATGTCGAGCGCCGCCGCGACCTCCGTCAGCTCGAGGCCTTCGAAGAACCGCAGCGCGAAGATCACCTGGTCGTCGGTCTTCAGGCGCCCGAGGATCTCGTAGAAGCGCGCGAGCGCCTCGCGCGCCGCCGGATCGGGCTGGTCGGTCCGGCCATCCACGATCTGAGGTGTCTTGGACAGGCGCACCCAGGCGCGCACGCGGCGCTGCCTGATCTCGTACTGGATGGTCTTGGTCGTGATGGCGATGACGAACGACTTCAGCGCCTTGGGCTCGCGCAGCCCCTCGACCTTCTTGAAGAGACAGAGGAACACGTCCTGGACCAGATCCTCGACGTCGTGGCTCGGGCCGAACGCCCGCTTCAGCATGCGGTGCACCATCGGGGCGAACCGGGTCCAGGCCACGCGGGGCGCCCGCACGTCGTTCGCCATCAGCGCGGACGCCAGCGTGGCGTCGTCGGCGCGCAGGAGATCTCCGCCCGACAGGTAGAACACCCGCTGAGGGGCGTCCGTCATCCGCGGGTCTCCTTGGCCGGCTGCTGCGTCACAGGGATAGGGTGACAGGTCCTCGAACCGGCGGCTCAAGAGAGTGGCCGGCCTTCGCGGGCGCCCCCCTCCCGGCCATCCCCGGCGCCGGAGCGCGCCCGGAAACGGTGGCGCCCGCTGCGGCGATAGGCGCTATCTACCTGTAACTGTTCACGTTTATGCGTCCGGCCTGGGGGCAATCTCCATGCCGTAGACCAGATAGGTCTGGTCCGGCCCGTTGTGCCACAGCCAAGGCCCTATGGGCAGCTTGAGGTCGTATCGCGCCGCCAAGGCGGGATCACGCCGAACGACAGCCGAGAGGCGGCCCGGATGCGCGGCGTGGATGACGTTGCCCGCCGCCAGCAGGTCGCCCATCAATGACGTCAGATTCACGTCGGGGCCGAGCGCGTCGAACGGGTAAGTCGCGCTCGCGGTCAGATCGGTCACCAGCAACGCCACGCCCCGCGGGGCGAGCAACGCCAGCAGCGTGCGGACGTGGATCGCGTTGATCGCGGTCCGCAGCTCGTCGAAGCGCGGGTTTCGATCTCCGACGATCTCGAGCAGCACGAGCTGGAGCTGCGTCAGGAGGCAGCACGACACCACGACGTCGAAGGGACCGGGCAGAGCCGCCGCCACCTGCGCGGGCGCCGCTTCGATCACGCGCGCGATGTCCGTCGGAGCGGGCGGCGTGCGAGACCAGCCCTCGAGCTGGCCGAAGATCCCGGACACGTCGACGGGAGCGTGGGCCTTCACCCGAGGGCGTTCGTCCGCCGTGAGCCGCCCGACCGCCACCCCGACCGCGTCGCCGTCGATGTCGACGAGGTGGACCTCGCGAAAGCTCCCGAGCAGGGCAGCGAGATCGACGTCATTGGCGTTCCCCGCGCCCAGCAAGCAGAGGCGGCCGCCTCCCCCCGCGGGCGCGCGCGAGGCGATCTCGTGGGTCAAGCGCGTCCTGTGGCCCGCCAGGTGGCCCTCATGGCCGGCCACGCTCCGGTTGGAATGGGCCTGCCGCGCCAGCGCCGCGGCCAGCGGGCCCGGTTTGCTGATCTTCCTGGTGTCGATGGGGCGCGCCATGCCCGGCGATCTTGCGCCGCCTCATTGGCTTCCGCTACAACAACGGGATGCGCGGTGCTGTGAGGCTGGCTGTTTCATTGCCGATCGTGATCATCGCGGCCGCCTTGCATGTGGCGTGTGCGCCCGCCGACGATCGACCGGCGCCCAGAGACGGCGGCGGCGATGCCGACGGCGGAAACGGAGACGGCGGCGGCGACGCCGACGGCGGAGACGGCGGCGGCGACGGCGCCTCCGACGCAGGTGACGGATCGAGCAGCGCGCCGACCTACACCAAGGACGCGCAGCCGATCTTCAAGGCCAAGTGCGGCTCCTGTCATGGTGGCCAGGGCCTGGGCAACCACAACATCGCGACCGATTACGCAGACGTCAAGAAGCTCATGCCCGACACGGCCTTCGACGCTCCGATGGAGTGCTGGAAGGACGTGGACCGGATGATGCCGAAGACCATCGGCGAATGTGCCGTCATCGCGGCGAAGCTCGGATGGATGCCGTACCAGGCGGGTTGCGGTGGCGCGACGCCCGCCGATCCGAGCAAGTGCGTGTCGCCGAGCGAGATCACCCTCCTCGAAAAGTGGGTAGCCGGCGGGATGCCCGAATAACGCCGGGGAGGACGCACCCATGTCGGCCATCGTCATCCAAGACGCGCTCGCGCCCGAGGTGGTGGCGCAGATCCGAGCCGCCATGGACCGCGGCCCCTTCATCTCGGGCAAGGCGACGGCCGTCGGAGGCGCCATCGGCATCAAGGACAACCGGCTCCTCTCTCCCGACAGCCCCGCCTTTGGCCGCGCCCTGGACCTGCTGGCCGGCGCGCTCGAAGCACACGCCGGGTTTCAGACCGCCGCGTGGCCCGAGGTCATGATGCGTCCCCACTTCTGTCGCTACGAGGTGGGCAACGGATACGGCGCTCACGTCGACGCGGCCATCATGGGAGAGGCCGGCGCGCTCATCCGATGCGACGTGGCCACGACCGTTTGCCTCAACGACCCCGGCGAATACGACGGCGGCGAGCTTGTCATCGACGCCGCCGGCGTCCCGACCACCTGGAAGGGCCGGGCCGGCGCGGCGATCGTCTATTCGGCGAACACGCTCCATCGTGTCGAGCCGGTCACGCGCGGCGTCCGGATCGTGGCCGTCACCTGGATCCAGAGCATGGTGCGCGATCCGGAGCGGCGGCGGATTCTCTACGATCTCCGCTCTGTGCTCGACACCTTCGATCAGGCCCCCGGGGCCGCGACGGCGGCGCCAGCGCCGCACGTCGAGGGACTGCGCCGCAGCTACTTGAACTTGATCCGGATGTGGGCCTGATTCATTTCCCGCCGCGACCCGCGGTTCCATCGACGCGAGCGGTTCGGTCGCGGGCGACCACCCCACACACGTCGTCGTCGATGCGGGTGAAGACGCCCATCTTTTTCTCGACGACGTTGTTGGTCTCCTCGTCACGGATCGTGTAGCGGAGCGTACCGTCGCCCTTGGCGGCGGCGTCCCGGATCACCGGGGCCATCAGCCGGCCGTTCACGTCCTTGAAGAACGCTCCCGAGCCGACGTACGTCGGAAAGCCGCCGTGAGCGACGACGACGTCCCCGGCGTCCACGCAGACGACGTACATGTCACCGTCGAAGAAAGGGGTTCGCCGCGCCGTGAAGTCGAGGAAGGCCTGCGCGCGCTGACCCGCCTTCACGCGCGCGACCACCTTGGCCAGCATGGCCTTCGGCTCGGTCGGTTTGCTCTGGGCGGGCTGGCGGGTCGGCGAGCACGAGGCGGCGGACCAGAGCGCCGACACGCTCAGCAGGATCGCGGCGCGAACCGACGTCGTCATCGTGAAAAGCTCCCGCGTGTTCGGTGGGTGAATGCCGTGAGGCGACCGTGCGGTGACATCGAGGCTCAACAATCGCAATGAATCGAGCCGGGCGCCAGCGCCCGCCGGCCATCATCCGGCGGGCCGCGGCTCGGAAAGTCTGGTCGGCGGCGGCGGGTCGTGATTTCATGCCTGCCATGTCGAAGCCCAGCCCCCTCTCTGGATCCGTGCTGCGCACCATCTCTCGCGATGGGGGGGCCCCTCGTCGGGGGGCGCTCCTCGCGACCACGGCCGCGATGCTCACCGCGAGCGCCTGCGCCACCACCTCGAACGCGACCTCCCCCTCCGGCGAGCCCCCGCCGCCTGGAGCGGACGTCTTCCCGGGCGCCGGCGCGCCCAGCCCGCTGGCGAGCTCGATACCGTTCGAGTCCCTGGAAGGACCGCTCTGGCTGACCGCGCAGAACGCGCTGGTCTTCTCGGACGTCGTCGAGGAAAACGGCGCCAACGCCAGGATCTACCGCTACGACGGCTCGACCCAGGCCATCGCCCCGCTGCCGTATCCGGCCAAGAGCCCCACCAGCACCAACGGCCTCTCCGTCGATTCGAGCGGCCGCCTGGTCGTTTGCGAGCGCTACAACGGCCGCGTCGTCCGCGTCGAGCCGAACGGCGCCTTGACCGTGCTCGCCGATCGCTGGCCGGCCGAGGGTGGAAAACCGCTCAACGCACCGAACGACGTGACCGTGCGCGCCGACGGAAACATCTACTTCAGCGATCCGGCCTGGGGCACCAACAAGGGCGTCGAGCACCCGCCGATGGGCGTCTACCGCATCGCGCCCGACGGCAAGCTCAGCCGCGTCTTCGAGACCGAGAACCCGAACGGTGTGGCGCTGTCGCCCGACGGCTCGAAGCTTTACGTGAGCAGCGACTCCCTGGCCAACGTGTGGGTCATGCCGCTCGACGCGAGCGGTGTGCCTGGCGCGGCCACGTTGCTCATCGAAGGCGCGAAGGTGACCCACGGCTTCAAGGTGCCCGACGGCATCTGCGTCGACGACTCCGGCAACCTGTACATCGCGACCAACCACGACGAGACCAAGGCCATCGTCGCCTTCGACCCAGCCGGTCACACGCTGGGACGCATCGCCATGCCCTACCGCGCGTCGAACTGCACGTTCGGCGGGCCGGACCGCCGAACGATGTACGTGACGACCCTGCACGCCGTCTACTCGATCCGGATGCCGACGCCCGGCCTGCCCTGATGGATCAGCAGGCCCGCCGCCGCCCAGGGTCGGGCGCGGCGGGCGTCGGAGCTCGAGGCGGGCCGCTCCTCGCCGCTGAGCGCGGCCCGCGGCGCGATCGGGCGCGGCTACGGCCGGCGCAGCATGGCCGGAACGGCGAGCCGCGCGTAGGCGCGGGCGCTCCCGGACTTGATCCCGTCGAACGATCGGTCGAACGGGCTGAATCGCGAGAGGCCGGTCCGTGCCGTCGAGATCGCCGGCAGCCCTCGCGCGAGCATGGGGGCGAGGCTCGACGATGAGGTCGGCCGGGTGAAGCTCAGCGTGCGCCGCACCGGGGCCAGCGCCGGGGTCCCCGCCGCCAGCGCCGACGAGACGTAGACGCCGTTGCCGGTCGGGCGCTGGTTGACGGTGAAGAGCACCCGCGGCAGATCGGGCGTGAGAGCCTCGATCGTGAAGTCAGCGGCGCCTTGCAAGAGCGTCACGGTCTTGGGCGCTCCGGCCGCCAGCGGCACGTACGACAGGTCGGCGGTCAGCTGATCCGTATTGACCGCGTTCTGGAACACGAGCCCCGTGGTGGTGTCGATGTACGAGCCGACCTCGGGCGCGAAGACGTGCGCGGCACAATCCGCCAGCGTCGTCACGACGCCGTCGACGGAGGTGACCGTGCCGGCGGCGAAGTCGATGATGACCTGCACCCAGGCGACCCCCTTGCTGGAGGCGATCAGGCTAGGCATGCGCAAATCCGCGGACGTGTCCGCGGTGACGACGCACTTCTTGCTGCCATCGGCGGTGACCTGCCGCAGGTCGATCAGGTAGGTCTCCTGCTGCGGGTCGGGCTGGTCGATCTTGTCGTAGTAGAGAATGTTGCCGGCCGCGTCCACGTCGACCAGAGCGAACGCATTCGTGGCCTGGAGCACCGTCGTCGTCGTGGTCGGGCTGTCGATGTCGGCCACGGCCTTCAGGTCCATGCCCATCGTGGTGGGAGTGGACAGGGACACGACACTCTTGGCGCCGAGGGGCGCATAGTCGACGACCTTCCCCTGGACGTTGACGACCGGGGTCCCGGCAGGGTACGGCGCCGCCTGCAGGGTCCCGTTCTTCACCGCCTGGCCCGAGATGGTCGTGTTGACCGGCGCGCTGAGCCACAGCCAGTGGGCGCCATCGCGGGAGAACGTCCAGTTCGTCACGTTCATGGCGACGGTCTTGCGGCTGGTGTCGTCGCCGATCGTCTGCATCTTCAACGTCTCGCCCAGACTGTTCGCGTCCAGGTTGACCGAATAGAGAATCCCCGTCCCGTCGGGAGAGAACGAGATCGAGCCCGTTCCGACCGGCTCGACTGCGGGAAGAGCCGCCCCCGCCTGCGTGGCGATGCTGCCGGCGTAAAGGTCGTAGCCGGTCCCCGTGACGTCGATCTGCCCGCAGATCGCGTTCGGCAGATCGTTGGAGGGGGCGATGCACTGTACGGGCTGGGTGGCGGTGGAGCCCATCAGCTTTCGGCCCGCGGTCCAGCCGGGTCGCCAGGCGAAGGCCGCCGTCTTGTCGTAGTAGATGAACGTCTGGCCGAAAAACCCGTGGTTCGCGTTGGCGTCCACGCTCAGATCCGGCGTCAGCTGCAGACAGTTCGCGTCGCCCGCCGCGCACGTGATCGGCATGCCGGCCAGGGCCTTCGTCACGTTCACCACGTACATCGCGACGACGTCGGTCGTCGCGCCAGGGCGCACGATCCCGCACCACTTGTCGGGCGCGGCCGCGCCGGCGGCGGGCGCCGGGGCGTGCGAACAGCTCAGCCCCGGACCTATCAGGAGCGCCGTCCCCGAGAAGATCAACGTGTTCATCGGAGCCGGCGGCGCGGCGTCCTGCAGCGGCGTCCCACCGTCCGTCACGTCAGAGCCACCGGAGCCGGCCGGGAGCGAACCTCCTCCGGCGCCGGCGGTCCCACCGCTCTGGCCGGCGCTGCCGCTGCGACCGGCGACGCCGGAGCGGCCGGCGCCACCGCTGGAGATCCCCGCGGTGCCGCCCGCGCCCGGAGACGGGGTCCCCGAATCGTGGTTCGAGCTACCGCCGCCACATCCCGCCGCCGCCACACCGAGACCAAGCATCATCAGGACCGTTCGAGTCCCCGATCTGCGCGACGAGGCGATCACCATGGCTGACCTCACAATGGAGTTGTAGGAGAGGGCCATTCGACAACGGAACGGTCCGTCTGGCAAGCACGGGGCGGGACGAGCTCGGAAGCGCAGCTCGATCTCGTAGCGCCTGTTCTTGGCCTTCTTGGCCTTCTTGGCGGGCGTGTCGTCGGGCGTGACCACGGGCCGCTCGGCGCCCATCCCGACCGTAGCCCTCGAGCGCCTATCGGAAAGGGTGCACCTGGGCGACGCGAGACGGCGAGCGATTGGAGCAGCCGCGGCCAAAGATTCAGGCGCTCCGCTCGGAGCGTCCGGCGTCTTGGCGGTCGGCCCCCACGCGCCCTTTTCGTTCGCCGGGCCCGCGGCGCCGGCGCGCCTCGGCGTAGGGCCGCACCAGGCCGGGCGCAGCCACGGCGAAGACCGCGAAGACCAGGCCGACGGTGGTGGCCTCGGCGGCGCCCTCGCCGCCGAACAGCGCATGCCCGCCCAGCCCGAGCAAGGGCCCCACGCAGGAGCCGAGACCGATCAACGCCTCGAAGGTCCCCCCGGCGTCGACGGCGGCGTGGCCGACCGACAGAGAATAGTAGAGCGCCGCGTAGTACGTGAGGCCCATCCCCACGCCGAAGAGGACGAGTCCCACCATGACGCCCGGCAGGGAGGGGGCCAGCAACACCGCCGTCATCCCGCCGAGCAGGCCGGCCACCCCCAGCAGCAACGTACCCCACCGCCCGTGCCAGAACCCCGTCCGCCACATCACGAAGAACGTCACGAACCGTGCCGCCATCCACACCGCCGCGACGATGCTGGCGCGCGGGCCCGCGCCCACCGCCGCCAACCGGAACGGCAGGATGGGCAAGAGCGCGGTCGAGATGACGTAGCTGGCGGGCAACAGCCAGGTCGACGTGCGCGCCAGCCACGGATACTCCGGACCCATGGCGGCGCGCGCGTCCTCCGGGTGGTGCTGGCCGGGCGACGGCGGCAGGGTCCGGGAGACCGCGAGCGCGAGCAGATTGACGACGCCCGCCAGGCCGAGGCTCCAGGCCAGGCCCACGGACGCGAGCGCCGGCATGACGAACAGGGGCACGGCGGCGGCGGGCGTCCAGACGACGTTGAACCAGCCGATGGCCGTGCGCATGCGCGCCCCGTGACGCCCGGCCGAGACATAGCTCTCGACGATGGGCCACAACACCGCGGAGGCCGCCGAGCCGACGACGGCGGCGAACCAGAGCACGGGCTCGACCCCGGGCGCCAGCCCGGGCAGCACCGCGACCAGCGCCCACACGATGATGGCGGCCCTCAGGACGCGCCTCGGCGACCAGCGCGCGGCGATCCGGCCCGAGGCCCGCGCCGCCACCGTCGAGATGGCGGAGAGGATGGTGGCCAGCACCAGGTTCCGAGCCGGTGAGAAGTGGTAGGCCCCGGCGGTCACGAAGAAGAGGCCGGCCCAGAAGGCACCGCCGCTGACCGATCCGAGGAACGTGATCCCGAGAACCGCCCCCAGCGGCGCAGGCCGAGCCGGGGGGGAAGAGGTCGTCACGCGGGAAACAATACTAGAAGCGTCACCCGCACCGAATTTAGAGGACGCGACAGGCCGGTCTGAGATCGCGGGGGGCACGTTAGGGGGCAAGCAAGCAAGCCCCCTGCGCCCCTCACATCGGGCGGAGGCGGGCGTGGGCCGAGCTCGGCTCGACGCCGTGGGCGGCGATGGTCATCAACAGGTGCCGGAGCTTGCGGACAGAGTCGGCCCCGACGTCCTTCTGCAGGCGCCGCTCGAAGGCGGCGTGGAACTGGCGGGCGGCGGCCAGGGCGGCCCGCCCGCGCGGGCCCAGTCGGAGGCGGTTCACCCGGCTGTCCTCGGGATCGGGGTGGCGCTGCACATAGCCGCGCTCGACCATCTCGGAGACGATCTTGGCCATGCCCTGATCGGTGATGCCCAGCCGGCGCGCCAGCTCGCGCTGGCTGGGCTCGTCCTCGGCCAGCGCTCGGAAGACATAGCCGTAGGCGCCGCCCAGATCGTCGTATCCCTTCTCGGCGAGGGCCTGGCGCAGGGCATCGGTGAAGCCCTGGTAGGCCAGGCCCAGCAGGATGCCGAAGTCGAGGGTGAGGTGGGGCTTTTGTTCAACCATGGTTGATCATCCTGAGATCAACATGTATACCTCGGTTCTCGCCGGGCCGCCCGGCGCGTTCCGCCGGAAGAGCAAGACGGCGAGCACCGCCTGTCTGGCCCGGCGCCCACCGGAAGGAGCCCGCATGCCCATCGTCAAATCGTCACTGGCCCCCTCGTTCGATCTCCCCGCGCTCTCGGTGCGCGGGCTGGCGGCGCCCAGCCGCGGCGCCCGCGAGACGTGCGTCTGGCACCTCACCCTCGCGCCCGGCACGCCGGGGACCCCGCACTCGGTCGACCGCGAGGAGATCTTCGTCGCGCTCGCCGGCGAGGCGCAGATCGCGATCGACGGCGCGCCGCCCGTCGCGCTGGGGGCCGGCGACGCCGCCATCGTGCCGGCGGGCCGCCCGTTCTCGCTGTCGAATCCAGGGCCGGTGCCCTTCACCGCCCTCGCCGTGCTGCCGGTGGGTGGTCAGGCCAGCCTCCCGGGGCAGGAGCCGTTCTGCCCGCCCTGGGCGGTCTGACCGGAGCGGGCGCGAAATCTCAGGGCTTCGGCGCGGCCGGCGATGGCGCGGCGGGCGCCGCGGCCGGGGCGTCCGACTTTCGCACCACCGCCAGCTGCCCCTGCCGCGCGTAGTCCACGGCCTCGGCCAGGATGCGCGCAGCCTCCGCTGGCGCGTGAAAGCCCATCGAGTTCTCGGCCGCCACGAAGTCGACCCGCCACTGCGCCTTCCGCTGCAACGCCAGCGCCGGCGCCAGGTCGCCCGGCGTGGCGCCGGCCTTCTTGGCGGCAACGATCGCGTCCAGCATGTCCGTCAGCGCGCTGGCGGCGCGCTCGAGCAGGCCGTGCGTGCGGTCCTGGATGGTGGCCACGCGCGCCTTGATCTCGCTCTCCTCGTACGGATGACAGACCTGGCAGGCACGCGCGACGTTCACCAGGGGGCTCCGCACCCAGTGATCCGAGACCTTGAGCGCGCCCTCGCGCTTGTACGGCATGTGGCAGTCCGCGCACGCCACGCCCGAGCGGGCGTGGATGCCCTGGCTCCACATCTCGAACTCCGGGTGCTGCGCCTTCAGGACCTCGGCCCCCGTCTCGGCGTGCTGCCAGTCGTAGAAGCGGTGCCCGTCGGGGAACTTGAAGCCGTCGTAGTGGCGCTCGATCTGCTCCACCTTCAGGCCCTCGTTCCACGGGAAGAACAGGGTCGTCTTCGGACCGCAGTAGTACTCGACGTGGCACTGGCCGCACACGAACGATCGGACCTCCTGGCGAGAGGCGTCGACGTTCGGATCGTAGGGGCGCGCGCGATCGCCGCGCCGCCAGCGCTCGACGCTGGGCAGGTGAGGGACCGGCTCGCTGCTGGTGGCCAGCGCGCGGATCCCCAGCAGGAAGCCGGGCCGGGTCACGCGCAGCTCCATGCTCTTTGGATCGTGGCAATCCACGCACGCCACCGGGTGTGCCCCCTCGGTGTGCGTGGCCGGCGCCGTGGCGCTGGTCCCGGGCGGGCCGTTCTCCAGCGCCCGCGCCACGGCCGGCGTCGACGAGCCGGTCTTCACGACCTCGGCGTGCGCGTCGGGGTAGGGCATCTTGCCGAGCAGCTCGAAGCCCTTCAGCACGTCGCCCTGCCCCAGGCGCCGATAGGTCGGGATGACGGCCGCGTGACAATGCAGGCAAGAGCCCGGCTGCGGCCGCTGCGTGACCCGCTTGGTGACCTCTTGATCCGCCAGCATGTACGCGTGCCCGCGCCGATCGCGGTAGTCGATGGCGAACGCGTAGCCGGCGAACATGCGCTTCAACCAGGGATCGCGGGCGCTCTTCTCTTCGGGCAGCGCCTCCGACCCGCCGAAGTCGGTGCGCGTGTGCTCGGCGGTGCGCTTGTAGCCGTCGAGCTGGCGAGGCCAGTTGATGCCCCAGGGAGCGGGGTCCGTCGTCGACTCGTCGACCTCGACCAGGCGCACGTACGGGTTCTTCGCCTCCTGCTTGTGCTCGAAGATCGTCGTCAGCAGGGCCGCCACGCCGAAGCTGACGATCGCGCACCCGATCGTCGCGATGATGGCGCCGCGCAGCCGGCGCCCGCGCAGCACGTGCCGCAAGCTGTGGTCGGCGCGAGAGGAATGGTCAGGATGGGGGGCGTTGTCGGCCATGGTGGGATCTCCGATGGGTGAGCTCAGGGGCGAGCGCCGTGCCCGGCGCCCCGATGGCAATGGACGCAGAGAACGGCGTCCTCGACGGTCTTGTTGCGCGCCACGATGTCGTGCACGAAGTCGCCGTGACAGCGCAAGCACGCCGCCTGCAAGATGGCCGCGTTGTTCGGCTTGATCTGGATGGGCTCGTGGAAGTCCTGCAGCGTGAAGCCCTTCGAGTGGTGATAGCCGTTCGACGCCTTCGCGCGGTACTTGCCTACGAGATCGTGCGGCAGGTGGCAGTCGACGCAGCCGGCGGCGGCGTGGTGAGGCCCCTTCGACCACGAGGCGTACTGGTCGTTCATGATGTGGCAGTTCGCGCAGGCGCGCGGGTCCGTCGAGAAGTAGCTCATGCCCTCGGCGTACGTGAAGGTGAAGGCCCCGAGGCCGAGCGCCGCGCCCAGCGTGAGCGCGAGGGCGAACAGCACCGAGCGCGGGCCCGGCGCCCAGCCGGTCCAGCGGCCGCGCCACCAACCCTCACGCACCTTCTGTGGCTCCCCTCGCTGTGGCTCGTCTGGCATCGTCCGTCCTCAGGCGCTCGTACAACCCCGCCAACAGCGACGGGCGACGTTTTTTACTCTCGGATCGTCGTCGCGATCCAGTTCGCTCGCGACGTCGGCGCGCGCGCTCGTGGCGTGGCCTGGAATTCCGGCGCAATTTGTGCGCCGGACGAGGCGCAGCGAGGGCGAAGGATTTGCGCTCGGGTGGAGCGGTACTAGGACCGCCGACCCGAAATTCCTGGCCAGGATCGCGCAGCGAGGACGGCCAGGGGCAAGGCGCGAGGAGGGCGCA
>Ga0068853_100003395_pt1 | contig 12195 bp, 3 predicted proteins | sample KBSCornC32_FD_65655 | JGI IMG/M metagenome (GOLD analysis project Ga0068853, IMG submission 65655) | Corn rhizosphere microbial communities from Kellogg Biological Station, Michigan, USA - KBS Corn C3-2 | ecosystem: Host-associated > Plants > Roots > Rhizosphere > Soil ... | reverse complement strand
GAAGCTCCGCAAGGACACACGCAGATGACACCATGCGTCGAGGTACCAGTTGTCGCGGTAATAGATCAACCGAGCTGGTGAGATCGCTCGTTCTGTCTCTTGATCATGGGTTGCGCTCCGATAGGAGATCATGAGCCGGCGACGCCCCACCAGCGCAGCAGCGATAACTTCAAATACCTCTGCTTTAATGAACCGCGATCCCAACTGCAGAATCCTTACTCTCTTTCCAATCTCCGCAGCGTTTTGATCGCCGAATTCTGCGAGCTTCGGCAAGAGGGCCCGTAATGGCTCTAGCTGGGTCTCGGCCACCCCTGGATTGACGCGAGATACCAATTGGTACAGGACAATGAGCGCTTGAATTTCTGTCGGGCTGAGGTATACGGCGGGGAGCACATAATCCCCATCCAACTTGTATCCTCGGAGTGCGCGGTCCCATACAATCGGTGCGTTCAGGCGATCTCGCAGATATTCAATATCTCTCTTCGCTGTCGCTCTGGATACTCCCAATTGTTGCTGGATCTCGCTCATCGAGACGGCCCGACGACTTCTCAACAGGCGTTCGATCTTGTAGACGCGGTCCAAGATGCTCACATTGGCCTCATTGTCTCATTGACCCCGATACTCAGAGCGTGCATCTGCGTCCGCAACTGGTTTCATCTCATTCTCTATCGCTTGCAAAACGACGCCGACGACATTCGCAATCTCAAATGTCAATGCCGATAAATGCCAACACGGCAGTGGTGGCACTCGGTAGGTTTCGCTGGACTTCGAGTTCGTTAATCAGCTTGATGGATACGGCGGGAGGCGCTTCGAGCTTTCGCAACTCTGGATCCGATGCTCGAAACGGCGTGATGGCCCCGCTCAGATCGACAATCTTCGGCGCGCTTCCATGAAGGCTGAGCGTGATCGGCGCATTGAGCGGTCCAAATCCCGCGATACTGATTGGAGTATCCTCGGCAACGACTAAGCCAGCTACGCCCTGGCGGAGGAGATCTCTAACTAGGAGCGAGCGAATTTCCTGCGTGCGATGCTCCTCATCCTCAGGGACGATTCCGGTCATGAGGTACTTGAGAAGGACACTCCCGACATGCCGGTCTAGCAGGTCATGCTCGAATTTGTTCTTGTAGCTGCGCAGGCACCGGTAGCAAGATCTGTCGCATTGTCCCGGGCAACCTTCGAGTAGGTTCAGGGCTTGCTCGAAGATTTCGATCCCGCATTCTCCGGCCTGCTTCGAGAAGCCCGCGCCGCCTGGGAGTGTGTCATACAGGTAGACCTCGACCTGTTTCCCCTGTTGCCCTAGCTGGGTCAGAGCCGGCCGGTACTCCCCTTGCAGTTCTCCACTTTCGAGTTCGAGGGTAAGGGTGGCAGCTTTCGCCAAAGCCTCGCTCAAGGTCCGCAGAGCGATGTCAGTTCCGAGTGAAGGTTTCAGAATGACAGGGTCGTCCACCGTTAGGGAGATCAACAGAATGTCTGTGATGAAGTCAGTCCCAAGAACGATCCCACGTGTGGTTCCGTTCCCGTCGCACTTCGGCTGCTTGGGGTCGGGAAACGGTTTGTCATGAATAGCACCGAGTTGCGACGTTGGCGAGGCATAGGGCTCGATGCTGCCGCACTTGGTGCAGTAGTCATACCCCTCCTCCTCCGGACCTCGATTGGTGACAAGGAGATGCTTCTTGAGGTGCTGGGTCCGGATACGAGGGTTTAAGACCTTCCATGCGCTTTGCTCCGGCGGGGTTGGCGCATCTAGTTTGGCTCGGGTCGCGTAGCTGCGCGCCGGAGCATCTTCCGCCTCGGTGTTTTCGTCCAGGTAGACCGGATGAGCAAAGCCTGGCGGGCGCAGCCAGACCTTTGCGGGGCCGAAGGCATTCTTATTGCTGCATGCGGGGCAGTCGAGCGTCTCTCCTCGCGTACCGTCGTTGAATTCTACTTTCTTGGCATAGTGACACAGGGAGCATTCATAGTAGAGGCATTTGTTCTGCCATGCCAGGCTTCGCTCCTTGGCAATCGGAGAATAGATGGCTCCGGAAGTGTATTCCTTGCCGGCAATCCACACCTTCTTGCCGGGCGCATACTGCGTCAAAGCGACTGATAGCCCCTGCGATGGAGTGAAATGAAAGGCAGGCCGGTAACTTGTCGAGTTGATCCGGTCAAACACATAGAACGTAGCTACGTCCGTCGGAAACGCATAGCGAGGTAGCACTCCTTTGTAGAGGAGGCGATCAAGCAATTGGTTGGTGAGCAAGGGCAATTGCGAAGTCGTGTCGTCTGGTTCCTGTTGAACTTCAGGCTCGTCCTCGCCATCGTCGGGCACGAGTTGCTCCGCCTCAACCCACTCGATCGCGGCGTCGATCTCTGCAAGCGTGTTTCCGATGAAATTGTCGGTCAGTGCTTTTTTGTCGGCACTAGAGAGTTGATCGGGAATCCACGAGAGGATCTGCTTTCTCAGGTCTGACGCGTTGGCCTGCATCCATGTTTCGAACTCCTTTCGGTTGAGCGTCGAGTGCTCATCGCGGAATTCTTGCACTGTACCCAGAACCGCAAACAGATGACGCTGGTCAGCAGTTGGAATAAGCGGCAACTTGAACTGAAGGTAGGACTGAAGAAGAAACGCTGTAACGTGCCGGCGTGTGATTTCGTAGTTGTCGAGTGTCAGTCGTGGGTCGACGACTTTGCCCGTAATCATTTCATCGGGATGAGAGAAGTAGTGCTCATCATGGCTATCCGCACTTCCAAAAGCGGTGACCGTCGCTACGGCGTTTCCGCGTCGGCCTGCACGGCCAGCCCTCTGCTGGTAGTTGGCTCGTGCCGGCGGCATGTTCCGGAGAGAGACTCCGGACAAAGACCCGATGTCGATACCTACTTCCATGGTCGTTGTGCAGGAGAGGACATCGATCGCGGGCCTGCGATTGTTCCTGGAATCGGGACCGAGGTCTACATCTTGGAACAACAGTTCGTATTCTTCGGATTTCGAGAAGATGTCACCAGACTGCGCAGTGTTGAGTTGAGCGGTGTGTTCGGTGGCAATCAACGACATCGGAGCGCGACAAGGTTTAGCAAGCGCCGCGACAGTGGTGGCCCGATAATACCCCTTTCTGGCAGCGAATACCGGATCGGTATCGGGATTGACAGTCTTGACTGTGGCCGAACCGCAATTGATGCAGAGGTTCTTCGATGGGTATGGCCTTTGCGTTGTGCGGCATGTCTGACAGTAAGCCCATGCGCCTCCAATCTCTAGCGACAGTCGTTGCCCGTCCAGTCGGAACTTGGTTGGAGCCATTTGATTACAGAACCACTCCAATAGCTTGGGCAGCCATTCCTTCTCAAATGCCTTGCGTGCTGGGGCGTCGGTCAATACGTTGTTCAAACTGCTGAATTTTCCTGAAGCATATTTGACGCGCGTCGCTTCCCAAGCTGCAGGCATCCCCGAAAGCCAAAAGCCGCGTTTGTTCCAGCCCCTCAGCCACAGCCGGACGAGCACGCGTTTTTGTTCGCTCGATGTCGCAATCTCCGAAATATCGGGCAGAGCGTCGATCTTGGAACTGATTTCGGAACTCTCGATGATCGAGGCTAGCCCCAGTGCTTCAAGCCCATAGAAAGTATGGGTGAGCGTGTCGCATATGCTAGTTAGCAATGATTCCGGAACTCTCGCCGACCGTAAGTCAAGAAACAGTTTGAGCTTTGCAGCTGCGCTCCGATCGCCGGTAACGTATTCGGCAACGATGCGATTTGCGTTGAAGTCTTCACCCGGCTTCAGTTCGGGACGGAGTCGAACTCCCATCTCATGTGACGCGAAAAGCACCGCAAGATAAAGGTCGTGCAACGAAACGAGGCTCTTTAACTGCGGGTCACTCTGGAACTCACGAAATCCATAGCAAATGAGCGGTCGCAACGCGTCTTGAGTCGAGTACCGCTGCAGATTTGGAGCCAGCCGCGCTGCCGTCTGTCGGGAATCGGAAAAAATCAGCACCTTGCGGCCGCGAAGCGGCGCCAAGGGAGTCGCCTTCACGGGGCTTGGGGGTTGGATCTGAAGCTGCTGGGCGATCAACGCCTGGAAAGGCTGATCTCCTTTGGTCTGGTGATCCTGCACAGAGCTTCCAAACCTTGCTTGTTCACCGCACACTGCACAAGGTCTGAACTCACCGAGCGAGGATTCTGAACTGTGGAGTTGGGGCTCACCGTCGTCGGCGACTGTCGCCACGCGGTTTTTTTTCAGGTACACCGTCCTGATTCGCTCACCGGGATTCTTTGGATTGAGACGACCGGTAAGCAAGTCGTAGTCCGCAGGTTCCACCTCATCTGAGACCGGCTCTGCAAGAAAGATGTCGAATGGGGTGAGTTCGGATTTCTCACCTGTCACAAGTCGAATGGAGTGGCCAGGATCCGACCAGAGAAACGTTGGGTTCTCAAGGTTGTCGGTGTATGCTCGTGCGTAAGGCGCGCCGCAATTTCTGCAAGTGAACAATTCGAGAACGCGGGCACCACACTCGCATTTGTCCATCGGTTGCGCATACATCTTTCCGACCGGACTTCCAGTAGGTCCGTTGTTGCAGCTAGGATCCATGCACACCCAGAGTCCGGGTAGCCCGCGAAAGAAGGCATGGACACGGCAAGGCAGGAGGCTCGCCTCAGTGGGCGCAGGTTTGGCTGTGCTACCAAGCGCAAGAAGAGTTGTGAGAGCCCGAATCCCTTGCTCTGGGTCGATAACTTTTTCCTCGAATATCTGATCACGAAGCTTCAGCAACGGGATGGCTTGCTTCATCGTCTTGTTCACCAGCAGATTCAGAGGAGCAAAGTCCCGCAACACGTCATAGAGGGACGCCTGCCATTGCGAAGCATCGAGATCTCCACCGAGTGCATGGACGAGCTTCTTCACTTCATCAATTCGCTCGTTATCGTCTTCCGAATAGAACCTGACAAGATCGAATTGGGCCAGCGCCGCTGCACTTTTCGAGTCCGCTGTTGAGGACGGTTCTCTCAAGAGAAGATCACCGGGAATCGGAACGAAATCAGATTGGTTCTTGCCCGACAACTGGGCGCCGAACTGCGGAGCGTACTGATGATCCTCAAAGCTTGCCGTCGTGCAGATGACCTGCAGCTTGTCGGGAGTAATCCCGAGGCGATGCCTCAACCTGCGAATCAACAGTGCGACTTCGGACCCCCCTCCGCCGCGATAGAGGTGAGCCTCGTCGAGAACAAGGACAAAGGTCTCGCTAGGATTAGCACTCAGCCACTTCCGAGTTGCGTCAAAGATCGGCCTCTCTAACGGCCGCATCATCATGTATTCGAGCATCGAATAGTTCGTTACAAGAATGTCCGGTGGCTCGACCTGCACCTCATGGCGTGTGAGTAGCTCGGAATCTTCCGGAAGAGTGACTGCACGTCGAAACTGGTGCGTCTTTGGATTTTGCCAAGGGGACCCTGGCTTACCGAACCATTTGACGATGTCTTCTTTCGCCGGCCACTTGCCTCTGGACTTCAATTCATTGAACAGGGTTAATGATTGTAGATGATTTGGCGAACTCGGATCGTTCGCTCCGTTCTGATGTTTCACATAGTATTCTCCGATTGGGCCTAAACGATCGCTGTCTTTTTTCACATCTCTGACCCCGGGATAGAGGGTCCTACTGGTATATCTCGCAAATCGGAGAGGACGGCCAGCCCATTGTTCAAAGCGATCCTTGACGCGGTTGTTCCCGAACAGCGCTCGGAGTCGTCCCAATTGGTCATTCACGAGAGCGTTCATCGGATAGAGAATGAGAGCTCTCATCCCGGGCTGGTTCTTAAAGCCGACGGGTTTGTGTATCGCCTCCTGCGCCAGTTTTGCGAGTATCGGCAAAAGGAAGCTCTCCGTCTTACCCGATCCGGTTCCGGTCGTGATCATCAGGCTCTTCCGCTTTCCGATCGCCTCCTCAAGAGCTTTGGCCTGGTGTTGGTATGGGGGATTGAAGAGAAGCCGGCGGCCATCTACTTTTTCTGAGAGGCTTGTGAAGAATTCGACGACGACAGGATCGAGACCATTGATGTTTTCGAATCTTTCGCCTGAAACATACCGTGGAGTGCTTTCGATGTACGGCTCCTGATGAATCACACCATTCTGAGCGAGGAGTGCCGCTCTCTGGTCGACCATTACAGGGTCGCTGATGTGATAAGCCGCTTCAATGTACATTCGAAGGGCTTCCTGCAGGCTCTCAATCGTCTTGTCGATCGTGCTGTTTGAAGCGGAGTTCGTCGTTGTCATACCTGTTTGAGCCAAAGCCTCTCTGTCGCGAATCGAATTTCCGCGGCCAGCGATTTTTCTTGGATCGTAAATGAGAACCAGACTCCGTGCGCTTCACATGGCGAGCCGAGGCTGTTCCATCGACGCACTGCCCAGGACGGGATCGGAGCGTAGACATCAACGATGCGCTTCCCGGTTTCCACCCCGGGCTTGACGGAGAACTGTTGCGGGTTCCCATTCATTGAATCGAGCGCCTGTTGAAGGTGCCAGGCTTCGTCGTAACCCATCCAATGGTGTTCGAAGTGGGGGAGATCGATGTGGCGGAGCACGTTCTCATTGTCGACCTGCATGTAGCACCATAGTCGAGAGCCAAAAGCCTGCGGGCGCCGTCCCACGAATCGGCCATTCTGGCTCTTTAGGGCTGCCCAGCGCCGGGAATAGCGTCTGACATCAGTGCTAGAGTCAAGAATTGAAACATCTTCAATATAGGTGGGCCTTATTTCGAGTTGCGAGAGCGCCTGATCATAACGGCGCAGGTGATCAGCCGCAGAGAGAGGATCGGGCGATTTCAACCAGAAGTCCGTTCGCAGATTGAGGAAGCCGAAGTCGAGCAAAATATCCCTGACCATCGAAGGATCGCGTGCTTCGAGGCGGCGAGTGTACCAGACATGGGTTAGCTTCGCTTCGACTGTTTCTGGAATTATGAGTCGCGCATCTTGATATCCGCCGAGCAAAATAAATTCTCCATCCGATAACTCGACGAATGAACTGGGAGCCAGGTAAAGAGAGACTCGACTACTCTCTTGATCGTCGTCGGGAACCGCGACCAGATCGCCTAGTGCTAGCAGAGTTTCGATTGCCTCTCGGATTTCGTCGCGCCAGTCGTGTTCGGGTTGCAGGGGCGATAGATGCTTGAGAATGTATGCGGTGAGTTCGCGTCGTGTGCAAGGAGTGATCGCTGCGGCCGCTGCTCTCACAACAGCCGAAAGAAACTCCGGCGAGTGAACGCCGACGTGAGACGGGGAGAGCCCGGCGGACTCCACGGCTAAGGCCTCGCATTGGGACAACGTCAATGGATTCATCCGTTTTTTGCGGTTGCCGCCCTTGATCCATCGGTTGACTCGGTCATGAGATATGAGAAGCGAACCATTCGGCAAAGCACTGGATTCTGCAGAAGACTTTCAATAATCATCCGCTCGCCAGAACCATCTTCGGGTTGGAGGCTCTCAGGCTGGTTCAACAACCGATACGCAAAATCCACGAGAGCATGAGAAAAATGATCATCCCGTGCTCCTTCGAGGACATTGTGAGTCAGACTCAATCTGCTGATGGAGTCGATCGCACTTTCAGTGGCACGCTCCGTGGTAATCGCGCTGTCTTGAGAGATGAGTTCAATTGCCGCCAGGTGGGTTGGCTTGGTTGAAATCGAATGTTTGAGCGCCGGCAGGTTTGGCCGAGTTTGGTAGGTATGTTCCATTTGAATCCAAGAGTCTCCACAAAGCTGCCGAATCATTTCCTTGCTTATCCCTGTCACGACATTTTCGCGTCTGTCGAATGCGGAAGCGTCGCCGACGATCCTGGTTGAATACCAGAGATGGTATGCAACCATTAACTTCCGGACATTCGCTTCGCTTCTTGGCAGCGTCGGAATATATGGTCTCTCTCTGAGGGCTATAAATGAGCGAACTGGAGCGGCGGCGATCACAGATGCACGAATGTTCGTGTTCGTCTCCGCGAGGTAAAGATTGGCCTCAGTCTCGCGAAATTCAGCCCTCGGATCTCCAGCAAACCGCGCGGGCTCCATGGGACGCGAGAAGGAGTAAGTAAAACAACTCACGTCTGCCTGATTGTCAAGTTCTTCCAGCCGTAGCAGGCAGCCGCTATTCTGCACTCTTGATACCCATCGGATTGGATTTGGTCGCCGATCCAAGCTCAAGTCGCCATACCCCAGAGGCCCACAGTCGATTTCTATCGAACACTTGGTAGACGCATCCAGTGCGTTGCGAAGCGTCTTGTCTTGCTTCACCGTTTTCAGATATTGAGCCCAATGCTCTTCGTCGCACGGAAGTGCAATTCTTCTTGTGAACAGTTGCGGAGTCTTGCGTTCCCTATTTGCCAGTTCAACTCGAAACTCTGCGGACGTTCCCTTCGGGGCATAGATATTGATCGCTGTCCTTCCCTCCCATACATCTTCAAGGCTCGGCTTTGCTGGTGATATGTCCATCACGAAAGGTGCGGCGACTGACGCCGCGCGCTCTTCGGTATCCGGGGCCAGAATTCCTATGTGATACTTCTCGGAAGTAACACGGTTCGAACCTTGTCTGTAAGCCCGCACATCAAGCACAAAGTTACTTGGATCCAACTGGCCGAGATCAACTATGGCAGGAAGATCCTGAACTGTGCAATTGGAGACGGGTTCACCAGAGGGCCGGGAAAGTTCCAGTTGAACATGACTGACCTCGAAATCCGAGCCCAGTTGGATCATCGGCCTGTTCGGCATTGACCACCCGAAGCTAGACTCCGAGTCGGTATAAGTAGACAAAGAACCTATTGGCCGTGCCCAAAGCCCGTCGGTGAGCGAAAGACCCGAACGGCGAATCATCTCCTGATCGAAGGTCGGAACAACATCCGGGACATTGAGTCGATATGCAACAATACCGTCGCATTTTAGAGATTGCGGGATAGCCCGTCGGGGAAGTTCAAGTTGGCTGTCCGATGGTCGCAGAAGGATATATGACTCGTCTGGACGAACGATCTGTGTGGCAATCTCATCAGCATTTCCGTCGTTCACTATTTTGAATACCCATTGGCGCTTTGCCGGCAGTGTACAGCCAGCCTCCGCAAGCCGGAGGTTTGTCTCGTCGTCGACGCCTTCAAATCGGAAAAGAGGTTCCTGCGGGTCTGGCCAGGAGAGAAGCGGAACGTCTTGCCCTTTATGGATGAACCGTCCACGCGCAAGACGCGCTCCTTGTGTCCCAGCTACGTAGCAACCGCGGTTCTGCAGAGTATCGCGAAGTTCCGGCATTCTGCGCATGAGGGCCTGACCATCTGGCAGGCGCAAATAGAGAGACCATGTATCCTTCGCCCTCTGGCGAAGAAACAGGCTCGGTCTCAAGCCGCTGTCGGTTGGAGCCGGCTTGGTCCGATTTTGATTTGTTGTACTCGGGGAATCGGAATGCGGTCCTGTACCGACCGTTCTGGGTTGCGATTGAACTCTAGAAGCGTTCTGTCGCGCATCGCGCAACCACTCGAGCGACCGTCGGCTTTTGGTAAGATCATTCGTGATCCTGATCAGGGTTGCAGGTATGATGTGGGACTTGGATCGATCCCGCTCCTCAAGCAACAGCGAAACGGCAATCTGTCCGACAAGAAGTTGGTCCTCGGCGAATTGCCGGAAGCGTGAACCCGCCACAAATTCGGCATCCTGCGCGATGGCCCGTCCCAATTGAACTGGATCTGTCAGCAATGCAGAGTTGAAATCGTACCGGATTCGGTAGAGACTGTGAGCGAGTTCCCGTTGCAGATCCTGAGGCAGGATCGCGTGTGTAATAGGCCAACAAATAATCGAGAAATGATTGGCCCAGCGTCCGCGAGGCTCCGCTCCGTCGTATAGTGCCTGGAACTCTTTGAACGCTGTGCGGATGTACTCTCGGCTTGGGTTTGAATCGTCCCAATTTGACGTCTGGCTTGAGAACGTGGCCCAATACTCCTCGCCGGAGTATTCATAACCTACCTCCGCTGCGTAGACAGCCCAGACAAGACGGTGACCATGAGCGGGGCGTCCGGCCTTGCGGACAGCTTCGTTTACGTCGCGCTTGAACCCGATGACCTGATCCGCATCCATCCCATGTTCGAGAGCATAGACAGTCGGATGAGCGGCGTTATTCCTTCGCTCATCGCGCAACTTTGAAAAGTGCGATTCGAACCGGGTTTGCCAGTCGTTCAGCGTCATTTCTTCCGAACCAAGTCAACGACCGAGTAACGCCGCTGATATCTGTTGACCAATCTCGATCCAACGAACTACGGGAGGCCTTCAAATCCCATCAGTTTAACCTTAGGACTCGATCGGGTTTGTATTTTGGTTCTCGAAGTTTCTTTGGATCTGCACGATTGCACCATGCTCCATGGGGAGCGACAGAGTATTCCTCGCCACCGATTCGATGACGTCTTCACTGTTCAGGCGGTTTCGCAGCCAGCGGGACACCCAATATCGCACCAGGGCACCAGTCTGCTTCTCGGAGTCCTTCTGCTCGATAATGTAGCGCGGCCGATCCTGCATACCCATGAGGACTTCCCGGAAATTCTCCGCCAGAGGAACCCCGTATACAATCCGACGGTTTCCATGTTTAAGAAATACCGTGCTCGGCAAACCTAGTAAGTCCAACACCTCGCGCATTTTCCTCATCAATGGATTGACACCTTCACCAAAGATGCTGTTGACCCGACGGCCCCCCGCCGATCTCCCCAGGAGGATATCGACGAGACGAACGCATTCCTTGCTGAACTGGAATGATCCAAATCCCTCGCTCGTTCCGAGTTCTTGATAGCGAAGCGGTAACTTTTTCGGGTCAAGTGCAATTTTGATTCGATTGTACTGGCTTGAGCCATTGCCATAGAGGCTCGTTGTACAGAGAAGGCAGAGATGAGGTTTCTTGCGAATCGGTCTTCCCGCCATGCTCGATGCGATGACACTTACCTGGCGGCCATAGCGCCGCCGGTAGTAATTCACTACTTCAGGGCTGCACAATAGTGCACATACGAGTTTGCCGCCGAGGATCGCATTGTACGGAGCAACCGCCCCGCAAATGGTGATGTCCATCATGTGAATACCGACATTCTCAGCCTTAAGCTGCCTGACAACTTGCGCTAAGGCGTGTCGAACCGGTGGCTTGTCGAGAACCTTGTACACAGCAGTTGGAGCAAGCGAGCCGCCAGTAGATTGGAGAAGAACTGATTTGATCCCCAGAAGGAGCGCGAGTTCTTTGCATCGCTTCGCGCGGAAAAGGTGCAATTCTGCCTTTCTGCGCCAGTCCTTCTCGTTCTGGACCGCCTCCTTGTGGGCGGCCGGATCGGGGTATCGGCGATGATATTTCATCGACTGTTCGGCGTTCCGGATTAGTCGATCCACGATAGCTGATGTTGGTCGCTTCAGATCTCGGCGGGTGAATGATGATCCGAGCAAGTCCGCTTTGTAGACTTGGTTTATGCGGCGTTCCAGATGATCGAGCAATCGCTTCACGACGCGACCGCCGCACTCCGTGCCAAGCCCGCTTTCGACCGAGTGGACGTCCCAGCCTATCCATTTGTCCCTGATCGATTGCTGAACAACGGCGCTCCCCAGGGCGGCAATGCCGATTACAGGATGCCCAGGTCGTGCTTTGTCACGGATCAGTATGCTGAGCGATCGCCCCGGAACACTCTTGTACGCCGTCACCCAGGTGTGTCGGAAGTACCTCCATATGTCGCTGAGTAGCAATCCAGTTTCGCTACAGCGCGCGCCGGACTCGACAAACTGGATATAGGGGGAGATAACCTCGGATAGACTGGCCTCAAACGTGACCGGATTGTCTCGAAGTTTAGCCACACTGTCGGCGAGTTCATTTCCGTCACGCATTACCGAGAAGATCGATTGCCACCCTTTCTCCGTTAGCTTACGGCGCTCCATCGCATGGATGAAAGACAGCACTGAGGCCTCTCTGAGTTGGGCATCGCGCTCCTGAAGATGACGGTTGCGAATCACATCTTTTGCAGTTTCTGGGTTTGTCTCCAGTTGTGAGAGCAAGCTGATTTTCCCGGCGCGAATTGTTATCCGCCACCCTTGCGTTGCCAAATCTAGCAGCAGATTCTTCGCGACTATCAACTTCAGGTCGTTCAGTTTCAGCGCCTGCCCATGATCACAGGCGTCAGCCCGCAATTCATTTAGCCTGCGCAACCGTTCACTGGGTTCCGCTTGGCGTCCTGCAATCCTCTGGATAGAC
>Ga0068853_100003392_pt1 | contig 12198 bp, 9 predicted proteins | sample KBSCornC32_FD_65655 | JGI IMG/M metagenome (GOLD analysis project Ga0068853, IMG submission 65655) | Corn rhizosphere microbial communities from Kellogg Biological Station, Michigan, USA - KBS Corn C3-2 | ecosystem: Host-associated > Plants > Roots > Rhizosphere > Soil ... | reverse complement strand
CGTAAATGGAGACCCCATCGATAGCGATCTCCCCGTGATCCGGCTCCAGCAGACGGTTGATCATCTTGAGCAGGGTAGTCTTGCCGCTGCCGCTGGTGCCCAGAAAGACAATATTCTCTCCCTGTTTTATGGAAAAGGAGATATCGTCGACGGCTTTGTAGGAGCCAAAAGTCTTTGTTACGTTTTTTACGGAGATCATCGGATCAACCTGCTTCAAAATACTACTGGTTATAACTTCCCTGCCTCACCGGTCAACCTCTGCAAACAAAACATTTAACGACTCCGCAAACGTTGGATGAGCAAAGACCGCATCCCTGATCCGGTCATAGGTGACGCCACCCATCATGGCCATCTGCAGAATGCTCATCAACTCACCCCCGCCGAAACACAGCGCTGCTGCCCCCAGTATTTTTTTGTCGTCCATGCTGACGATCGCTTTTAACAGTCCCCTCGTCTCGTCGTTTTCCCAGGCCCGGGCAATCCTGCCAGCAGGCAAGGTAACAACTTTTATGTTCAGTCCCTTTTCTCTGGCCATTTTTTCAGTAAGCCCCACCCGGCCGAGTTCGGGATCGGTAAAAAGACAATAAACGATCTCCCGGCCGGCGATACTCAGATTCGCATTCTCGATCAAATTGCGGTATACGATCAGATGATCGTTGTAGGAAATATGCGTGAACTGGGGACCACCCTTGACATCCCCCAGTGCGTAGATACCCTGAACACTGGTCTCCAGCCGGTCATTGACGACTATGAAGCCGTGCTTGTCTACGGTAATACCCGTTGCCCCCACATTCAGCGCATCAGTATCCGGCAGACGCCCCGCAGCTACAAGTATATGCGATGCCGTAATATCCGAAGGCACACCTCCCGTGACGACCGTAAGCACAACTCCCTTACTCACACTGGTTACCGAGGTCCCGGTGAGAACCCGTATGCCATCCTCTTCGAGTACCTGCCGGATGGCGGCCGCTATATCCTCGTCCTCCTTTGCAAGAAAATGCTCATTCCCCTCGATGATCGTCACTTCACTGCCCAGCCTGCGGTAGAGCTGGCCAAATTCCAGCGCAATATAGCTGCCGCCTATGATCGTCAGGTGCGACGGTACGACCAGCAGGTCGAGAATAGTATCGGAAGTAAGATAGTGCACTTCGGCGAGCCCCTTTATAGGAGGAACAACGGGCCGCGTCCCGCTATTGATGAAGATCTTGTCGGCCGTCATTACTGCAATGTCCCCCTCCTGCCTGGTCACTGTTATCTCTTTAGGCCCCGAGAACACCGCGTTTCCAAAAACGACGTCCAGATTGGGCGTCTCCAGCAGCCGCTTCGCCGACGATTCGCGGGCCTGCAGCACATGCGCATTTTTCCGCCGGATGACGGACTCGATGTCAACCGAATACCCCGTCATATTTATGCCGTAGTCCGAACTTCTTTTGACAAGATAGGACACCCGGCCGCTGGCGACGAGGGTCTTGGTAGGCGTACAACCCACATTGATACAGGTGCCACCGATGAACTTCTTTTCGATAAGGGCGGTCTTCCAGCCGGCCTCCGCCAGCTTGTGCGCAAGCGGATTGGCAGCCTGGCCCGAGCCGATTATGATGGCATCGTATTTAAGCATATATCAGGGAATTGTGCCCAAAAATATGCAATTATTGTACCATTGACGCCCGAACCCTGTTAGGCATTTTATCGATTTTTTTGTACTTCTTCCCCCACCAGATCAGGAACCCCGTGACCGGCAGACTGGCGCAGACAAGACTGGCGATAAAGGCGATGATCTTGCCCGTTAGCCCGGCTATCGCCCCCACATGGATATCATAATTCATCCCGACGAGCTTCTCACCGGCGTTTTTCTCCCGGTCCGGTCGGTGGTGCAGCAGCGCGCCGGAATACTGATCGAACTGCAGGACGTCATAGTCATAGTATACTTCCTTCCCCCAATAGGCATAGAGATATACCACTCCCTCCCGGCCCGCCGTCCTGGAGACCATATAACGCGCAGCCGAAGGCAGCCTCAGCCTGGCCTCCCTCAGCGCCCGCTCCAGCGGATCGGCAGTCACCAAAAGGGTCGTATCAGACCGCGAAGCCGCTACCTGAGGCTGAGCAGTCGTTCCCGCAGCGACAAAATAAAAGAAACCGCCTACCCACCGGAAAGAGAATACGAGTCCCGTCAACGCAATTACCAGGGCCGGCAGCAGACTGTAAAACCCCGGGACATTGTGCAGGTCATAGTTGACCCGCTTGAAAGAAGCCTTCCATTTGATCCTGAAACTCCGGTCCCTCAGGGCCTTCGTCCACCGCCTGGGCCACCAAAGCACAAGACCGGTGACCAGCAGCACCACAAAGACCAGCGTACTCCAACCCACAATGGGCTGCCCGTAGCGCGTGCTCAGCAACAGGCTCCAGTGAATATATTTGACGACGTTGAAAAAGTCGGTCTTGTAATCCCTCACACCCGCAACGGCGCCGGTGTAAGGGTTGATATAAACAGACTGAAAGTATTCGATCTCCCCAAAATAGGTCAGCGCCGAATCATTTTCCTTATAGGCCATGAACTCCCATGTCCTGTCAGGCCGGGACCAGGTAATGATATTGGAGACCGGACGATCCGACCCCAGTACGGCCGCCGCCTTCTCCTTCAACTCACCAAGCGGCAGGGTCGCCCCCGCCACACCGGAGGACCGGACAAAAAACCACTCCTCATGCAGCGCCTCCGATATCTCCTTCTGAAAAACGAACAAACATCCCGTAAGACTGACGATAAGCACCACCAGCCCCGACGCAAGCCCGAGCCAGAGGTGCAACTGACCGATCCAATATTTAAATGTTCTGCGTCTGCGCATAGACAGCCTAAAATTTTAAAGTGATACCGGCTACGACAGACCGCAGTTTCTGCGGATTCATAGTGGTGTACCCCGTCCAGTATTTCCTGTCGGTCAGGTTGTCCGACTTGATGGTAAAACGCCAGCGGGAATAGTCATAGAAAACGGAAGCATTGACTACCGTATACGCCGGAAGAATAAATACGCCCTGACTGACACTGTTCAGTATCTTGTTATCGCTGGCATAATTCCCGCCAAAGCCAAGACCCAGTCCCTTCAGAACACCAGCAGGCAGCTTGTAACTGATCCACCAGTTGGCGGTATAGGGCGACATCGCCGTGTTCGGACGCCTGCCCTCTATATCAGCATCCGCCTTCTCGTACCTGGAGTCGTTGTACGAAAAACCCGCTACGATATTGAGCCCGTTCACCGGATTGGCAACAACCTCAGCCTCGATACCCCGGCTTCGCTGGGTCCCGTCCTGTATCTGTGGAAAGACCGGCAGACTGGGATCAGGAACCGACGGAACATAAGCCCTCACAATATTCCTGACACGGATGTCATATACACTGATCGTACCCGTAAGCCGGCTCCGGAACAGATCGGCTTTTATCCCCGCCTCCGCCTGCCACGCCTTCTCAGGCCGGAAAGCCCTGCCGAGATAGTCGGCGCCCGTCTTGTTGGTAAACCCGTTCTGAAAGTTGGCAAACAGCGAAAGATGATCCTGCACCGGCTGATAGACGATCCCGAACTTCGGCGAAAGGGCCGTCTGCCGGTATCCTCCGCTATAAACACCAGTGGTGACGTCATAATTTCCCTCGTCGACAAAATGATCCACCCGCAGCGCGGCCATTACCAGCAGGTTGTCGGTCAGGTTCAGCACATCCGAACCATAGACGCTGTAGGTGTTGGTCGTAAGGTCCACCGGATAGTAGAAATCGACGCCCTTCGTGGCATATAAGTGCTGCAGACTGATGCGGTTGAAGTCGCGATAGGTAGGAATATCGCCGTGAGACGCGATCGTATCCAGCGTACCCCCGCTGAACAACTGACTGGACACGTGATTAAAATAATCCAGTCCGGCCACGGCACGGTTCTTCAGCGAACCGATGTAAAATTCTCCGTTCAGGTTCTGCTGGATCTCGATCATCCGGTCGCGGCTATTGGCAGTGAACTGATCATTACGCGAAATGGAATCGTGGCTCAGAATATAAAAATAGGGACCCGGTCCGTCGGAATAGCTGTTGGTCATCGTCACGCTGGTCTGCGTGCTCCATTTGTCGTTGATCACATAGTTTAGCTGGCCGTAATAGTTGGTGTTGGCCGACTGCTGCGAAAGATCGTCGCTGAAGAATGACCGCCGGTAGTCTATCGGCAGCTGGTCCGCTCTCGACGCGCCAAGAGAAGAGACGGTCAGGCCGTAAGGGAAAAAGAAAATGGTTGGGGTTATATTGCGGCCCCGGTAAATCTCCGCATCCAGCTGCAGACTTAGCCGGTCATTGATCTTGTATAGCAGGCTGGGGGAGAACACGAAACTCCTGCTGAAACCGTTGTCCTGGTAACTGCCTTCGTCGGTATACGCCGTATTGACGCGCAGCAGCACATTCTTTCCCTCATCCAGCGGCGTATTGACATCGGCGCTGATACGGCTGAGCCCAAAATTGCCGCCCGAATACGCGACTTCCCCGCCAAAGCCGCCATACGGCTTCTTCGTCACCCGGTTGATCAGTCCGCCATAAGAGGTAAGCGTGCTGCCAAAAAGGGTAGCGGAAGGCCCCTTGAGAACCTCGATCCGCTCGAGGTTCACGGCGTCGATCCTGCTGGTGATATTCCCGGCAATGCCGTTTCGCAGCTGACTCTGGAGAATAAAGCCGCGCGCATTGTAATAACCGCCCCCGTCGCCGCTGCGGCCGATAGCATCCCACATCTTCTGAAGACCTGGGGCGTTGCGCAAACCGTCGTCCGCGGAAAAGATCAGCTGATCGGCAAGCAGGTCCTTTGTGATCGTGGTATAGACCTGCGGGTTCTCGTTATTCTTCAACGGCATCTTCGCCGCATAGTCGCTCGACGAACGGGAGAATTTGTTGCCCCCGCCCGTAACTACGACCTCCTGCAGCTGTTTCCCGGATACCTGGAGACGAATGGTGACCTGTGACGTCTTCCGCGACTGGACGATAACGTGCTCCGTCGCCGGCGCAAAACCCGAAAGGGATACCTCCAGATCATAGTCGCCGGCAGGCAGATTGCCCAATACAAACCAGCCGTCCTCACCCGTAATTGTGGTACGGCGATTGCTCCTGACAACAACGGTAACAGCCGCGGCCGGTTGCCCGTCCGCCGTGAGAACTCTTCCCCTGATAGCCCCATTCAGGTCTTCACCTGACGGAGAAGCCTGTGTGCTAAAGAACCATATAGATAAAAATAGAAAGGATATAAATTTTTTCATTCCAGGTCATTTTGTGCCGCAAAAATGCACGCACGCGGCCATACCCCGACCCGCAATGAGGAAAAAACGTTTACGCAAAAGGGAAAGACCGCCCAGGTTCAAACCCATTTAGTGGTAACTTTAAAGCATGGACATGAAACTCGAAGACTTCCGGACAAGCATGACCAACGATGAGCCGCCTGCAGGCATAACCTCCAGCCTCGCCGCCCTCTGGTATGCAGGAAAAGGCGACTGGGAGCAGGCGCACAATATTGCACAGGATATCCCTACCCGTGATGGATCATGGGTTCACGCCTGGCTGCACCGCCGTGAGGGAGACGAATGGAATGCCAACTACTGGTATAACCGCGCCGGCCGGTCGAATCCCGGCGGCTCCCTCGAAAAAGAATGGAATGATATTGTAGTTGTGCTGCTCGGGCAAGCCTAGTCTTCGTCTGGCTTTTGCAGCAACTGCAGGATAAGATTGGGATCGGGACTGTTGCTCAGCCATTGCTCCCGCTCTGAATAGCGGCAGACCCCAGGATAATCGCCCTTCCAGTGCTCCATGTCCTCTATCACCTGAAAATGAAGATGAGGAGGCCAGTTGCCATTCTCAAAACGCATCCCGAACTCGGCGACTACCGCGCCTCTTTGAATACGCTGACCCTCGGTCAGGTTCTTAATGGAGTTGAGGCTGAGATGCCCGTATAAGGTGTGAAAGCCCACGCCCTCCAGATTGTGCGAAAGGATGAGTGTAGCCCCATAGTCGCTGTCATTATTGTTGAAGGCAAAACTATGTACGATGCTGTCGATCGGTGCCATGACCTTAGTGCCCGCAGGCCCCCAGATATCGACCCCAAGATGCAGACGGCGCGGCTCCAATCCGCTGTCGGGCCCAGCCGCAAAGCCGCATTCCTCGGTCTCTCCGCCTGCCAACGCACCGGCCTCTGTCCCGCCGGCCGATACCGGCGCAAACCGCCCGACCAGCGCCTGATCAAAATGCCTGCTGCGCGCATATAGGGTACGATGTTCCCCATATCCTCCGATACCATATCTGGCGCCGTGCCGGTCAAGGACCCTGTTAATATACCCGGCAAAAGCTTCAGTATCAGCAATATTCTCCTGTGACAACTCCGTATTATCCTCCGTAAAATCAAAGGTATACAGCTTCTCCCCGGCCGGGTCGAAGGGGACCACCGGGTGAAATTCAGGCTGATGCCTTTTCAAAACGGTTGATAATAAGGCTGCTGTCATATAAATTAAACAACTACATTGATCATCCTGTTCTTGACATAGACGACTTTCTTCGGAGAATTTCCGTCCAGCCACTTCTGAACGACCTCGTCGGCAAGCACCAACTCTTCTACCTGCTGCTGGGTTGCATCGAGGGCGATATTCATCTCGGTCCTGGTCTTGCCGTTAATGGCAATAGGATAGTTCTTGGTCGATTCGACCAGATATTTCTCCTCGACCTTTGGATAAGAAGCGTCAAGAACCGAGCCAGCATTTCCCAGAAGATGCCAGAGCTCTTCTGCCATATGCGGCGCATATGGGGTCAGGATAACGACCAGCTTCTCAAGCACTTCCCTTTTATGACATTTCAGATCGGTCAGCTCGTTGACGCCGATCATCAGCGAACTCACACCGGTATTGAAGGAGAACCGTTCCGTGGCTTCTTCGGTCTTCTTTATGGTGCGGTAGATACATTTCCATTCCGCATCCGTCGCAGGCTGCTCATTCCAGATCTTCCCCTTTGTCTCGTCAAAGAAAAGACGCCAGAGCTTGCGCAGGAATCGGTGGACACCTTCGATACCCTTCGTATCCCAGGGTTTGCTCTGCTCGACCGGCCCCAGGAACATTTCGTACATACGGAAGGCGTCCGCACCATATTTGGACACCAGGTCATTCGGATTGACCGTGTTGTAAAGACGTTTGCTCATCTTCTCCACCTCCGTACCGCAGAGATATTTGCCTTCCTCCAGAACGAATTCGGCGCCGGCATACTCAGCGCGCCATTTCTTAAAGGCCGCCATATCCAGCTCTACCCCCTCCACGATATTCACATCCACGTGCAGCGCGGAAAGAGCGATAGCACTCAGCTCGATATCATTATCTCCGAAAATATCGCGCACGGCCAGCGTGACCAGCTCGTGAAACTCGGGTGTCCCCTCGATAGCACGCAGACCAAACGATACAAACAATGGCCTCTCCCTCGACAACTCCTCGATATGATGCGAACCCTTTAGCTCGGCCCGGTAAACAAATCGGCTGCTGCCCTGGATCATCCCCTGATTGATCAGCCGCTTATAGGGCTCATCGTGACCGATGAACCCACGATCGAAAAGGAATTTGGTCCACATACGGCTGTACAGCAGATGACCCACGGCATGCTCGGAGCCGCCGACATAAAGATCGACCTGCCCCCAATAGTCCGATGCCTTCCGGCTGCAGAATTCATCATGGTTATGCGGGTCCATATACCGGAGAAAATACCAACTGCTGCCTGCATACCCAGGCATGGTGTTGGTCTCCAGATGCCGGCTGGTCCACTCGGACACATTGGCCAGCGGTCCCTCACCCTCCGGACCCGGTCCGTACTTTTCAATATGCGGCAGCTCCAGCGGTAATGAGCTCTCCGGAAGAGCCGTCGCGATACCGTTGTCCCACTCGATAGGGAAGGGCTCACCCCAGTAACGCTGACGGCTGAAAGCCGCGTCCCGCATCCTGAAGTTCACCTTGCGCACGCCGATGCCCTTTTCCTCCAGATGACGAATGGCGATGACGATAGCATCCTTCATGACCAGCCCGTCAAGAAAATCGCTGTTCTCTAACACGGCATCCTTGGTAGGATTGGCCTCTTCTTCGTTGAAGGCATCGCCGATAATATTGGTGACCGGCAGATCGAAATACCGGGCAAATCTGAAATCCCGCTCATCCCCGCAGGGGACGGCCATGATAGCCCCTGTGCCGTATCCCGCCAGCACATACTCCGAAGTCCATATCGGTATCCGCAGCCCGCTGAAAGGATGGATCGCATAAGCGCCCGTAAAACAGCCCGTGATCTTCTTCTCGGCCATCCGCTCGCGCTCACTCCTGCTCTTAACATAGGTAATATACTCGTCTACTGCAGCCCGATGCCCCGCCGGGACAATGCCGGGGATTAGCGCATGCTCAGGGGCAATGACCAAAAAGTCAACGCCAAAAATGGTGTCGGGACGGGTAGTGTACACCCTCAGCTTCTCCTGAGAATCCAATAGTTGAAAGTCCACTTCAGCGCCGTAACTTTTTCCGATCCAGTTGGTCTGCATCTCTTTCATCGCCTCGCTGAACTCCACCCGCTCCAGTCCCTCCAGCAGCCGGTCCGCATAATCCGTGATACGCAGATACCACTGACGCAGCTTCTTCTTAACGACCGGATGCCCGCCCCGCTCGCTGACGCCGTTGATCACTTCGTCATTGGCCAGCACCGTACCCAGCGCCTCACACCAGTTGACCTCGCCATAACCGCAATAGGCCAGACGATAGTTCATAAGGACCTCCTCCCGGCGACGCCGGTCAAAGCCCTTCCACTCCTCCACCGTAAAACGGATACTACCGTCTCCAGGACAAGGATGCCCCGCATTACCCTGAGTTTCGAACAGCGCAATCAGGTCCGCTATCGGCATGGCCTTGTTATTCTTCTTGTCATACCAGCAGCCATACAGCTGAAGGAATATCCATTGGGTCCACTTGTAATAGCCGGGATCCGAGGTCCGAACCTCCCTGTTCCAATCGAAACAAAATCCGATATTATCCATCTGGCGACGGAAATTGTCGATATTATTCCCCGTCGACACGGCCGGGTGGATACCGTGGTCGATGGCGTACTGCTCGGCGGGCAGGCCAAAAGCGTCATACCCCATCGGATGGAGTACGTTAAATCCTTTTAGCCTTTTATAACGGGAATAGATGTCGGTGGCGATATAGCCCAGCGGATGCCCCACATGAAGACCCGCCCCGCTGGGATAGGGGAACATGTCGAGGACATAGAATTTGGGCTTCGCGCTTTCGTTGCTGACCTTGTAGCTGCCCTTCTCTGTCCAGAAATTCTGCCATTTCTGCTCTATTTCACTGAAATTATACTCCATACTGCCAAAACGTTGGAAAAAAGTTAAAAGGTTTTTTTCTATCGAAATAATGAGGCAATCAAATCGTTAGAAGGTATCAAAAATACAAAATTGGGCCCGATTTTGCCCTTAAAAAGGCCTCGAACCGTTAATTTTGTGATACCAGTGAGCCGGAAGCTTGTAAAACTGATTACCTAACCCAATAAATAAAAAACGTTCATGGCGCAGTTCGGAAAAGGCTATGCAAAGCGTAGCACCCCTTCCTATTTCATGTCCATCGTCGGCGTCTCCCTCGTGTTGTTCCTGCTGGGAATGCTGGGCTGGATAGTGATCAACGCCAACAAACTGGGCGAAAATTTCCGCGAGAACGTGGAAGTACAGGTATACGTCCGGGAGAACGTTTCCGAAAAGGACAGCGCGGCCCTCGTACAGTATATAGCATCCCAGCCCTATGCCAAAACCTATACCTACCTGACCAAAGACCTCGCCAAACAGCGGTTCATGTCCGATGGCAATTCCGACTGGGGAACGGTCCTGGACAAAAATCCACTCCCCGCCAGTGTCAACTTCACGATCCGCAGCGAGTACGCCAACCCGGACTCCCTCAACAAGATCAAGGCCGACCTCAGCCAGAATATCGCCGTCAGCGAAGTTCAGTACAATCAAAAGCTCGTATCCAACCTGAACGACATGATCCGCCGCGTCAGCTTTATCCTGCTGGGAGTGGCCGTCATCATATCCATCCTCGTCATTATTCTGATCGACAATACGATACGCCTGGCCATGTTCAGTAACCGCTTCCTGATCAAGACCATGCAAATGGTAGGGGCGACCCGCTGGTTTATCGCCAAACCAATGGACGTCAGGGCCCTGATCAACGGCGCCCTCAGCGGCATAATCGCGATCGCGGGCATCCTCGGGGTCATTTTCGGCGCCGAAAGATGGCTGCCTGAGATCAGAGCGCTCCGAGACTATACTCTACTGGCGTCCCTCTTTGCCATCATTGTCCTGCTGGGTATCAGCATCTCCTTCATCAGTACCCACCGTTCTGTGGTTAAGTACTTGAAAATGAAGCTGGACGATTTGTATTGAGACTTTCCTTATATTGCAGGCCCAATCATTAATCTATTCATTCATGGCAACGACCAAAAAAGCAGCATCCACCACCCGGGTTACACCGACCCATTCCAATCTACCCCTGTTTGGAAAAGAAAATTACAAGTGGATGCTGATAGGGATCGTCCTGATCGCCCTGGGCCTCTTCCTGATGGGCGGAGGAAAAAGCAAAGACCCGAACGTTTTCAACCCCAAAGAAGTATATTCATTTACCCGGATAACCCTCGCCCCCATCCTCATCCTCGGCGGGTTTGTGATAGAGATATTTGCCATTTTTCGTAAAGACAAGAGCAGTCAATAATCCCTGTCATGAATATTATTCAGGCTATTATCCTCTCGATCGTCGAAGGACTGACGGAGTTTCTTCCTATATCCTCTACGGCGCACATGAAATTTACCAACCCCATCATCGGCGTTGCCTCGACCCCCTTCTCGGATATGTTCGAGATCGTGATCCAGCTGGCGGCAATTCTCGCCGTTGTCGTGGTCTACTACAAAAAGTTTTTTGATTTCTCCCGCATCAACTTCTACGTGAAGCTGATCATCGCGGTTATACCAGCGCTCATCTTCGGCGCCCTCTTAAAAAAATACATCGACAGGGTCCTCAGCGATATCTACGTCATCGCAGTCGTGATGATTGCCGGCGGGGTTCTCTTCCTCTTCATCGACCGGGCCTTCAAAAACCAGACGATCGACGACGAAAAACAGGTCTCCAATGGCACAGCCTTCCGCATCGGCTGCTTCCAGGTCCTGTCCATCCTCCTGCCCGGCCTTAGCCGCAGCGCTGCCACGATCATAGGCGGTATGACCCAAAAACTCACCCGCAAGGCAGCAGCAGAATTCTCCTTCTTCCTCGCAGTCCCCACCATGCTGGCAGCCTCAGTCAAAAGCTTCTGGGACGTACATAAAGAACACCCCGACGTACTGACATCGAACAATTTCTCAATACTGGGCATCAGCAGCATCATCACTTTCTTCGTTGCCATCATCGTCATCCGCTTCTTTATCGGCTTTCTCCGGAAGCACGGCTTCAGGATCTGGGGTTATTACAGGATCATCGTCGGCACAGTGATGTTATTCCTAATCTGGAGGCATATCGTATGATCCGGACAGCGCCCAAAAAAGTCATCAATGGCTGGGCGATGTATGACTGGGCGAACTCAGTTTACAATCTGGTCATCACTACCACGTTCTTCCCGATCTATTTTACAGCAGCCACCAAACACTTTTTCAAAAGCGAAACGATCCCCTTTCTGGGACATAATTTCGTCAACTCTTCCCTGTACAGCTATTCGCTTGCGGCCGCCTACCTGATCATCTCGGTTTGTTATCCCGTCCTCACCTCCATCGCCGACACAAGGGGGAACAAAAAGAACTTCATGCGCTTCTTCTGCTATATGGGCGCGCTGGGCTGCAGCTCGTTGTTCTTCTTCGATGGCTCGAACCTCTGGCTGGGCGTCGGCGGATGCATCCTCGCCTCCATGGGCTGGGCGGGCAGTCTCGTCTTCTACAACGCCTATCTCCCGGAGATAGCCGCACCGGAAGATCAGGATCGGGTCAGCGCAAAAGGATTCACATACGGATATATTGGCAGCGTGATCCTGCAGATCATCGGCTTCATCCTCGTACTGACAATAAAAAAAGACCCTTTTCTCGGCCCGCGGCTCACCTTTCTGCTGGTAGGCATCTGGTGGGCCGGCTTCGCACAAATGACCTTCGCCGTGCTGCC
>Ga0068853_100003390_pt1 | contig 12199 bp, 6 predicted proteins | sample KBSCornC32_FD_65655 | JGI IMG/M metagenome (GOLD analysis project Ga0068853, IMG submission 65655) | Corn rhizosphere microbial communities from Kellogg Biological Station, Michigan, USA - KBS Corn C3-2 | ecosystem: Host-associated > Plants > Roots > Rhizosphere > Soil ... | reverse complement strand
GGGGGCCGGCGCGGCGGCGCAAGATCCGTCCGGACCGGGGCGCCCGGTCTGCGCGCGCTGCGGGCGTCCGCTGGTCGTCTGTTATTGCGCTCACATCCCCCGCCTGACGCCGCGGACACGGCTGTTGCTGCTGCAGCACCCGCGCGAGCGGCACGTCGCGATCGGGACCGCGCGCATGGCGCACCTGGCGCTGGCGGGCTCCGCCTTCCGGCGCGGCGTCGACTTCTCCGAGGATCCCGTGGTGCGGGCGGCGATCGCCGAGACGCCTCCGCCCTACGTCCTGTTCCCCGGTCCGGCCGCCGAGGATGTGGGGAGCCTGCCCCGCGATCGGGCCATCTCGCTCATCGTCCTGGACGGGACGTGGTCGCAGGCGCGCAAGCTCTTGACCCGCAACCCCGCGCTGGCGGCGCTGCCGCGGGTCGCCTTCACGCCCCGCCGGCCGAGCGCGTATCGCATCCGCCGCCAGCCGGCGGCGTTCTGCGTGTCGACGATCGAGGCGCTCGCCGAGGTGCTCGATCGCCTCGAGCCGGAAGGCGCCGGCATGGAGCGGCTGCTCGATCCCTTCCACGCCATGGTCGCCTTCCAGGAGCGGTTCGCGACCGAGGTCGCGGCGGGCCGGCACCGCCGGCCGCTCTCCTCGCGCGCGACCGACGGCACGGGCGACGGTGACGGTGACGCAGGACCCGCGGGCGCGTCGCGCGAGGCGGGCCGCCTGGCCGCCGCGCTCGAGGCCCGGCGCGCGGATCTGGTGTGCGTCTATGGCGAGGCGAACGCCTGGCCGAAACGGATGCGCGACCGCCCCGCGCCCGAGATTGTCCGCTGGATGGCCCTTCGCCCCGCCACCGGAGAGACCTTCGAGGCGGTCGTCGCGCCGCGCCGGCCGCTGGCGCCGGCCGTGCCCGAGCGCATCGGTGTCCCGGCCGCGGCGCTGCGGGACGGCATGTCCGTCGAGGCGTGGCACCGGTCGTGGGCCTCCTTCTGCCGCCCCGCGGATGCGCTCGTGGCCTGGGGCGGCTACGAGGTGGGGTTGGCCGCCGCCGACGGCCTTCCGCTGCCGGCCGACGTGTTCGACCTGCGACGCGAGTCGCACCGCGTGTTCCCCCACCTCTTCCTGGCGCGCCCCCGCACCGTCGAGGAGGCCGTCCAGATCCTGACGACCCCGGGCCAGGGTCCCGCGCTCGGCGTCGGCCGCGGCGGCGTGCGCCTGAGCGCCCTGGCCCGCCTCCTCGACGCATTCACCTCCCCGGCCAGCTAGCCCGAGGCCCGAGGCAGCCCGAGACCCGAGGGCCATCCTCGACCCCGCCGGGGTCGTCTCGAGAAGGCATTTCTGTGACAGGCGCCGGCCCGGCGCCTATAAAGGGGGTCCAGTCAAGCTTTAGGGGGCGCTCGATGAAAAGACTAGCTTCGTGTGTGGCCGGACTCTCGTTGTTGCTGGTGGCCAGCGACGCGCTGGCGGGCGCGTTCCTCATCAGTGAATTCCGGCTGCGCGGGCCGAACGGCGCGGCTGACGAGTTCATCGAGATCTACAACAACACCGGCGCCGATCACGTCGTCGACGCCTCGAGCGGGACGGGGTACGGCGTGGCGGCCTCCGACGGCATCCTGCGGGCGACCATCCCCAACGGCACCGTCATCCCCAACCACGGTCACTATCTGATCGCGAACGCGGGCGGCTATTCGCTGGGGTTTTATCCGGCCGGCAGCGGCACCACGGCGATGCCTGACGCGACCTACACGATGGACATCCCCGACAACGCCGGCATCGCGATCTTCGAGACGAACGTCGTCGCCAACTTCTCGATCGCGACGCGGCTCGACGCCGTCGGCTCGACGACCGAAGGGAACACCCTCTACAAGGAGGGCAGCGGCTATCCCGCGCTGGGGATCGCCGACATCGAGGGCTCGTTCTTTCGCCTGGTTCCCGGCACCGCGGTGCCGAACAATCTCGGAGGCTGCCGGGTGGGAACGGGGACCGGGCCGGTCCTCGTCGACTCCGGAGACAACGCGAGCGACTTCCTCTTCGTCAACCCCACCTACGCTGTCATCACCGACAGCCGTCTGGGCGCTCCTGGTCCCGAGAACCTGTCCAGCCCGATCGCGGGCCTGGCCGCCGCCAGCTCCAACACCGAGCTCACGGCCATCGACACGGCCGTGCCGGGGGACCTCGGGGCGAACGCCGATCGCAACTCGACCTCCGATCCCGCCAACAGCAGCACATTCGGCACAATCGAGGTGCGACGGAAGTTCACCAACGAGACCGGCGCGCCCATCACGCGCCTCCGCTTCCGGGTCATCGACATCACCACCTTCCCCGCGGGGACCGGGTTCGCCGACCTGCGGCCCCGCTCGTCGGGCGACCTGGCGTCTGTCCCGACCAGCGGGGGCAACGTCGTCGTACGCGGCACGACGGTGGAGCAGCCGCCCGCTCAACCGAACGGCGGTGGCTTCAACAGCACGTTCTCGGTCTCCGCGGTCAGTCCGGCCACGCCGCTCGCCAGCGGCGCGAGCATCAACGTGCGCTTCCTCCTCGGGGTCCAGCAGCAAGGCTCCTTTCCCTTCTTCTTATCGGTCGAGACTCTGCCGGCCGATCGCGGTTTGATCTGGGGCATCATCGGCAACACCGAGTCTGGCTTCATGGAAGAGTGCCCGACGGCCGTCGTGGCGCCGGCGCCCACCACCACGACCCTCACCTCGTCGCCGAACCCGTCGACGTTCGGGCAGGCGATCACGATGACCGCCGTCGTGGCGCCTGCGGCGACGGGGACGATCACGTTCTTCGATGGAATGACCGCGCTCGGAACAGCGACGCTCAACGGCAGCAGCCGAGCGACGCGGCTGTTCTCGAATCTGGACGCCGGGACCCACTCGCTGACCGCGCAATACGGGGGCGATCCAACCCACGCCGCCAGCACGTCGGCGGCGGTCTCGCAGGTGATCAATCCGGCCTCGACGTCGATCACCCTGGTGTCGTCGCTGAACCCGTCGGTTCAGACCCAGAGTGTCACCTTCACGGTGACCGTGACGCCCGCCAGCGTCAGCGGGACCGTCTCGTTCTTCGACAACAGCACCCTCATCGCCACGCCGGCCGTGGTGGCCGGTAAGGCCACGTGGACCGTCAGCACGCTCGCGATCGGCACCCACGCCGTCACCGCCCGCTACGACGGCAGCGCCAACTACCTGGCGAGCGCGGTGGCCAGCGTCAGCCAGGCGGTTCAGTCCGGCGGAGGCGGAGGCGGGCGAGGAGGAGCGGCTTCGGGCGGCGCGCCTGGATCGGGCGGAGCCGGCGCGGGAGGCCGCGGAGGGGCCACCGGGTCCGCGACGGGCGGAGCGAGCGGCAGCGGCGGGGGCGTCGCGGGGAGAGGCGGAGCCTCGAGCGGCGGCGCGGGCGGCATGCTCGCCGGAACGGCCGGCATGTCGGGGGCCGGCGGTACGGCCGGGGCTTCGGCGACGGGAGGCACCGGCACCGCCGGCGCGGGCGCGCCCGGATCCGGAGGCGTCATCGGCACGGCTGGTGTCTCCGGACAGGGAGGTGCGGTGGCCGGGACCGGGGGGGCGTCGGCCGGAGGCGCCGGCGGCAACGGGGTCGGCGGCGGCACGGCCGGCGCGACGATGGTGGCCGACGGCGGAGTCGACGGGCCGGGCGCGGGGGGCAATGGCGGCGCAGGGGGCGCGAAAGGCGGCGCTGACGCCTCGACCGACCAGATCGGTGGCGGCAGCGACGACGGCTGTAGCTGCGCGACGACCGGGAGCGGTTCGCCGTCGTCGGCGGGCGTCCTGCTGGTCGCGCTCGGTGCGATGCTGGCCCTCCGCCGGCGCCGCGAACGACGCTGACCCGACCTTCAGAGGAAGCGGTCCCGCCTGCGCGGGGCCGTGACCCTTGATTAGCGCCTCGTCGGCGCCGTAAAAGGCCTGATGCCTAGCAAAAGGTCATGGCGATTTTTCCGAGCGGGCGGCTTCGATCAGGTGCGCCTCGACAGCGGCGACGATCTGGGGGCCATCGATCAGCTCGACCAGAAGCTGTGGGTGGCGCTTGCCTGTCCGACGAGCGGGCTCGAGATCGATCCGCGCACGCTCGCGCTCATCGACCTCGACAAGGACGGCCGCGTGCGAGCCTCCGAGCTGATCGCGGCCGTGAAGTTCGCGACCGCCAACCTGAAGAACCCCGATGATCTGTTGAAGGGCCGGTCGACCCTGCCGCTCGGTGCCATCAACGACAGCACACCCGAAGGCAAGACGTTGCTGGCCTCGGCGCGCCAGATCCTGGCCAACATCGGCAAGCCCGACGCGACCGAGATCTCGGCCGACGACGTGGCCGACCCGGCCAAGATCTTCGCCGAGACCGCCTTCAACGGCGACGGCGTGATCACCGAGGCGTCCGGCGCCGACGACGCCACCCGCGCCGTCATCCGCGAGATCATCGACTGCATCGGCACGGTCCTCGATCGCTCGGGCAAGCCGGGCGTGGACGAGGAGAAGGTCACCGCCTTCTTCGCCGAGATCGACGCCCACGCCGACTGGTACGCCAAGGCCGACGCGGACGCCGTCCGCGTCCTGCCCCTCGGGTTCGAGAAGACGGCCGCCGCGGCCGCCGCCGTCGACGCCATCCGGGCCAAGGTCGACGACTACTTCGGTCGCTGCCGCCTGGCTGGGTTCGATCCGCGAGCCGTGCCGATCCTCAACCGAAAGGAGGAGGAGTACGTCGACATCGCGGCCGGCACTCTGAGCCTCTCGGCCGAAGAGGTGGCGGACTTCCCGCTGGCGCACGTGGCGGCGGGGCGGCCGTTGCCGCTGGGGCCGACGGTGAACCCAGCTCACGAACAAGCCCTGAAGGCCCTCGGCGACGCCGCCGTGACGCCTTTTCTCGGCCGGCGAACCGAGCTGACCGACAGCGAATGGAGGGCCCTGACCGAGCGCCTGGCGCCCTTCACCGCCTGGCGCGCCGAGAAGCAGGGCGCTCGGGTCGAGAAGCTGGGCGCGGCGCGCGTCCGCGAGATCCGCGCCTCGGGCGTGAAGGAGGCGCTGGCCGCGCTGATCGCCAAGGACCGCTCGCTGGAGGCCGAGGCCACCAGCATCGAGAGCGTCGAGCGGCTGGTCCGCTATCACCGTGACCTGTACCTGCTGTGCACGAACTTCGTCAACTTCAAGGACTTCTACGATGGCGAGGGTGACCCCGCGACCTTCCAGAACGGCACCCTGTACCTCGATCGGCGCGCCTGCCGCCTGTGCATGCGCGTCGAGGATCCCGCCAAGCACGCCACCATGGCCGGCCTGGCGGGCGCGTACCTGGCGTACCTCGACTGCACTCGCAAGGCGTCCAACGAGAAGATGCAGATCGTCGCCGTGTTCACGGCCGGCGACACCGGCAACCTGATGGCGGGGCGCAACGGCGTCTTCTACGACCGCCAGGGCAAGGACTGGGACGCCACGATCACGAAGATCATCGAGAGCCCGATCAGCCTGCGCCAGGCCTTCTGGTCCCCTTACCGGAAGTTCGCGCGCATGATCGAGGAGCAGGTCGCCAAGCGCGCCGCCGCCGCCGAGACCGAGTCGCACGGCCACCTGAACGCGGCGGCCACCACCACCGTCAACGCCGACAAGGCCAAGCCCCTCGAGGCCAAGAAGATCGACGTCGGCTCGGTGGCCGCCCTCGGCGTCGCGGTGGGGGCCATTGGCACCTTCATCACCGCGGTGCTCGGTTACGGCACGGGGTTGCTGAAGCTGGGGCTGTTCCCCACGATCCTGGCCGTGATCGGGGTGATGGTCCTCATCTCGCTGCCGTCGGTCATCCTCGCGTACATCAAGCTGCGCAAGCGAAACCTGGGCCCGATCCTGGACGCCAACGGTTGGGCCGTGAACGCCGACGCGAAGATCAACGTGCCGTTCGGTCGGACCCTGACCAGCGTCGCGAAGCTGCCCCCCGGCTCGCGGCGCGACTCGACCGATCGCTACGCCGACAAGGGCCTGCCCTGGAAGCGGCTGGTCTTCTTGTTCCTGGTCCTCTACCTCGGCTGGCGCTGGTACCGCGGGGGGCTCGACCGCTACCTTCCGGAGCAGGTCCAGTCGCGGACCGTGCTCGGCGAGTACGCCCCCGACCCCGAGGGCGATCCGCCCGCCGAGGCAGCACCGGCCGCAGCGCCCGCACCCGGGGCGGCGCCGGCTGCGGCGCCGGCCAAGAAGTGAACGACGGCCTCGGCCGATTGGCCACGTCACCGGTCCGGCGGCGGCGCCGGACCGGCGCGCTCTCTCAGCCCGGCGGCAGGATGCCGCGGCGGATGAACGTCGGACGGTCGAGCTCGCTTTCCTCTTCGCCGAACTGATCAGTCGAGGCCACGCGCGACATCGGGCCCGAGGCGCGGCCTCGCATGTTCGGGTTGCCGGCGACCGGCGGGCGGATGATCGGCCGCTCGGAGGCGCTCCAGTCGTTCGGCCCCGACGGCGACATGGCCTGCCCGCGCGTCGGCGCCGCCAGGTTCTCGCCGTAGTCGCCGTCGAAGTCTTCCCCCATCTCGCCGGACTCGCCGCCGCCCGCTTCCTGGTTCGCGATGCGCGCTTCCTCGAAGTAGTCCGAGTGGTGGGCCTGGCCGCCCATCTGGGACATCGAATCCATCGCCGGCGGCCAGGGCGCGGTGCCCCCCATGCCCGTCGGGGCCGGCATCGTCGCCGGGATAGCGGCGGCGGGCCAGCTCGATCGCCCGCCCGCCGGCCCGTACACCTGCGGCGGGGCCATCGCCGACATCGGAGGGACGTAGGGCTGCGGCTGAGCCTGCGACGGGCGGTGGCCACCCATCGGCAGCGCCATCTGGTCGGTGGTCACGCGGCGATTGCCCCCGCCCCGTCCCGACGACGAGCCGGACCCGGGCGACGCCGGGGGCGCCGAGAGCGAGTCCTGCTGCGACGGCTGGAACCCCGTGGCGATGACCGTGATGCGGACGTTGTCCCCCGCGTGGGCGTCGATCACCGAGCCGAAGATGATGTTCGCGCCCGGGTCGGCCGCCTCCTCGATCAGCGTGGCGGCCTCGGTGACCTCGGACAGCGTCAGGTCCGGTCCGCCCGTGATGTTGATGAGGATGCCGGTCGCGCCGTTGATGGACACGTCCTCGAGCAGCGGCGAGCTGATGGCCTGCTGGGCCGCCTCGAGCGCGCGCTTGTCGCCGCGGCCCGACCCGGTCCCCATCAGCGCCCGTCCCATGCCCGTCATGATCGTCCGGACGTCGGCGAAATCGACGTTGATGAGGCCCGGGACCATCACCAGGTCGCTGATGCCGCGGACCGCGTTCAGCAGCACGTTGTCGACCATGCCGAAAGCGTCCTTCAGCGTCATCTTCATCCCGGCCAGCGTGACCAGCCGGTCGTTCGGGATGACGATGAGCGCGTCGACCGCCTTGGCCAGCTCGGCGATCCCGCCCGTCGCCTTCTTCTTGCGCTGCGATCCCTCGAACGCGAACGGCTTGGTGACCACGCCCACCGTCAGGGCGCCCAGCTCCCGGGCCACCTGAGCGATGACCGGCGCCGCGCCAGTGCCCGTGCCGCCGCCCATGCCGGCGGTCACGAAGACCATGTCCGACCCGGCGAGCGTCTCGGCGATGCGCGAGGCGTCCTCGAGCGCCGCCGCCTTGCCGATCTCCGGATTGGCACCCGCGCCAAGCCCCTTCGTCAGGTGCTTGCCGAGGTGGATCTTGATGTTGGCCTGGCTCGTCTCCAGGACCTGGCAGTCCGTGTTGGCGACGATGAAGTCGACCCCGTCGATCCCTCCGTCGATCATGGTGTTGATGGCGTTCCCGCCACCGCCTCCCACGCCGACGACCTTGATCACAGGACCTTTGGTGCTCTCCGCCTCGTTGTCGAATTCAAGCATGTCGGGGATCTCCCATTGAAGATCGATCCCACAGCTCGCCGATCTAAGCTAATTTTTGATCTGTTTTCGGGGGGCGCCGGGGCGGAGGTCGCCCCTGGCAGACCTCGTCCGGGCCGAGCGGTTCGGTCCCCGGACACCGGCGACGTTCCTGGCTGTCCGGGCGAGCCCTGTGAGCGGTGCGGCATTCGATCTTCACGAATCCGCTAAATCCGGGAGTGGTTCTGCCGAGGGACTCTGTCTGGACTTTTGACGGTGCCACTCCTCTCAGCGACCGAACGAATCATCCGCGACGCCGAAGCGGCGGAGGCGAGGAGATCTGCCGCCGACGAACGGCCCGCGGAGGCGATCGTCCTGCCTGACTGGTCTGAGCCGACCCCTTCGCCCCCCGGACCGTTGCCCGAGGCCAACACCGAACCCAAGGCGGTGCCAATGTTTGCGGACGGGTATCCCGAGTATGACGATCTGTCGGATGGCATCACCCGCGTCGACCTGAACCGCTCGGCGCTGGCCCTGGAGAAGCTCCGCGCGTTCGATGCGCAGCCTCCGTCCAGGGGCATTCGCAGCGCGGGCCTGACGGCGGGCGGGCAGCCGTCGCCGGTGGCTCAGCGAGCCTTGCCGGTCAGCGGTGCCGCCACCGCCATGGCCGAGCTGCCGGGCGTCCCGCGGCGGGGCCCTCCGCCCGGTCGTCCGATTCAGCTCGCGGACGCCCCATCACCCGAGCTACCGGCGCCGAGAGGGCCCTCGGCCGCTCTTCCGGAGAGCGCCGCTCCCATGGCCGAGCCGCTCGTGGCGGTCCATCGCTCGCGCTCGCTCTCGCTCCGTCACCCGCCGAGGGTGGGGCGGCGAGTCGGTCTCGTCATCGCGGCGGCCACCGCCGCCGCCGTGGCGCCGCTCATTGGCTCGTGGACGTCCCGCTTCGAGAGCGCCGCCAGCGCCCGCGGGGGAGCCGAAGCATCTCCGGTCAGCGCGACCGCCCCTTCGGTGACTTCGATCCCCGCACCGCAGGCGATCGCCACCGTGGTCGTGCCCGCCGCCGCGCCCGATCCCGGACCCGGGTCCCCCTCGCCGGCGCGCCAGCCGACGCTCCCGCTCGAGCCGCCGGGAAAGGTCCCAGCCTCCTCCCCCGATTCCGCCGAGCGGGGGGCGCCATCGGATGCCGGCGCGAAGGCCCGCCTCCTGGCGGCGGTCGAGCCGCGGCCCGCTCACAGGTCGAGCGGTGGAAAGAAGTCGCGACAGAGAGCCCACCAGACCAAGGTGACCACGGTGGCTGCGCAGCCAGCCGCGGCCCCTCGAGCGGCCGGACCCTCGCCGGGATCGGCGCGCCGCGATCCCCGACCCTCCGGCGATCCGGACGATACGCTGCCCATCGCGATCGAGTGAGGGGTCCCGGCAGGCCATTCGTCCGTTCGTTCCGCTCGCGGGTCGGAACACTCGACCGGGGGCGTGCCTAGATTTACCGGATGCTGGCAGGCCGCCGAGGGCAGCCGTGACCGAGTCGACGACGCTGGGGCCGCGCGAGATCGCCGCGCGCCTGCGCCAGGCCGGCCAGATGCTGCGCCTTCGGGGCGAGAGCGCGTATCGCGCCGGCGCCTACGAGACGGGCGCCGAGATCGTCGAGGCGACGGCCGAGATCCTGCCCGAGCTGGTTGCCGGGGATCGACTCACCCAGCTGCGCGGGATCGGGCCGTCGCTGGCCGCGGTGATCGCCGATCTGGCGCGCACCGGGCGGTCCGCCGCGCTCGACCGGATCATGGGCGACCTGCCGCCCGGTCTGCTCGAGGTGGCCCGCCTTCCCGGGATGACCCTGCGGCGGATCCAGGCGCTGCACGACGAGCTCGGGATCGCCAGCGCGGCCGATCTTCACGGCGCGCTCGCCGCGGGCGGCGTCGAGGCGGTGCGCGGCTTTGGACCGGCCACCGTCGCCAAGCTGCGCGAAGCGCTGGCCCGGTCCCCTGACGACGGGGACGGTCCTCCCGCGCGACGGGTGCTGGTGGACGTGCTCGAAGCGGCGGAGCGCCTGGTCGGGAAGCTGCGTCGGACCCGCGGCGTGGCGGCGGCCGAGGTCGTCGGCTCCGTGCGCCGCGCCATGGAGACGGTCGGCGAGCTGAACCTGCTTTGCGCATCCGAGAGCCCGGAGCTTCCGCTGCGGGCGCTGGTGGAGGACGCGGCCGTCGCCGCGGTGGAGGCGCGCGGCGGGCGCGCGTGCCGGGTGCGGCTCACCGACGGATTGCGCGTGACCCTGGCCGTGGAGCCGCCCCCGCGCTTCGCGCTGGCGCTGCTGTCGTCGACCGGGTCGGAGGCGCACGTCGCGCGCCTGACCGCCCGGGCGGCGGCGCGGGGGCTCACCCTCGAAGGCCTGGAGGGGGTGACCGAGGCCGACCTGTACGGTCGTCTGGGGCTGCCGTTCATCCCCCCCGAGCTGCGCGAGGACGCGGGCGAGCTCGAAGCGGCCGACGCGGGAGACGACTTCGCCGACCTCGTCACCGAACGCGACGTGCGCGGCATGGTCCATTGCCACACCGTCCACTCCGACGGGCGCCACACCGTCGCGCAGATGGCCGCGGCCGCCGCCGCGATGAAGATGGAGTATCTGACCATCACCGATCATTCACCCGCCGCCTCGTACGCGGGCGGCTTGACCGAGGACCGGTTGCGCGACCAGTGGCCCGAGATCGCCGCCGCCCGGGAGGAGACAGGGATCGCCGTCCTGCGCGGCACCGAGTCGGACATCCTGTCGGACGGCAGCCTGGACTTTCCCGACGAGGTGCTGGGCGCCCTCGACGTCGTCATCGCCAGCGTCCATCAGCGTCACAAGCTGGATCGTGCCGGCATGACCCAGCGGATCGTCCGGGCCATGCAGCACCCCTGTTTCAAGATCTGGGGTCACGCCCTCGGGCGCCTGCTGTTGCGGCGCGAGCCCATCGACTGCGACATGGACCGCATCCTCGACACCATCGCGACGTCGCGCGCCGCCATCGAAGTGAACGGCAGCCCGTGGCGCCTCGACCTGCCGCCCGAGTGGATCCGCCCCGCGCGCCGCCGTGGCATCAAGTTCGTCATCTCGGTCGACGCCCACTCGACCTCCGAGCTCCGTCACCTGCGCTTCGGCGTGGCGATGGCCCGCCGCGGAGGCCTGCGCCGCAGCGACGTCCTCAACACCCTCCCCGCCGCCGAGTTCGCCGCCGCCGTCCGGCCGTGACGAGGCCGCGCGGAGCATGCCGGTTCACCCCCGTGTATCGTGGCGAGCATGCTGGGACGCGAGACGATCATGACGTTCGTGGCAACCCTCGACGGCGCGCGAGCCCGGGCGTTCTACGAAGGGGTGCTGGGCCTCGAGGTGACGTCGGATGACGATTTCGCCCTGGCCCTGGCCGTCGACGGCGCGGGGACGATGCTTCGGATCCAGAAGGTAGCGTCCTTCCGCCCGCATCCCTTCACCGCGCTCGGATGGCAAGTGAAGGACATCGAAGGGACCGTGAACGAGCTGGGCCGGCGGGGCGTGGCTTTCCAGCGCTTCGAGGGACTCGAGCAGGACGACGCTGGCATCTGGACCGCTCCCAGCGGGACCCGGGTGGCCTGGTTCAAGGATCCCGACGGGAACGTACTGTCGTTGAGCCAATCGTAGAACGGAAGAAGCGTCGTACCCACGAGGGGGCCGAGCCCTCCCGCTTCCTTCGACGGGTCCGGCGAGCGTCGTGGGCCCGGCCATCGGACTTTCGGGATCTAGCGTGTAGGGCGCCTTGCTTTTCCGGGCGCCTTCGGTCCTCGCCCCCGCCCCGCGCCGCGCCGCGCCGCGAGAACACCGCAGCGAACGATCGTCCCGCCCGCGTTTCCCATAACCCGCGGGAATGACGTTTCCCTACAGCAGGAAAAAACTGTAGATTCCCGGCCCGCTCAAAAGGGGCACTTTTTCTGATCCGCGCCACCCCGACGCGACTCATGTCCCGTCGTCCCGTGATCCGACCTCCCCTCGCTCGAAGGAGTAACTCGATGTTGCGTTCAATCCCGACGTCTCGGTCCCTCGCCCTCGTGGCCGTGGGCTTCCTTGCCATGCAGGTGACGGCCTGCTCGTCATCCGGCAACGCGGGAGGAAGCGGCGGCAGCTCCTCGGGCGGCAGCTCCTCGGGCTCGGGCGGCAAGGGCTCGGGCGGCAGCAGCGGCAGCGCGTCGGGTGGCAGCAGCGGCAGCGCGTCGGGCGGGAGCAGCGGCAGCGCGTCGGGCGGCAGCAGCGGGAGCGCGTCGGGTGGCAGCAGCGGCAGCGCATCGGGCGGGAGCAGCGGCAGCGCGTCGGGCGGCAGCAGCGGGAGCGCATCGGGCGGGAGCAGCGGCAGCGCGTCGGGCGGC
>Ga0068853_100003389_pt1 | contig 12201 bp, 5 predicted proteins | sample KBSCornC32_FD_65655 | JGI IMG/M metagenome (GOLD analysis project Ga0068853, IMG submission 65655) | Corn rhizosphere microbial communities from Kellogg Biological Station, Michigan, USA - KBS Corn C3-2 | ecosystem: Host-associated > Plants > Roots > Rhizosphere > Soil ... | reverse complement strand
GTGAGGACCGAAGCGGGGTGTACGCCTTTCTGCTGGAGGTAGCCGCCCGGGCTGAAGTCGCTCTGTGAGGAGGACCATCCGTGGGTCTCGCCGCTGCGCATCAGGAGCATGATATTCGTGCTGTTGACGGCGTAGTTGCCGCGGTCGTAGCCGATAGAGGCGTAGAAGCGGGGTTCCCTGTTCTGGTGGAGCTTGATGGTAGTGCCGCTGAGGCTATAACGGTTGGTATAGTCGAAGGAGGGGTCGACGTCGATGGGCAGGCCGTTTTTGGTATAGTAGGACTCTACCATGGAGAGGGTCGGACACTCGCCGTTGAAGGTCTTGCCCTGGATCCTTGGCGTGGTCAGGTGGAAAAGGTCGATGGCGTTGGTCTGCGGGTCGGTAAATCCCCAGAGCAGCTCGCTGTTCCAGGGATCGACCATCGTATACCGGTAGTTGTTGACGCCGGCCTGGAAGGGATCGGACGTGACGATGGTGCTGGTGTATAGTTTGGCGCCGGCTGCCACTGCCGAGTTGAGGGCGTCGAGGCTGGCGTCGGCGGCCAGTTTCCACTTGTTGGCGTCGTAGGTGAGGTTGATCAGCGCCTTTCCGTCCTTGTTTTTGAAATTGCTGTAGAATTCCGTATTGCCGTTGAACAGTGGGCTGGCGGCGTAAAGCAGCATCCGGGCTTTCATGGATTTACAGGTGACGGAAGTGACGCGACCCAGCTCGGTCGGGGAGACGGTGGCCGGCAGCATCGCGGCTGCCTTGTCCATCAGGTTCGCGATGAAGCGGACGCAGCTGTCATAGGGCTGGCGGGAGGGGTAGTAAGCGCTGCCGGTGGCGTCGAGGTTGACGGCGTCGGGGATGGTGACGACGGGGCCGTATTCGCGGAGCAGCACAAAATGGAAATAGCCGATAAGGAAAGTGGCCTCGCCTTTCATCCGCTGCAGGTCGGCGGGGGCGATATCGGGTGTTTTGTCGATATTGTCGAGAAAGGTATAGCACTGGCGGATGCCGTCGTACATACCGGCTCCGGGGTTGCCGCCCGCGGTACCCCAATAATTCCAGTAGGGGGAGGAAGAGTTCAGCTGACCGCGGTCATAGCCTTTGGCGGTGTGGTTGTTCCAGTTGGGGATGCAGATCTCGTCTGTCGTCTCCAGTTCGGGAGTGGCGCCTACGTTGTCGAGGCGGGGGATATAGTCGTACAGCGAATAGAAGAAATTCAGGGCTGCGCCGGAGTTGTTGAATGCGCTCTCGAGGGTGGCCGTTGCCGGCGGCACCACGTTGAGGTATTTTTTACAGCAAGGAGCAAGGGCCGTCGTGAGGAGGAATATGAGCGATAAATATTTTGTTTTCATGTCTTTCGTTATTTTAAAGTGAGCTGGACGCCGATGTTGACGATCCGTTGCGGTGGATAGTCGAGGCCGTTATTGCTGGAGCCGTTGGCGGACAGTTCGGGGTCCCATAGCTTGAATTTTGAAAAGGTGAGCAGGTTGAACCCGTTGAGATAGACGCGGGTGAAGGCGTTGGGTGAAAAGCCGATCTCGGCGCTTTTCAGGCGCAGAAAGGCGGCGCTGCGCAGCCACCAGGTCGAGCCCTGGTAGTCGTTGGGGCCTGCGAGGTCGGACAGGCGCGGGAAAAAGGCGTTGGGGTTCCGGTTGCTCTGCGACCAGTGGTTGTCGGCGATGGCTTTCAGCAGGTTGCTTTGCAGCGTGCCGAACGGCGTGATGCTGTTGGTGCTGGTAAAGGAGGTGCCTACCGAGCCGTTCATAAAGAAGGAGACGTTGGCGATGCCCTGGAAGAAGGTTTTGACGTCCCAGTGTTTGTAGACGACGTTGAAGCCAAAGCCGTAGGTGATCTCGGGGACGGTTGGGTGACCCATCGGGACTTTGTCGTTGTCGTCGATCAGCGAGTTCTTGTCGTAGACTGAAGAGACGTCTTTGTACTTGATGTCGCCGGGGAAGACGGTGCCGTACTGGGAGGGGCTCTTGGCTATTTCGGCGGAGTCGGCGAAGAGGTGCTCCGCAATGAGGCCTCTCAACTGGTTGAGGGGCTGTCCGATCTTCGACAGGTAGGGATAGGCGTATTGGGGTTGGTCGAGGAACAGCACTTTGTTGCGGGCGTAGGTGAACGTGCCGCGGGCGGTGACCAGCAGGTCCCTGTTGACGCGATACGAGTAGGCCATAGCCAGGTCGATGCCTTTGTTCTCCACTTTTTCGATGTTGGCAAAGGGTACGGCAGAGCCGATGCCCAGTGTCGAGGGGACCACCCGTTGCTGGAAGATGTTGGAGCGGACCTCTTTGAAGGCGTCGACGGTGAGGGTCAGCTGGTGCCACAATTCGAGGTCCATGCCGATATTGGTCTTATCCGAACGTTCCCAAGTAATGCCGGGGTTGGGGTAGCGGGTTACCAGGACGCCGCCGCGGGTATTGTTGAAGCTCTGTCCAAAGGTATATCCGTTGCCGCCATTGCCGGTGTTGTTGATATTGACCACGCTGGTATAGGGGAAACGGGTGTCCGATATCTGGTCGTTACCCGCCAGGCCTTTGGAAGCCCGGAACTTAAGACTGGTGATCACGCTGTGAAAGCGGTCGAAGAATGCTTCGTTGGAGATAAGATAGCCGATGCCGATGGACGGGAAGAAGCCGTATTTATGGCCGGGCGCAAAATTCTCCGAGCCGGTATACCCAAAGTTACCTTCGACAAAATAGCGGCTATCGTAGGCATAGGTGACGCGGCCGCTGACGCCCTGGTTACGGTGCGGGAGATTGGTGACGATGTCGGTACCCACCACATTGAGGGAATATTCTTTCTGCTGGTAGACGACAAGTCCTGTCACCGCGTGCGGACCAAAGTTGCGTTCGTAGTTGATCAGTCCCTGGAGATAGATGGTCCGGTTGCCGTCATTGGCATCCTTTTGTGTGAGCGCCATTTGTCCGTTGGCGTCGTGCGGCTGTATATTGTAGTTGTATTTCCCAGTGGTGGGATCGAGGCTGTAGGAATTGAGGACATAGGTATAGGGTGTATAATATCGCTGAATTGTGCTGGACGTATAGTTCTTGAAAGAAGCCAGCAGGTTGGCGGAAAGACCTTTGGTGAAAAAGTCCAGTTTTTGATTGACTTTCAGCGTGGACAGGGCGGTCGAAGTGAATGTCTGGGTATAGCCTTTTACGAGGTCGGCGTAGGGGTTGGGAAAGCCCTGTGAAAATCCGCCGGTGGCGTTCCCGAAGTACAGGTGGCCAGCCGTGTCGGGCGCGGGGAAAAGCACCGGAAAGTGAACGGGGTTGCTGTTCATCACTTCCACGAAGACGCTGGAGGCGGAAGTGTAGGGGCCGGTATAGGGGCTGAAATCGGCGCTGATGGATAGTTCGGCCTCGGTGGTCTTTGTGACGTCGACGGTGAGGTTGTTGACGAAGTTGAAGCGCTGGTCGTTGATGTTGTTGTTAAATCCGTTGTTGGGCTGGTTTTTCAGAATGCCTTCGTCGCGGTAGTAGGACACGCCCATGTAGTAGCGGGCGTTGCGGCTGCCACCGCGAATGTTGACGTTGGCGTGCTGACGGAGCGAGAAGTTGCGGAACAGCGTCTTGTACCAGTCGACGTCGGGATAGGCGATGGGGTCGAGGTGTTTGGCGGTACCGTTGATCTTGTCCTGGGTGTACTGCGGCGCCTGGTTGGGATTGTCGTTGAACTTGGCTTCGTTGTAGTCGTTCATAAAGGTGACGGCGTCGGCGAATTTTGGCAGCTGGGTCGGCTGGACAAAGGAATTCTCTACCATCGTGGTGATGACGGGTTTGGCGAGGTTGCGGCCTCTTTTGGTTGCGATGAGGATGACGCCGTTGGCGCCGCGTGCGCCATAGAGGGCGGTGGCGGAGGCGTCTTTCAGGACCGAAAAATTCTCAATGTTGACAGGATCGATATTGTTGAGGTCGCCGATGGATATTTCGACGCCGTCGAGGAAGACCAGGGGATTGGTATTGCCGGGTGTCGCCACGCCGCGGATCCAGAAGGAAGCGGCGTTCTTTCCCGGTTCGCCGGTCGTCTGTACGGCGACCATGCCTGAGACCTGGCCGGCAAAACCCTGAGACAGCTGGCTGCCGGGAATTTGGAGGTCTTCGGCTTTTACCGTGCTGATGGCGCCGACCACGCTGGCTTTCTTTTGTTTGCCATAGCCTACGACCACGACTTCGGTGATCGCGACCTGAACCGGTTTCAGGTTGATTTCGAGGACGTCTCCTTTTTGAGGGACCCTTAGCCGTTGGGGCTCGTAGCCTACGAAGGAGAAGACCAGTGTATCGTTGTCGGTAGCCTTGATGCGGAAATAGCCTTTGGCGTCGGTGACGATGCCGCGGCCGGTGCTGGCCAGCATGACGGAGGCGTTGACGATGCCGTCGCCTTTCTCATTGACGACGCGACCGAAAACGTCTTTGGGCGGGACGCCCGGGCCCGGGGTCTCGCGGGGAGGGTCGGGGGTTTTTTTCTCTTCGATGAAGACGACCTTTTCTTCGTCGCGGATGGAATAGTCGAATGGCAGGTGGTCGAGGCAGGCCGAGAGCGCTTCCTGGAGGGTGGAATTTTTCAGCGACAGGCGGATATGTCCGACCCGGTCGAGGATCTGCCGGTTGCAGAGAAAGGAATAGCCGGTTTGCTGGCGCAGGGATCGCAGCGCTTTCTCGAGGCTGATGTCTTTGGACACCAGCGTGACGCGCTGCTGCGAGTACCCGTGGGCGGAAATTTGTAACGTGGTGGCCAGTAATAGAATAGCAGTCAGCCTCATAATCAGCAGCGTTGATTTCAAATGGCGCAAGGCTCCTTTTTCCAAATGGCCTTGGCACAGAACAGGGAGTTCCATACTTTTGTGTAGTTGGGTTTTAGTGTGAGATCACGTTTTGAAAGGAATGGCGGTTTTGCAGGGTGAACCCAATTTATGGCCGGAAGTGTGTACAAGACATTTCCGGTTTTTTGTGTCCGTCTGCGAAGGAAAGGTTATGTCGGAGATCGGTCGAACTTCATAATGGCTGTTTTTGGATTAAGCAATCGTGATTTACTGTGGAGCGACGATCAATGTCCGGCCGTCCATCCGGATATGGATATTGTTGTGCTCAAAGAATTCCAATAAGGTCGAGAGGTAAACACCGCGGCTGACGATGCCGAAGAAACGGGCTTTTGGAACGGCCCCTGTATAGCGAATGTCTACGTCATACCACCGGGAGATCTGGCGCATGACGCAGGAAAAATCGGGATTCATAAAGGAGATCTGGCCGTTCTTCCAGGCCAGCACGTCTTCGGTATCTACGTCCTTTGCGAGTGTCTCGGGGTCATCCGCCTGCCAGCGTACCTGCTGTCCGGGGTGGAGGGTTAGCGACCGCTGGCCGTTGACCCTGGCTTCGCCCTCTGTCAGCGTGACCTTTGCGACGGGTTCGTCGTCATAGGCGTTGATGTTGAAGGCGGTGCCGATGTCCTCGATGGTGTGATGGCCCGTTCGAACCGTGAAGGGTTGGCCGGGAAGGTGTCGTACTTCGAAGTATGCTTCCCCGGTGAGTTCGACTTCCCGTCTGCCGGCGCTGAAAGCCGTGGGGAACCGGAGGCTGGTCGAGGCGTTGAGCCAGACCTTTGTGCCATCGGGGAGGATCAGTTGGTACTGGCCGCCGCGTGGGGTGACGACGGTGTTGTATAGGGTGGCGCCGGCGGAAGTGGTCGGGTGATAGGCCAGCACGCCGCTATCCAGTTTGACGACGTTGGTGCCGCCTTGTGTGGTGACGCTGCCTTTTTTTGCGTCATCCAGCACGACGCGCTGGCCGGTGGCGAGTACCAGGTAGGCCCTGTTGGCGCCGGGGGAAATGGGGATAGTGGACTTTGCAACGGCCGGGGCAGTATTGTGCCTTCCGCTATAAATAAGATAGATGGCAGCTATTATGATCAGGATAGCTGCTGCGGCGGTCCAGCGCAGCAAGGTTAGTGGGCGTGTTGTTTGCTTTCGACCGGTCGTCTGTTCTTTTATCCTTCCCCATACGGCGTCTTCCTTTTCGGTATTCCACGAGGGATGTTTGTCGGCACTGTCGAAGGCCGCCCGCATTTTTTTCAGTAATTCCTGGAATTTTTCCGTCATTCAAAGGGGGTTTCCCTATAAAGACCCCAATAAAAGCGCAGCGGCGTAAGCGAGGACAAAAAAAATTAAATGGCGGCTGATATATTCCCTGATCGCCTTGCGGGCCAGCTCCATATGTTTTTTAGCGGTAAGGCGGGAGATCTGCATGCGTTGGGCGATGTCGTCGTAGCCGAGCGCCTCGCCGTTGACCATCTGATAGACCTGTCGCTGGCGGTCGGGCAGGAGGTGGATAGCTTTTTGCACCAGCTGTTCGTATTGTTTTTCCTGGATCGGGTGGTCGGGGGCGTCGTCGTCGGCCAGTTCGTCGGCATGCGTCTCCAGGCCGTGGATCTGCCGGGCCTGTCTGGAGTGACGATCGAAATAGTTGAAGACGGTATTTCGGATGAGGATGAAGAAATAGTCGTCAAATTGCCGGACGGAGGTGAGGCTGGCGCGGCGGTCCCAGAGCCGGACGAATACCTGCTGGACGAGCTCTTCGGCTTCCGATTCGTCCCGGACATAGACCATTATCGAATTGTAGACTTTCGCGCTGTAGAGGCGGTACAGTTGCGCGAATGCCACGGGGTCTCCTGTGGCTATGGAGGAAATCAGGGCAAGTTCGTTATGCGTATCCTGCTGCGACAAAGACAGTTGCTTTGGTATTGCGTTGTAAGATAACAAAAATTTCAACGGGTAAAAGTAGTTGCCAAAATAGCTGAAGGAATTGCCAAAAGGATATAGTATCATTTGCGGATTATTCCTTTTATTGCGGGTTAATATTCCGCATGGTGATCTCTTTCCGAAAGCTTGTCCTTTTCCTCCTGGTATCCGCTGTTTGTATGGGAGCTAGCGCCCAGCAGTCCGTCCGGCTGAACGATGGCTGGGAATTCCTTCGTAGTGATCTGGGTAGTGTGTGGGAGGCCGTCCGGCCGGTGGCGTCTGGTGATCCGGGGAGTGTTCCCGTCTGGAAACCGGTGCGTCTGCCGCACTGCGTCAATGCGCGGGATGGGGTCGACCCCGACGTCAACTATTATCAGGGGCCGGCCTGGTACCGGACCAGGCTGGAGGTGATCAATCCCTATTCGGGAGGACATACGCTTCTGCATTTTGAGGGGGCGGGGCAGAGTACGGACGTCTATGTTTATACTACGAAAGTGGGCTCGCATGTCGGGGGCTATGATGAATGGACGGTGGATATTACCGATGCTGTGGCTGCATTCGGGCGCGATACGGCGGCCTTTCGGCGGTTCAGGGGCCGGATACCGGTGTCGATCCGTTGCGATAACTCGCGGGATGTTCAGCGTATACCGTCTTCCATGTCGGATTTTACGGTGTATGGGGGGATCTACCGGTACCTGAATTTGGAGTATGTGCCTGCTGTGTGGATCGATAACGTGTTGGTGAATGCGGTGCTGGAGCCGTCTCTTAGGGAAGGCAGGGTAAGGGTGAGGAGTTTGTTGAGTCAGGCGGTGGCCGAGCAGGTAAAGGTCCGGCTGATCGATCCGTCGGGGAAAACGGTGAGGGTGGCTTTGGGAGATACCACGCTGCCGGTACATGAGCCGCAGGTGTGGTCGGTGGATCATCCTTTGTTGTATAGTTTGGAAGTAACGATAAAGGACTTTACGAAAAGGGTGCAGTTCGGATTCCGTAATTATGAATTTAGGGATCACGGTCCATTCTTTCTCAACGGTCAGCGTCTGCTGATCCGCGGCACGCACCGCCACGAGGATCATGCGGGTCTTGGGGCGGCGATGACGGAAGAGCTGATGCGGGCGGAGATGATACAGATGAAAGAGATGGGGGTGAATTTTATCCGTCTTGCGCACTATCAGCAGTCGCGTATTATTCTAAAACTTTGTGACAGTCTGGGGATACTGGTCTGGGAGGAGATACCCTGGTGCAGGGGTGGTCTTGGCGGGCCGGTCTATCAGCAGCAGGCGTTGCGGATGATGACCAATATGATCAACCAGCACTACGATCATCCGGCGGTGATCATCTGGGGGCTGGGGAATGAGAACGACTGGCCGGGGGATTTTCCGGAGTTCAGTAAGGATTCGATCAGGAATTTTATGAAGCGGCTGAATGGTCTGGCGCATGCGCTGGACCCTTTGCGCAAGACGGCGATCCGGCGCTGTGATTTCTGCGCCGATATCCCCGATGTGTATTCACCGTCGATATGGGCGGGATGGTACCGGGGAATCTATACGGAATATAAGTCTTCGACGGAGGAAGAGTTTAAGAAGGTGCCGCATTTTCTGCATATGGAATGGGGCGGGGACAGTCATGCGCGCCGGCATTCCGAGAATCCTGACCATGCGTTGATGAATGTGCATACGGGGGAGGGTACGGATGAGCGAACGGGGGATGCGTCGTTGTACGGCGGCGCGGCGCGGGTGTCGAAGGATGGGGACTGGAGCGAGACCTATATCTGCAATCTGATCGACTGGCATTTGAAGGAACAGGAGACGATGCCGTGGCTGACGGGTGCGGCGCAGTGGGTATATAAAGATTTTTCGACGCCACTGCGGCCGGATAATCCGGTGCCGTATGTCAACCAGAAGGGGGTGGTCGAAAGGGATGGAACGAAGAAGGAAGCGTATTTTGTATTTCAGTCCTACTGGACGACGGGGCTGATGGCGCATATTTACGGGCATAGCTGGCCTGTTCGATGGGGAAAGGAAGGGGAGGTTCGGCTAGTAAAGGTTTATTCGAATGCTCCGGAGGCGGAGTTGTTTTTGAATGGGAAGAGCTATGGTGTACGGCGTCGTAATTCGCAGGATTTTCCTGCCGCGGGTCTTCGCTGGAAGCTGGTGTTTCAGCCGGGAGAGAATGTGGTGCGGGTCGTGGCGCATCGGGGCAGTGAGAGGGTGGAGGACTCGGTTCGATTAGTTTACCAGACGGCGGTATGGGGTAAGCCGGCGCGGCTTCAGCTGGAGAAGGTGGACGATAGTACGGTGAGGGTGCAGGTCCTCGATGCACAGGGTGTGAGTTGTCTGGATGCGGCGAACTGGATACATTGGGGATTGACGGGGGATGGAAGGCTTTGTGATGATCTGGGTACTTCGACAGGCAGCAGGAAAGTTCAGGCATTCAACGGGGAATCGATGATCCATGTGGAAGGAAAGAATTTTGTTGTCAGTGCGGCAAGTGAAGGAATTAAAACAGAATTTTTAATATGGACCCAATAACACCGATCTTGTTAGTGGCCGCGCTGAAGAAGCCGGTGATGGCCGAGGCAGGCTGGGCGATGAAGCAGTCGCCCGTCACCGTTACGGCCAGCTATTCTCCACGCAGTGCGGGCGGAAAGCATGATTTTTTCTCGGAGGGGGACTACTGGTGGCCGAATCCGGTGTCTGCCGACAGCCCCTATATTCAGCGGGACGGAGAGACCAACCCGGCCAATTTTACCGCTCACCGCGAGGCGATGATCCGGCTGAGCCGTGTGGTGGGTGCGCTGGCGTCCGCCTACCGGTTGACGGGTGATGCGGGCTATGCCCGGCAGGCGATGAAGCATGTCAGGGCCTGGTTCGTGGATACCGCGACGATGATGAATCCCGGTCTGGACTATGCTCAGGCCATCAAGGGCAGGGCGACGGGGCGGGGCATCGGGATAATCGATACGATACAGCTGATGGAAGTGGTCGAGGGGCTGGAGACGATGGGCGACGCGGTCGATGCCGGGTTGCTTGCGCAGGTGAAGGCCTGGTTCTCGCGCTATCTGATATGGCTGACGACGCATCCGTATGGAAAGGACGAGATGAACGCGGCGAACAATCATGGTACCTGCTGGGTGATGCAGGTGGCGGCGTTTGCGAAGTTTACGGGGGATGTGAAATTGATGGAGATGTGCAGTGAACGGTACAAGACTGTTTTGTTGCCGGCGCAGATGGCGGCAGACGGCAGTTTTCCGCAGGAGCTGCGGCGGACCAAGCCCTACGGTTATTCGTTGTTCAATCTGGATGCGATGGCGACCATCTGTCAGTTGTTGTCGGGACCGGGTAATGATCTATGGCATTATCAGACGGCGGATGGAAGGAGCATCGGAAAGGGGATCGCCTGGCTGTATCCGTATATAGCCGATAAAGGCAAATGGCCTTTTAAGCATGACGTCATGCACTGGGATGAGTGGCCGGTAGCGCAGCCTGCGCTGGCTTTTGGCGGAGTGGCGCTGGACAATAAAGACTGGCTGGACCTCTGGGCGCGGCTGGATCATCAGCCTTCGGGCGCGGAGGTGATCCGCAATCTGCCGGTGCGTCATCCGCTGATCTGGTACGGGAAGCCGCCGGTCGATATCGGCAGGGTGGTAGCGGATGCGGAGGCGCAGACCAGGGTGCTGCTGGATAGTCTGGCGGCGCGTAAAGGCAGCGGGGGGGCTTTTTCGCCGCGCACTATCGAGAATGGCCAGCTGAAACTGGTGGGGTCGAAGGACTGGACCAGCGGCTTTTTCCCGGGTGAGCTGTGGATGTTGTATGGGTTTACGGGGAAGAAGGAATGGGAGGAGCTGGCGAAGCGTTATACGGCGCCGATGGAGGTGGAGAAGACCAATGGCGGGACGCACGATATGGGGTTCAAGATATTCTGCAGCTTCGGGACGGGCTGGCGGCTGACGCGGGATGCGGGTTATCGGGATGTTATTATTCAGTCGGCTAAGACCCTGTTGACGCGGTTCAATCCAAAGATAGGATGTATCCGCAGCTGGGATCATCATAAAGAATTGTGGACGTATCCGGTGATCATCGACAATATGATGAATCTGGAACTGTTGTTCGAGGCGACGAGGCTGACGGGGGATTCTTCTTTTTACCGGATAGCGGTGACGCACGCGAATACGACGATGAAGAATCATTTCCGGGCGGACTACAGCTCGTTCCACGTAGTCGATTATGATACTGTGACGGGGCAGGTTCGGCGGAAGATGACCTGGCAGGGGGCGAATGATTCTTCTGCCTGGGCGCGCGGGCAGGCCTGGGGCTTGTACGCATATACGATGTGCTACAGGTATACGCGTGATCCGCGGTATTTGGCTCAGGCGGAGCATATTGCGGCGTTTATCCTGTCGCATCTGCCGGAAGATAAGGTTCCGTACTGGGACTATAATGCGCCGGGCGGAGCGGGCGAGCCGAGGGATGCTTCGGCCGCTGCGATCGTGGCGTCGGGGTTGTATGAGTTGTGCGGGTACAGCGTTCGCGGGCGGGAGTACAGGGCCGCTGCAGACGCGATGCTGGTAAGTCTGACGGCGCAGTACCGGGCGCCGGCGGGCAGCAATAAAGGGTTTATATTGCTGCACAGTACGGGTGGGAAACCGAGCAATTCGGAGGTGGATGTGCCGCTGAATTATGCGGACTATTATTATCTGGAAGCGCTGAATCGTTCACAAAACAAGTAAATAACGCGGTTTAAATATGAAAAAGCTAACGATCTTATTTTTATGTGTGCTGCTGGCTTCTGGTGGAGCAATGGCACAACAGGCGAATTCTGACGGAAGGATGGCGTGGTGGCGGGAGGCCCGATTTGGAATGTTCATCCACTGGGGCGTCTATGCGCAACTGGCCGGGGAGTATGACGGACATACCATCGGGAAGGCGGCGGAGTGGATCATGAACAGGGGGAAGATCCCGGTGGCGGAGTACCACCAGGTGGCCAATCGATTTAATCCGGTGAAATACGATCCGGATGCGTGGGTGAAGATGGCGAAGGATGCGGGGATGAAGTATATCGTTATCACGGCGAAACACCACGACGGCTTTGCGCTGTTCGGCAGCAGGGCGAGCCGGTGGAATGTCGTGGATGCTACGCCCTATGGCCGCGATCTGCTGAAGCCTTTGGCCGAGGCTTGCCGCAAGTACGGTATGAAGCTGGGTTTTTATTATTCACAGGCGCAGGACTGGAATAATCCTGGCGGTGCGGCTTCGCGGAAGGTTACTTCCGAAGGCTGGGCCAATCCCGACAGTGCGCGGATAGATGCGTACACGGCCGAGCACAAGGGGCACTGGGATCCGGCTCAAACGACCCAGACGATGGGTGAGTATATCGATAAGGTGGCGGTGCCGCAGGTGAAGGAATTGCTGACGAACTATGGCGATGTGGCCGTGCTCTGGTGGGACACGCCGACGGATATGACCGATGAGTATGCT
>Ga0068853_100003388_pt1 | contig 12201 bp, 11 predicted proteins | sample KBSCornC32_FD_65655 | JGI IMG/M metagenome (GOLD analysis project Ga0068853, IMG submission 65655) | Corn rhizosphere microbial communities from Kellogg Biological Station, Michigan, USA - KBS Corn C3-2 | ecosystem: Host-associated > Plants > Roots > Rhizosphere > Soil ... | reverse complement strand
AGTGTTGGGATACCTGCTTTATATACGCCAGGATTTTTTACAAGATCCCATCCCTGATAATCGGCGGAGGATCCTGGGTTATTCATCATCAAAGAAACAGCTTTTGCGAGATCCATTGTAGAGCCACCACCAATTCCAATGATGCCACTGACAGTTCCGAATTCATCTTTTAATTGTTTGGTAATTGCATCTACATAAGATGTTTTGGGTTCATAAGAAACATCTGCAAAAATTATTTTATCATTATTGCGTAAAGGAATGCGATTAAGCATAGGTTTTTTTTGAAAAAAATGATCCACCAGAAAGATCATCGGGGCGCCGGTTTTTCTTTGCGGTTCGAGTATTTCGTTCAATTGATTAAAACTTCCTCTTCCATAGACAACATAACTTACCATTTTAAAATTCTTGAACTGTGCCATAAATAATTTTTTTGCGAAGGTAAAATTTTGAATCGCAAAATTGGATTCAGCTTTCTTGAAAAGAGTATAGAAGGGCGCCGTTAAAAGCGCCATTAAATTTCTATAAAAAAATAGAAATCTGAATAAAAAGATGTAGTTTACGCAGCCACTAATTATCATTAATGCATCAACCGAAGCCAAATATCCTTATTGTTGATGATGACCTCGTTTACCGTTTTGCTGCAACCAAAACCATAGCTGCAACGGGATTAGCAGAAAAAATTGTAGAGTGTAGCGATGGATTGGATGCAATTAATTTCCTCAAAGAAAATATGCAACAACCGCCAAATCTGCCCGATATAATTTTTCTTGATATTAATATGCCTACCATGGATGGATGGGAATTTCTTACAGCGTTTGATTCTATCATTTCCAAGCTTTCAAAGCCCATTCATATTTACATGGTAACATCATCTATTGATAAACATGATATACAGCGTTCCAAAGAGTTTGCAATCGTTTCAGATTATCTTGTTAAACCGATATTCAAGGAAACCTTCAGCAGAATATTGAAAGGAGTACACGTTTAAAATTTCTCCCACAACTAATTAACATTTTGCTGTTAATAACTTTTATCGAAAAAAATACCTCTGCTTTATATAGTTATTTTACAGTAGGTTTGTTGCTATACAAAACAGCGATTTGAATATGAAATTCATAGCTTCTGCTTCCTCGCTTCTGAAACATTTGCAACAAATAAGCGGTGTTATAAATGCCAACACGGTTTTGCCTATACTTGAAGATTTTTTATTTGATATACAGGATAAAAAGTTAAGCATAGCGGCAACAGATCTTGAAACGGTAATGCGTGTTCAAATGGATGTAGAAAGCAAAACCAACGGCAGAGTATGTATTCCCGCAAAAATTTTGATAGACTCATTGAAGAATATTCCTGATCAGCCTCTCACTTTTAATATTGATAAAAATTTTGCAATTGAAATTACAAGTGATAATGGTAAGTATAAAGTGATGGGCGAAAATCCGGACAACTTCCCAAAAGAGCCTGTTGCCGATGATACAAACTCTTTTAAAATGAGCAGCACTGCTTTGGTTACAGGAATCAACAATACTTTGTTTGCCGTAAGCACTGATGATCTTCGTCCTGCAATGACAGGTGTGTTTTTTGAGTTGAGTAAAAATGCAATACAATTTGTTGCAACAGATGCACATCGTTTGGTACGTTATAAAAGAAGTGATGCAAAATGTCCTAATGAGGATAATTTTATCGTGCCAAAAAAGCCATTGAACCTTTTGAAAAATGTTTTGCCTGATAACGATGATGAAATTACAATCAGCTATAACAATAATCATCTTTTTGTTTCGCACGATTCTACGCAACTCATCTGTCGTTTAATTGATGCGCGTTTCCCAGATTATAAAGTTGTGATCCCCTCGGATAATCCATATAAACTTGTTGTAAACAGAAATGATTTTCAAAGTGCATTGCGTCGTGTAAGTGTATTTAGTAATAAGAGCACCAACCAGGTTGCGCTAACCATAAGCGGCAGCGAATTGCAATTGGCTGCGCAGGATGTTGATTTTAGTTTTGAAGGAAATGAACGTATGAGTTGTCAATATGATGGTGAAGATCTTCAAATAGCTTTCAATGCAAAATTTCTTATAGAAATGTTGGGTGCCGCTGAAAGTGATGAGGTGAAAATTGAATTATCAACACCCACAAAAGCCGGCATTATAAAACCAACAGAGCAAAATGAAAGCGAAGATCTTTTGATGCTTGTGATGCCGCTGATGTTGAACAGTTAATTTGAAAGCAAATAAATTTAAACAATAGCAACACTTCTTTTTAAATTTTTTTCTTCTAAAGTTTAAGTTGTAAAAATAAACGGAGCACATTGGCTCCGTTTTCCTTTATATTCCTATTTGTATGAACCGAATTACGTGACCTTCGCCCTGAATCTTCCATTTGATATTGTTATTACATTACCGGATAAATCAACAGCCGTGCCGCTAAAAGTTCCTTCAACAATATTATTCACACTATCATAAGTAAGAGTGATGGTTATTGAAGCGTTTGTTGTAGTTGGATCAGCGTGGTAGATATAATGTGTTGAAACTGTATCGCGAACATCTTTAAAGTAAACACCTGCACTTGTTGTTGTTGAATAATTACTATCTGCAATTTCTCCGCTTGGCAAATAAATTGAAACGGCAAAAGCAGAATCACCGGTTGCAGGAGTATAACCATACAACGTTAAAAATTTTGCACCTGAAGTATCAGAATAAATAAATGCACTATCAACGGGACCATTGAATGTAGCAGCATCTACTGAAAATTTCCATGCAGTGTCAGAAAGACTGGTAGTATCAGTACCACCACCTCCTAAACCTGTGCCTGTACTGTCCTGTACATAAACTGTAAAACTGCAAACTGTTGAATCAGACAATGAAGATATAGTAAACGGAATTGGTTCATGAAAGATCGCTTGTCCGATCGGTTTAAGTTTTATTGTCGCATAACCTGTTGTACTAAAATAACCGGAGTCGGCAAACATCAATCCATTTTGAAATGTTTTATCATCAGTGTATATCGTATAACTCCCTATTGAATCCACCCGAACCTGTACTTCCACATAAGCTGTATCGCTGCCTGGTAATACGCCATTGTAGAATGTACCATGAACTGAATCAGGCAAACAATTACCAAGACTATCTTTAAAAGAGAAAATAGCATTTCCTGGAGGAGTCGGCGTTTCGAAACTATATTCTTTCGAACATGAATTTAAAAATACAATGATGCCAATCGACGCAACTAAAAATAAGATTATCCGCTTCATAAATGCAAAGAAAGTGAAATTGATTATCAGCAAAGATATTTCCTACCTCAATAACGTTGCCTCTTGTGATAAATTGTATTAATAAATTTATAGTACCCTTTTTTGTGATTCTTATAAATTCTTATTTTTCTTTGTCATAATTTTTTTCAATTGAAAACGTTTTCAGAGATACATCTTTTGGACCAACACTTATGACTCATGAAGCACCTGATCATTTTTCTTTTCTTTGCCGTATCAGTATTCTCTTGTCAAAAAACAATTGATTGGGATTTGAATGCAGTGGCTTCACTTGCTACAGACAGCTCCGGTAATTGTATGTCCATTGAAGTTTATGGAGCATATAAGATAAAATCCCCTTTAAATGATAGTAACTATGTTGTTGTAACTGTGAATGTAGATTCTCCAGGACAGTATAATATCTTTACAAATATTGTAAATGGTTATTCTTTTAAAATGTCGGGAACATTTGAAACAAAAGGTGCAACCAAAGTAAAACTAATGGGTTATGGAACACCGCTCGATATTGGTGTGAATGATTTTATTGTACATCTTAATTATTCTTCGTGTGCCTTTTCAATTAGTGTTCCAGCAGATACTTCAGGCTCGGGAAATATTGATACATTATATAACGGAGCAAGCGGCATGCTTGCATCGGAACAACATACTTCTGTAGCATCTTATTTTAATTGGTATGATTTAACAGGAACCAGAATGACAGAAATTAGTTCAGACAATCAACCTTTGAAAAAAATATTTTATGATGCGACAAATAAGATTGACAGGATTGATTATTACACCGGCACAGGCAGTTATACTTTCGATCATACAGAAAAATTTATTTACGATAATAGCAATAATGTAATTACAATACTTCAGTATGATCAAAATGGAACTTTTGAGGATTCGCTTTTCGCTTTTGAATATAATGCTTCGAATAATGTAACAAAGAAAACGCAGTATGATGCGGGAAGCATCCTGGATGTAAAAACTTATGGATACGATGTATCAGGTAATCTTATCAAAATATATACTTTATCAGGAGGTTTAATCACAGATTCTCTCACTGTTCAATACGATACAAGACAAAATAATTTCAAACAAATTTATCCTCAGTATGCATTTTTAGATCCTTTGGTTGTAAATGATGCAAACGTGAATGAGCTATTTTATTATAGCGCGAATTATCCTGTTATGGTAACGCGTTCCAACGGCACACAACAAACAATAACTGTTGATGCGAATGCAAATGGGAAACCTTCTGATATAAAATTTGACGGAACCGTGTGGTTTGTTTATAACTACAACTAAAGTTATTTAAGCCAGCATAGCGTTATTCGCCAGCTTTTTTCCTTGCAGAATATTATCAATATTTCTAAGCGTAGTTAATGTGATTTGAGTAAGTGCTTCCTGTGTAAAAAATGCCTGGTGTGCTGTTACAAGTACATTTGGAAAACTCGTTAATCTCTGAATAGTATCATCCGCAATAATATCCGAAGAAAGATCACGAAAGAAAAGATTTTCCTCCTGTTCATACACATCTATACCGAGATAGCCGATTTGTCCTGTTTTCAAAGCTGCAATAACACAACCGGTATCAATTAATCCGCCACGGCTTGTATTGATAAGCATCACACCTTTTTTCATCATTCGAATTGTGTCGGCATTGATGATATGTTTTGTTTGTTCGTTCAAAGGACAATGAAGAGAAATAATATCACTTTGTTTTAATAATTCTATCAATGGAAGAAAAATAACTCCCGTTGCTTCCATATCTCTGTTGGCAATTAAATCGAATGCAAGTACTCTGCATCCAAAACCCGCCATAATTTTGCAAAATACTTTACCAATATTTCCTGTGCCGATAACGCCAACAGTTTTTCCATGCAGATCAAAACCAAGTAAACCATTCAAAGAAAAATTTTGTTCACGAACGCGATTATATGCTTTATGAATTTTTCTGTTAAGAGTAAGTATCATTGTCACTGCATGCTCAGCAACAGCTTCCGGTGAATATGCAGGAACTCTGCAAACTCTTATGTTGTATTGCAATGCAGCATTAAGATCAACATTATTAAACCCTGCACAACGAAGCGCAATGACCTGAACGCCTTTCTCGGCAAGCTTTTGAATAACTTCTGCATTAACCGTATCATTCACAAAAACACAAACAGCAGTTGAGTTATTTACAAGTGAAACGGTTTGATTATTCAAATGCGTTTCAAAATATTCCAACTCGTAACCAAAAGAATCATTATAAAGATTAAAGAATTCTTTGTCGTATGGTTGAGTAGAAAAGAAAGATATTTTAACCCCTGCTCCTAAAGGGGAGATTGAGCTACCATCTCCCAAAGGCGAATAATTTTTTTGATGTAAACTCATTGCAGTTTGTTTTAAAAAGTCCCTTTAGGGATTTAGGGTAGCTCTCCTACCATCTTTGAAGGCACAACCCATTCATCAAACTCTTCAGGTGTTAAGTAACCAAGTTTCACTGCCATCTCTTTTAATGTAGTTCCTTCCTTGTGCGCCTTTTGTGCAATCTCTGCAGCTTTGTAATAACCGATCTTTGTATTGAGTGCAGTTACCAACATCAAACTATTGTCAACATGCTTTTTTATGTTTGCTTCAATAGGTTCAATGCCAATTGCGCATTTATCATTAAAGCTCACACAACCTTCGCCGATCAATCTTGCAGAGTGTAAAAAATTATAGATCATCATTGGCTTGAAAACATTCAATTCAAAATGTCCCAGTGAGCCGCCGACATTTATTGCAACATCATTGCCTAACACCTGCGCTGCGATCATCGTTAATGCTTCGCATTGGGTAGGGTTTACTTTGCCGGGCATGATAGATGATCCTGGTTCGTTATCAGGAATAAAAATTTCACCGATGCCACTGCGTGGTCCGCTCGACAGCATGCGAATATCATTTGCGATTTTCATTAGACTCACTGCAACAGTTTTTAAAGCGCCATGTGATTCAACGATCGCATCGTGTGCAGCAAGTGCTTCAAATTTATTTTCAGCAGTTACAAAAGGTAAACCTGTAAGTATGGCGATATTTTTTGCTACAAGCTCTGCATAGCCTTTTGGTGTATTGATGCCTGTTCCTACTGCGGTCCCGCCCAATGCAAGCTCACTTAGGTGAGGCAAAGAATTTCTTATTGCTCTTAATCCATGATCAAGCTGAGAAACATATCCGCTGAATTCCTGTCCTAATGTGAGTGGTGTTGCATCCATAAAATGTGTTCGGCCAATTTTCACCACATGCATAAATGCTCTGCTTTTTTCTGCAAGTGTATTACGCAATTTTTCTATTCCGGGAATGGTTGTCTCTATAATCATTTTATAAGCCGCGATATGCATGGCTGTAGGAAATGTATCATTTGATGATTGTGATTTATTCACATCATCATTCGGATGCAAAAATTTTTCTTTATCGTTTAATGATCCGCCCCCGTTCACATGTGCTCTGTAAGCAATTACTTCATTCACGTTCATGTTGCTTTGCGTGCCGCTTCCAGTTTGCCAAACTACCAGCGGAAACTGATCATCTAATTTTCCTTCAAGAATTTCATCACACACTTCCGCAATTGCATCACATTTATCCTTTGATAAAACACCCGATTCATAATTGGTAATTGCAGCTGCTTTTTTTAAATAAGCAAATGCCTGGATAATCGGCTTTGGCATGCGGTTAATGTCCTGTGCGATTTTAAAATTTTCAATACTGCGTTGTGTTTGCGCGCCCCAGAAAACGTGCGAAGGAACTTTTACTTCGCCCATAGTGTCTTTCTCAATGCGGTAGATCATACGGTTTGTTTGTGTGGCAAAGGTAAAGTGAGATTTACGATTTATGGTCGCATCTTATTTACCAATCCTTACGACTTATAATTTTTATTTACTCAACCTGAAGTACATGGTTGCGACTGTTGCTATACCGAGTTATTGATAAATTAATTTATAGGTTGCTTTTCAGATAATTTTTTAATTTTTTTCTATCACTTTCTAATTTTTTTTAAATGGATAATTGAAAAAAGGGTATGGATATTGCTAATTATACAGAAATTTTTTAACCCTGAATTTCAATTTTATTCATGTATATCAAACCAAAATTTCAAAGTGCCTATTGAATCCAGCAATTAATTTAACAAGAGAGAGTTCGACAAAAATTTTCTTCATTTTTTATTTTATCTAAAACAGTTTTTAAAAATCCAATTTTTATGAAGTCCACATTAAGAATGTCTCATTATATAATAATGAGCGGAACAAAAATTTATCAACTTCTTGCTATCACTGTATCAATCTTAATTTTCAGCAGTTGCCAAAAAGAAGTTGTAAGCAATCCTGATCCGGATAGTATTACATCAGTTTCGATTGAAAAAGCATACGCATCATCACATGTAGATGCAGGACCCGGGAAAGTAGTGGTTTATCCTTCCTATACTTCAACGACGCTTCTTGGAAGCGGTTATGAAGGTGACGATCAGATCTTCAAATGGATTCAAATTAGCGGTGATCCTGCTGCTGTAATCTCTCAGCCGAACAGTCATTTTACGAAAGTGACTGATCTAAAACCGGGTATTTACACTTTTATGCTTACAGTAACAGATAAAAATGGCATTTCATATAGAGATACAACATCAGTCTCTGTTCTTCAAAAGATGACCTGGAATATTAATGGTACTACACGAGAAGCGTTGGTGCATCTTCCTTCGGGCTCAGGTCCTGCTCCTGTTATCTTTGCTTTTCATGGACATGGTGGTACTGATCTTGGGTTTGCAAACCAGGGATTTGAGATTGAATGGCCACAGGCAGTTGTAGTGTATCCCCAGGGCTTGCCTACAAAGAGCCATATGGATAAAGAAGGCAAGAACTTCGGATGGCAACATTGGGCAGGAGAAGTAAATAATCACACTGATAAAAAAGATCAGGATCTGCAGTTCTTCGATGTTATGTTATCTTCTTTACAGAATGAGTACAACATTAATTCGAAATGCATCTTTGTTCATGGCTGGTCGAATGGTGGCGACTTTGTTTATAATGTTCTTTGGCCTATGCGCGGAAATAAACTGGCAGGCATATCTTCCGCAGCTGCTGTCTTAAATAGTACAAAGGGAAAAGCACCATTGCCGGTAATGCAAATTGCCGGAAAATCTGATCCGCTTGTTTCTTTCAAAAATCAGCAACAAAGCATGGAAAGGATTTGCAGTTTAAACGAATGTGTTTCTTTTAGCGCCCCATGGGCTGAAGGAGATGATGGGCTTATAGGCATGCGCTATTGGTCGCCTCTTCATAAACCGGTGTTTTTCCTGCAATATGATGGCGGACATGCTTATCCATCAAACGTTGATCCTTTGATTGTAAAATTCTTCAAACAAGTCGCATGGCGCATCAATCTTTAAGCCACCTTATAAGTAAGAACGCTTTTCATTTCTAATAGTTAAATGAACATTTAAAGAGCTGCTTTCGATACAAGCAGCTCTTTTGTATATTTCAATATTTATCGCAATTTTTCGCATCAAGAACCGGGTAAAGAATTTTTTATCTGATGCTTATTTAAGTTTATTTTATTACGTTCGGTGTTGTTCAAAACAGTTTGATATATTTCCATTAATTTTTTATAATAAACTTCGGTAGAAAAATAATGGTCGTAAACGTTAGCAAATTTGTGGCGAAGGTCATCAAAAGGCAAGCTCATCAATATTTGTATGCGACTGTGCCATTCATTTTTATCGAATGAATTTATCACCGCAAGTGGGATTTTGCTTTTTATTTGCTCAACAACTTCACCGGTGTTGTAAGTTAAGAATGGCAAACCCTGGGCCATATATTCAATAAGTACTAAAGGTCCCGATTCAGAAATTGCAGTATGCAAAGCAAAACCAAACTGGTGAAGGAAGGGTTGAATGTTAGAGCAATTATGTACGATCTCAATATTTTCATTCAATTCATTCCCGGCAATTAAAATTTTTATCTTTTCATAATATTCTTTGTCGGCAATTTGTCCAATAATCGTAAGATGGTAAGTTGAATCAGCTTTCCTCAATTCTTTGAATAATTCAACTGCAAACTCAATATTTTTTGATGGGCGAAAATTAGAGACAAGCAATAACCGGTTATGCAGATTTTTGTTTTCCCGGAAATTATCAACGGACCATTTCTCTACAGTGTTTGGCAGCAAGAAAATCTGCTCTTCTGGCATCCCGAGTTTGTGTATTGCCCATTGCGTGTGTTTGCTTGATACTCCAATAAATACCACTTTAGGATATACCAGTTTTTGATGCCATCTTATAGAAGGATCAATGTGTATATCACCATAATGCTCGTGAAAGAAAATTGCTTTTTTCACACGAAACAATTTCATTGCCAGGTAAACATAACGGAGATTGTGTGATGAGTGCACATGAATTACATCATAGTCTTTTATCTCGTTCACTAATTTGCGCATCGTTACAATATTCCACTTCCATTTTCTTCCAAGACTTACATGCTGAATTTCTGTGTGCAGTTGATTTACAAGCGGACCGTCACTTACAGTCGTTATCACTTTTACTTCGTGCCCATGCTGGTGCAGAATATTTGAAAGCATCACAAGTATGCGTTCAGCGCCGCCAATATGCAATCGATCTATTATTTGGACCACTCTTAATTTCGTGTCACTCATAATTAAGTAAGCTAAAGTATCGTATTATCGGGAAAGAAATTTTTTTGCAGCAGGTCAAATTTCAGTATTCCTAACAACCTATTCCCATTAAATTTAATTTTATAAAGATTTATACTTGCCTCAATTATTTTATGACATCACCTGAAACAGATATAAACAAAAATAGATCTTCATCTTTTGTTATTTCATTAGAATCACTTCGGAATTTTTTTGGTAGTGGTGAAACAAAGTCTTATCCTTTTCGTAAAGAACAATTACAAAAATTAAAGAACGCTGTATTGAAGCACGAACAGGATTTGTATGATGCGCTTTATACCGATCTAAAGAAAAATAAAGAAGAAGCATGGGTTACTGAAATAGGATTTCTCATCGCAGAGATAAACGCCGCTTTAAAAAATCTTCGTTCATGGATGAAGCCGGTGCAAGCAAAAACCAATCTTGTAAATTTTCCTTCATCAAGTTTTGTTTTACATGAACCACTTGGTGTTGTGCTCATCATCGGTCCCTGGAATTACCCTTTGCAACTTTTGTTTACACCTTTGGTGGGTGCCATTGCCGCAGGTAATTGTGCTGTACTTAAATCAAGTGAATTTGCTCCGGCAACATCACATATAATGAAACAAATAATTAAAGAAGCTTTTCCTAAAGAATACGTTTTGTTTGTTGAAGGAGACGGTAGAGAAGTTATTTCTCAAATGATGAACGATTTTGTATTTGATCATATTTTTTATACAGGCGGCACGGAAGTTGGAAAAATTATTTATCAAATGGCTGCAAAGAATTTAGTACCTGTTACTTTAGAACTCGGCGGAAAAAGTCCTTGCCTTGTTGAAAGCGATGCAAACATAAAAGTGGCTGCAAGAAGAATTGTCGTAACAAAATTTTCTAATGCAGGTCAGATGTGCGTTACACCTGATTATGTTTTAGTGAATGCTTCAATGAAAGATAAATTGATTGAAGAATTAAAAAAATGCATACAACAATTTTATTCTGAAGATCCTTCAACAGATTATAACTATGGAAAGATCATCAATCAAAAACAATTCAACAGGATCGTTAATTATTTGAAGGAAGGAAATATAATTTATGGCGGGAAATATGATGAATCAAAACTTTACATTGAGCCAACACTGATACATAATGTTTCTCTGGAATCACCTTTAATGCAGGAAGAAATTTTTGGACCAATACTTCCGATCATTTCTTTTGAAACAAAACAGGATGCTCTTAACATCATCAGCCAAAACAAAAACCCTCTTTCCTGTTTTGTATTCACTGAAAGCAAAGCGAATGAAAAGTTTTGGCTGCAGCATGTTGCATTTGGCGGAGGTTGTATAAATAATGCAAGCTGGCATTTGACCAATCATTATCTTCCTTTTGGAGGTCGTGGTTTTAGCGGCATCGGCAATTATCATGGAAAATATTCTTTTGAAACATTCAGTCACAAAAAAGCAATTATGAAAACACCAACATGGTTTGATCCTGTTATAAAATATCCGCCCTTCAAAGGCAAGTTGAAATTATTTAAGTGGATAATAAAATGAATATATTTTATGATGATTTTATTTTCGTGAGACGTGAGACGATAAACGTGAGAACATGACGATAAGACAAAAAGTACTAAAATTTTTTTACCCGCTGTTCATGCAGATAAAAAGCTTTGGCAGCGCTGATAATTTAATGCTGCGAAATGATGAAAAGAAAAAACCTTACACATCTTTTTACAACCTTCGCGCAATTGCAAATAACGGAGCTCTTATAAATTTTGATCAGTTCAAAGGAAAGAAAGTGTTGCTTGTAAATACTGCAAGTGATTGTGGTTACACAGGTCAATATGATGAGTTACAAAAATTGTATGAGGAATATCAAAACAAATTAATTGTTATTGGCTTTCCTGCTAATGATTTTAAGGAACAGGAAAAAGGAAGTGACGAAGAGATCGCACAATTTTGTAAAATAAATTATGGTGTAACATTTCCGTTGATAAAGAAAAGCAGCGTTATAAAAGGGAATAGTCAAAACGAAGTTTATCAATGGTTGAGCAATAAAAATTTGAATGGCTGGAATGATCAGCAACCAACATGGAATTTCTCTAAATATCTCATAAATGAAGAAGGTGCTCTTACTAATTATTTTGCTCCGTTCATTTCTCCATTAAGCAAAGATGTAATAGCTGCAATCAATATGGAATAAGATTCCGAAAGCATGATAGATGGATTCCTCCTTCATCGGAATGACAAGCTGAAGAATGAGTTAAGAGCTGATGAACAGAACATAAGTTT
>Ga0068853_100003385_pt1 | contig 12207 bp, 13 predicted proteins | sample KBSCornC32_FD_65655 | JGI IMG/M metagenome (GOLD analysis project Ga0068853, IMG submission 65655) | Corn rhizosphere microbial communities from Kellogg Biological Station, Michigan, USA - KBS Corn C3-2 | ecosystem: Host-associated > Plants > Roots > Rhizosphere > Soil ... | reverse complement strand
CTGTTCGCTTCGGCGTCGTGGCTCCAGCCATGGGTGCCGTCGCGCGCGAGCTCGCGCAGCAGGCCGCTGACGAAATCCCTCTTCTTCGGCTTGAAATCGAACAGGTTGAGGATGTTCATCGCGCTGGTTGCGTCGCGTTCGGCGGCTCGACCAGCAACAACGGGTCCACGCGCACGTCGAACCAGTTCATGCCCCAATGCACGTGCGGCCCGGTGGCGCGGCCGGTCATGCCGGCGGCGCCGATGACGTCGCCTCGCGCGATGCGCTGGCCGACCTTCACGTCGATGCGCGAGAGGTGGAGGAAGTTCGAGCTCACGCCGTGGCCGTGGTCGACCAGCACGGTGCCGCCGGTCAGGTAGAGGTCGGGGTCGGCGAAGGTGACGACGCCGGCCGCGGGGGCCTTCACGGGCGTGCCCTGCGGCACCGCGATGTCCATGCCCGAGTGCGGCGATTTCGGTACGTCCTTGCCGTCGACGACGTAGATGCGCTGGTTGCCGAAGCGGCCGCTGATGCGGCCGTCGACCGGCCACGCGAACGCCTGCGCGTAGTCCTCGCGCGCGTCGTCGCGTTCGCGCGCGGCGACCACGCGCGCCTGCTCGCGCTTGATGCGTTCGGCGATCTCGGGCGGCGGCTCGACCGTCTTCGGCGGCACGCCTTCGATGCGTTCGATCGGCCAGTCGCGCGGCGTCACCGGGATCGCGATGCGTTCGCGCTGGCCGTCGCGTTCGGTGATCTCGATCGTCACCGGGCCCTGTTCGTCGCGCCCGACGCCGAACACGATCTCGCCGCCCGGGCCGACGCGCAGGGTGTGCCCGGCGACGCGCACCTTCGCGTGCGGGTTGACGATCGCGCGCACGAGGGCGCCCTGCGAGACCTGGTCGGGGAACGCGGCGGCTGCCGCCGCGTGCGCGAGGAAGGTGGACGCGACGAGCATCGCCGCGCGCGCAGCGGATGCGACCCTGTGGGAGCGGCGGAAGCCGCGATGCTTCCGGTTCGGGGTAATGGAAGCATCGCGGCTTCCGCCGCTCCCACAGGAGGCAGCAACCGCCGTTCCGATCGGAGGACGCGCGTACCTGCCCGTCATCGCGAAAATTCCAGGCGCATGCCGCGCACGCCGTCGTCGAGCCGGCCGTCGTTCCACGCGAGCTGGCCGTTGACCCAGGTCGCGGCGATGCTCGAGCGGAACGTGTAGCCCTCGAACGGCGTCCACGAGCACTTCGACAGCACTTCTTCCGCGGTGACGGTATGCGGTTTGCGTGGGTCGACGAGCACGAGGTCGGCGTGGAAGCCTTCGCGCAGGAAGCCGCGCTGCTTGACGTCGAACAGCGTCGCCGGCGCGTGCATCGCCGCCTCGACCACGCGCTCGAGCGTGAGCGCGCCGTCGAACACGCGCTCGAGCGCGCACTGCAGCGCGTACTGCACGAGCGGCAGGCCGGACGGTGCACGCGGGTACTGGTTCGACTTCTCGGTGGCGAGGTGCGGCGCGTGGTCGGTCGCGAGCACGTCGAGGCGGCCCTCGGCGAGCGCGCGCGTGATGACCTCGCGGTCGTGCGCGGTCTTCACCGCCGGGTTGCACTTGATGAGCGTGCCGAGGCGCGCGTAGTCCGCGTCGCAAAAATGCAGGAAGTGCACGCAGGTTTCCGCGGTGATGCGCTTGCCCGCGACCGGGCCGGGCTCGAACAGCGCGCATTCGTCCGCGGTGGAGATGTGCAGCACGTGCAGGCGCGTGCCGTGCTTCCTGGCGAGCGAGATCGCGAGCCGGGTCGACTTGATGCACGCCTCGCGCGAGCGGATCAGCGGGTGCTGCGCGATCGGGATGTCGTCGCCCCAGCGTGCCTTGGCCGCCTCCTCGTTGGCGGTGATCATCGGCGTGTCCTCGCAGTGCGTGATGATCGGCACCGGGCAGTCGCGGAAGATCGCGTCGAGCGTGGCCGGGTCGTCGACGAGCATGTTGCCGGTCGAGGCGCCCATGAAGACCTTGAGGCCGGGCGCCGCCTTCGGGTCGAGCGCGCGGATCTCGGCGAGGTTGTCGTTGGTCGCGCCGAGGTAGAAACCGTAGTTGGCACGCGAGACCTCGGCCGCGCGCGCGTACTTCGCCTCGAGCGCGGCGCGGTCGGTCGCGGGCGGCTTGGTGTTCGGCATCTCCATGAAGCTGGTGATGCCGCCGGCGACGCAGGCACGCGACTCCGAAGCGATGTCCGCCTTGTGGGTGAGGCCGGGTTCGCGGAAATGCACCTGGTCGTCGACCATGCCGGGTAGCAGCCAGCGGCCGTTGGCGTCGAACACGCGCTCGCCGCCGCGCGCGGCGAGGCTGCCGCCGATCTGCTCGATGCGACCGTCGCGCACGCGCAGGTCGGCGTGGAAGCGACGGCCTTCGTTGACGAGTTCGGCGTTGGTGATCAGCCAGTCAGTCATGCTCATGGTCCTGTTCGTGCGCGTGGCGCGGCGGCCAGGCGCGGAATTCCATCGGCACCGGGTCGAAACCGCCGCGGCACAGGGGCTGGCAGCGGATGATGCGGCAAAACGCCAGCCAGCCGCCACGCAGCGTGCCGAAGCGCGCGATCGCCACGCGCGCGTAGTCGGAGCAGCTCGGGTGGAAGCGGCAGCGCGAGCCGAGCAGCGGGCTCAACCAGCGCTTGTAATACCGCAGCAGGAGAATCGTCGGGCGGGGCATGTGCGCGTCCAGGCAGGCGCGCGCAATCGCACGTCACGGCACGGATTTTCGGCGGTTGCCGGGGGGTAGCAGTTAGGCTATAACACGCGACCGCCGAGTCACAAGATAGGCCGAGGAATGGCGAAGAGCAAAGCAGATCCGCGCAAGAGCACCAAGGCGGCGAAGCCCGCCGCGCGTGCGGGTGCGGCGGCGTCACGCAAGGTTCCCGCCAAGCCGGTGGCGAAGGCGAAAGCCGCTGCGCCGAAGAAGGCGGCCAAGCCCGCCGCGAAATCCGCGCCGGCGCGCAAGCCGGCCGCCAAACCGGTGGCGAAGGCCGCCGTGAAGAAGGTCGTTCCCGTGAAGAAGGCGGCGCCGGCCGCGAAAGCGAAGCCGGCACCCGTCGTTGCCAAGCCGGCCGCCAAGCCGGCTGCGAAACCGGCGCCGGCGGCCAAGCCGTCCAAACCCGCGGTGGCCGTACCCGCATCGAAACCGAAGACCGCGAGCAGCCATGCCGCAGACACCTCCAGGAATTTCGTGACTACCAGCAAGCCACAATCCGCGGCCGCCAAGAGCAAGAAGGCCGAACCCGCCGACAACGGCGTGACCATGCAGGACGGGCGCTACGCGCTGCCGACCACGGTCACCATCGACCTCCCGAACGGCTACAAGCCGTCCTCGAAGGAGGAATACATGAGCCCGCGCCAGTTGCAGTTCTTCCGCAACAAGCTGTCGAAGTGGCGCGAGGAACTGGTCGAGGAAAGCCGCCAGACGATCGAGAGCCTGCGCGACGAAGTGCGTGACGTCGGCGACGAAGCCGAGCGCGCGACGCGCGAGACCGAGAATTCGCTCGAGCTGCGCACGCGCGACCGCTACCGCAAGCTCATCGCGAAGATCGACAAGGCGCTCAAGCGCATCGAGGAAGGCCGCTACGGCTACTGCGAGGAGACCGACGAGGAGATCGGCATCGAGCGCCTGGAGGCGCGTCCGATCGCCACCCTCAGCCTCGACGCGCAGGAGCGCTGGGAGCATCGCCAGAAGCAGATGGGTGACTGATCCGGCCACGGATCCGGTCATCCGGCGACCCGCCGACGCCCCGCACGCCGGGGCGTTCGCGTTTTCAAGAGCCGACGCACAAGAGCCGACGCAGGGAACGACGTGAACGCACGCAGGTATTTCGGCACCGATGGCATCCGCGGCAGGGTCGGCGAATGGCCGATCACGGCGGAGTTCATGCTCAAGCTCGGCCGCGCGGTCGGCAGCGTGCTCGCCGCGCGCGGGCAGGCGGTCAACGTCGTCATCGGCAAGGACACGCGCGTGTCCGGCTACATGTTCGAGTCGGCGCTCGAGGCCGGGCTCGTCTCGGCGGGTGCGGGCGTGAGCCTGCTCGGCCCGATGCCGACGCCCGCGGTCGCCTACCTCACGCGCTCGCTGCGCGCGAGCGCGGGCATCGTCATCAGCGCCTCGCACAACCCGCACCACGACAACGGCATCAAGTTCTTCTCCGCCGAAGGCGAGAAGCTCGACGACGACGTCGAGGCGGCGATCGAGGCGGAACTCGACGCACCGTTCACGACGGTCGCGTCCGAATCGATCGGCAAGGTCGTGCGCGTGCGCGACGCGGTCGTGCGCTACGCCGAATTCTGCAAGGGCACCGTACCCGCGGCGCTGAACCTGCGCGGCCTCGGCATCGTGCTCGACTGCGCGCACGGCGCGACCTACCAGATCGCGCCGACCGTGTTCGGCGAACTCGGCGCGAAGGTGACCGCGATCGGCGCGCAACCGGACGGCCTCAACATCAACCGCGACGTCGGTTCGACCCATCCACAGGCGCTGCAGCGCGCGGTGGTCGCCGCGGGCGCGGACCTCGGCATCGCGTTCGACGGCGACGGCGATCGCGTGCAGATGGTCGATCGCCGCGGCGAACTCGTCGACGGCGACCAGCTGCTCTACGTGCTCGCGAGCGACTGGCACGCGAGCGGCCGCCTGCGCGGCCCGCTGGTCGGCACGCTCATGAGCAACTACGGGCTCGAGCGCGCGATGGGCGAACTCGGCGTGCCGTTCATCCGCGCCAACGTCGGCGACCGCTACGTGCTGCAGCAGCTCAAGCAGCACCACGGCGTGCTCGGCGGCGAGACGTCCGGCCACATCCTCACGCTCGATCGGGCGAGCAGCGGCGACGCGATCGTCAGCGCGCTGCAAGTGCTCGACGTGCTCCGCCGCAGCGGCCGCGGCCTCGACGAAGCCGTCGTCGGCATGCGCAAGGTCGCGCAGACGACGGTGAACGTGCGCGTCGCCGGCGGCGCGGCGCTCGTCGCCGACGCCCGCGTGCAGCAGGTCCACGCGCGCGTGCGCGCCGAACTCGAGGGGCAGGGGCGCGTCGTGCTGCGCCCGTCCGGCACCGAGCCGCTCGTGCGCGTGACGGTCGAGGCCGGCGACGCCGACCTCGTCGAGCGGCTCGCCGGCGAACTCGCCGACGCCGTAAGATCGGCAGCATCCACGACGACCAACGCCTGACCGCCATGACTTCACGCATCCCGACCCTCGACATCCGCCGTTACAGCGAGCCGTCCAGCAGCAGCGACCGCGACGCGTTCGTCGCCGAACTCGGCGCGGCCTATCGCGAGTGGGGCTTCGCGGGCATCCGCGGCCACGGCATCGCGCAGGATCTCGTCGACGGCGCGTACGACGTGTTCAAGGCGTTCTTCGCACTGCCCGCCGACGTGAAGATGAAGTACCACGTCAAGGGCGGCGGTGGCGCGCGCGGCTACACGCCGTTCGGCGTCGAGACCGCGAAGGATTCGAAGTATCCCGACCTCAAGGAGTTCTGGCACATCGGCCGCGAGATCCCGCGCGACTCGAAGTACGCCGACGTGATGGCGCCGAACCTGTGGCCGACCGAAGTGGCCGGGTTCCAGCGCTACGGCTACGGCCTGTTCGACGCGCTCGACGCGCTCGGTTCGCGCGTGCTGCGCGCGCTCGCGTTGCACATCGAGCTGCCGGAAGCCTATTTCGACGACAAGACGAACTTCGGCAACTCGATCCTGCGCCCGATCCACTATCCGCCGATCACCGCGCCGGACATCCCGAACGTGCGCGCCGGTGCGCACGAGGACATCAACCTCATCACCCTGCTCGTCGGTGCGAGCGCGCAGGGGCTCGAGGTGAAGTCGCGCAAGGGCGAGTGGGTGCCGTTCACCGCGGACGCCGACACGATCGTCGTCAACATCGGCGACATGCTGCAGCGCCTGACCAACCACGTCTATCCGTCGACGACGCACCGCGTCGTGAACCCGCCGGGCGAGGAAGCGCGCAAGCCGCGCTATTCGGTGCCGTTCTTCCTGCACCCGAACCCGGACTTCGTCATCGACGCGCTGCCTTCGTGCATCAGTGTCGACAACCCGAACCGCTACCCGCAGCCGATCAGTGCGCACGAGTACCTGCAGGAGCGGTTGCGCGAGATCAAGCTGATCTGAGGACCGCACAGGCCGGACGACCGCAGGTCGGCCGGCGTGGTTTCGCCGATTGCGATGTTGCCGGCCGCGCGGCGCGCGTCCGGCCTACGAGCCGCCTCCGGATCCGACGCCGCCGACCATGCGCAGCACTCCGCCTCCCGCTTCCCGCGCGCGCTTCTGGCCGGTCGCACTCATCGTCGCGGCGATCGTGTTCGTGCTCGCGCCCGGCGTGCACGGCGACTGGGGCCGCGACGACTACTTCCAGCTCGCCTTCGTGCGCCTCGTCGGTTCGCCGTGGCCGCTGTTCGCGCACGATCATTTCCCGGTGCCGGGCTCGGTGTTCCGCCCGCTCGGCTTCGCCTCGATGTGGCTCGGCGTGCACCTGTTCGGCAACGACTATGCGGCGCATGCGTGGTCCGACCTCGCGCTGCACGCGGCGGTCGCGCTCGCCCTGTTCACGCTGCTGCGCCGGCTGCGCATCGCGCCGTGGCCGGCCGTGCTCGCGACGCTCGCGTTCGCGTTGCATCCGGCGGCGACGGGCCCGGCGCTCTGGTGGTCGGCGCGCTTCGACCTGCTCGCGTCGCTGTTCGTGCTGCTCGCCCTCGTCGCGGCGGTCGAGTATCGCGACGGCGGCGGTCGCGGGTGGCTCGCCGCGACGCTGCTCGCCGCGCTCGCGGCGATGCTGTCGAAGGAGATCGGCCTCGTCGCCGTCGCGGCGGCCGGTGCCCTGTGGCTTCGGCAGGCCGCCGCCGTGCCCGCGCAGCGGCGTCGCGCGGCGGTCGCGTGCGTGGCGGCCGCGCTGTGCGCCGCGGCCTACTTCGGCTGGCGCGCACGCGTACTCGGCACGGCGGCGAGCGGCATCACCGGTACGACGCCGCTCGACGAGGCGATCCTCGCGGGTGTCGGCACGTGGTTGCACCAGGCGCCGGGCTACCTCACGTTCTGGCCGCGCCTGGACGGCTACGCGCGCGGCGTGCTGGTCGTGCTCGTGCTCGCTTCGCTGCCGGCGCCGCGCGGCGCGCGCCTGCCGGGGCGCGACGACGTCGCGATCGTGGCGTGCGGGCTCGTCCTGCTCGTGTCGCCGGCGCTGCTGCAGGCGCCGGTCGCCGCGCTCAACGCACATGCGCTCGGCACCGGCGAGTCGGCGATCGAGGCGGCGATGCAGTCGCGCCTCTACTACCTCGGCATCGCCGGCGGCGCGATCGTGCTCGCGACCGTGCTCGACCGCGCATCGCGCACGCGCATCGCCGCGTACGGTCCGCTGCTCGGAGTGATCGCCGTGGGCGTGCTCGTCGCGTTCGGCGCGAACGCGCGCCGCGGCGCGCAGGCGTTCGCCGAAGGATCGGTGCGCAATGCCGCGGTCGCGCACGCGGCGGTCGGCGCGGTCGATGCGCTCGCGCTGCCACCCGCGCCGTGCCACGTCATGTTCCTCGGCATCGAGCCGGCGCCGGAATGGGGCGTGTTCGTGTCGATGGACAGCGTCGTGAAGGCGCTCGATGCGGACCTCGCTCGCGTCGCGCCGTGCTGGTTCCACGCGAACTATCCGACCTGGTTCTTCCTGATGCCGGCGTCGGTCGACGCGTCCGCGGCGTTGCCGTACCACCCGTTGCAAGCCGACGGCCGCGACGTGCCGTGGCTGCGCGTCGGTGGCGCGACGATCGCCTATCTCGACGCGCAGGCTGCGAGCGACGCCGATGCCGATAAGCGCATGCGCTACCTGCGCTGGAACGGCCGCGGGTTCGACGAAGTCGGCGCCGACCTCGCGGCGCCGCCGGCGGTTTCCGGCGTGCGTTAGCCGCGTCCGCGTGGCGCGGGTCGCGCGTCAGGTCGAGTCGCGGAAATTCTTGCCGCCGCCGGCGATCAGGCGCTCGCCGAGGCGGTCCGGCAGCAGCTTGACGAGTCCCTTGATCGCGCGGTTGATGCGGCCGCTGACGCGGATCGAATCGCCGCGGTCGACCGCGGCGAGCGCGTCGCGCACGACCGTGTCGGCATCCATCCACATCCAGCGCGGCATGCCCTTCATCTGCTCGCGCGTGCCGGTCACGTCGTGGAATTCCGAATGGGTGAAGCCGGGGCAGCAGGCGAGCACGTGCACGCCGTACGCGCGGTTCTCCAGCGACAGCGCCTGCGAGAACTTGATCAGGTACGCCTTCGACGCCGCGTACAGCGTGTGGCCGGCAGGTGCGGGGATGAGTCCGGCGAGCGAGGCGACATTGACGATGCGGCCGCGGCCGCGCTCGCGCATCGCCGGCAGGAACCGATGGCACAGCTCGGCCGGCGCGGTCATCAGCACCTGGATGAAATCGGCGTGCGTCCGCCACGGTCGCGACAGGAACGAGCCGGTGACACCGTAGCCCGCGTTGTTGACGAGGACGTCGATCGCGAGGCCGCGCCGCGCGCATTCGTCGAACAGCTGCACCGGCGCGCGGGGATCGGCGAGATCGGCCGGCAGGCAGACGACGTCGACCCCGTGCCGTTCGCGCAGCTCGCGGGCGAGCGCCTCGAGGCGGTCGGCGCGGCGCGCGGTGAGCACGACGCCGCAACCGCTCGCGGCGAGCTGGCGCGCGAATTCCGCGCCGATGCCGGCGGATGCGCCGGTGACGAGGGCATGCAGCGACGAGGGCATCGTTCGGGATCTCCGTGGCAACGGGCAGGGTAGTCGTTCCGCCGCCGCGCGTCAGCCGTTGCCGCCCTTCGGGGTCGCCGCTATCCTTGCGCGCCTTTCGTCAGCCCGGAGCTGCCATGCGCCGCCCGCTCGTCGCCGGAAACTGGAAGATGCACGGTTCGCGCGCGATGGCCGGCGAACTCGTCGGCCGCATCGCGGCCGCGCTGCCGGCGCACGCCGACGTCGCCGTGTTGCCGCCGTTCCCGTACCTCGACGGCCTCGTCGCCGCGCAGCGCGGCAGCGGCATCGCATTCGGTGCGCAGGATCTGAGCGAACACGCGCAGGGCGCGTACACGGGCGAAGTGTCGGGCGCGATGCTGCACGACATCGGTTGCACCTGCGTGCTCGTCGGTCATTCCGAACGCCGCCAGTACCACGCCGAGAGCGACGCGCGCGTCGCGGCGAAGTTCGTCGCCGCGCAGGCTGCGGGCCTCGTGCCGATCCTTTGCGTCGGCGAGACGCTGGCCGAGCGCGAGGACGGCACGACCGAGGACGTGATCGCGCGCCAGCTCGATGCGGTGATCGCGGCCGCGGGCATCGCCGCGTTCGCGCAGGCGGTGGTCGCGTACGAGCCGGTCTGGGCGATCGGCACGGGCCGGACCGCCACGCCGGAGCAGGCCCAGGCGGTGCATGCATTCATGCGTGGCAAATTCCGTAAACAGGATGCTACAATCGCCAACTCGCTGCGGCTCCTGTATGGCGGCAGCGTCAAACCCGCCAACGCGGCCGAGTTGTTCGGCCTGCCCGATGTGGATGGCGGATTGATCGGCGGGGCATCGCTGGTGGCTGCGGATTTCCTCGCCATCTGCGCTTGCGCCGCACCTGTGAAGAGCGACTGATGCTGTCGATTGTTGCCAACGTTTTCTATGTGCTGATCGCGATCGCCATGATCGTCCTGATCCTTTTGCAGCGCGGCGCAGGCGCCGCCGCAGGGTCGGGCTTCGGTGGCGGCGCGTCGGCGACCGTCTTCGGTGCGCGCGGTTCGGCGAATTTCCTTTCGCGCAGCACGGCGGTACTCGCGGGTTTGTTCTTCCTGCTCAGCCTCGGCATGGGCATTTACCTGGGTCGTACCGGCACGGCTACGAGTGCCGCCGACGATCTCGGCGTCATGTCCGGTGTCGCCGCCCCGGCGAAACCGGAAACCGCTCCGGCTCCGGCCGCGGGCAGCGACGTGCCGGCTCCGACCGCTCCGGCGGCCTCGGGCGACACGCCGGCGCCGACCGCCGCGACTCCGGACAAGCCCGCGGTGGCTGCCGACAAGCCGGCCGCGACGGCGACCAAGCAAGAGGGGAAGGACGGAAAGTAAGCAGTGCCCAGGTGGCGGAATTGGTAGACGCACTACCTTGAGGTGGTAGCGGGGAAACCCGTGGAGGTTCGAGTCCTCTCTTGGGCACCACTCGATTCGACCGGCGGCCGCGGACGCAATGTCCGCAGCCGCCGTGCCGGATCTTCTTTACCGTCGTCGCGCCGGCTGCGCCGTCGCGATCGCTGATGCGCCCACGGCGCGGAGGTGTCTGTGCTGACCGAGTACTTCCCGGTCCTGTTGTTCCTCGCGGTCTCCGCCGTGATCGGCATCGCGCTGATCGTCATCGGCAACCTGCTCGGTCCGCGCAAGCCCACTGCGGAAAAGGCCTCGCCGTACGAATGCGGCTTCGAGGCGTTCGAGGACGCGCGCATGCGCTTCGACGTGCGCTATTACCTGATCGCGATCCTGTTCATCATCTTCGACCTGGAAATCGCCTTCGTGTTTCCGTGGGCGACCGTGTTCGGCAAGCTCGGCATGGTCGGCCTCGTCGAGATGGGCATGTTCCTGCTGCTGCTCGTGATCGGTTTCGTCTACGTCTGGAAGAAGGGGGCGCTGGAATGGGAATGACGTTCCGCGCAGCGGCGCATTCGCGCGCATCCGGCCCTTCGAGGATTCATGCATGAGTCTCGTATCCCGCATCGGCGAGTCGATGCACAACCCGGAGCCGGTCAACGTCGTCGACGACATCCTGCGTCCGGGTGACGACAACCCGCTGATCCAGCGCGGCTTCGCCACCGCGCGCCTCGACGAACTCGTCAACTGGGCGCGCACCGGCTCGATGTGGCCGATGACGTTCGGCCTCGCCTGCTGCGCCGTCGAGATGATGCACGCGGGAGCCGCGCGCCTCGACCTCGACCGCTACGGCGTGATCTTCCGCCCGAGCCCGCGCCAGTCCGACGTGATGATCGTCGCCGGCACGCTCGTCAACAAGATGGCGCCCGCGTTGCGCAAGGTCTACGACCAGATGCCCGACCCGAAATGGGTCATCTCGATGGGCAGCTGCGCGAACGGCGGCGGCTACTACCACTACTCGTATGCGGTCGTGCGCGGCTGCGATCGGATCGTGCCCGTCGACGTCTACGTGCCGGGCTGCCCGCCGACGGCCGAAGCGCTGATCCACGGCATCCTGCAGCTGCAGAAGAAGATCCGCCGCACCAACACGATCGCGCGCTAGCGGAATCCGGACATGAGCGAAACAACGGCAGTCAGCGGCCGCCCCGCCTTCGTGCAGCAGCTCGAGGCGAAGCTCGGCCAGAAACTCGTGCGCCTCGACGAGGCGCGCGGCGAAATCACGATCGAGGTGCTGCCGGAGAACTGGCTCGCCGTCGCGGCGATCCTGCGCGACGACGCGGAGCTGCACTTCGAGCAACTCGTCGACCTCTGCGGCGTCGATTACCTTTCCTACGGCCAGGCCGAATGGGACACGACCGACGTGTCGTGGACCGGCTTCTCGCGCGGCGTCGAGGGCGAGGGACCGGGGCGTTTCGACTGGGCCGCCCGCCCGCATCCGGCGCATATCCCGCGCCGCTTCGGCGTCGTCGTGCACCTGCTGTCGGTGCGCCACAACCGCCGCCTGCGCGTGCGCGCGCTCTGCACCGACGACGACCTGCCGGGCGTGCCGTCGCTGATCGGCGTGTGGCCGAGCACCGACTGGTTCGAACGCGAGGCGTTCGACCTCTACGGCATCGTGTTCGAAGGCCACCCGGACCTGCGTCGCATCCTCACCGACTACGGCTTCGTCGGGCATCCGTTCCGCAAGGACTTCCCGCTGATCGGCAACGTCGAAGTGCGTTACGACCCCGACAAGCGGCGCGTCGTGTACGAACCCGTGACTTCGGTCGAGCCGCGCGTGCTCGTGCCGCGCACGATCCGCGACGACTCGCGCTACGACCAGGCGCAGGCCGAAGCCGCGGCGGGACAGAAGAAGTGAGCGCAGCCGTGTGCAAAGCAGAAGCCTTCGACACGAAGGGCGGGAAGGAACGGAAAGGGAGCGCCTTTCCTCTTCGAGTCTTTCGTGTCCTTCGTGTTTCAATCTTTTCTTGATGTAGTCCGGGCCGCGTCGACATGCAGGAAATCAAGAACTACACGATGAACTTCGGTCCGCAGCATCCGGCTGCGCACGGCGTGCTGC
>Ga0068853_100003384_pt1 | contig 12209 bp, 11 predicted proteins | sample KBSCornC32_FD_65655 | JGI IMG/M metagenome (GOLD analysis project Ga0068853, IMG submission 65655) | Corn rhizosphere microbial communities from Kellogg Biological Station, Michigan, USA - KBS Corn C3-2 | ecosystem: Host-associated > Plants > Roots > Rhizosphere > Soil ... | reverse complement strand
GCCGGGCAAAGCGCCCGTGCCGATCAGCTACCGGCTGCGCCAAAGCGGCGGGAACTGGAAGATCATCGACGTCTTCTATCGCAACGCGATCAGCCAGATCGCAACGCGCCGTTCCGATTTTTCGGCGGTGCTGGCCAAGGGCGGCGCGAAGGCGCTGATTGCACATCTCGATGCCGTTTCCGCGAAGGGTGGCGGTTGACCGGGTTGATCCTGCCGGCGCTGGCCATGTTGGCCGCGCCGACGCAGAATGCCGAAGCGGCGCCCGCCGCGCCGATTGCGCTTCCGGTCCTCGCCGGGACCGTGCCCATGGACGCGCCTCAGCCTGCCGACCAGTCGGACCCGCCGGAACTGCGCGATGCGCTGGACGACCCCGCGTCGACCACTGCGGTCGCGGTGGAGCGGCCGCCAGCGCCAAAGCATAGCCGGGGCGACTCTCTGGAGGGCCTGAACCGAACCATGTTCGGCCTGCATCAGGCGCTCGACAAGGCCGTCTACCGTCCGGTGGCGATGGGTTACAAGACGGTCGTGCCAAAACCCGTGCGCTCGGGGTTGCGCAACATGCTGAGCAACCTGACGGAACCCATCGTTTTCCTGAACTATCTCCTCCAGCTCAAACCGGGCAAGGCGGTAAAGACGTTCGCGCGCTTTACGATCAACTCCACGATCGGACTGGCCGGCCTTGTCGATGTCGCCAAGGCGAAGGACGTCGCCCTGCCCCATGTCCCCAACGGCTTCGGCAACACGCTCGCGCGCTATGGCGTGGGGCCGGGACCGTATCTCTTCCTGCCCTTCGCGGGGCCGACGACGTTGCGCGACGTCATGGGTGGTCCGATCGACGGCGCGATACTTCCGGTGTCGGTCGGCATACCCTTCAACCGGGTGGAGTTTCAGGTGTCGACCGCCGTGCTGGGCGGCCTCGACCGCCGCGTCGAAGCTGACCCCGAATTGCGCGCGCTGTTCGACGGGGCCGTCGATCCCTATGCGACCTTGCGGTCCGCGTTCCTTCAGAATCGGGCGGCCGAGGTCGAGGAAATCCGGCATCCCACCCGATCACCCGAGGGGGGGACCGAACTGACGGACCCGCTGGACGATCCGGGCGCTGGGGCCGTTATTCCGCCGCCGCCCTCCAACGCGCATGAATTGCAGGATCCACTCGCGGACCCTGCCGCCACTCCCGCTACGCCCTGACGGGCTTGTCCCTGTTTCGCGGAGGGCCAAGCAGCGCGGGTTCGAAGATCAGCGCGCAGACCAGCGTCCAGGCCAGCGAGATCATCAATATCTTGCCCATGCTGGCGGTGCCGGGATGCTGCGATATCCACAGCGCACCAAATGCGGTGCCCGTGGCGAGCGCGCTGAACAGCACGGCGCGGGCGAGGCTCGACTGGAGCAGGCCGGTCGCGCCGGCCCGCCAGGCCATCACGAAATAGATATGGAAAGCGACGCCGACGCCGAACAGCAACGGAAAGGCGATGATGTTGGCGAAGTTGATCGGCTGGCCGATCACCACGCAACTGCCGAGCGTCAGGAAGATCGACAATATCACCGGGGCGAGGGTGAAGGCCACCTCGCGTATATCGCGCAGCACCGCGAAGAGGAGCAGGCTCACCAGCAGGAAGGCGATGACCCCGGCCTGCACGAACGCCCCCGCCACCGTCTTCGCCGCCGCCTGCGTCGCCACGGGGAGGCCGGAAATGGCGGGCGTGACGGACGCGACGGCGGCGCGGAACCGCTGGATCACGCGGTTGTCGTTCGCGTCGCCTGTCGGTGACAGTTGCAACCGCACCCGTCCGTCCGGCGTCACCCAGTCGCGTGCCAACTCGGCGGGGAGATCGCCGCGCGTCACCGGCTCCGCCTGCAACGCCATGCGCATCTGGTCGAGCATCACGCCCAGCGGCCGTGAGAGCATCGCATCGACCTCTGCGCGCTTTGCAGCGCGCGCGCGGGCGAGACGCTCGAACGCGGCGGCAAGCCGGCGCGCGTCGATTGCGCCGGGGCCTTGCTCGGCGCTCGCGAGATTACGCAATTTCGTCGCGGTTTCGGTCAGCGCCGCCACCCGCTCGGCATCGGTCGGGGCCGGCAAGACATCGAACGGGTTGAGCGTCAGGTCGAGCAGCAGCGCAGCGTCCTGAATGAGCGCGAGCTTGGTCGGCTGGTCCTCGGGCACGAAGCTGTCGACCGAGACGACACGGGCAACTTCCGGCAGCGCGGCGAGGCGTTTCGCCAGAACGGCAGCCTCCGCCGCATTGCGGGCGAGCACGTCGATCGTGGCGGGCGACCGATCCGGGTCGCGGGTCAGGTCGGCCAGCGCCCGCATCGCCGGTGCCGCCGGGTCGCGCAGATGGAGGGGGTTGAAGTCGAACACCACCCAGGGCAGCGACGCGATGCTCAGCACCAGCGCGGCGACAAAGGCCCATAGCACCGCGCCGCGCTTTTGCTCCAGCAGGCGATCGACAGGCGCCAAAGCGGCGAAACCGACCTCCCGCCCCGGCTTGCCCGGCCGCAGCAGCATGACCAGCGCGGGCAACAGGGTGACGCTGAGCGCCAGCGCCACCACCATACCCAGCCCGGCGATGACGCCCAGTTCGGCAATGCCGATATATTCGGTGGGCAGGAACGCCCCGAAGCCGAGGAAGATCGCCGCAGCGGCGAGCGTGAGCGGCGCGCCCAGCGCCACCGCCGACTGGCGCAGCGCCGCATCGGAGGACGCCCCGCGCGACCGCTCCTCATTGTAGCGCACGCAAAGCTGGATGCCGAAATCGACGCCCAGTCCGACGAACAGCGGAATGAAGGCGACCGAGATCAGATTGAACCGCCCGACCGCGATCAGGCCGATCGCCATCGTCACGACCAGCCCCACGATGATCGTCAGCATGATCGCCGCGACCAGCCGCGCCGATTTCGTCGCGAACCAGAGCGTCACCAGCATCGCCGCCAGCATGACGAAGCCGACCAGCCCGATATTCTCCTCCAGGGTCGCGAACTCCTCGTCGGCCAGTGGAACCTCGCCGGTAAGCTGCACTCGAACGCCCCGCGCGGTGTCGAGACCAAGTCCGGCGGCGGCCGTCCTGACCGCTTCCTCCGCCGCTTCGCCGGGCATCAGCGCGCCATGATCGAGGATCGGCTGGGCAAGGATCAGTTTGCGCGTCGGCGGGGAGAGCGCACCCCCCTGCCCCGCGAACAGCGCTTGCCAGGAGAAATGCGGATGCTTGCCCGCCAGCGATGCCTCGATCCCGTCCGCCAGCGCGCGCATGGGCCTGTCGATCCGGTCCAACGCGACCTCGCCCGCCGCAACGCCGTCGAGCATGGTCGAAAGCGCGCCCGCGACGCCACGCAGGCTGGGATCGCCAGCGAGAGGGCCGAGCATAGGCTGTGCCTCGACCAATGCCGCCGTTGCGTTCGCTACATCCTTTCGTGACCCGAACAACAATCCTTCGCGCGCAAAATAATCGCCGCCGTCCGGTCGCCGGACAAGTCGGAAATGCGCCTTGTCCTCGCCCAGCCGCACGCTGAGCTTCGCCGCGCCCTCCTCGGCCAGTTCCGGGGTGGCGCCATCGACGATGATGAGCACCACATCGCTCAGTTGCGGGAAGGCGGCCTCCATCACCCGCTCCTGCCGACGCCAGTCCACGTCAGGCGAGATCAACTCGGCGGTATCGGTCGTCATCGCGAATCGATCGGCAACGACGATCAGCGCCAGCATGGCCAGCAGCAGCGCCGCAAGGAGGGTCAGCCGGGGACGGCGGACACTGGATGCAACGACGGTAGCAACGGAAAAGCCCATGGTCAGCGCTTCGCCGGCGGGCCTTTCGCGCCCGTGAAATAGCGCAGGTTCAAGCGGATGGCCTGTTCCTTGCCGTCAAAGGCGAATGCGGCGGCGGCGAATTTGGGCGGGCTGAAGACGATCTTCGCATCATTGGAAAAACCGACTCCCTCCTTCGGAATACCGAACAACATCTGATCGACCTTTCCATTGCCATTTTCGTCGAAGAAGGCCTGCACCGCGTAGCGTCCTGCTGGCAGGCCGTTTACCGACACCCGCGTCGTTCCGATCCGCGCCAACGCATTGCCCGACCATGGGCAATCATCTTTCAGGAACAGCGCCTCCGGGCAGACATCGATGTGCACATTTCCCCTCGCGGCACGGACATTGCCGACATCGATCGTCAGCACGCCCTGCGCCTCCGCATGGAGAGGAGCGACGCAGACGGAGCACAGGAAAATGACGCTAGACGAAAGACGGATCATGGCCGGTGCGTTCCTCCACCAACCCGGCGACATTAAGGCAAAGTCGCTCAATTCCTTTGCACCTCAGGTCGTTTCGATGACGCTCCCATCGCGGCGGAATGAGTTACGCCGATGGCGCCGGCGGGATTTTTGCTGGCCGATTAGCGCCTGTTGGGCTGGCGTCAGAGCTGGACACCTTAGAACACTGGCCCGGCCAGGTAGTCGGTACTGCGGGTAATTCTAGCTATGACAGGCAGCGTTAAAACCCGCCAAATACCGCATGTTGCCAGTGGCGTGGGATGTGATGTGCCAGCGACCGCCATTCCGGGCAAGACCGATCAGGCTCGGTGCAAGCCAGCGCCAGTCAGGCCGCTTACTTCCATATCCATCAGCCGCTGCGCCGCAAAACCAATCATCTCAAGCAGGAAATCAGCGTCAGCGCTCTTCCCCAGCAGCGCTTGCAGGTTCATCGTATCGTCGGTCATCGGGTCTCCGTTGGTTGGATGTCGCAACCCAAACCTATCCCAAAAATCTCCGATGACCACCCGCGAAGCTGACCAGCCGCTACAGCGCTGTTGAATGGCGCGCGGCCGGTCAGCTTCGCTACCGGCGGGCTACACCGCCACCGGGGACACGACCTCCGAATCAGCTTAATTCAAGCACCCAAAAGCCGCAGAAAAGCGGCGAAGATGCGCAGTTTTGCCGGAGATCCGGAGTGGCAGCGGAGGAGGGACTTGAACCCTCGACACGCGGATTACGATTCCGCCGCGGCAATGCGGTTCGACAACGCTAAAAGGTTGTCGATCAGCTGACCTGAAAAAAAGCATAGGGGACAAATTGCACCAACCCACGCAATGCCAATGCTCGGCACGAGCCCGGGAAAGAATTTCACGGCATGACTAGCAATCGACAGGAACGTTTCGCGGGTGCCGGTGCCGTACGCAGCGGCCAGGGCTTCGATTCGGATTCGCTAGCGGACTGGATGCGCGCGCATGTGCCGGGCTTCCGCGGTCCGATCACGGTCGAGCAGTTCAAGGGCGGCCAATCCAACCCCACCTACAAGCTGATCACGCCCGGCCGCCTTTATGTCCTGCGCCGCAAGCCGCCGGGTGTGCTGCTCGCCGGCGCCCATGCGGTCGAGCGCGAATATCGCGTGCTGGAGGCGCTGGGGAAAGCGGTTTTCCCGGTCGCCCCGGTCCATGCGCTCTGCGAAGACGAGGCGGTGATCGGAACAACCTTCTACGTCATGGACATGGTCGAAGGCCGCATCTTCTGGGATTCGACCTTGCCCGGGCTGACGGCCGGCGAGCGGCCCGCTTATTTCGACGCGATGAATGCGGCCATCGCCCGGCTGCACGGGCTTGATCATCAGGCGCTCGGGCTCGGCGACTATGGCAAGCCCAGCAATTATTTCGCGCGCCAGATCGCCCGATGGTCGCGCCAGTATCGCGAGGATGTCGAAGCCGGGCGGCTCGACGACATGGACTGGCTGGCGGACTGGCTGCCCGGCCATGTCCCGTCCGGTGACGAGACCAGCATCGTCCATGGCGATTTTCGCGCCGACAATATGATCTGGCATCCGACTGAGCCGCGCATCCTGGCCGTGCTCGACTGGGAGCTTTCGACCCTGGGCCATCCGCTCGCCGACTTCACCTATCACCTGATGATGTACCGGCTGCCGCCGCGCATCATCGGCGGCTTCGACGGGGCCGATCTGCGCGCGCTCGCCATCCCGTCGGAAGCGGCCTATGTCGCCGCTTATTGCGCGCGCACCGGGCGCACCGACGGCATCGACAGTCTGCCCTTCTATCTCGCGTTCAACATGTTCCGGTTCGCGGCGATCCTGCACGGCATCAAGGGGCGCATGGCCCGCGGCACCGCAGCCTCGCCCGAAGCCCAGTCGCTGGTCGACACCCTGCCCGAACTGGCGGCGATCGCCCGCCGCACCGCATCTCGATGATGACCGACCGAGGACCAGGCCCCATGCACGATACCGAACGCGCAATCGCCATCGCCGACAAGGTCGAGGCATTCGTTCGCGACACCGTCATCCCGTTCGAAGCCGATGCGCGATGCGGCGCGCACGGGCCGAGCGACGATCTCGTCGCAGAATTGCGCGCGATGGCGCGCGCGGCGGGCGTGCTGACCCCGCATATCCTGCCCGACGGCACGCATCTGACGCAGCGCGAAACCGCCACCGTGCTGATCAGGACCGGCCTGTCGCCGCTCGGGCCGCTGGCATGCAACACGATGGCGCCGGACGAAGGCAATATGTACCTGCTCGGCCATGTCGCGAGCGTGGAGCAGAAGGCGCGCTTCCTTGAGCCGCTGGTCGCGGGGGCGGCGCGTTCGGCCTTCTTCATGACCGAGCCTGCCACCGATGGCGGTGCGGGTTCGGACCCTTCGATGATGAAGACGACGTGCCGCCAGGACGGCGATCACTGGATCGTCAATGGCCGCAAGGCCTTCATCACCGGAGCCGATGGCGCAAGGGTCGGCATCGTCATGGCGAAGGCCGATGCCGGTTCCGAAGGCGCGGGCGGCGCCTGCATGTTCCTGGTCGATCTGCCCGATCCGGCGATCCGGATCGAACGGATACTCGATACGATCGACAGCTCGATGCCCGGCGGCCATGCCGTGATCGCGATCGAGGATCTGCGCGTGCCTGCGGATCAGATGCTGGGCGCGGCGGGGCAGGGCTTCGCTTATGCGCAGGTCCGGCTCAGCCCCGCCCGCCTGTCCCATTGCATGCGGTGGCTGGGGGCGTGTCTGCGGGCGCAGGAGATCGCGTCGGCTTATGCCTGCCGGCGCCACGCGTTCGGCAAGGCGCTGATCGATCATGAAGGGGTCGGCTTCATGCTGGCCGAAAATATGATCGACCTGCAGCAATCCGCCTTGATGATCGACTGGGCGGCGTCGGTGCTCGATACCGGATCGCTCGGCACGGTCGAAAGCTCCATGGCGAAGGTGGCCGTATCAGAGGCGCTGATGCGCGTCGCCGACAAATGCGTGCAGGTAATGGGCGGCACCGGCGTCACCCGCGATACCGTCGTCGAACAGATATTCCGCGAAATTAGGGCGTTCCGGATCTATGACGGGCCCACCGAGGTCCACAAATGGTCGCTCGCCAAAAAGATCAAGCGAAACCACAAGATGGGTTGAATGCGACCAAGGTGGGCGACGCGCAGGCAGATCACACGCCCATCATGCCGGCGGTCGAGGCGCCGTCGATCGCATATTCCGACCCGGAAATGAAACCGGCCTCGTCCGAACCGAGAAACGCCACCAGCGCCGCAATCTCCTCGACCCGGCCCATGCGCCGCATCGGCGCCATCGCATAATAAGCCTGTCGGGCGGCTTCGGGATCGGCCGATCGGTCGATGATCCCCGTGATCAGCTCGGTTTCCACCACACCCGGCAGGATCGCATTGCAGCGGATCGGCATCCCCTCGCTTGCGCAGTGGATCGCAACCGACTTGGCTATGGCCAGAACCGCCGCCTTCGTCACCGAATAGGCCATGTAATTGCCCATCGCCTTGTGCGCCGACATCGACGAATTGAGGATGATCGATCCGCTTGGGCCACCGGGATTGGCGCGCATCAGCGCGATCGCGGCGCGCGCCGTCAGCATCACGCCGGTCTGGTTGACAGCAACGATCCGGCTCCATGCCTCGATCGTGATCGATTCGACGCTGCCGTCGCCCGTTTCCGTACCGGCATTGGCAAAGGCGATGTCGAGGCGGCCGAAGCGATCGGCGATCAGGCCGGCAACGCCCGCCCAATCGGCTTCGTCCTCCACCCGCGCCTTCACGAACAAGGCGCCGGTTTCGCCGGAAAGGGTGGCCGCCGCGGCCTCATTCGACCCGGTGAACACGACGCGGGCGCCGTCGCGTACCAGCCGCCGCACCGTCGCACGCCCGATCCCCGATGTTCCGCCGGTGATCAGCGCAACCTTGCCCGCCATATCCGCCATCGCCCTTCTCCCTTATGCCCGTATCTCGCGCGGCGGCGCAGCAGCGTCACCCTGTCAAAAGACGCAGGTGCCGGACGAGGGCTGCCGTCCGACAAGGCGATGGCGCGGCATGACGGCGCCGAGGATGGGATCAGGCATCATGGCAGGCAGGCTGGACGGCAGAACGTGCCTCGTGTCCGGGGGAATGCGCGGCATTGGGCGCGCGATCTGTGCCTGCCTGGCCGATGCCGGCGCCCATACGATCGTCACCGATCTCGACGACGAAGGCAGCGCGGATGTGATGGCGATGATCGGCGCGATTAAAGATACGAGCTACATCCGCCTCGACGCGACCGACGAACAGGACTGGCTGGCAGCGCGCGAGCACGTCGAACAGGCATATGGTCGGCTCGACGTGCTGGTGAACAACGTCGGTGCGGACCTGACCGGCAGGGTGCAGGATATCCCGCTTGCAGACTGGCGGCGGCTGATGACGCTGAACATGGAAACCGTGTTTCTCGGCACCAGAACCTTTCTACCCCTGCTCGCCAGGACCGGCGCGTCGACGCCGTACGGCTCCAGCATTGTCAACATCAGTTCGATCATGGGTCTGGTCGGCATGGGGGAGGTTTCGGCCTATAATGCCTCCAAAGGCGCGGTGCGGCTATTCACAAAGTCGAACGCGCTCGAATTCGCCGATGCCCGGATCCCGATCCGCGTCAACAGCGTCCATCCGGGCTTCGTCGAGACGCCGCTGCTGCGCCAGGGCATGGAACGTTGGGCGGCGCGCGACGGCAGCCGAAGCGCCGACGATCTGATCGCGGCGATGGCGCAGGCCACGCCGGTCGGTCGGCTCGCCATCCCGGCCGAGATCGGCAAGGTCGTCGCTTTCCTGGCGAGCGACGACAGCAGTTACATGACCGGCAGCGAAGTCGTCGTCGACGGCGGCTGGACCGCGCGCTGAAAGGAGCAACCCATGACGAATGCATTCGACCTTTCGGGCAGCGTGGCCCTTCTGACGGGCGGGGCCGGCGGCATCGGGCGGGCATCGGTGGCTGCGCTTGCCGCGGCCGGCGCCACCGTGATCGCCACCGATCTGGCGCCCGACGCCGCGATCGATGGCGCCGCCGCTTATAAGCGGCTCGACGCCACCGACGAAGCAGGCTGGGAGGTGGTGCTCGCCGATATCGAACGCGACTATGGCCGGCTCGACATCCTCGTCAACAATGCGGGAATTTCCGTCACCAACAGTATCAGCGACACCAGCCTGACCGAATTCCGGCGATGCATGACGGTGAATGTCGAAAGCGTCTTCCTGGGCACCCGTGCCGCGCTGGATCTGCTCGCCCGCAGCGGGCGCGACCGACCCGGCGGTTCGTCTGTCATCAACCTGTCTTCGGTCGCGGGCCTGCGCGGCGGGCCCTATATGAGCACCTATTGCGCCAGCAAGGGTGCGGTCAAACTCCACAGCAAAAGCGCGGCGCTGGAATTCGCGGCGCTCAAGCTGCCGATACGCGTCAACAGCGTCCATCCCGGCGCGATCGACACCGTGATGATGGAAAATATCTATACACGCTATGTCGAGGAAGGGCTGTTCCCCGACCTCGCCAAGGCGCGTGCCAAGGGCAGCGCCGGCCATGCAATGAAGCGGATGGGAACGGCGGACGAGATCGCCGACGGCATCGTTTATCTGGCGGCGCCCGCTTCGCGCTTCGTGACAGGATCGGAACTGGTGATCGATGGCGGCATGACGGCGGACTGACCGGCCATAAGCCGGGCCGCCATCCTGTGCGGCTCAGGCCGGAACCGGCACCGCGTGGCGCAGATATTCGCGCGTTTCCCAATCGGCATCGCCGAACAGGCTGGACAGCAGCAGCACCCGCCTGAACGCCTGCCCGACCATGAGCTCGTCGGTGGTGCCGACGCCGCCGTGCAGCTGGATGCAGTCCTCGCCCAAAACCATAGCGTTCGCCGAAATATAGGCTTTGGCGCCGCCGATCGCCGCTGCCCGCCCTGCTCCGCTCCTCGGCTGAGCAGCAGCCCGGTACAATTGCGACCGGCTGAGTTCCACAGCGGCATAATTGTCCGCCATACGGTGCTGGATCGCCTGGAACCGGCCGATCTCCTGCCCGAACTGCCGCCGCGTCTTCACATATTCGAGCGTGGCATCGAAGATCTGTCCCATCAGCCCGATCAGTTCGGCGCAGATCGCCAGCCGCACGTCGACCAGCACCTCGTCCAGTTCGCTGCGCCCACCCGCCAGCGGCTCGGCCGCCGTCGCATCGAACGTCAGATCGCTTGCCAACGAGCCGTCGACGAGCCGATAATCGCGCCTTGCAATGCCGGCCGCTGCGGCGTCGATCCGGTAAAGACCCAACCGGCCCTCCTGGTCCATGGCCGTAACGATAAGGTCATCGGCAAACGGCCCGCCCGGCACGCAGATTTTGGCACCTGTGACGGCGACCCCCTGCACCTGCCGGGTCGCCCGCGTCTGCACATCGCGGCTGTTGAAGCGATTGGCCCGCTCGAAATGGGCGAGCGCCAGGAAGCGCTCGCCCGATGTCAGTTGCGGCAGGAGTTCGGCAACCTGTGCCGGCGATCCCGCGGCCGCAAGCACGCCGCCCGCCATCAGCACGACCGGCAGGATCGGCTCGACCGCCGCGCACCGCCCGATCGCCTCCATCACCGTTACCAGCTCTACGCCGCCGCCGCCGAGGCCCCCAAGCGCTTCGGCGAACGGAAAGGCCAGCAGCCCGGCGTCGGCAAGCATCGCCCATCCTTCCCGGTCAAAGCCGTCGGGCTCACGCACATAGAGCAGCCTTTTGGCAGGATCGTAACGATCGCGCCCGAAACGCTCGATCATATCGCGGAGCAGCGACTGTTCGTCGCTGAGGTCAAAATTCACGCCTGCTACCCCTGTTTCGGCGCCGCTCCCGCGGCCAATGCAATGGCGAGAGCATAAGCATCGGCCGGGGGACGGATGCGCCTGCCCTTTCCGCTAGGTGGCGCCTTGTGCGCGATGTGAAACCGGGACTGTCCTCGCAAAAATGACAGGTTCGGCGCCCGACCCGAGGCGATATTCTGCGGGCAATGCGATCATAGGCGGCGCGATCGACGTCGGCCATCGACATAGGCGAGGGCAGGATATGGCGATGCCGGATTTTCGTTCCAGTGTACGGCTCGCCATCGCGACATTGGCGGATATTCGTCCGGCGGCCGAGGCGCTACGCGACCTTGCCCTGGATATCGACGATCTTCGTGTCGCGGCCTGCGCCAATATCGCATCGAAGCTGCCGATGTGCGACGAACATGGCGAGGTGCTCGCCTGTTCGGTGTTCGGCTGGCCGGCGTCGAAGGAACAATGGTGGAAGAAGCCGCTGCTGGCGCTCAGCTCGCCTCTGCCCTTCGCCTGCCGCTATGAAAGCGAGCCGTTCTGGGCCAATGCGCGTGGCATATATACGCGCGCACCCAATCCCTTGCTCGACCAGATCGATATGTCCCATTTCGCCGAGGATGTGAATGCGCCGGCCGTGATCGTCGTTCCGGTCCACCTGCCGTTCGGACAGATCGGCACCGTCAGCTTCTCCCCGATCGACGGCGAGCGCGACGATCTTTCGAGCGAGTTCGATCTGTACGCCGACATCCTCGAATATCATGCGCGCCGGTTTATCAACGGCTATTCGCGGGTCACGTGCCATCGTCCGTGGATCCCCAGGAATTGCCGGCTTTCGAAGCGCGAGGTCGAATGCCTGCGATGGGCGGCCCTTGGCAAGACCGACGCGGAGATCGCGATGATCCTCGGGCGCAGCTGCGCCACCGTGCGCTTCCATATCCACAACGCCGCCACAAAACTTGAAGCCGTCAACCGCAGCCAGACCGTCTTCAAGGCGTCCCAGCTCGGTTATCTCGGCAGCGTGGCAGCCATCAGTTCCGCGCCAGCCGGTCACAAGATGGTGACCGCGCTCAGCTAGCCCTCACCTTGCGGTGTCTCCCGAGGGCCCTTCCCCTGCAGCCATGCTGCAGGGCATTTTTT
>Ga0068853_100003383_pt1 | contig 12209 bp, 12 predicted proteins | sample KBSCornC32_FD_65655 | JGI IMG/M metagenome (GOLD analysis project Ga0068853, IMG submission 65655) | Corn rhizosphere microbial communities from Kellogg Biological Station, Michigan, USA - KBS Corn C3-2 | ecosystem: Host-associated > Plants > Roots > Rhizosphere > Soil ... | reverse complement strand
CTGCAAGGAAATGCTGCAAGGGCGCGCCACGACGGCTGCCAAGATCCCGGCCGAGCAGCTGGGCGAGCCTGCTGCCGCACCGACCGCGACGCGCCGGCAAGACAAGGTCCTCGCAATCAAGACGGCCACAAGTGTGAAGGTGGCGGATGCGGGCACGGACAAACCGGCACTGACCCTGGCCAAGGGCTTCGATTCGTACGAAGCCACGATGCGTCTGGCCGCGATGACTGGCATGGACAAGGAGCTGAGCGGCTTTGGCGAAGCCGACGGCGAGGCCGCTGAAAGCTCGGCAAGCACGGATGCCGCCTCGCAAAAGCCACGAAGCGCAATTCCGCCTCGCGGCGGGGCCGCTGCCGAGCCCGGCAGCTACACCTGGCTGTGGATCGCGAGTGCGGTGCTCGTGGTGATCGCGGTAGCGCTGTTCATCTTTCGCTGAGGTCGCGCGCTCAAGCCTCTCGCGTCACTCGCCGCACAGCTTCGTCGACGCGCTCCACCGCAACGACTTCGAGCCCGTCAATCGGGCTCTTCGGCTTGTTCCCGCGCGGCACCAGGGCTTGCGTGAAGCCGAGCTTGGCAGCCTCGCGCAACCGCTCCTGTCCGCGCTGAACCGGCCGTACCTCGCCAGCCAGCCCGACTTCACCGAACACCACAAGCTTGGACGGCAACGGTTTGCTGCGCAGTGACGAAACGATCGCGAGCAGCACCGCGAGATCGGCCGCCGGCTCGTCGATCTTCACGCCGCCGACAGCATTGACGAAAACATCCTGATCGTAAGCCACGACACCGGCATGTCGGTGCAGCACGGCGAGCAGCATCGCCAGCCGGTTCTGCTCTAGCCCGACCGAGAGCCGCCGCGGATTCGGTGCATGCGACTCGTCCACCAGCGCCTGAATCTCGACCAGCAACGGACGCGTGCCCTCCTGGGTAACCAGTACGCACGAACCGGCGACTTCGCCATCGTGCTGCGACAGGAACAGCGCGGACGGATTGGTGACTCCGCGCAGCCCGCGGTCGGTCATTGCGAACACGCCGAGCTCGTTGACCGCGCCGAAGCGATTCTTGATCGCGCGCACGAGGCGAAAGCTCGAGTGGGTGTCGCCTTCGAAATAAAGCACGCTGTCCACCATGTGCTCGAGCACGCGCGGACCGGCGATCGCGCCTTCCTTCGTGACATGGCCGACCAGCAGCAATGCGGTGCCCGAAGTCTTCGCGAAGCGCGTGAGCTGCGCGGCACACTCGCGCACCTGCGCCACGCTGCCGGGCGCCGACTGCAGCGCCTCGGAATAGACGGTCTGGATCGAATCGATCACGGCCACGTCGGGCTTCTCCGACGCGAGCGTCGCCAGCACCTTCTCGAGCTGGATCTCGGCCAGCACCTGCAGATCCTTGCACTCGAGGCCCAGCCGTCGCGAGCGCAGCGCGACCTGCTGCGCGCTCTCCTCGCCGCTCACATAGAGCGCCTTGCAACTCGTCGACAGCAGGCTCAGCGCCTGCAGCAGTAGAGTCGACTTGCCGATGCCGGGATCGCCGCCGAGCAGCGTTACGCCACCGCGCACCAGCCCGCCGCCGAGCACGCGATCGAGCTCGCCGACGCCGGTCTCGCGCCGCGGCTCTTCGACCGCGCTCACCTCTCCGAGGGTCTGCACCCGGCTCGATTCCGCCAGCCCCTGGTAGCGTGCGCCGCCTTTGTCCGCGATGCTCTCGACCAGCGTGTTCCATGCATTACAGTGCGGACACTGACCCTGCCACTTCAGCGTCTGGCCGCCGCACTCGGTACAGCTGTATACGATCTTCGGCTTGGCCACGCGTCGATTACTCCGCTTCGATCACAGGTACGCGCGCGGCGAGAGCGCACAGCAGCTCATAGCTGACGGTTCCGGCCGCAACCGCTACCTCTTCTACCGGCATCCCCTCGCCCCACAGCACGACCGAAGAGCCGACGCCGGCCTGGGGCAGATCGGTGATATCGACACACAGCATGTCCATCGAGACCCGACCGATGGTACGCGTGCGCTCACCGCCGACGACGATCGGAGTGCCGGTCATCGCATGACGTGGATAGCCGTCGGCATAGCCGCACGCCACGACGCCGATGCGAATCGGGCGCTCGGCTGTGAACCCGCCGCCATAACCGACCGTGTCGCCGGCTTTCAGCGTCTGCACCGCGATGATCGCGCTTGCGAGCGTCATAACCGGTTGCAGCCCGAGCTGCGCCGCGCTCTGCTCGGGGAACGGCGATGCGCCGTAGAGCATGATGCCGGGCCGCGCCACCCCTTGCGTCTGAGCGGGATAGCGCAACAGCGTCGCCGAGTTCGCGATCGAGACCGGCAGAGCGAGTCCGACGCGCGCACGCTCGAACCGCTCGAGCTGCCACGCGATACCGCGCGCGTCGTCGGCGTTGGCGAAGTGGGTCATGAGCGTGATCGCGCTCACGTTGCCGGAAGCCTGCAGCCGGTCGACTGCGCTGCGCAAGCCGTCGGGGTTAAGCCCAAGCCGGTTCATCCCGGTGTTCGCCTTGAGGAACACGTCGATCGGCGCCGGCAAATGGATCTGCTCCAGCATCGCGATCTGCTCGGTGTCATGGATGGCGGCCGTCAGTCGATGCTGCGAAAAATACGGCAGCTCGGCAACCTCGAACGCGCCTTCGAGCATCAGCACACGGCGGTTGTGGCCGGCCTCGCGCAGCCGCACCGCCGACTCGAGCTCGAGCACGCCGAATCCGTCGGCCTCTTGCAGCGCCGGCGCCGCCCGCATCAGCCCGTGTCCATAAGCGTTGGCCTTGACCACCGCCAGCACTTGCGCATGCGGCACGGAGCGCCGCGCGACAGCCAGGTTATTGCGCAACGCAGAGCCACGAATGATCGCTTTCAGCGGCCGAGCCATGGATGCATAGTCTGTGAGGCCGGGGATTCGCGGCGTTGCAGATTGCGCGGCTCGCGGTTCGGAGTGGTCACGGTTTCATGGTATAAAGGCGCCGCCCTCGGCGGAGGGACGCGGCCGCGGCTCTCTCGGGAAGGCGCAGCGCGCCGATCAAGATCAAGACACCAATAGATTGGATGATCCGCGGCTTCCACACAATCCTGGCAGCGCAGTTTTTCTCCGCACTCGCCGACAACGCCCTGCTGTTTGCCGCTATCGCACTGCTGAAGGATGTGCGCGCGCCGAGCTGGCAGACGCCGGTGCTGCAGGTCTTCTTCGTATTCTCGTACATCGTGCTGGCCCCGTTCGTCGGTCCGCTCGCGGACGCGATCCCGAAAGGACGCGTGATGTTCATCAGCAACGCGGTGAAGATCGTCGGCTGCATCGCGATGTTGTCCGGCCTGCATCCGCTGCTCGCGTACGGCATCGTCGGCGTCGGCGCAGCGATGTATTCGCCGGCCAAATACGGCATCCTGACCGAGTACCTGCCGCACCAGAAGCTGGTCTGGGCCAACGGCTGGATGGAAGGTCTGACGGTCGCCGCGATCATTCTCGGCGCGATCCTCGGCGGCTACCTGGTCGGCGGCAAATTTCTCGATTTCGCGGCAGGGCATTTCGCGCATCTGCGCCACCACAACTGGGTCACGAGCGGGCCGGGTTACGCGATTCTCGCGGTGCTCGGCATTTACGTGGTCGCATCGATCGTCAATCTGTACATTCCGCGCGTTGCGCTCGACCACAAGCTGCCAAAGAAGACGCCCCTCTATATCCTGCAGGATTTCTGGCACTGCCTGAAGCTGCTGTGGCGCGATCCTCTCGGCCAGGTGTCGCTCGCGGTGACCACCCTGTTCTGGGGTGCGGGCGCGACGCTGCGCCTGCTCGTGCTCGAATGGGCCGGACCGGCGCTCGGCTTCAGCCTGTCGAAAGCGACTCAGCTGAGCGCCGTCACCGCGGTCGGGATTGCGATCGGATCGGTGCTGGCCGCGAAGTTCGTCTCGCTCAATCATTCCGTGCGCGTGCTGCCGATGGGCATCTTCATGGGGCTCGCCGTGATGGCCATCGCCGCCATGACCAACTGGCACCTCGCGATGGCGCTGCTGATCCTGATCGGCGCGATGGGTGGCTTCTTCGTAGTTCCGATGAACGCGCTCCTGCAGCATCGTGGTCATCTGCTGATGGGAGCCGGCCACTCGATCGCCGTGCAGAACTTCAATGAGAACATCAGCATTCTGGTGATGAACGGTATGTATGCAGCTTTGGATCGAGGCGGCGTGCAGGTGAACTACATCATCATCATCTTCGGTCTCATGGTGACGGTCTCGATGTTCTGGCTGTGGCGCAAGCACGGGCACGATCAGGACTGAAACGAGGGGCCAGGGACGAGGGGCCAGGGGCGAGGGATAAGGCACTATTGCGTCAGGCCAGTCTTCTTCTTCATTCGCGCGCGGCGATACAGCCAGATAACGATCCCGGCCGCAAGCAGCACGCCCGCTGCCGCCAACTCGTAGCGCTTGGCATTCGACAAAATCATCTCCATGGTCTGGCCGAAGACATACCCGGCACCTGCGATCAGGGATGCCCAGATCATCGCACCAAGCAGGTTGAACACCGCGAAGCGCGCGTGTGAGACCTGCGACATGCCGAGCAGTACCGGACCGGCAACGCGCAAGCCGTAGAGGAATCTCACGCTGACGATCAGCCACGTGTGATAGCGATTGACGAGTTGCTCCACCCTCCCCGACTGCGCTTCGATCTTCGGAAAGCGAGCGAGCAACTGACGCCCGCGGGCACGACCGAGCGTGAAGAAGAACTGATCGCCGAGAAAGCCGCCGATCGTTCCGACGGCGATGACGGCACCGAGGTCCAGGTAGCCGCGATGCGCGGCGAAGCCGGCCAGGATCAATACCGTCTCGCCCTCGAGCACCGCACCGATGAGCACCGCAAGGTAGCCATAGTGCTCGATCAGGTGCTGGAGGTGGCTAGGTTCCATGTCAAGGCATCTTTGCGCGGCAAATCGATCTACAGAATCACAGGCTTGTCCGGCAGCTCATTCGTCCCGCCACGCTCCGACGGAAAGTGGCGCGCGAGATGCTCGCCCACCGCGCGGATTCCTTCGATCACGCCGGCTTCGAACTCGGCTCTGCGAAAGCGCTCCTCCATCTTCCGGCAGATCGGCTCCCAGCCTTCGCCGACACCTGCATGGATGCCGCGGTCCGCGATGATCTCTACGTCGCGATCGGCCAGCAGCAGGTAGATCAACACGCCGTTGTTGTATTGGGTGTCCCAGACACGCAGCTGCGAAAAGACGTCCAGCGCGCGCGCGCGCGCCGACAACCCGGCGACAAGCTGCGGGAAGTCGAGCGCGTGCTCGACCGCGAAGCGGATCTGGCCATTGTGTTTCGCTTCGGTCTCGGCAATCGTACGCTCGATCGCGTCGAGCGACGATTGCGGGAACGCGCGGCGCACGCTCCACAGCGTTGTGCACAGATGGCGAAGGCTACGCGACAGTTGCATGGTCACCACCGCCCCGACGCGCCACCGCCGCCGAAGCCGCCGCCTCCGCCGCTGAATCCGCCACCGCCGCCGCTGCCTCCACTCCAACCGCCACCGCCCCAACCGCCTCCGAGCCCCCGCCCTGCGCTACCGCCCGCCAGGGTAAACACGAACGCGATGATGGCCACCACAACCGCCGCGATCAGCGAGCTCGCGATGAACCAGGCGATGACGCCGAGAATCCCACCCATCACGCCTGCGGCCGGCAACCGCCCGAGCGCCGATCGCAGAATCCCGCCAACCACGAACACGAGAATGAACCCGATGATGAACAACGAATGCAGCTTTCCGCCGTCGATATTGTCGAACGGCCGCTGCGCCGCCGGTGGCGCAGGCAGCTGCTCGCCGTCGACGACCTTGATCATCGCATCGACACCGGCATCGATGCCACCGTAGAAATCGCCGCTCTTGAAGTGTGGAACGATGATATCCGAGACGATCCGCTTGGCGGTTACGTCCGGCAGCGCGCCTTCCAAGCCATAGCCCACCTCGATCCGCAGTGCCCGATCGTCCTTGGCAACCAGCAGGATTGCACCATCGTCAACACCTTTGCGGCCGACCTTCCATTGCTCGGCCACGCGGATGGAATATTGCTCGATCTCCTCCGGCTTCGTGGTCGGCACGATCAGCACGGCGATCTGGCTGCCCTTACGCGCCTCGAACGCTGCGAGCTTTTGCTCGAGTTGCGCACTTTGATCGGGCGTGAGCGTATGCGTGAGGTCGGTGACCCGCGCTTTCAGCGCTGGCACCGGTACGAAGTCCTGCCCCCACGCCGAGGTCAGGACTGCGAGCAGCAGAACAAGCAGCCCCGCCAGGCGCGAGGCCCAGTCGCGCATCATGCGCTATTGCTTTTGCGCCGGTTGTGGAGCCGCGGGCGGCTGCCCGCCGGCCGGCGCCGGCTTGTTGAAGTCCACGGTCGGCGGCTGCGAGATCGCGGCCTCGTTCTCGACCGTGAAGTTGGGCTTCTCCTTGTAGGAGAACATCATGGCCGTCAAGTTGACCGGAAACTGGCGTATGGTCGTGTTGTACTGCTGGACCGCATCGATGTAGCGCTTGCGCGCCACCGTGATGCGATTCTCGGTGCCTTCGAGCTGCGCCTGCAGATCGCGGAAGTTCTGGTCCGACTTGAGCTGCGGATAGTTTTCGCTGACGACCAGCAGCCGCGCGAGCGCCGAGCTCATCTCGCTCTGCGCCTGCTGGAACTTGGCGAACGCCTGCGGATCGTTGATGAGCTCCGGTGTCGCCTGGATGCTGCCGACCTTGGCGCGCGCATTCGTCACGCCGAGCAGCACGTCCTGCTCCTGCTGCGCGTATCCCTTCACCGCAGCGACCAGATTCGGAATCAGGTCGGAGCGGCGCTTGTACTGGTTGACCACCTCGCTCCACGCCGCCTTGATTTGCTCGTCCTGCGACTGAATCGTGTTGTAGCCGCACCCGCTGAGGCCCAGTGTGGCAGCCAGCAGCGTCAGGACCACCAGCAATCTTTTCATTCGTGCTCTCCTCGACTCGAGTAAGGGAACCAAGACGCTACGAGATTTGGGCCGGCTGCCCGGCTTTCAATCGCGCCATGGTCTCGACCGCAAAACAAAGATCTTCCCAGGCCTTCGCCTTGTCCACCAGGTTGCGCAGCAAGTATGCCGGATGATAGGTGACGATCAGCGGCGTACCCTCGAAATGATGCAAGCGGCCACGCAGGCCGGCGATGCTCGAATCGGTGCGCAGCAGATTGGAGGCGGCGGTCTTGCCGAGCGCGATGATCAGCTTCGGCCGGATGAGCTGGATCTGGCGCAGCAGGTACGGCTCGCATTGCGCGGCTTCGGACGGCTCGGGCGTGCGATTGCCGGGAGGTCGGCATTTCACGACGTTCGCAATATAGGTGTCGACGCCGCGCGTGAGCCCGATCGAGGCCAGCATGTTGTCGAGCAGTCGCCCGGCCTGTCCGACGAACGGCTCGCCGCGCTGATCCTCCTCGGCGCCGGGACCTTCGCCGACGAGCAGCCAGTCCGCATCTTCGTCGCCGACGCCGAAGACCGTCTGCCTGCGGCCCTTGTGCAGCGCGCAGTCGCTGCAGGTCTTGACCATTTGCTTCAGCCCGCCCCAGTCAAGCTGCACAATGCGTGCGGTGCGATCGTCGTGGGCGACGACAGTAGCAGCGCTCACCGCAACGGCTGCCGGGGCTTCTTGGCCCAGCAAGACCGGCTGCGCCTGCGTTGGCGGCGCGATACGCTCGCGCGGCACCCACAGCGGGAACAGCCCGAGCTCCTTGAGGATCAATTCACGCCGGTTCGGTTCCACGTTTCCCCCTTCATGCAGCCAGTCAATGCAAATCCCCCTCCCGTCCCCCTTTTTTCAAAGGGGGAAGCTGATATGCGCTCCACGCGCCGCCCACCCTTCACCCTTCCCCCTTCCCCTTCCAGCCCTTATAAGTCCAGCCCCATCAGTATCGCGTCCTCGCGTCCGGTCCCGGCGGGATAGTAGTTGCGACGCACGTATAGCTCGCGAAACCCGCTGCTCTGGTAGAGCGCGCGCGCCGCGCGATTGGACGGGCGCACCTCGAGGAACAACCGTTCCGCCTGGCACCCGCGCGCAATGTCGATGAAGTGATGCAGCAGGGTGCGTCCGAGCCCACGCCGCTGCTGAATGGCCGCGACGCTCAGGTTCAGCAAGTGTGCCTCGTTCACACCGATCATCAGCACGCCATAACCCGCGAGGCGGCCGCCGCATTCCATGACCCAGGAGCTGTAGCCGGCATGCAGAGAATCGCGGAAATTCCCCGACGTCCACGGATGCGCGTAGATATCCTGTTCGATGAGGAGGATCGCATCGAGGTCCGCCACCCGCATTGGGCGGAACGCCGCAGCGTCCGAGAGCACTGCGCTCATCGGCTCGTGATCGCCGCGGCGGTGTTCTGCTGCGCTATGAGCGCCTGGCGCTCGCTCACCGTCAACGCCACACGGTCGCGCAGATAGATCGGATGGGCCTGCTCGGCTGGCACAGCCAGTCCCGCCCGAACCCTGTCCGCTGCAAGCGACGCGATGTCCCGCGCATGCGGGTGCAGGTCCGGACGCAGCTCGGCGAGATGATTTGCGTAGCGAGTCTGCAGAGCAGCGCCGTACGCTGCGAAGCCGCTGCCCGCGCCGGTCCAGCCTGCGCCGTCCACCTCTGGCGCTGTGGCCGGAGAGCACAAGCATGGCGAGCGAACCGTGCTCCAATCGCTGCCCGTGCGCTCGAAGGCGGCGGCGTAGACCTCGCCCATGCGCGCGTCCAGACACACGACGACGCGTTCAGCACCACTCGCCAGCGCCACCGCGGGCAAGGTGCCGATGCCGACCAGCGGAAGGTTCGTCGCAAAACCCAGTCCTTGCGCAACGCCACACGCGATACGCAGCCCGGTGAACGAGCCCGGCCCGGCGCCGAACGCGATCGCGTCGCAAGCGGTCAGGGCGATCCCGGCGTCGCTCAACAGGGTGTCGATCATCGCCAGGATCAGCTCGGAATGACGCTGACCCGCGTGCTCTTCGCTCGCCAGCACGCGGCCATCGAGCCACAGTGCGGCAGAGCACCATTCAGTGGATGTATCGAGCGCGAGGATATTCAAGATGGGCCGACAAACAGCGTCCGCGCCGCGCGCGCGACGGGTATTGGAGAGACAGGAGATGCCGTCAAAGTGCGTCCATTCTAACGGATTTGAATAGGGAAGCTCTGATCAAGTCTCGCATGCGCGACTTGATCAGAGCTTCCCTACGCTTAACGCTATAATCGGCCCGAGCTGCGCAGCTCGTAAGCCGGCACGGCCGACCTGCTGCAGAGCGCTCTCACTTCGGAAAATTACAATCGGGAGGAAGTACCCATGCGTCAAGTTCTGCGCGGCCTGCAAGCTCTTGCATTGGTCTGGGCCGCCACGTCATTTGCGGGCGGCGCCGCGCTCGCTGAGGAGCCGTTGCGCATCGGCGTGATCACCTTTTTGTCGGGCCCGGCCTCGGGCCCATTCGGCGTCCCGGCCAAAAATGCCTCCGACTTGCTGGTCGAAGCTCTCAACAAAGGCGGCCTCGCCCCGGGTTACGAAAAGAAAGGCTTCGGCGGCCGCCCGATCGAAGTCGTCTACGTCGACGAGGCCGGCGGCCCGACCAAGGTCGTCACCGAATATCGCAACATGGTGGACCGCCAGAACGTGGACATGATCATCGGCGTCATCTCGAGCGGCGATTGCCTCGCCGTCGCTCCGGTCGCCGAAGAGCTTCAGAAGTTCACGATCCTGTTCGACTGCGCCACCAACCGCATCTTCGAAGAAGCTTCGTACAAATACGTTTTCCGGACGACGACGATGGCGACACAGGAGAACGTGGCCGCCGCGCGCTACATCTCCGAGAGCTATCCCAACCTGAAGAGCTTCTCGGGTATCAATCCGAACTACGCGTGGGGTCAGGACGCCTGGTCCGACTTCACCGAAGCGCTGAAGATCCTCAAGCCGCAGGCGCAGATCTCGACCAACGTCACGCCGAAGCTCGGCGCCGGCCAGTACGGCGCGGAGATCTCCGCGCTGCTCGGCAGCGACGGACAGATCACGCAGAACTCGCTGTGGGGCGGGGATCTCGAAGCTTTCATCCTGCAGGCCGCACCGCGCGGGCAGCTCGAGAAGATGCCGAACATCATGATCACGGGCGAGACGGTCATCGACCGCCTCGGCAAGGATCTGCCCGATGGCACGATCCTCGGCGCGCGCGGCCCGAACGGTCCGTTCGCTCCGTCGACGCCGCTGAACAAGTGGTTCGGCAAGGCGTTCAAGGACAAATTCGGTGTCCCGGCCGTGTACGCCTCGTATCACATGGCCACGGCGTTCTTCGGCGCGAAGGCTGCGTACGAGAAGGCGCAGGCCACCAACAAGATCAAGGACCCCAGCATCGACCAGATCATCGCGGCACTCGAGCATATGAAGTTCGACTCGCCTGCAGGCACCGTCGACATGTCGCTCGGCAAGGGCCATCAGGCCGTGCAGAGCGTACCTTACGGCACTGTGCGCAAGGTCGACGGCAAGGTCACGCTGATCAACATCAAGTACTACTCGCCGGACCAGATCAGCCCGCCCGACGGCATGAAGAGCGTCGACTGGATCCGGTCGGGGTTCAAGAGGAAATAGGGGCGAGGGATTAGGGACGAGGGGCGAGGGAAGGTACGCGAGCCATCGCAACAGCGCGAAGGAAAACAAGCGCAAAGGCTTTTGAGGAAGAACGGTAATGTGTACGTACTCGATAGCTCTCCCTCGTCCCTCACCCCTCGCCCCTCGTCCCTGAAATTTCTCGGAGGCCATGTATGAAGATGAAAAACCAACCGATCGCGTCACACGCGCGGCGCGCCGCGATCAAGAAGGCGGCCGCACTCGGCACCGCCGCGGCCGTCGCACCGCTGGGATTTCCTGCCATCGTTCGCGCGCAGTCGGACACGATCCGCGTCGGCCATCTCACGCCGCGCACCGGCTTCCTCGGCCAGGTCGGCGAGTATGGATACCGTGGCGCGTCGCTTGCAGTCGACGAGCTCAATGCATCGGGCGGCGTGATGGGCAAGAAGATCGAGCTGATCGCCGAGGACAGCGTCAATCCCGCCACCGCCGTGACCAAGGCGCAGAAGCTGGTCGAGCAGAACAAGGTGGTCGTCCTGATCGGCGAAGTGAGCTCGGCATCGGCCGGCGCGATCGCCGAGCAAGCGCTCAGGTACAAGATCCCGTACTTCAACACCGGCGCCAACTCGGATGCGCTGCGCGGTCAGAATTGCAACCGCTACATGTTCCACGTCGAAGGCTGCAACACGATGTACACCAAGACGATCGGAACCTGGCAGAAGAGCCACGACCTGATCAAGGGCGCCAAGTGGTACTTCCTCACAGCGGATTACGCGTTCGGCCACGATCTGTATCGCGTGTCGTCGCGCTTCCTGCAGGATAACGGCGGCATCGTACTGGCGAACGACATGGTCCCCACCAATACGGCGGACTACAGCGCCTACATTCTGAAGGTGCGTGCGCTGAAGCCGGACTTCGTCTACCTGAATCTCGCGGGCGTGGACCAGACCACGTTCCTCAAGCAGTACAAGGAGTACAACCTGCCGTTCCCGCTCGCGGGCGGCGTGATGGACACCGTCCCGTTCTGGGCCGCAGGCCTCGAGAATCTGTCGGGGCATTGGCAGAGCCTTTGGTATCACGGCCTGAAAGTGCCGGCTGCGCAGGCCTTCACGAAGCGCTTCTCGGAGAAATTCGAGGGACCGCCCGACAACCAGGCCTGGGGCGACTACGTCGCCGTGAAGATCGTGGCGCAGAGCTACGCGGAGCTGAAGAGCACCGATCCGCAAGCGCTGATCCAGCATCTCGAGAAAGGGACGAGCTTCGACATCCTGAAAGAGCGCAAGGGGATGTTCCGCCCCTGGGACCATCAGCTGCTGCAGGAGATGTACGTGGTGCGCGTGAAGGACAAGGCGCAGTCGAAGGATAAGTGGGACATCTTCGACATCGTCAGCACCGTGCCCGGGCCGAAGGAATCGCTCGAGCTGATCCAGCCGACGCAGCAGGAAAATCCGTGCAAGATGACGTAAGAACAGGGGCTAGGGACTAGGGATGAGGGACGAGGGGTGAGCAGTTGTGGATGAAGAGCATGTGTAAAGGTGTAAGCCAAACCTTTCGCGCCGATCGCTAATCAGCTCCGGGCATCCCTCGTCCCTAGCCCCTCGTCCCTCGCCCCTCGTCCCTA
>Ga0068853_100003381_pt1 | contig 12217 bp, 8 predicted proteins | sample KBSCornC32_FD_65655 | JGI IMG/M metagenome (GOLD analysis project Ga0068853, IMG submission 65655) | Corn rhizosphere microbial communities from Kellogg Biological Station, Michigan, USA - KBS Corn C3-2 | ecosystem: Host-associated > Plants > Roots > Rhizosphere > Soil ... | reverse complement strand
GCTCGCATTCCTTGTTGAGGTAGCCCGATGCGCCCTGGCGGATCAGGTTGACCGCGTAGTGCTCCTCCGGGTAGCCGCTCAGGATGAGCACGCCCAGCTGCGGTGCCTTGGCGCGCACCATGGCGAGCGCATCGATGCCGCTTTGGCCGGGCATGGAAAGGTCCATCACCAGCACGTCGATGTCGGTCGTGCGCACGAGGTCGATGGCCTCGCGGCCGCTGCCGGCCTCGCCGACCACGCGGAAATCGACGAAGGTGGAGAAGAACGACTTCAGGCCTGTGCGGACGACCGCGTGGTCGTCGACGATGCCGATCTTGATCATGGTGATGTGCCTCCTGCGCTATGTTTGGTGGGTGGGCCGCGGGCCAGCGCTCGGGCTGGCAAACGGAAGGAGTACGTCACGATGCCACACGCATTCGCGCATCGGGGCCTCGCGAAGCGGGTCGGGCGTTTGTCCTGCACGCGGTTGCAGAAACGTCTCGCAACGATGTAGGAGCGCAGGCAGGTGCCGGCCCGGCTGAACGATGCGAGGGGTTGCTCACTCCTCTGGATTTCTTGCCCGATCCTGCGGGGGCGCGGCTCTTTTGTGGATGACGAAGCGCCCCGCGGGTAGAGTCCCGCGCAAAGTCTCGAAGCAAGCACGATGGCACCCAGACAGGACGAGGACGCGGACGCCGCAGCGCGGTGCAGGGCGCTGCAGGAAGCGATGGCGCGGATCATCGGCGCCCGCACGCCGCTGCCGGGCGACTACGACACGCCCATCGCCAGCCTGGGCTTCTTCAGGCGCGAGTCTCCCGCACCGCCCGCCGTCTGCATGGTCGAGCCGAGCATCGTGCTCGTCGCGCAGGGCGCCAAGCAGATGTGGGTGGGCGGAGAGGCCTATCCGTACGACACCTCGCGGTTCCTCATCACCTCGCTGGACATGCCCGCCAATTCCGAAGTGAAGACGGCGAGCCCGCGGCAGCCCTGCCTGGGCCTGATGCTCAAGCTCGACGTGCGCGTGCTGGCCGAACTCATAGCGCAGGGCAACCTGCCGCCGCATCGCGAGCGCCCCATCGGCATCGGCGTGGGACTCGGCGAGGCGACGCCCGCGCTGCTGGCACCCATCAGCCGGCTGGTAGAGCTGCTGGACGAGCCTGAGGCCATTCCCGTTCTCGCGCCGATGATCCATCGCGAGATCCACTACCGGCTGCTGATGAGCGACCAGGCCGCGAGGCTCAGGCAGATCGCCTCGGTGGACGGGCAGGGCCACCGCATCGCCAGGGCCATCGACTGGCTGAAGCTGAACTACGCGTCCCCCTTCCGCATCGACGAGCTCGCGGCCCGCGTGCAGATGAGCGCGCCGACCTTCCACCACCACTTCCGCCAGCTGACCGCGATGAGTCCGCTGCAGTACCAGAAGTGGCTGCGGCTGAACGAGGCGAAGCGGCTGATGCTCAACGAACACTTCGACGCGGCGAGCGCGGCCTTCCAGGTCGGCTACGAAAGCCCGTCCCAGTTCAGCCGCGAGTACAGCCGTTTGTTCGGCGCTCCGCCCAAGCGGGACATCGAGGTGCTGCGCGGCGGTGCGCGCGCGGGTGCCGGGAGCATCGACGGAGCCGGAGCCGGCCAGGCCTGAGGCCACGCCCACGCGCCCGCCGCCTCATCGGATCGGGCAAGAAATGAAGAGGATTGCGCTATCGATCCTCGCGCGGCTTCAGAAGAATGGGAATCGGCCGGTCTGCCCCTGCGGCTTCCAAAGGTGAGAACCATTTTCGGAAGCGGGGAGCCCCGCGAGCCGCGGGCAGGGGGCAACAGCAGCCGTTTTCCTACCGCCATCGCCCATGGCACGCGCTATCAGCAGTACTCGCCATCCCCACGAACCTCGAACAGCAGGAGCTGACATGCACAGTCCCACGACCCAACTGATCTCGCGGCGCGACGCGCTCATCGTCGGCGCCGCAACCGCCGCGGCGGTCTCCACATCCACCGCGCCGTCCGCCTCGGCGCAGACCACGGCTCCGGCCGCCGCCACCGCGGGCGGTTCCCGCATGAAGCTGTCGCTGAACGTCAACGGCACGTCGCACGCGCTCGACCTGGACACGCGCACCACCCTGCTCGATGCCTTGCGCGAGCACCTGCACCTGACGGGCACCAAGAAGGGCTGCGACCACGGCCAGTGCGGCGCCTGCACGGTCATCGTCGACGGACGGCGGATCAACTCCTGCCTGACGCTCGCCGTGATGCACGACGGCGGGCAGGTCACGACCATCGAGGGCCTCGGCACGCCGCAGAACATGCATCCGCTGCAGGCCGCGTTCGTCAGGCACGACGGCTACCAGTGCGGCTACTGCACGCCCGGCCAGATCTGCTCGGCGGTCGGAGTGATCGACGAAGTCAGGCGCGGCGTGCCGAGCCACGTGAGCGCCGACCTCACGGCGCGCCCCATCCTCTCGGCCGAGGAACTGCGCGAGCGCATGAGCGGCAACATCTGCCGCTGCGGCGCCTACTCCAACATCGTCGATGCCATCACGGAAGTGGCGGGGAGCAGAGCATGAAGGCCTTCACCTACGAGCGCGCCGCGACTCCGGCGCAGGCGGCGTCCGCCGTCGCGGGCAGGCCCGGCGCGAAGTTCATCGCCGGCGGCACCAACCTGCTGGACCTCATGAAGTTGCAGATCGAGGCGCCGGTGCACCTGGTCGACGTGAACGGCCTGGCGCTGGACCGTATCGAGCCGACGCCCGAGGGCGGCCTGCGCATCGGCGCCCTGGTGCGCAACACCGACCTGGCCGCCGACGAGCGCGTGCGCCGCGACTACGGCGTGCTCTCCCGCGCGCTGCTGGCCGGCGCATCGGGCCAGCTGCGCAACAAGGCGACCACGGCGGGCAACCTGCTGCAGCGCACGCGCTGCCCCTACTTCTACGACACCGACCAGCCGTGCAACAAGCGGCGGCCCGGCAGCGGCTGCAGCGCCATCGGCGGCGTGACGCGGCAGCTCGCGGTGATCGGGGGCAGCAAGTCCTGCATCGCGACGAACCCCAGCGACATGGCCGTGGCGATGCGCGTGCTGGACGCGTCCGTCGAGACCGTGCGGCCCGACGGGCGCACCCGCGTGATCCCGATCGCCGACTTCCATCGCCTGCCCGGCGACACGCCCCACGTCGAGACGACGCTGGAGCGCGACGAGCTCATCACCGGCGTCACGCTGCCGAAGCCCGTGGGCGGCACGCATGTCTACCGCAAGATCCGCGATCGCGCCTCCTACGCCTTCGCGCTGGTGTCCGTCGCGGCCATCGTGCAGCGCGACGGCTCCGGCCGGGTGGCGCTCGGCGGCGTCGCGCACAAGCCGTGGCGCGTGGAGGCCGCCGAGTCCGCCATGCCGCAGGGCGCCAGGGCCGTTACCGCGCGGCTGCTCGCCGACGCGCAGCCCACCCACGAGAACGCATTCAAGCTGCAGCTCGCCGAGCGCGCGCTGGCCGCTTCCATCACGCAAGCGAGGAGCTGACCATGAGATTCGACACCCCCGCCACGACCAACCCCATCGACCAGCTGAAGATCATCGGCAAGCCGACGGACCGCATCGACGGCCCGATGAAGACCACGGGCTTCGCCCGCTACGCCTACGAGCGCAATGCCGAGGCGCCCGACGCGGCGTACGGCTATGTCGTGGGCGCGGGCATCGCGAAGGGCCGCATCGCGTCGATGGACCTGGCCGCCGCCCGCGCGGCGCCGGGCGTGCTGGCCATCGTCACCGCGCGCAGCGCGGGCAAGCTCGGCAAGGGCGACTTCAATACGGCAAAGCTCCTGGGCGGGCCGGAGATCGACCACTACCACCAGGCGGTCGCGCTGGTCGTGGCCGACACCTTCGAGCAGGCGCGCGCGGCGGCGCAACTGGTGCGCATCGAGTACGAGCGCACGCAGGGCCGCTTCGACCTGTCCGCCGAGATGGGCGCGGCGCAACTGCCCGCGCCCAACCCCTTCGCGGGCGAGCCGCAGACGAAGACGGGCGATTTCGCGGGCGCCTACGCGGCGGCCCCCGTGCAGCTCGACGCGACCTACACCACACCCGACGAGTCGCACGCGATGATGGAACCGCACGCCTCCATCGCGCAGTGGCAGGGCGAGAAGCTGACGATCTGGACCTCGAACCAGATGATCGCCTGGGGCGCCGGCGACGTCGCCAAGACGCTCGGCATTCCGAAGGCGAACGTGCGGCTGATATCGCCCTTCATCGGCGGCGGCTTCGGCGGCAAGCTGTTCGTGCGGGCCGATGCACTGCTCGCAGCGCTGGGTGCGCGGGCGGTGCGGCGGCCCGTGAAGGTGGCGCTGCCGCGGCCGCTGATGGCGAACAACACCACGCACCGGCCGGCGACCATCCAGCGCATCCGCCTGGGCGCGGGCAGGGACGGCAGGATCACCGCCATCGCCCACGAAGGCTGGTCGGGCGACCTGCCCGGCGGGGGGCCGGAGACGGCGGTGAACCAGACCCGGCTGCTGTACGCCGGTGCGAACCGCCTGACGACCACGCGCCTGGCCGTGCTCGACCTGCCCGAGGGCAACGCGATGCGCGCGCCCGGCGAGGCGCCGGGCCTGATGGCGCTGGAGGTCGCCATGGACGAAATGGCGCAGAAGCTGGGCATCGACCCGATCGAGTTCCGCGTGCTCAACGACACGCAGGTCGATCCGGAGCAGCCGCAGCGCCCCTACTCCCAGCGCAAGCTGATCGAATGCCTGCGCACGGGCGCCGAGCGCTTCGGCTGGAGCAGGCGCAACCCGGCGCCGGCGCAGCGGCGCGAGGGGCGCTGGCTGGTGGGGATGGGCGTGGCCGCCGCGTTCCGCAACAACCTCGTGATGAAGTCGGGCGCGCGCGTGCGCCTGGACGACCGGGGCGTGGTCACGGTGGAAACCGACATGACGGACATCGGCACCGGGACCTACACCATCATCGCGCAGACCGCCGCCGAGACCATGGGCGTGGCGCTCGACAAGGTTCTCGTGCGCCTGGGCGACTCGTCGTACCCGGTCTCGGCCGGCTCCGGCGGCCAGTGGGGTGCGAACAGCTCGACCTCGGGGGTTTTCGCGGCATGCATGAAGCTGCGCGAAGCCGTGGCGTCGAAGCTGGGCATTCCGGCGGCCGAGGCCGAGTTCTCGGACGGCATGGTGCGCGCCGGCTCGCGCGCGGTGCCGCTGGCCGAGGCGGCGGGAGCGCAGGGGCTGGAGGCCGAGGACAGCATCGACTTCGGCGATCTCGACAAGAAGTACCAGCAGTCGACCTTCGGCGCGCATTTCGTGGAAGTCGGCGTCGATGCAGCGACCGGCGAGATACGCGTGCGGCGCATGCTCGCGGTGTGCGCGGCGGGGCGCATCCTGAATCCGAAGTCCGCGCGCAGCCAGGTGATAGGCGCGATGACGATGGGCGTCGGCGGCGCGCTGATGGAAGAGCTGGCACTCGACAAGCGGCACGGCTTCTTCGTCAACCACGACCTCGCGGGCTACGAGGTGCCGGTGCATGCGGACATTCCGCACCAGGATGTCGTCTTCCTCGACGAGACCGACCCGGTTTCCTCGCCGATGAAGGCCAAGGGCGTCGGCGAGCTCGGCATGTGCGGCGTCGCCGCGGCGGTGGCGAATGCCGTCTACAACGCGACGGGCGTGCGTGTGCGCGACTACCCGATCACGCTCGACAAGCTGCTGGATCGACTGCCGCCCGTGGCCTGAATGGCGCTGCTGCTGGCCTCGCCCGCTTCGAGCTACCTGACAGGGGCGGTCGTCCCCGTCGATGGGGGTGCCTCCGCGCGGTAGCGAAGGCACGTGACCGCTACTTCAACGCAGCACCGCCTCGCGCGAGGTACTGCGCCGACAGGCGCGCGAACTGGCCGCCATCGGTGGCGATCGAGGTCTGGTTGCCCCAGCCGGGGCCAAAGACGATCGCGAAGGTGTGCATGTCGCCGTATTCCTGGGTGTTGGTCAGCATGTAGTCGACGTGGTTGTCGCGGTAGTGCCCGTCGGTGCCGCCGGGTGTGTCGGAAGGAACGCCCATGGGCGTCTGCCACCACAGGATGGGCAGGCCGTTGCCCAGGGCTGCGCGATAGTCCGAATACTGCTTCTGCGAATCGTGGAAGTTCGGGCTGGTCTTGTTGCTCGCGTCCCAGTAACGATCGCTTCCGTTCTGGCACCCGTCGGGCCTCGGCGTCACCTCCCGGCAGCCCGCGTCGCGGTCACTGGTCTGGGCGACGATGAAGTCCGCCTGGTTTGCGCCGGCGGCTTGCATCATCGCGGCGATCTCGGCGGGCGTGCCGTTCCAGAACGCGGGAGGAAACCCGATCAGCGCTTTGGGCGCAATCTTCCGGCCCATCTGCACGACGCACTGGCCGAGGCCCGCGATGGTGTCGGGCAGCGTGGCGCATTCCGGCTGGGCGCTCACGACGGCGCGAATCTTCGTCAAATCGTGATCGGACCGCTTCCCTGCAGCGAAGCCCCAGAAGTCCGGCTCCACGTTGATCAGAACGGGTTTGTCCTGCTTCGCGATGAGCTGGTACATCAGCCGGACCTGACCCCAGTATTTGTCCATGAAGGCCGCATCGGCGGTAGTGTCGACGTTGCCCTCGCCGTTCGCCGTCATCTGATAGAGCGTGAACATGGGCACCGCGCCGTAGGTCTGGGCGTCCTGCGCGAACTGGGTGACGTAGGCCCCCCCCCCGCCATTCCAGTCGGGCCAGCCCCCGCCGTAGCCCACGATCCCCACAAGGTAGTGCTCCACGATGTCGGGGTGGATGTCCTGGCTCTTCATGTCATCGGTGGAATTGGCGCTCAGGCCAACCAGCACCCGGGCGGGTTTGCCGAGCTTGTTCGCCAGGGCGATGGTGGCCGCGACGGGTACGGTGCCGCCGGTCGTGCCTCCAGTGCCGCCCTGGGTGCCGCCGCCGGAGGTGTTGCCGGCCACTTGGCCGCCGTTGCTCTGACCGCCTCCGCTCTGCGCGCCGTTGCTCTGGCCGCCATCGGATTGACCGCCGCTGCCGGTCTGGCCCGTCGGGCTGCCGACCAGCGGAATGCCGGCCCCTCCACCGCCGCCACCTCCTCCGCCACAGCCGAAGAGCAGCAGCGAGGCCATCAGCGCGGAAACGCATCGTCGAGAAGGAATGTCCATGAGAGAAATCCGAAGGGTCGAAGTCAAGAAAGCCCCGGCGCGCCAGTGCATGCGCGCGCCGGTTCGGGTTCGGTGTTGTCCGGGCAGCACCGCTGCCCCGATGGCGCTCAGCGCGCGAGGTCCGCGATGAAGGCCGCGTCCTGCGCGCCGCTGTAGATGCGGAAGTCCTGCATGCGGCCCTTGAAGTACGGGTCGCCGCCGTACTGGGAACGGCCCAGCCAGGTCTGCGTGGTGCGGCCCAGCTGGAAGGGATTGATCCAGATGCCATCCGCGGTGGCGGCCTGGGCGCCGTCCACGTAGAGCGTGCCGACGGTGCCCGAGAGCGTGACCGCTACATGCACCCAGCGCCCGGTGGGCAGCACGTCGGTGGTCACCGACTCCTCGTTCCAGAACTGGTTGCGCGTACCCGAGAAGCGCAGGTTGCCGCTGCCGTCGCGCGGAAGCAGCGCCATGTAGACCACGTCGTTGGACCCGAAGTCGAAGATGCGCACATTGACCGCCGAGGCATCCCAGTAGACCCACACCGCCGCCGTGAAATCGCCCAGGGCCGACACGGCTGCGTCGGGCAGCTGTACGTGACCGCTGCGGCCGTCGAGCTGCAAGGCGCTTCCGCCGTTGCGTCCTTCGCCCCAGCTCGTGCCGCCCTTCAGCTGCGCGTTCAGGCCACGGCCGCTGGCGTCATTCGCATCACCGCTGAGCGGCAGGTGCAACCACAGCTCGCCGGGGACCGCCACGCGCAAGGTATCCGCGCCGGTCATCTCCCCGGCGTCGGTCACCGCGTCGATCCGGTAGTACCAGGTGCCCTGGCCGGGATCGTCGGTGTATGTGCGCGGTTCGGTGACAGGCGCGATGGTCATGAACGGACCGTTCGGCGAAGCCGCGCGCTGCACGAGGTACTGCGAAGCGCCCGCGGTGCCCCACCAGGACAGCTGCACCTTCGCGTCGCTCAGGAATGCACTCAGGCCGCTCGGCGGGGCGGCAGGGACCGGATCGCGCGCATAGAGCAGCGTGCCGATGCCCGGCTGGTCGCCGCCGTCGACGCGCTCGGGCCGGATCTTGTCGAGCATCGCCTTGGTCCAGGGTGCCGAGAGTCCCTTGCGGCTCACATAGTGGCTGTAGATGAGGTCCCAGTTGGGCCGCAGCTGATTTGTGCCCGCCGCAGCGGTCCCCGATCCGTGAACGCCGTTGTAAGGTGCGAACGGCATCGTGTACAGCGCGTTGCCATCGGCATCCGCGAGGTTCGTCTTGGCCACGTACTCCGCGCCGGCCAGCAGGCGATTGTTCCAGTAGCCGAAGAGGTCCTCGCCCTGGTTCCAGGCCATTTGGCACAGCATGCCGGCCAGCGCAATGCCGAGGGTCGAGTGGCCCTGGTCGCGATGGCTCTCCTGCCATTGCCCCAGGTAGCCAGGATGCACGTAGTAGACGTTGTTGGCGCTCGCGCCGCAGCCGCGGCCGCTCTTGTAATAGTTGCTCGCTTCGGCGACCAGGTCGCTCCGGTCGCAGAACACGCCGATCGCGTAGACGGTGCAGATGTTGGCGAGGTCCCAGTTGGCCCAGTAGTGGGTGACCTTTCTGGTCTCCGTGCCGTTGTGGTTGACCAGGAAGTCGTGGGCCTTCGGATAGAACACGTTCAGCAGCATGGCCTGGAAGCGCGCGACGTCTTCCTTCGCCCAGCCGGGGTAGGTCCGCATCAGTTCCGCGGCGTTGGCCCACTGGTTGCCGTAGAGGCCTGAAGCGAGGAAGACGTTCGAGTCGCCGCCCAGCTCGGTCAAGGTCGACGACCATGCGTTGAGGAACTCCACCGCCTTCTTCGCGTAGCTCTCGTCGTTCGAGATCTTCCAGCGCAATGCGAGATGAAGGGCGCGCACCATGTCGCCGACCATCTGCCAATAGTTCTCGCCATCGACGCCCCGCGTCACCAACGCCAGGGGACGCGGCTTCGCATCGAGGTTGGTGTTGTTCGTCTTGAGCATCATGTTCAAGCCGCCCACCCAGGGCTCCGCCTTGGCGGCCAGCTTGTCACGGATGCGCTGCAGATCCTCCTCCGTGACCAGCAGGCCTGGGTGCACGATCTTGGGTACTGCGGGCTCAGGGGCTGCCGGCTCGGCCGCCGGGGTTTCAGGGGTACTGGGGGAATCGACACCGGGGACCGCAGCAGGTGTCTGCTGCGCGGCCGCCCCGCCTATGGGCGAGAAACTGCTGCCCCCGCTTCCTCCACCGCAGGCTGTCGTGCCCAGCGCCAAGGCGCCTGCGGTCCCGAGGAAGAAAGTGCGTCGATCCAGCAGGTTGGCGTTCTTCTCATCACTCATGGGTGTGTCATTTCTCGTGAATATGTAATGAAGTGATTCCGCAAACTGCGTGCCACGCGTCCAGATTGCTCCATGCGATGAAATCGGTAAAACCGATGGGTACATTGCACGCATCGCGAGCAACGTGTAACGACAGGAAGTGACATTCGTTGTCACATCCGATGCGCGGCAACGCCACTGAATGTCATCGCTCGCTGCCTTGTCCGTGCATGTTCGACAGGCACGAGCAACACATCGCCATGCAGCACGCGCACGCGAGCCCGCACGGCAGCACATGGCTGCCGCACCGCATGCGTCGAGTCGCATCGCCAGCTCGCGGCTCGATCAGGTTGCGGAGTTCACTCCCACGTTCGGGCACGGCTCGACTCGCGTCGGCACCTGCTTGTCCGGGGAAAGAGCCGATCCTTAAATCGAACCGGACCGGCTGGAGGGAACCTTCATCGGGCGCCTAGTGTGGCCCACAAGATGAAGAAATCGCGCGTCGGATTGCCTCTGAAAATGAGCGGCTGAATTTCATTTTCGGAATGACGGATGCGCCGATTCGTGAACGCATCGCTCGCGCTTCGACGATGCGAGGTTCAGGTGCTGGTGATCTTCAGCTTGCGTACGATGTCACCCCAGAACTCGTATCCGTTGGCCTGCGCCACCTGGATGTGTGACTCGTTGACGGCTACCGATCTTCTCAATCGGCCTTTGCTTCGGTCCATTGCCCCCCCTCGGTAACGCCTTCCCCGAAATTGATGCACGTCCGGCGCGGATTCTTGTTGACCATGAGGCGTACGACGTCGCCACGAGCGTAGTGGCCAGATGGGTCGTAGGCCGCTTTGGCAACGGCAATGTTGGCGAGATCGACTTCTGCGTAGAGCAGGCCTTCCTGGTCCTGAGGCATGTGCGGCACCAGAGGCTGTCCGTCCGGTCCGAAGATCATCGAGTAGCCGCCGCCCGGCTTGCAGCCGTCGGCATTGAGCAGCGCCACTCGGTCGGGCGTGTCGCACAGCGCGTCGAACATGTCCTGCCCGGTGACCGCGCTCGCGTGAAGCACGTAGCAGCCCCCTTCCAGCGCATAGATCTGGCTGGCCGCCAAGTTGACTTCATGTCCGAGTGCATAGGCTTTGCCGCGGTACAAGGTGAACGATGGCCAGGACGCCACATGCACCTGCTCGTGCATCGAGTACATCGCGTACTTCGAAAGCGGCTGGATGTGCTCCGCACAGCACAGTGCGCCAATACGGCCGACGCTGCTGTCGACGACCTGGAAGTCGGATCCATCACCTTCGCCAAACAATGTGCGCTCGACGTGCGTAGGTTTCAGCTTGCGGCGCTTGAACACCATCTCGCCTTTGTCGCTGATGAGAGCCTGGCTGATGTACAGCGATCCGCCATCGATTTCGGAAAAACCGATCACGACATTGATGTCCGACTTCTTGGCGGCAGCGGCGATCGCCGCCAGTTCAGGCCCGTCGGCCCGCAGGGAATTTGCGTGGTATCTGGAGACGAACTGCATCCCCCATGCCGGCGAGCCGAGCCAGAGCCACCAGGGGTAGCCCGGAATGAAAACCTCCGGAAACGCCACGAGCTTCGCACCGTTGGCTCCCGCCTCGGCGATCAGGCCAATGGCTTTTTCAGTGGATGCCTTCGCATCGAGGAACACGGGGGCAGCCTGGACGACGGCCACCTTGAAAGCTGTTTCGGACATCTGGATTTCCTTGACTGTGAGTGAATGCTTGAAGAGGACTGAATTCAGCGACGGGGCATGTCGCGTCGCACGCCGAATGGATCGATGGCCCATCGCCGCGTGACGAGACTCCAGGCGCCGCCGGGCGCGAACACCATGGTGGCGATGGCAAGCGAGCCGAGGCCGATGAAGTACCACGAGCCGTAGGTGGCAAAAGACTCACGCAGGAGGAAGTAGAGGATCGTTCCGAGAATGGGGCCCTCCAGCGTTCCGATGCCGCCGAGCACCGCGATGAAGATGGCTGCGGCGGACCAGTTCAGCGAGAAGGTCGCATCCGGCGTCACCTGCAGCGTGTTCATGTAGGCCACGGCTCCCGCCAGGCCGGTGATGGAACCCGCGATGACCCACAGCGCGAGCTTGGCCCGCTGGATCGAAACGCCGGATGCCGCCGCAGCAGCCTCCGAGTCCCTCACGCTCATCAGTGCCAGGCCCAGCTTGCCCCTGAGCATCAGGCGCGCAATGAAGAGCGCGCCGACGCCGGTGATCAGCGCGGACCAATAGACACCCGCGTTGCGCGTCCAGCGATCAAAGCTCGCGAGCGCCTCGAGCGGCATGCCGCCCCCTGCGCCCAGCCATTCGTTGTTGAGCGTCAGGATCCGCAGCATCTCCGCAAGAACCCAGGTTCCCACCGCGAAATGCGCGCCGCTGAGCCGGAACATCGGCAGCGCGCTCAGCAATGCGAAGAGCGCGGTCGCCGCCGTCGCGAGCGGCAGCATGAGCCACGGGTTGATTCCCAGCCTGTTGGACAGCGCGAAAAGGGCATAGGCCCCCACGCCGACAAACATCTGGTGACCCACGACCACCAGCCCGCCGTAGCCTGCGAGCAGGTTCCAGGCCAGGGCCATCGCGAAGACGGTGAAGATTTCCACGAGGAGGCGCTGGGTTGCGAAGCTCGTGAACCACGGCGCCAGGGCCAAGGCGCCCAGCACGGCGAGCAGGACGACGCCAACTACCGCCCTGCCCGCCTTGCGCGGCCGGACCCCATCCATCAATGCGACCGCGTTCATCGCGAACCCTTTCCGAAAAGCCCTTGCGGACGCGCCAGCA
>Ga0068853_100003378_pt1 | contig 12220 bp, 12 predicted proteins | sample KBSCornC32_FD_65655 | JGI IMG/M metagenome (GOLD analysis project Ga0068853, IMG submission 65655) | Corn rhizosphere microbial communities from Kellogg Biological Station, Michigan, USA - KBS Corn C3-2 | ecosystem: Host-associated > Plants > Roots > Rhizosphere > Soil ... | reverse complement strand
ATGGGCGCGCGCGTTGTCCACGTCATGACGCATGATTCGATCGGCCTCGGCGAAGACGGCCCGACGCATCAGCCGGTCGAGCATCTCGCGGCGCTGCGCGCGATCCCGAACGTGACGGTGCTTCGCCCCGCCGACCTCACCGAGACCGCCGAGTGCTGGCAGCTCGCGGTCGAGAACGCCGAAGGCCCGAGCGTGCTTGCGCTCACCCGCCAGAATTTGCCGGCGCTCCGCACTTCGTTCGAGGAAAAGAACTTGTCGGCGCGAGGCGCTTACGAACTTTCGCCCGCCAAGGGCAAGGCGCAGGTTTCGCTCTTCGCTTCCGGCTCGGAAGTTTCGCTCTGCATGACGGCAAAGGCCGAGCTTGAGAAACAGGGCATCGCCACGCGCGTCGTTTCGGTCCCCTCGCTCGATCTCTTCCTCGAGCAGGATGCGAACTACCGCGCATCAGTGATCGGTGACGCGCCGGTGAAGATCGGTTGCGAGGCCGCGATCCGCATGGGCTGGGACGAAATCATCGGCTCCGACGGCTTGTTCGTCGGGATGACGGGCTTTGGCGCGAGCGCGCCATACAAAGATCTTTACCGCCATTTTGGAATTACCGCGGAAGCGATTGTCGCGGCCGCGACGGCTGCATTAGGAGAAGGGCGCGGCGCGCCGCGCAAGGGGAGAGCATGACTGTACGGGTTGCCATCAACGGTTTCGGACGCATCGGCCGCAATGTGTTGCGCGCTATTGCCGAGTCCGGCCGCAAGGATATCGAAGTGGTCGCGATCAACGACCTCGCCCCGGTCGAGACGAATGCGCATCTCCTCCGTTTCGACTCCGTGCACGGCCGCTTCCCGCACGAAGTGAAAGTCTCCGGCGACACAATCGACATCGGCCGCGGCCCGATCAAGGTGACCGCGATCAAGAACCCGGCCGAGCTTCCGCACAAGGAATTGAGGGTGGATATCGCCTTCGAATGCACCGGCATCTTCACGTCGAAAGAGAAGGCGTCCGCTCATCTCACCGCCGGCGCGAAACGCGTGCTCGTTTCCGCCCCCGCCGACGGCGCCGATCTCACCGTCGTTTACGGCGTCAACCACGACAAGCTCGCCAAGGATCACAAGATTGTCTCGAACGCTTCCTGCACCACGAACTGCCTCGCGCCGGTCGCGAAGGTGCTGAACGATGCGATCGGCATTGAAAAAGGCTTCATGACGACCGTGCACGCCTACACCAACGACCAGCCTTCGCTCGATCAGGTGCACAAGGATCTCTATCGCGGCCGCGCCGCGGCGCTCTCCATGATCCCCACCTCGACAGGCGCGGCGAAGGCCGTCGGCCTCGTGCTGCCGGAGCTGGCCGGCAAGCTCGACGGTGTCGCGATCCGCGTGCCGACGCCGAACGTCTCGGTCGTCGATTTCAAGTTCATCGCCAAGCGCAAGACCGACAAGGATGAAGTCAACGCCGCGATCAAGCGCGCGTCCGAGCAGCAGTTGAAGAATATTCTTGGCTACACCACGCAGCCGAACGTCTCGATCGACTTCAACCACGACCCGCGCTCGTCGATCTTCCACATGGACCAGACCAAGGTCATGGACGGCACCTTCGTTCGCATCATGACCTGGTACGACAACGAATGGGGCTTCTCGAACCGCATGGCGGATACGGCCGTCGTGATGGGCAAGCTCGACTGATCGATGACGGCTTTCCGAACGCTCGATCAAGCCGACGTCAAGGACAAACGCGTACTCATTCGCGTCGATCTGAACGTCCCGATGGAAGGCGGCAGGATCACCGACAACACGCGCATCCGCGCGGCGGTGCCGACCATCGCCGCCGTCACCGAAAAGGGCGGCAAGGCGATTTTGCTGTCCCACTTCGGCCGCCCGAAAGGCCGCGATGAATCGCAATCGCTCGCGCCCGTTGTGCCGGTGCTTACGGGCCTCCTTGGCAAGCCGGTCGCCTTCGCGAAGGATTGCATTGGCACTGAAGCCGAAAACGCGGTCAGCGCGTTGAAGCCGGGCTGCGTGCTCCTTCTCGAGAACACCCGCTTCCATAAGGGCGAAGAGAAGAACGATCCTGAGTTCGTCGCGGCGCTCGCGAAGCTCGGCGATATTTATGTCAACGACGCCTTCTCTGCCGCGCATCGCGCGCACGCCTCCACCGAGGGAATCGCGCACAAGCTTCCCGCTTACGCGGGCCGCGCGATGCAGGCGGAGCTTTCGGCGCTCACCCGCGCCCTCACCAATCCGGTAAAGCCGCTTGCCGCGGTCGTCGGCGGCGCCAAGATTTCCTCGAAGCTCGCGCTTCTTTCGAGCCTCCTTGCCAAGGTCGATCTGCTCGTGATCGGCGGCGCGATGGCGAACACCTTTCTCGCCGCGCAAGGCAAGAATATCGGCAAGTCGCTGAGCGAGCCGGACCTGACCGACACCGCGAAGAAAATTCTCGCTGAGGCGAAGGCCAAGAATTGTGACATCATCCTGCCCGTCGATGCGGCCGTCGCAAAGAAGCTTGAGCCGAATACGCCCTCGCGCTCGGTCATGATCGACGCCGTCGGCCCCAACGAGATGATCCTGGACATCGGCCTGCAGTCTGTCGCGCTCAATGCGGCGCGGCTTGCCGGAACCCGCACGATTGTCTGGAACGGCCCGATGGGCGCTTTCGAGGTTTCGCCCTTCGACGCGGGAACCGTGACGCTCGCCCGTGAGGTCGCGAAACTCACCGGCCAAGGCCTTTTGAGTTCCTTCGCCGGCGGCGGCGATACGCTGGCCGCGCTCCAGCATGCGGGCGTTCTCGACCAGTTCAGCTATGTTTCCACAGCCGGCGGCGCCTTTCTGGAATGGCTGGAAGGCAAGCCCTTGCCTGGCGTCGAGGCTTTGCGGATAAAATAGCCAAACTTTCGAATAAGAAATACGGAACACTTGGGAGAGTCTGATGAATCTCACTGAGCTGAACAAGATTGCCGTTGCCATGGTTCAGCCCGGCAAAGGCATTCTCGCCGCCGACGAATCCTCCGGCACGATCAAAAAGCGTTTCGACGCGATCAAGGTGGAATGCACCGAAGACAACCGCCGCGACTATCGCGAGCTGCTCTTCAGCGCGAGCGACGCGATGAAGAACCACATCTCCGGCGTGATCCTCTACGACGAAACCATCTGGCAGAAGTGCAAGGACGGCACGCCCCTGGTCGAGATGATCAAGAAAGCCGGCTCCATTCCGGGCATCAAGGTCGACGAAGGCACGAAGCCGTTGCCCGGCTGCCCGGGCGAACTCATCACCGTCGGCCTCGACAAGCTCGCCGACCGCCTCCCGAAATATCACGCGCAAGGCGCGCGCTTCGCGAAATGGCGCGCCGTGATCGACATTGGTGCGGGCATTCCGACTTACACCTGCATTCACGCCAACGCCCACGCGCTCGCGCGCTATGCCGCGCTCTGCCAGGAAGCGAACATCGTTCCGATCGTCGAGCCGGAAGTGCTGATGGACGGCGATCACGACATCGATCGCTGCTACGAAGTGACCGAGCTCGTATTGAAACTCACATTCGAGGAACTTTACTTCAACCGCGTCGCGCTGGAGGGCATGGTGCTGAAGCCGAACATGGCGATCAGCGGCAAGAAGAGCGCGAAGAAGGCCTCCGTGCAGGAAGTCGCCGAGAAGACCGTACGCCTCCTCAAAAACTGCGTGCCCGCCGCCGTGCCCGGCATCGCTTTCCTCTCCGGCGGCCAGAGCGACGAGGAAGCGACCGCGCATCTCGACGCCATGAACAAGATCGGCGGCCTCCCGTGGAAGCTCACTTTCTCCTATGGCCGCGCGCTGCAAGCCGCACCGCAGAAGGCGTGGTCCGGCAAGGCCGAAAATGTAAGGGCCGCGCAAAGCGCTTTCGCGCACCGCGCCCGCATGAACGGGCTCGCCTGCGAGGGCCGCTGGTCGCCCGATCTGGAATTGAAGGCCGCGTAATTCCGGGGCCTGCCTTCCGCAGGCCCCGCTTTTGCCCTATCCCGCGCGGACGATCGGTCGATCTGCTACATGATCCCGCATGAATCGCCGCGACACCGATCCTCGCCTCATTCTGTTTGCGCCGTCGCTTGACGCTGGCACGGATGCGCTTTTCGCTGAGGCCTGCGCCAAATTCGATATCGCCTCCGCGATCCTGCGCACCGGCACGCTCGATGAGCGCGCGATCCTTGCGCGCACCGAGGCGTTCTGGAACGTCACCAGCAAGACAGGTGCTGCGCTCCTGCTCGAAGAACGCGCCGATCTTGTCGCGAAGACCAAAGCTGACGGCGCGCATCTTGCGAATTTTCCCGAACAGCCCGCAGCGATCAAATCGCTGAAGCCTCGCTATATCGCGGGCGCGGCGGGGCTCGCGTCGCGTCATGATGCAATGATCGCCGGGGAAGCCGGCGCGGATTATGTGATGTTCGGCGAAACGCCGAACGGAAAGCGCCCTTCGCTCGACGCAATCACCGAGCGTGTCGCATGGTGGGCGGAAATTTTTGAAATTCCTTGCGTCGCCTTCGTCGCCGCCCTCGACGAAATTCCCGCGCTCGTTCAAGCGGGCGCGGACTTCATCGCCCTCGATGAAGCGATCTGGGAGAGCGGCGACCCGATGGAAGCGCTTGCGCAGGCAACCGCTCGCCTCGCATTCGAGCGCGCCGAATGAAAATACGGCTCGCGCTCTTCGGCCTTCTCGCTGCCATGCTTCTCGCCGCCAGCGGCAGCTCGGCGCAGCAAAAAGCGAAGGACAAGCCGAAGGAGGCCGCGCCTGCGCCTGCTCCAGCGGCGCAACCCGCACCCGACATCGACCTTGCCTACGGCGCTTATCAGCGCGGCTACTACATCTACGCCTTCAACGAAGCGAAGCGCCGCGCCGAGCAGGAACAGGATTCGAAAGCGATGACGCTGCTCGGCGAACTCTACGCCGGCGGCTGGGGCGTCAAACAGGACGACGAAATCGCGTTTAGCTGGTACCGGCAAGCGGCGGAGAAAGGCGACCGCGAGGCGATTGCCGCGCTCGGTCTCTTTTACCTGCAAGGCCGCGGCGTGATCCCGAACCGCGAGGAAGCCGCGGGGCAATTCAAGACCGCTGCCGAAAAAGGCAGCGCGACGGCCGCTTACAATCTCGCGCTGCTCTATCTCGAAGGCCAGGTTTTTCAGAAAGATTTCGCCGCCGCCGCCAAATGGTTTCGCGTCGCCGCAGAACAGGATCTGCCCGACGCGCAACAGGCGCTCGCGACGCTCTATCGGGAAGGCGAAGGTGTTCCGAAGGATGCGGCGGAAGCCGCCCGCTGGCTCGCACGCGCAAGCGCATTGCGGCATGCGCCCTCGATGACCGAATATGCTTTTGCCGTCTATAATGGCTGGGGCGTGCCGAAGGACGAGCAGGCCGGCGGCCGCTGGTTCAAGCTTGCCGCGCTTTACGGCAACCCGATCGCGCAAAACCGCCTCGCTTATCTACTCGCGAACGGCATGGGCGGATTTCAGAAGGACTCCGCGAAAGCGATGGCGTGGCACCTCTATGCCCGCGCGCGCGGCGATTCCAGCCCCCAGCTCGACGCGATTTTCGCCAAACTTCCTGAAAGCGAGCGCGATACCGCGCAAAAAATCCTGCAAGCATGGGAAACGGGCGGGCCCTTGCCCCGCACTTGACGGCTTACCGTCCGGGCTGGCACCTGATCCCGCTTGCAGACGTATTTCCTGAAGGATTGCTATGAAACTCAACGGTAACGAAATTCGCCCCGGCATGATGATCGAATATGAAGGCGGGCTGTGGGTCGCGGTGAAGGCGGTTGCCGTCAAGCCCGGCAAGGGCCCTGCTTATAACCAGGTCGAACTCAAGAACATCGTCGACGGCCGCAAGCTCAACAATCGTTTCGGTTCCGACGAGCGCGTCGAGCAGGCGCGCGTCGAGGTGAAGGACTATCAGTTTCTCTACAAGCAGGACGAGAACCTCGTCTTCATGGACACTGACAGCTATGAGCAGCTCGAACTCAACACCGAATTCGTCGGCGACCGCGCCGCCTTCTTGCAGGACGGCATGACGGTCGCGCTGGAGATGTACGACGACAAACCGATCGGTATTCGCCTGCCCTCGCAGGTGACGCTCCAGATCGTCGAAGCCGATGCGGTCGTGAAGGGTCAGACCGCAGCTTCTTCGTACAAGCCGGCGAAGCTGGAGAATGGCCTCCGCGTGCTCGTTCCGCCTTTCATTGGCGTCGGCGAGAAGATCATCGTCGACACGAACGAGACGACCTACATCCGCCGCGCGGAATAGATGCTTCGTTCTCCGCTCATCACCGTCATGATCGCCGCCGCCCGCAAGGCGGCGCGTTCCTTGGTGCGCGATTTTGGCGAGGTCGAAAATCTGCAGGTATCGCTGAAGGGGCCCTCGGATTTCGTCTCTTCCGCCGACCGCCGCGCCGAGGATCTTCTCTACAAGGAGCTATCGAAGGCGCGCCCGACCTTCGGCTTCATCATGGAAGAGCGCGGCAAGGTTGCGGGCAGCGACCCCTCACAGACCTGGATCGTCGATCCGCTCGACGGCACGACGAATTTTCTCCATGGCATTCCGCAATTCGCGATCTCGATTGCGGCGATGAAGGACGAAAATATCGTCGCCGCCCTCGTCTTCAATCCGGTCGCCGATGAGCTTTTTGTCGCCGAGCGCGGCCGCGGCGGCTTTCTGAACGAGCGCCGTTTGCGCGTGGCGGGAAGACGCGATCTCTCCAACAGCGTCGTCTGTTGCGGAATCCCTCACGCGGGGCGCGGCGATTCCGCAAAATTTCGGGGCGAACTTGCCGCCGTGCAAAGCCGCGTCGCCGGCGTGCGCCGCACCGGCGCCGCCGCGCTCGATCTCGCCTGGGTTGCGGCGGGGCGTTTCGACGGCTTCTGGGAGCGCGCGCTCTCGCCGTGGGATCTTGCCGCCGGCATGCTGCTCGTGCGCGAGGCGGGCGGTATCGTGACGGACCTCGACGGCGAATTATCCGTGCTGGAAAAAGGCTCTGTCCTCGCCGGCAATGAATTCGTTCATCGCGAGCTGCTTTCCGCCATCAAGACCGCCTGACGCCGCGCCAATTCCGCCGCCCTGATTTCGCCTCGCCTTCCCGGCAGGAATTTCGGTGATAAGCTTGCGGGGCGGAACTTTTTTGAGGCGCAGCCAATGGCTCGAAAAATCGATACTCCTGTGAAGATTTCCTCGCCCCGGATTTTTCTTGTCCGGATCCTCGTATTTCTCACTTTGTGCGCACTGATCGCGGTTATTTTGTACCGCCAGCTCTGGACGTCGTTTCTGCACAATCCGGGCCTCAACGGCCTCATCATCGGCGCGCTTGCGATCGGCATTCTGCTCTCGATCCGCCAGGTGCTGCGGCTCTTTCCCGAAGTGCGCTGGGTCAACAATTTCCGCATCGGCGATCCCGGCCTCGCCGTTTCCAGCCCTCCGGTCCTGCTTGCGCCGATGGCTGCGCTCCTGCGCGACCGCACCGGCCGCATGTCGATCTCGCAGACGACCATGCGCGGCATTCTGGATTCGATCGGCACGCGCCTCGATGAATCGCGCGACATCGCGCGCTATCTCACTGGCCTACTCGTCTTCCTCGGCCTCCTCGGCACCTTCTGGGGCCTCTTGGAAACCGTCGGATCGATCGGCAAGGTCATTCAGTCGCTGGAGATTTCCAGCGAAACCGCGACCACCTTCGAGAACCTGAAAAACGGCCTCGCCGCGCCTTTGAACGGCATGGGCATTTCGTTTTCGTCTTCGCTCTTCGGTCTTGCCGGCTCTCTCATTCTCGGCTTCCTCGATCTGCAGGCCGGCCAGGCGCAGAGCCGCTTTTACACCGACCTTGAGGACTGGCTTTCCACCACCGTGCGCGATCTCGGCGTCGAAAGCGTCGATGGCAAGATTGCGGCTGGGCCTTCGACGAAGATGCTCGCCGAATTCACCGCCGCGGTCGAACGGCTGGAGCAAGCGATCGAACGGAATGGTTCGCAAGAGGCGCACAAGGCGACCGCGCAGCTTGCCGACCATTTGAAAACGCTCGTGCAGCACATGCGGACCGAGCAGCAGATGGTGCGCGACTGGGTCGAGGATCAGGGCGAGCAGCAGACCGAAATCCGAAAATTGCTTGAGCGGCTGTCGCGCGTGCCCGCTCCGGCAACGGAGAAGAGGCGCTGATGGCGCTCGGACGCCGCGGGCGCGAACGCGCGATCAATTACTGGCCGGGTTTCGTCGACGCCCTGTCGACGCTTCTTCTGGTCTTTACGTTTTTGCTCACGGTTTTCGTGGTTGCGCAATTCTTCCTGACGCAGGAGATCACCGGCAAGGAGTCGGCGCTCAACCGCCTGCAGACGCAGCTCAAGCAACTTTCCGAGCTTTTGTCGCTCGAACGCTCGAACACGGGCTCGCTCGAGGACCAGCTCGCGGCGCTGCGCGCGACACTCAAGACAACCGAAACCGAGCGCGACAAGCTGCGCGGCGAAGGCGGCGGCGCCGACGTGAAGGCGCTCACCACCGATCTCGACAATCAGAAAGACTTGAATACGCGAGCTGCTTCGCAGATCGAAATCCTCAACCTGCAGATCGCGGCGCTGCGCCGGCAGCTCGCCGCGCTTGAGGAAGCGCTCAATGCCTCGGAGCGAAAAAACAAGGAGAGCATGACCCGGATCAGCGATCTCAGCCAGCGCCTAAATGTGGCGCTGGCGCAGCGCGTGCAGGAGCTCGCGCGCTATCGCTCCGAATTCTTCGGCCGCCTGCGCGAAGTGCTCGGCAACCGCCGCGACATCCGCATCGTCGGCGACCGCTTCGTGTTCCAGTCGGAAATTCTGTTCGACGCGGGTTCCGCGCAACTAAAGCCCGAGGGTATTCCCGAGCTCGACAAGCTCGCTTCCACGCTCAGTGAGATTTCGAAAAAAATCCCGGCGGACATCCCGTGGATCCTTCGGGTTGACGGCCATACCGACGTTCGCCCGATCGCGACCGCGCAATTCCCGTCGAACTGGGAGCTTTCCTCGGCGCGTGCGACCTCGGTCGTGCAGTATCTGGTCTCGAAGGGCTTTTCGCCGCAGCATCTTGCGGCGGCGGGCTTCGCTGAATTCCAACCGATCGACACGGGCAGTAACGAAGACGCCTATCGCCGCAACCGCCGGATCGAGTTCAAGCTCACGGAACGCTGATGGGCGAAATCTCGCTCCGGCCCTATCGCGACGCGGACCTTGAGTCCGCACTTGATCTGTGGCGCCGCGCCTGGGACATGGCGATGCCGGAGATCGACTTTTCCGCACGTCTCGACTGGTGGCGCGATCGCTGGAACAACGAGCTTATGCCGAATAACGAGGTGATCGTCGCCGAAGCCGCCGGAAAACAGGTCGGCTTCGTCGTGATCGATAAACGCTCCGGCTATCTCGATCAGATCGTCGTCGATCCGGTTTTTTGGGGCAGCGAGGCGGCGAAGCAGTTGCTCAACGCGGCGAAACGGATATGCCCCGGCGGCATCACGCTTGAAGTCAATCAGGACAATCCGCGCGCGCGCCGTTTCTACGAGCGGGAAGGTTTCGTCTGGATCGGCGATGGGAAAAACCCGATTTCCGGCAAACCGACCTGCCGCTGCGCGTGGAAACCGTAACTATTTCGCCGTCACCGCGCCGAACTGCAATTCCGCGAGCCGTGCATAGAGCCCGCCCTTGGCGACAAGGCTCGCATGCGTCCCCTCTTCCACGATCCGCCCATGCTCGATCACGAGAATGCGCTGCGCGCTTTGCACGGTCGCCAGCCGATGCGCGATCACGAGCGACGTTCTCCCTTGCATCGAGCGCTCCAACGCCTCCTGCACCAGCCGCTCGCTTTCGGCATCCAGCGCCGAAGTCGCTTCGTCCAAGAGCAACAGCGGCGCGTCGCGCAGGATCGCGCGCGCGATCGCAATGCGCTGCCGCTGCCCGCCCGAGAGCGTGACGCCGCGCTCGCCGATTTCGGAATCGTAGCCGTGTCCCATCCCGCGCACGAATTCGTCGACGAGCGCGAGCGCGCCCGCCTTCTCGACTTCAGCGTCGCTTCCTTCGGGTTTCCCAAGGCGGATATTCTCGCGCACTGATGCCGCGAAGATCACCGGCTCCTGCGGCACCAGCGCGATGCGTTTGCGGATTTCGGCGGGATCCGCCTCGCGCAAGTTCACGCCGTCGAGCGAAACAGAACCGGATGCCGGATCGTAATAGCGCAGCAGCAAATGAAAGAGCGTGCTCTTGCCTGCGCCTGACGGGCCGACGACCGCGACGCGCTCACCGGGCTTCACATCGAACGAAACATTTTCGAGAACACGCGCATCGCTCCGCGTCGGGTAAGCGAAGGAGACGCGCTCGAATTTCACCGCGCCTCTCATAGGCTTTGGAAACGACAGCGGATTCTGCGGCGCACGGATCTCCGGCTGCACCGTCAAAAGTTCTGCGATTCTCCCCGCCGCGCCCGCCGCCGCATTCACTTCGTTCCAGACCTGCGACAGCTCGCCCAGGCCCGAGGCCGCGAGCACCGCATAGATCACGAACTGGCTGAGCGTCCCCGCCGAGATGCGCCCCGCCATCACGTCTTGCGCGCCGGCCCATAGAACGGCAACGACGCTCGCGAACACAAGAAAGATGATCGCAAAAGTGAGCCATCCCCGCGCGCTTGTGGAAGCGCGCGCGGCGGCAAACGAGCGCTCCACATCCGCACCGAAACGGCGCTTCGCCTCCGGCTCGCCCGTGAATGCCTGCAGCGTACGCGCGGCGCCAATCGCCTCGGTCGCAAAGGCGGAAGCGTCCGCGAGCGTGTCTTGCGCCGCGCGCGAGCGGCGCGAGACGAGCCGTCCGAAGGCGACGAGCGGCAGCACGATGAACGGAATCGCGATCAGAACGAGGCTTGAGAGCCACGGGCTTGAAACCACCATCATCGCGGCGGCGCCGATGAACAAAAACAGATTGCGGAGCGCAATCGAGGCGGAAGAACCCGCCGCCGATTTCAACTGCGTCGTATCGGCGGTGAGCCGCGAGACGATCTCGCCCACCCGCTCCTTGTCGTAGAACGACGCCGAGAGCCCGATCACATGCGCGAACAGGCCGCTCCGGATATCGGCGACGACGCGCTCGCCGAGCGTCATCACCAGGTAAAAGCGGAGCGCGCTCGCGAAGGCCAAGAGCAGCGCGAGGAAAAATAGCGCGATAAAATACTGGTTGATGGTGCCGGCCTTCTCCGGCGCGAAGCCGAAATCGATCATCCGGCGCACGGCGAGCGGGACCGCGAGCGTCGCGGCCGAGGCCAGCAAAAGCGCCCCGAAAGCCGCCAGAATCCGCCCGCGATAGCGCGAAAGATACGGCAGGAGGGTCAGAAGCGGCCTGAGCTTCGGTTTTTTAAGCTTTTCGGCGGCTTCCATGGCTTGAGGAATGACGCGCGCTCCTGTATGAAACCGCCAAATCTTACATTGAGGATTTAGCTATGAAGGACGGGATTCACCCCGACTATCATCCGATCAAGGTTGTGATGACGGATGGCACGGAATACACGACGCGCTCGACCTGGGGCAAGCCGGGCGCCACGATGCAGCTCGAGGTCGACTCGAAGTCGCATCCGGCCTGGACCGGCGGTCACGCCCAATTGCTCGATCGCGGCGGCCGTCTGTCGCGCTTCTCCAACAAGTTCGGCGGGCTGATCAAGGACGAAGGCATCAAGGTCGCCAAGGGCGCGCCACAGGCGCCGTCCGGCAAGCCAAAGGCGCCGAAGCCCGAGAAGCCGAAGAAGGAAAAAAAGGCCAAAGCCGAAGGCGGCGATGCGAAAGCCGAAGCCAAAGAAGCCAATAAGGCGGACACCAAGCCCGAGGCGAAGGCCGAAGAGAAGAAGTAATCGTTCCGAATCCGGATACGCAAAAACCCCGCGCAAACGCGCGGGGTTTTTTGTTGGGGCGAACTCTACCTTCGTCATTACCGGGCCGCAGCATCCCGTGAGCGAAGCGAACGGCTGATGCTGCGGCCCGGTAATCCATAGTGACTTTCGGCGAGTGGTGAGATTCATCATGAATCACCGGGTCACGCCCGCTCGGTCGCTTCGCTCCCTGCGCGGCGGCCCGGTGATGACGGTTGTGGAAAATTTCGGACATGCGTTCTCCTTCTCGCGATCGCTTTTCAGCGCCGAGGTTTCGTCAGCTCTCCGCCCATAAGCGAGGGCGGCGCGGGACGCCGGAGACTTGCCGGTCTCCACGGCCTGACGTGTGAA
>Ga0068853_100003377_pt1 | contig 12224 bp, 12 predicted proteins | sample KBSCornC32_FD_65655 | JGI IMG/M metagenome (GOLD analysis project Ga0068853, IMG submission 65655) | Corn rhizosphere microbial communities from Kellogg Biological Station, Michigan, USA - KBS Corn C3-2 | ecosystem: Host-associated > Plants > Roots > Rhizosphere > Soil ... | reverse complement strand
CGATGATCTCCTGGCTCATTCCGCACCGTCCTCGTCGATCAGGTTGCCCCGGACGATCTCGTCGACCGGAATCTGGTGTGCAGTGCCGTGGACCGAGACGGTCACGGCGTGGTCGTCGGCCGCGACGAGCGTTCCTCGAAGGCGCTTCGCGTCGGCCGTCTTCAGCTTCACGGTGCCGCCGATCGCCCGGCGGAAGTGCTCGGGCCGGCGCACCGGCCGCTCGGGCCCGGGCGACGAGACGTCGATCGTCCAGTGCGCCCGGTAGTCGTCCAGCAGGCGCGTGACGCGCTCGCAGAGCGCAAAGTCGACGCCGTCCGGGTGGTCGACGTAGACGCAGAACCGCGCCGGGGAGAGCAGCTCGACCGCGAGCACTTCGACCCCGGCCAGCGTCGACTCGACGGCCGGCGTGATCGCCTCCGTCAGCTCGCGCTCCCTGTCGTACGTGCCCGTCGCCATCGCGTTTCTCATCCCTTTCAAAACAAATGGGCGCTCCCGCGCCCATTTCTCCAAGCAGGTGAAATGTGGTGAACAGAGGATAGCACCGTCCTGGGCGTTCTCTCCCTCCGGCGGCCTCAGACGTCGAACACGATGAAGTGGTCGTGCGGGATGTGCGGCTTCCCCGGAACCGGCCTAAGCTCCTCGCGCCAGCCGTCGCCGACGGCGTCCATGGCGACGCGCCGCCAGAACTCCGGCGCGCCTTCGTTCTCGGCCTGGAACCCGATCTCCCAACTCCCGGGGTGACGGCCGAGGAGCTCCCGGGCCACCTCGTGGCCCACCCGCTTGCGGCGCGCCGCCCGGACGACGAAGAAGTCCCCCATCGCCTTCCTGCCACCCGTGAGGCCCGTGACGAACGCAAAGCCGGCGGGCGCGTCGCCGTACGAGACCAGATAGCCGCACGCGTCCGGGTCGTCGAAGTACGTCGGCAGGCGGCCGGCCTTGAACATGCCCTCCGGGTTCGGCAGCGTGCCGCGCACCTCGGACATGTCGTGCGAGTAGAGCTGCCACAGCCGCTCGATCACCGGCCGGTCGGCGGCTGTGATCGCGCGCAGCTGTGGTCGTTCCTCCACGCGCAGGATTGTGCCGTCAGAGCTCGTGAGTCTGACGCTCGCGATCGTCCCCACAGGGGTCTGGCCTGTCGAGTCGCGATGCGCTTTTCCGCGCGCTAGTAGGCCGCCGGCGCCCAGGGTCGCGCAGAAGGCCTCGACCCGCGGCTCTGCCTCCTCGGACGCGGTGACGCTGACGACCTTGCCGCTGCGCACGATCTCGCGGCGGCTCATCGCCGGCAGCAGCACGCTCGAGAGGCGGTCGCAGATGTCAGGATCGGCGCATGGAAGTGGAGCTGCGCCCGGTCACGGACGCGGACGTCGAGGTGTTCTACGAGCAGCAGCTCGACCCGGAGGCGCGCCGCGTGGCCGTGTTCCCGCTGCGTGACCACGACACGTTCACGACGCACTGGCGCGAGCGGATCCTGGCGGACGAGGCAAATGACGCTTGGACGATCGTCGCCGACGGCGAGGTCGCCGGGCACATGCTCTGCTTCGAGCGCGACGGGAAGCGCGAGGTGGGCTACTGGCTCGGGCGCCCCCACTGGGGACAGGGCATCGCGACGGCCGCGCTCGCGGCGCTGCTGCGCGAGGTGACCGAGCGGCCGCTCTATGCGTACGTCGTGCGGAGCAACGTCGGCTCGATCCGCGTACTCGAGAAGTGCGGCTTCACGACCATCGGCTCGGAGCGGCACCTGGACGAGCGGACGGGCGAGGAGATCGACGAGGCGCTCCTCGAACTTCGGTAACGCCGAGGCGTCGTCTGCGCCGACGCCAAGCATGCTCCATTCCCCGACGCTCCGACCTACGGCTCGACCTCGAGCACGATCGTCACAGGCCCGTCGTTGACGATCTCGACCTCCATGTACGCGCCGAAGACGCCCGTCTCGACCGGGACGCCCAGCGCGCGCAGCTCGTCGCAGAAGCGCTCATAGAGCGGCTCGGCTTGCTCCTTGGGCGCAGCCTGCGAGAAGTCGGGCCTCGTTCCCCTCTGACGCCTGCTATCGGCGAGCAGCGTGAACTGGCTCACGACGAGCGCGTCACCACCGACGTCGAGCAGCGAGCGGTCGAAGCGGCCCGCGTCGTTGGGGAAGATCCGGAGCCGCGCGATCTTCGCGGCGAGCCGCATGGCCGTTTCGGACGTGTCTTCGTGCCTGGCACCGATCAGGACGAGCAGCCCCGGCCCACACGCGCCGACCGTCTCTCCGTCGACCCGCACCGAGGCGCTCGACACGCGCTGCACGACGGCACGCATGCGGTGATTCTGAGCCTGCACGCGATAGCGTGCAGGCATGGCCGCACGGATCGAGGACTACGGCCTCATCGGCGACCTGCAGACCGCCGCGCTCGTCTCGCGCCACGGCTGCATCGACTGGCTCTGCTTTCCGCGCTTCGACTCGGGCGCGTGCTTCGCCGCCCTCCTCGGCGACGAGGAGAACGGCCGGTGGTCACTCAGGCCCGCGTCGGACATCACGTCGGCGCAGCGGCGGTACCGCGGCGACACGCTTGTCCTCGAGACGGAGCTCGCCTGCGACGACGGCGTCGTGCGCCTGATCGATTTCATGCCCCCGCGCGGGGAGGCGCCGGACGTCGTGCGCATCGTCGAGGGCGTCGAGGGGACGGTCCCGATGAAGATGCGTATGAGCATCCGGTTCGACTACGGCTCGATCGTCCCCTGGGTGCGCCGGAAAGACGAGGGCCTCCACGCGGTGGCGGGCCCGGATGCGCTCCTCCTCGCGACGCCGATCGACCTCGTCGGCCGGAATCTCCACACCGAGGCCGAGTTCGACGTCGCCCCCGGCGACCGCGTGCCGTTCGTCTTGACCTGGTTTCCGTCCAACCAGGATCTGCCCCAGCACACCGACGCCGAACAGGCCCTCGTCGACACCGACAGCTTCTGGCGCGAGTGGGTCACCGACTGCGTCCATGTCGGGCGCTTCCGCGAGCCGCTCGTGCGGTCCCTCGTCACCCTCAAAGCGCTCACGTATGCCCCGACCGGAGGCATCGTCGCCGCCGCGACGACGTCGCTGCCCGAGGCGCTCGGCGGCGTGCGGAACTGGGACTACCGCTACTGCTGGCTGCGCGACGCAACCCTCACGCTCCTCGCGCTGGTCCGCGCGGGCTACGACGGCGAGGCCCGCGCGTGGCGCGATTGGCTGCTCCGCGCAATCGCGGGGCGACCGGGCGAGGTGCAGATCATGTACGGGATCGCCGGCGAGCGGCGGCTGACGGAGGTCGAGCTGGAGTGGCTCCCGGGCTACGAGCGCTCAACGCCCGTGCGGATCGGGAACGCGGCGTCCCAACAGCGCCAGCTCGACGTCTACGGCGAGGTGCTGGACGCGCTCTACCACGCCCGGCTCTCGGGGCTCGAGCCGTCGAAGGACGCCTGGGCGCTCATCCGAAAGCTCCTCCAGTGGCTCGAGAAGGGCTGGCGCGAGCCCGACGAGGGGATCTGGGAGGTGCGCGGGCCGCGACGGCACTTCACGCACTCCAAGGTGATGGCCTGGGTCGCGTTCGACCGTGCGGTTCGCATGATCGAGGAGGACGGGCTCGGCGGGCCTGTCGATCGTTGGCGTGCCCTTCGCGAGGAGATCCACGACGAGGTCTGTCGCGAAGGCCTCTCCGAGAAGCTCGGGGCGTTCACGCAGTCGTACGGGCTGGACCGGCTCGACGCCAGCCTGCTCATGATTCCGCTGGTCGGGTTCCTCCCTGCCGACGACGAGCGGGTCGTCGCGACGGTCGCCGCCATCGAGCGCGAGCTCGTCGAGGACGGCCTCGTCACTCGTTATCGCGCCGACGAGGAGAACACCGACGTGGACGGCCTGCCGCCGGGCGAGGCCACGTTCCTCCCGTGCTCGTTCTGGCTCGTGCAGGTGTACGCGCTGCAGGGCCGCCTCGACGAGGCCGAGAAGCTCTTCGAACGCCTGATCGGGCTTCGCAACGACCTCGGCCTCCTCTCCGAGGAGTACGACGTGAAGGCCGAACGGCTCGTCGGCAACTTCCCGCAGGCGTTCACGCATCTGACCCTCGTCGACGCGGCCCTCACGCTCGACGAGGGCTGGTGCCGGCGTGCAGGCAGGGCCACCGTCGACGAAACGCGGTCCGGCGGCGCGCGGGTCGACTAGATGGCCGTCGTCGAGCTTCGCGACCGGGACGCGCTCGCGCGCTTCTTCCGCGAACGCCCGGCGGTTCATGCCTACGAGCTCGGCGACCTCGACGACTTCTTCTGGCCTCACACCCGCTGGCTCGGATGGATGCCGGATGGTCGCGTCGAGCAGGTCGCACTTCTCTACGACGAGCCCGACCCGCCGGTGCTGCTCGCGTTCGCGGAGGAGCCCGCTCGAGGAATGACGGCGCTGCTCGGATCGCTCGCCGGTGAGCTTCCCCCCGCGGTCTACGCGCACCTCTCCCCCGGCCTATTGGACGCCCTCGCTTCCGAGCTCGTTCCTGCGCGCGATCCCGTTCTGCATCTGAAACTCGGGCTCGTCGATCCTGGCGCGCTCGCCCGGTACGACACGGCGGAATGTGAGCTGCTCTCGTCGGCCGACCTCGAGGAGGTCGAGCGCTTCTACGAGCGCGCGTATCCCGGGACGTGGTTCCAGCGGCGGATGCTCGAGACCGGGCGGTACGTCGGCGTCCGACGCGCGGACGAGCTCGTGTGCGTCGCCGGGGTCCACGTCTGGTCTCCGACGTGGCGCGTTTCGTGTCTCGGCAACGTCGCGACCCTGCCGACCGCTCGCGGCGAGGGCCTCGCCACGGCCGCATGCGCCAGGCTCTGCCGTGTCCTCCTCGGCGACGGGATCGACGTGATCTCGCTCAACGTCCGCGCCGACAATGCGGCGGCGATCCGGGCCTACGAGAAGCTCAGGTTCGCGCATGCAACCGACTACGTCGAGGTGATGCTCAAGGCTCGCGACACGAACGGGCGGTCGTCGTGATCTGCGTCGTCGGTGGTGGAGCCGCAGGGCTCGCCTGCGCCGCGATGCTCCGGCGTGCCGGCGCCGAGGTCGTCGTCCTCGAACGCGACGAGGTCGGTGCCGCCTGGCAGGCGCGGTACGACTGCCTCCATCTCCACACCGTGCGATGGCTCTCGGGCTTGCCGGGATACGGCATCCCGCGGTCGTACGGCAAGTGGCCGTCCCGCGACCACGTCGTCGAGTACCTCCGCGCGTACGCGGCACGGCATGCGATCGCCGTTCGCACCGGCGTGACGGCCGGGCGCGTCGACCGCACGAAGGAGGGCTGGCTCGTGGCCACCGGAGGCGAGCCGGTCTCCGCCGATCGCATCGTGATCGCGACCGGCTACAGCAACGTCCCCCACCTCCCCACGTGGCCCGGATCGTTCGCCGGACACCTCGTGCACTCCGCCGACTACCGCCGCGGCGACTCCTACCGCGGGCAACGCGTGCTCGTCGTCGGCGCCGGCAACTCGGGTGCCGAGATCACGATCGACCTCGCTCGCGCCGGCGCGAGCGAGGTGCTGCTGTCGGTGCGGACGCCTCCCGCCGTCGTCCGCCGTGACACGCTGGGCGTCCCGAGCCAACTGCTCGGCATCGCGAGCGGCCGTCTCCCGGTCGGCGTCGTCGACCGCATCGCGGCCACGCTTCGACGGGTCGCGTTCGGCGACCTCGCGTCGGTCGGACTTCCCGCGCCGGAGAAGCCGTACTCCGAGTTCCTGCGCCGGCGGGTCATTCCGATCGTCGACGTCGGCCTGGTCGCGGCGGTGAAGAACGGGACGGTGCAGGTCGTCGCGGGGCTCGAGCGCTTCGAGGACGGTCGGCCGGTGCTCGCCGACGGCCGCTCCGTCGAGGTCGACGCGATCGTCGCGGCGACCGGGTTCCGGACCGGCCTCGAGCCACTCGTCGGCCATCTCGGCGTGCTCGACGACAACGGCGTGCCGCTCGTCCACGGCCCCGACGAGCATCCCGGTGCCCCAGGCCTGCACTTCGTCGGCTACGTCGTGAGCCTCGGCGGCACGCTTCGGCTCGTCGGCGATCAGGCCGAGCGCCTCGCCCGCGTCGCGGCCTGACAGCGCGCGGTCAGCGGTGGCCGAAGTGATGCGCGCGCGGGAGGGCTGCGACGACGTCCGGGGTCGCGGCGACGCGACGGGCGAGCGCCGACAGGCTCTCGAGCTCGCGGACGAGGATGTTCCGGTTACGCTCGACGCGCTCGTAGCGCCCGCGGACGAGGACGATCGGCTCGCCTCGGACGATGCCCCGGTGCCGCTCGTAGACGTCTTTCGGGACGATGAGGTTCACCTGGCCATGCTCGTCCTCCAGCAGCATGAAGACGATCCCCTTCGCGGTCGCGGGACGCTGGCGCGCGATCGCCATTCCCGCGAAGGCGACCGTCGAGCCGTGCCGCGCCTCATTGAGCTCCGGGCTCGAGAGCGTCCCCGGCGCCAGGTGCGGGCGCAGGAGCGCAAGCGGGTGCGTCCCCACCGAGAGCCCCGTCTCGCGGTAGTCGGCCAGCATCCGCTCCCACCGGGTGAGGTCGGGCAGAGCAGGCGTCTCCGCGGTCGGGTCGAGCGGAAGCGGGAGCTGCTTCGCCTCGCCGCGCGTGCCCTCGACCGAACGCGGCCGGGTGGCAAGGCCGAGCTCCCAGAGGAGATCACGCCGCCTCGCACCGAAGCCGTCACAAGCGCCGCCGCGGACGAGCGCCTCGAGCGCCTCGCGGGAGACCTGCGCCCGCCGCGCGAGATCGCCGACGTCGCGGAACGGCCCGTTCGCGTCCCGTTCCGCCTCGAGCGCCTCCGCGTCGTCCTTCCCGACCGAGGAGACGTACGCAAGCCCTACGCGGACGGCGTGGGGCGACGCTTTGGGTGGCGGATGGGGCGTGGCTTTCCAGGGCGTGGCTTCAGCCTCGCCCTTCTTTTTGCCGCCAACCAAGGGGGGCAAGGCTAAAGCCATGCCCCCTACGCTCCCACCGCAAGGCTCAAGCGAGCAGCGCGCCTCGCTCAGGTTGACGTCGGGCGGGCATACCTCGACGCCGCGCCGCTGGGCGTCGCGGACGAGGCTCGCGGGCGGGTAGAAGCCCATCGGCTGCTCGTTCAGGAGGCCGCAGAGGAACTCGGCCGGGTAGTGGTGGCGAAGCCAGGCGGACTGGTAGGCGAGCAGGCCGAACGCGGCCGCGTGCGCCTTCGGGAAACCGAAGCCCGAGAAGCCGACGAGCGTGTCGAAGACACCGTCCGCGACCTGCTCGTCGACCCCGCGGCCGACCGCTCCCTCGACGAAGCGCGCCCGGTGGGCCTCGAGCGCCTCGTGACTCCGCTTGCGGCTCATCGCGCGGCGAAGCCCCTCCGCCTCGCCGATCGTGTATCCGGCGAGCGCGATTGCGACGTCGAGCACCTGGTCCTGGAAGACGACGACGCCGAGCGTCGAGGTGAGCGGCTCGCGGAGCGATTCGTGCGGGACGGGGAACACGAACGACGGGTCCTCGCGGAGCAGGCGGCGATGCTCGATGTACGGGTGGACGGCCTTCCCCTGGATCGGCCCGGGCCGGACGAGCGCGACCTGGATCGTGAGGTCGTCAATCGTCTCCGGCTTCGTGCGCAGCAGGCTCTGCATCTGCGCGCGGCTCTCGATCTGGAACACGCCGACGGTGTCGGCCGCCTGGATCTCGGCGAACACGTCGGGGTCGTCGAGCGGGACGCGCGAGAGGTCGATCGGCGCGCCGTGCAGCTGGGCGATCCGGTCGACGCACTCCTCGATGCACGACAGCATCCCGAGCCCGAGCAGGTCGATCTTGAGGAAGCCGGCGTCGGCGCACGAGTCCTTGTCCCACTGGCAGAGCTGGCGGCCGGCCATCGCGGCCGGTTGGACGGGGACGAGCTCGACCAGTGGACGCGACGAGATCACCATCCCGCCCGGGTGCTGGGAGACGTGGCGCGGTAGCCCGGCGATCTCCCGCGTGAGGAACTGGAACGCGCGCCAGCGCTTCGACAGGAGCTTCCGGTCGGCGTCGGGGAGCGCCGCGACCTCGTCCGCGACGCGCTCGGCGTGCCAGCCGTCGGTCACGCGGGCGAGCCGCTCGAGCTCGGACTGCGGCAGCCCGAGCGCCTTGCCGACGTCACGGATCGCGCCCCGCGAGCGGTACGTCGCGAAGCTCGCGACGAGCGCCGCATGCTCGTGGCCGTACCGCTCGGTGACGCGGACGATCAGCTTCTCGCGGATGTCGCGCGGGAAGTCGAGGTCGATGTCCGGCACCGACGTGAGCTCGTGGTTGATGAAGCGCCCGAGCGAGAGGCCGTTCTCGACGGGGTCGACGTGCGAGAGCCCGGTCAGGTAGCAGACGATCGAGCCGACCGAGCTTCCCCTCCCCCGCCCCGGCGGCAGGAACATGCGCGGCGAGTCGCGGCCGCGCACCTCGAGCGCACACTCCCGTGCGATCTCGAGCACCTCGTGGTGGAGGAGGAAGAACCCCGCGAGCCCGAGCCGGCCGATCAGCGCGAGCTCCCCGTCCAGGCGGTCGCGGGCCTTCGCCTGCAACGGTCTGTTGCAAGCCCCGTACCGCTCCGCGAACGCGTGGTCGCAGATCCCGGCGAGCTGCCGGGTTGCCGGATCTGCGCGGTCGGAGAAGTCGGGGTAGCGATAGCCGAGCTCCTCGGTGAGGTCGAAGGTCAGTCGCTGGGCGAGCGTCACGGTGCGCTCCGCCGCCGCGCGGTCGATGCCGGCGAAGCGCTCGACCATCTCGGCGGGTGCACGCAGCACCGCCTCGCGGTTCCCTCGCCGCTCCCGCTCGCAGCCGTCGAGCGAGGTGCGGCAGCGGATGGCGACGAGCGTGTCCTGGAGCAGCGTGCGGCGCGGCGCGTGAGCGTGGACGTTGCCGGTGGCGATCGTCTCGACGCGGAGGCGCTCGGCGAGGTCGCGGAGCATCATGTGGCGCCTCACGTCACCCCGCTCGTACGGCCGCTGCAGCTCGACGAAGAACCGCTCGCGGCCGAACGCGCGCGCGAGCCGGGCCGCGCCGCCCGGATCGTGGAGCGCCAGCCCGTCACGGGCGCAGCCCGAGAGGCAGACGAGCCCCTCGTTCAGCTCGGCGACGGTCTCGAGCGAGACGGCCGGAGGCAGCGGCTCTCGGTCTTCCCTCCCCGGACGGCGTGTCCCGGCATGAGCGGCGGTGAGGATCCGGCAAAGGTTCGCGTAGCCCTTCCCGCTCTCGCAGAGCAGGGTGATGTGGCGGCCAGCTCTGTATTCCGCTCCAGCGGCGGCAAAGCCGCCACCTCCGCTCTCGAGCGGCTCCGTCGAGCCTACGCCGCTGACCGTCACCTCGGCGCCGGTGATCGGCCGGATGCCGGCGTGCTTCGCGGCGTGCGCGAACTCGAGGGAGCCGTAGACGCCGTCGTGGTCGGTAAGGGCGAGCGACGGGTAGCCGAGCTCCGCTGCGCGGGTGACGAGCTCCTCGGGATGCGAGGCGCCGTCGAGGAACGAGTACGCCGAGTGGCAGTGGAGCTCGATATACGTGGGGGAACCCATGGTTCCCCCACGGACACCCTCCTTCATCGCACCTCACCCACCGTCGCCCACCTGGCCTCCCGGCCGGCAAAGCCGGCCTCCGGCCGCAACGCGCCTCGCACAGATCGAGCAAGACCGAACAGGCGCGCTCTCCTGGAGGCCGGCACTAGATGATTGATCGGTGATCCGGCGCCGCGTCTGGGGCGCCATCCGGTTCGGGACGATTGCCGATCGACCATCTAGGCTCTTCCTCGATGGCATCGAGCAACCCGACCGGGAAGCTCGTCGCAGGGTTCGATACGGCCGGTGAGGCGATCACCGACCGTCCCGGCCGCCGTGTGACGCTGCTCACGGACACCGAGGAGCTGGCGCTGACCGCCTTCGAGTACGGACCCGGCGAGCGCGGCGCGAGCCCGCACGTCCACTCGGACCACTCGGACGCGTTCCTCGTTCTCGAGGGCGAGCTCGAGATCACGTTCGAGAGCGGGCCGCTCCGAGCGCCGGCCGGGACGCTCGTGCTCATCCCGCGCGGCGTCGTCCATTCGTTCGGCAACCCGAGTGACGCGGCCGTGCGCTTCCTCAACGTTCACGCGCCGTCGTACGGCTTCGGGGACTACCTGCGCGGGCAGAATCCGGGATTCGACCAGCATGAGCCTCCGCCGGACGGCGGCCTCGATCCGGCGAATGTCGTGGTGCGCACGTTCGACATCGGTGCCTGAGCGATGTCCGGCCTCGACACCGGCGTCTGCCGGCTCCTCGGGACGCGCTACCCGATCGTGCAGGCGCCGATGGCCGGCGGCTTCACGACGCCCGAGCTCGTCGCGGCCGTCTCGAACGCGGGCGCTCTCGGCTCGCTCGGCGGAGCGACGCTCGGGCCCGACGAGCTGAGGGACGCGATCGGCGCGATCCGCCGGCTGACCGACCGGCCGTTCGCCGTCAACCTCTTCGCGCAACTGCCGCCGCCCGAGGCCGATACCGAGCGGGTCGCGGCGATGCAGGCCGTCCTCGCGCCGCTCCGCGCCGAGCTTGGCCTGTCGGAGCCGCAGGATGTTCCGTCGGCTCCTTCTCCGGGTCTGGTCGAAGCGCAGCTCGCAGTGGTCGCCGACGAGCGCGTGCCGGTGTTCAGCTTCACGTTCGGAACGCTGTCGCTCGAGGCGGTGAAGGAGGCGGGCAGCGTGATCCTCGGCACGGCGACGACGGTTGCAGAGGCCGTCGAGCTGGAGCGGCTCGGCGTGGACGCGATCGTCGCCCAGTCCGGTGAGGCGGGCGGGCATCGCGGCACCTTCCTCGGGTCGTTCGAGGACGCGGTCGTCGGCGGTGTGGCGCTCGTGCCCCGGATCGCCGATCGCGTCTCCGTCCCGGTGCTTCTCGCCGGCGGGATCATGGACGGGCGCGGCATCGCCGCAGCCCTCGCGCTCGGCGCCGAAGGCGTCCAGCTCGGGACGGCATTCCTCGGATGCCCCGAGGCCGGGTCGACCGCTCTCCAGCGCAGCACGCTTGCTGGCGCTGCCGACAGGACCCTCGTCACCCGCGCCTACTCGGGCAGGCAGGCACGGCTCGTGCGGACCCGGCTCGTCGACGCGATCGAGGACGCCGGCGTCGATCCGCTCCCGTTTCCACTTCAGGCAATGCTCGTCGCCGAGCTGCGAGCTGCCGCGCTCGAGGCGGATCGCCAGGATCTGCTCTTCGTGCTCGCGGGACAGGGCTCGGCCGCGATCCGCGAGCTGCCGGCGGCCGAGCTCGTCGCGACGCTGGTCCGTGAGACGGAGGACGCGATTCGGCGTCTCGCCGGCAGATAGAGCGTCGGCCCAATGAGCCGACCACAACAGAACCGCTACGACGACATCGTCGACGCGATCGCGGGGTGGTACCCCGATTGCCGCGCCGGAAAGCTCTTCAGCATGCCGTGCGTCAAACGGTCCGGGCAGTTCGTGTTCGGCCTCGGCCGCACGGGCATGGTCTTCAAGCTCACCGACCCCGAGACGCACGCGCGGGCCCTCGCCGTCCCCGGGGCGCACCTCTTCGACCCCTCGGGTCGCGGTCAGCCGTTCCGCCAGTGGGTCGTCGTCCCGCCGGAGCGGTCGGACGAATGGGAGCCATTGGCCGCCGAGGCGGTCGCGCAAGATCACTCGGTCCCACCGAGGTAGTGCAGGTCGCAGGTGTCGGACTGAAGTCCGACACCTGGTCGCGCGCACACCGGTCGCTATGCGCGCTGCGTGAACCAGCACCGTCTTTCCCCGTCGCGGTAGACGCATGCGTTGCGGCCCGATTCGAGCACGACCTCGAAGTAGCGGCGGTCGACCGGGTCGTCCGTCCACCAGCGGTCGACGACACGCCATTCCTCCCGCACGACGACGACCAGCTCGCGGTCGACGAGCCGCGGCTCTCCGCTGACGGCCGTCTCGACGAGCGCCGGGCGGGGCGCATTCAGCCGGCCGGCAACGCCGCGTCTGACAGCGTCGATCCTGACCGCCCCGGCTCCATCGGGGCCGTTCATCTCCGAGCCGAGGCGGGTCGCGTGCACCGTGCCATCCTCCCGTGCCCTTCCGCCTAGACATCACGCGGCACGACGAGTGCCCTCGCTTCGTGGATCCGCGACCAGGGGGCGACCTCGACCAGACGTGGGGGAACCCCATGGTTCCCCCACGAGCCCCCTCCTTCCCCGTCGCGACCCGACAACCCGCATCTGGCCTCCCGGCCGGCAAAGCCGGCCTCCGGCCGCAAGCCG